>ENA-ORVB01000064-ORVB01000064.1-human-gut-metagenome-genome-assembly--contig:-NODE-64-length-86468-cov-18.8169_pt1 | contig 86468 bp, 85 predicted proteins | sample MGYA00242090_ERZ509231 | MGnify/ENA primary metagenome ERZ509231 (study PRJEB26280, sample SAMEA2338798) | human gut metagenome | biome: human gut; feature: human-associated habitat; material: faeces...
TGAAACCCGTCTAGACCTTATTTTATAAGGGATTCAGCGGTTGATAGTATAGCATGTTCTCTTACTAGAATCAAGAAAAGTACCAAAAAAGTACAAAATGGGAAAAAGAATCAAAAAGAGGTATCCCAGGAGTTGAGATACCGTAAGTTTTACTCGAGGCTTATATAGAATAATGGGATCTATTAAAAAAGGATAGTTTCTATCGTACATTTTGTGTATGCATCTAATTTTTTAACAAAGTCTTGCAGATTATTTTCGGAAATCGTGCGAACAAATTTATTATTATAGTATATTTTGAAATATAGTGCTATCTCACAATTTTCTCTAATTAAATTTCGCTTATCTGAGCAATCAACATATAAGCTTTGTTCATTAATCAAGCCTTTAGCAAGTTCCTCAGTGCGCAAAAAAGGCATATCCGGAAGTGGGGAGGAGAGTTCAACAGAACAATTTTCCCCGTAATATTTTTTAAAAAAATCTGAGGTAGACAAGGTAAAATCATATTCTTGCTTTAGTTGTTCTAGTGCGTCTTTTTGTATGTAAGGTGTTAATATTGAAAGATTTTTAAAAAGACCGGTTACACTACAATATAAAATGTTATATGGTATTAAATATAAACCTAAACTACGAAGATAATTAAGGGCAGCTTGCATATCTTTTATTCTCATATCATTTTGACATGAACGTATATCTTCTTCAGTTCGAAAATCATCCTCGCCTAGCAGATATTCTGGGCGCACATGAAAAATACTAGCCATAGAACGAGCAAGTCCTAGGGAAAGTTTTCTACGCCCACACTCAATATATGATATCTGATTTGTGCTACAGTCTATTGCTTCTGCTAATTTTTCTTGAGTAATAATTTCGTATTTGCCGTTTAAAATGTTTTCATTAGTTAATTGGATTCGGCATTCTCGCACCCGCTTACCACTTTTTAAATCCTTATTTTGCAATTCTGATTTCATGAGATCCTCCTGATATTCAACATTTAATACAACGAAAATGTTAGATTGAGTTTTGTTTTAGTTTAATCGAGATTGTTTGGATTGGTATAGTAAACAAATAAAAATTAAACATTGTTGTTAATATTATTATACATAGATGTTATAATACAGTCAATGAAACTCATTAAATAAGGATAAATTGAAAGGAGATTTCAATGATGAGAAGCAAAGCGGTAACAGTAAACACAGGGGAATCCCGTTTAATGGATACGGAGGAACTAAGAGCCTACACCAATTTAGGGCGCAACAATGCAATGAAGTTAGGAGAGGAAATTGGTGCAAAAGTCAAAATAGGTAGGCGCGTTTTATGGGATAGGGTAAAAGTAGATCAGTATTTCAATTCATTAACAGGAGTAAAATAATGCAGAAAAACCAAAATAACCAAGTACATGGAAAACAGTCCGGCAAGGCTGACTTCCAAATTCAAAGCCTGCTGCCAGTGGGCAAAGAAAACGCAATATCAACAAAAGAATTAGTGCAGCTTACTGGGTGCAGTTCTGCGAGAGAACTTCAACAGTATATTGCTGCGGAACGTAGCAGAGGAGCAGTCATCTGTTCATCAACTACTGGAGGTTATTTCCTTCCGGCAAATCACAAAGAAACGGCGGAGTTTTGCAAAGCGTTAGAGAATAGAGCAAAGAATACATTTCTTGCTTTAAGAAGTGCGAAACAGTCGTTAAAGGTTCCGGAAGGGCAGCAGGACATGAACGGAGGGCAAGAAGATGGCGAATAGACGGATGTTTTCGGCAGATGTGGTATGTACGGACCGATTTGTTGAAATGCCATCATCCACGCAAGCACTATATTTTCAATTAGGCATGAAAGCTGATGATGATGGTTTTATTTCTTCACCAAAGCAGATCACGAGAATGGTAGGAGCAGCAGAGGATGATTTAAAATTATTAGCAGCAAAAGGTTTTATTATTCCATTTGAAAGTGGTGTTGTTGTTATCTCAGACTGGAAGATCAATAATTTGATAAGAAAAGATAGATATACGCCGACAAGGTGCTTGGATGAAATGAAACAGATAAGTGTTTTTGATGATAAATATCTTTTATCGCTTGATTATCAGCCCGTTGACAACCAAGTGGCAACCAAGTGTCAACCAGTTGACAACCAGCCGGGTGACACTCTGGCAACCCAGGTTAGGTTAGGTAAGGATAGTATAAATAATATATGTTCACCGGAACCGGATGAACGTGAGTCAAACTTTGAAAAAATCTATGCAATTTATCCGAAAAAGAGAGGCAGAACAAAGGCATTTGCAAACTATTGTTCTTGGCTGAAAGGTAGATCAGTGAATGGAAAACGCAGAAAGCTGACAAACCGTGAAATGTATCTTGCGGTATACGCCTACGTAGAGCAGCAGAGGGAACATGGGACAGAGTTGGAGTATTATAAAAACTTTGATACTTTGATGGGAAGTCAGCTTCTAGACTATGTGGAGGTGGAACAGAGTGAGTGATCTGGCAGAAAAATCAGTGATTGGCTGTCTTTTGATGGATAACAAGGAGTTGTACAAGGTTTATGACACCCTAAAGCCGGATATGTTTCATGATCCAGTCCTCAAGGAGATATACCGAGAAATCGTAAAAATGTATGATATTGGCCAACCAGCAAACCTAGTCACTATCACGCAGGCAGTTGAAAGTGAATCGTATACCAGACAGTACATAGGGCAGGTTTTGAAAGAATGCGCCCTGCTGCCACTGACATCGGCAGAATTAAAAAGTTATGGTAACAGTATTGTAAAAGACTATAAGGCAGAAACACTCCGAAAAATATTATCACAGACGCAAGTATCAGCAGCAGGTGTGGAATATCAGATTGCTGATTTGATACAAGAGTTAGAATCATTGAAACGTAGTGAGAAAAGTAAGTCTAAAAAGCTCTCGACTATAGTAGGAGATTATGAGGACCAGTATTTCAGAGAAAAGAAAGAAGCGAAGTTATATACCGGTTTTTCAAAACTTGATGATATTACCGGAGGATTGGAGGGCGGCGATGTTATTGTAATCGGAGCAAGGCCAGGAGTAGGAAAATCGGCTTTTACATCGCAGATCATTCTGGAAATGGCAAAAGCCGGAAAACGGATTGGATTTTATAACCTAGAGATGTCAGAAAAGCAGGTATATGAAAGATTGTTAAGCAATCAGAGCGGAATCCGGCTAAATCGCATCAGAAGGGCGATACAATTCTTAGGAGATGAAAAGGAGCGTTTTGACAAGGCAAACAGGACACTAGAAGGAATGGACATTCTTGTCAGTAGTGGAACGAAGTCAGTTTCCGAGATCCGCAATGAATGCCGACATCAAGAACTTGATTGTATTATCATTGACTACTTGCAGTTGGTAAGAGCTGACACTAGATATCAGAGCCGAGCTAGTGAAGTAGGGGCAATCTCAAAAGCAATCAAAGCCCTTGCGATGGAACTGAATGTTCCGATCATTGCATTGTCACAGTTAAACCGAACTAGTGAAATGAGAGAAACGAAAGAGCCGACAATGGGAGAACTCAGGGAAGCAGGAGATATTGAGCAAGATGCAAGTATTATTATCCTTCTGTGGAATTTAGACAATGAGGACAAGACTAGGAAAGGGCTGAAGGTGGACAAGAATCGGCAGGGGGAACTCGGGAAGATCGTATACCGCTTTGATGGAAATGAAATGAGGTTTCAAGAAACAGAAGAGGTACCGAAGGGAAACGATGGATTTAAGACAGTGCGGAAACCGACGCCGTTTGATTAAGAGAGTATGGGAAGAGTAAGATTATTAAAGGGTAGTGAAGAATTTGAAATGTTTCAAGACTTTTGGAAGCTGTTGCAGGATCACTGGGGAGTAGAAAAGACGGATGAATATTGGCAGAAGGTGATTGCAGAAAGTGATTCTTTTTACCGAAAATATCAAACAGAGTTTTCAAAAGACTTGGTACTGGCATTTGTAAATGAATTGGAAAGGAAGATGAAACATGACGCAGAAATGTAGAGCAATGATCCCGGCACAAGCACCGGAGACTAGACAGAGCAAAATACTATTCAAGAAAGAGTGGGCTTCTCTTTTGATGAATGCACAAGATAAGACGGGAGAAAGGGGAATGCCTTTTCATGAAGTAAAAGGAGAGTTGCTTGAGTTTCAAGGAAATATGGGAATTATTACCCTAGAAGGCGGTATATTAATTCAGGTTCCAGTATATTACATTCAAATGTTAGAAGCGTAGGAGGAGAAGAGTATGAGTAAATTATTTTTTGAAATGACAGAAGAGGAAGTGCAGTTGCAAAATATTTTAAATAATTTAGAGTATGCGCATTATCAAGTTGCAGCAGGAATCAACGGATACGGCAACGGAATTATGACAGAGGAGGAACGCGAGGAAACTGAATCAAGTGTAACAAGTGCTTTAGAGGTGGCTATGAACGGTGTAAAGAAATTAATCGGAGAGCATGCATCTTTGGAAGAAGAGGACGAACTGCTGCCAGAAATGGCAACGGAAGAAATCATGCAGATCAATGCAGAAAGCGAGGATCAGTACGAAGCGATGCAGAAAGCCTTCCGGCTTGGAATGGAGAAAGCAAAGGTAGAGAAGATTGTAGAACATCCAGTATATGGATCAGAGGACATGGAAGGGTTAAGACGGTGTGTTTTGATTGATCTGGAAGATTGTATGACTAAAGATCGTGAGACAGGAGAAAAGGGAGAGGCTCTCTGTATGACGTTTCAGAATGAAGAAGGGAAGTACATCAATGTCTCATATCTAGATGGTCAGTTAAGTATGAGTAGCCCATACAGAAAGTAAAAAAAAGAGCCTGCCACCATAAGCAAGCCCGTTTCCGATATTCGATAATTTAATTATAAAGGGAGTGGGCTTGCGATGTCAAATGAAACAGCAATAAAATATATTGAACCGCGGATGAACAACGGGAAATATTCGAATGAACAGTTAGTTGCCCGGATCAGAGCAGGGGAGAATGAGGCGGAATGTATGCTTTCTTTGTGGCAGCAGAATCAAGGCTTTATTCATAAAATGGCAGTGCGTTACTCGGGCTTTGCAGAAATTGAAGATTTAAAGCAGGAGGCTTATATTGGATTATGTGCAGCAGTAGAACATTATGACGAGGATAAGGGCGTGCCATTCGTCAATTATGCCGGGTTTTGGATTAAGCAGATCATGCAGCGGTATATTGACAACTGCGGCAGTGTGGTTCGTATCCCGGTAGGGGCAAGGGAAGAAATTCAGAAGTACCGAAGAGTTTCCAGTGAATACCGCAAATACTACGGCAGAGAAGCGACAGAGTGTGAAATGAGCGCTTTTCTAGGTGTCAGCAGGGAAAAGCTTGCACAGATTAAAGAGAACATCAGAAAGGCTCAAATAAAGAGTATCAGCGAGCCAATAGGCGGAGAAGAGGAGTTGTCTATTGCTGATACAATAGCAGCGGACATAAACATTGAGGAAGATATTGCCATGCAATTAGATACTGCTGCCATGTCAAAGGAACTATGGACAGCGGTAGACCTGCTGCCAGGAGAACAATCAGAAGTGATCAGGCAGAGATATAAAGAACATAAGACCTTGCAGGAAGCCGGAGATAGTATCGGAATCAGTGCAAGTGCAGTGAGATCTATTGAGAGTAAGGCTATGCGAACTTTAAGGCTGCCACGCAGGTGTGGGAAGCTTAAGAGGTACTTTGAAGAATATCTCTCTGCTGCACCGATTCATCATGTGGGAGTGGAAAGCTTTAAGAGGACATGGACCAGCGAAGTTGAAAGAGAAGCGTTAGGATGGTAGTAGGATAATAGCTAATGTTAAGAAATGTTAAGGTAGCACTCGGAAATACTCGGTTGAATGCTCAGAAATGCTCAGAAATATTAAGAAATGCTAAGGTATTCGGACATTTCGGACACCCTAAAAAAGGAAATTAGCATTGTACAAGTAATAAATGAAAAGATTATCCTCTGTGAGCGCGTATTTTGTTTATACAGCTGTTTTGTAACAAATGGAATAGAAAATATAGGAGAAGTAGAAAAACTCGGATATAAGGAGAATATGAGATACTAGGGGGGATGTACAGCCCCCCCTCCCTTTGAGGCGGCAGCAGGAGCATAGGAGAATCGGGAGAGAGGACTCTTTCCAGTAGCGGGATTCTGTGAAAATAAATTTTCTTTAGTGGAAAAGTAGGAAATAAAACAGATGTAGGTACGAGAAAACCCCATAGAATAACCACTTTTTAAACATGGATGAAAATAGGAATCAGCGGAAATAATCGGAAAACAAGGGTAAAAATGCTAACTTTTGCTAACCTTTTTCGTGAGTGTCAAAAAGAAGTGCACGGAGCTTGTGGGTACATAGTGCAACAAATGTACATCGAGTACAGCTGTACTGAAGAAAGAGAAGTGTTGACCGTTGTTAACCTTTAGAGCTGAGTAATTTCCTCGCTTTTGGGGAGATCAAGATGCTGACATAAATTTTAATGGCAGCAGAATTGCTCTGGTTACGCACATAAGTGTGAGAACCTGCTGCCGCGTCCCCCCCACAAGCGGGGGAAAATTGACGGCTCAAGATTGCGCTTTCCTAACAACTTGAGAAAATAACTGCTGAAAATTTAGCGGTGCTACCTGCCTTATATCGGGCAGAAAGCCGCTCAAAATTATGCACCTTCTCCATTTGTGGGGAAATAGCATTCAATTTTCGGAAGTGCATACTACGCACATCTGAATTTCAAAAGTCAGTTAAACTGACATCCGCAGAACACCGTAGAAATTTCGACGGTGGTATCAATCTCCCCAAGACAAGCGTAGACAGACCTACGGCTGTTGGACTAAATTTTTAGTAAGTGTCACTCAACGCCATTTTGTCGTTGAGTAAATCCAAAGTGCACCAGAAAGCACGGGTTCAGTAGTTTTAAGGGGCGGTATTTCGCCGCCTCCTAATTCAGTAGTTATAGTCAAAAATGACTAACAGCTAAGCTCAGTTTTGAGCTGACTCGGTGTTTTGCCGGGTTAGATAGGGCGGCACAATGCAATCCCATTTTAGGATGACAGAGGGGTGAATTGATTTTTTTGGAGGAAGATACTGGAGTAAAGGGGTGCTTTGATAATTGAATAGGGTTATTTTAAATGATATACTCTAAGAAAAATATTAAAAGAAAGGAATAAGTGTGTAAAAATTAAATGAAACCATGTATACCAATGATGTTTTTATTAATTCTAATTGCTGTTGTAATAGGAGTTGTACTTTTGGTGTTAAAGCGGCATTTTAAATTGAGTCAAAGAAGAGCAAGAAAGATAGAAATTTTAGGGTATTATCTTTTGTTTATTGTGCTAGTGTGGGAATTTATTATAAAAAATTTATTTATGGGGTCATTTTATAATGCGGATTTATTTTATATTGATCAAAAGTTAAACTATATTTTTTCAGCTTTGAATCATATTGCAGAGAATGGGGCAGATGTTCCAATGCAAATTGTAAGGGGATTTTACGATAGTAAGTCTGGATTATTTATTCAAAGACAGTTGCTCTTTGTGGATGTTGCAGAAGTATTGCTGAAAATAGGTAGTACAGTATGTATTGCCGTGGGGCGTTTCTATGAGCTTTCTAAGGTAGAAAAGGAGCAAAAAACACCAGAAGATTTTCAAGGATAAACGAAAATAGCCGCCACATCTCGCACATGTGACGGCTGCCCGTTAGGGTAGTAAATCATTGTTCGGGGTAAGCCGCTTGCGGTTTCCCTTTTTGTATCTTCAATATAGCATATCTCAACATATTCTGCAAGTTTATACTTCATATTTGTAATGCCCTAAAAGGTATATTGCAAGATTTCCGAGTCCCTAAAAGAGCTTATTCTGAGTCACGTTCCATTCGTTCATTAATGGATTTTTTAATGTATCCGCTCACAGATTCTCCGGCATGATCGGCAGCAGTTTTAATTTCTTCATATTTCTCTTTGTGTATGCCAAGCAGTATGTGTCTAAGGCTTTCGCGTACATGGTTGTATTGCGCCTGTTTTTGTGCGTTGACTAGTGTCATGCATTCACTTCCTTTCGTGAGGTGTGTGGATTATTCTCTCAAATCAGATTTGTCTAAAATAATCTTTTGCGTAGTATCAATTTCAAATGCAAGAGTGCAGCCTAGAAAGTCAGCAACTTTTATTAGGTCTTCAGCAGAGAAACTACCTCTGTTGAATTTGTTTTGAAGTGATTGCGGGGAAATTCCTAGATATGCGGCAAGCTCAACATTCTTTTTTCCTTTAATGGATAGTAGAGCTTTTATCTTCTCTGTAACAGCCATTTTATCACCTTCTTTCAAATATATAATAACATGAATGTATTTTGTTGTCAAACGGAACATACTCAAAAAGATTTAAAAAATACTCTTAAAAGTGTTGACAACATACTCAAAAACGTGTATAATAAGACCATAAGATAAAGCAAGGCAAACGAACAGCCCGAAAAGCTGCTAAGCTGAAAACCATATCCCTGTGAGTGTATCAATAGGAGAGCAATAGCCAGGAAGATGATTCAGCCGAATGCCTACAATATCTTAAAGAAATGGAGGAAGATCAATGAAATACGATTTGAAATCAATCATGTTAAGAGCATGGAAGAACTACAGAAAATATAAAGAACTTTCTTTTGCTGAATGCTTACACAGAGCATGGCTCACTGCAAAAGCGGAAAGTGTCAATTCTGAACGTATTGAGAGAGCGAAAGCGGCAGCAGGTATTCAGGAAGTAACAAAAACATGGAGCGAGTGGAAGAAAGCAGGTTATGAGGTGATACACGGCAGTAAAGCACTGTTCGGAGCAGAGCTGATCTGGGGGAGTAGAGGAGACGGAGCAACCTATAAGGCAAGGTTTTTCGGACAGTCGCAAGTACAGGAGGTAACAGCATGAGAAAATTAAGGGAATGGATAAATCGAAAGAAAAGAGCGAAACGCTTTAAAATGTATAAGCTTGAGCCGGTTTCAAATGTAATTCGGATTCAGCCAGATATACAGGTGATTCCAGTTACAAGATAAGAAAAAGCCCATACAAGTGCGGCAACACTGTATGAGCAAATAACCCAGTACAAGGGGTTGAGTAGAGTATAACACGACTGCTGCCCCTTTGCAAGAGAAAGGATTGATACCATTGGAGAAGAAATATATAGATCAGGAACAACGAAGAGAATCTATTATGCAAGCTATTCAAAAGATAGAAGACGAGGAACGTCTGGAACTTGTAGAGAGATTTGCAAGAAAATTGGCAAGCGGTGAGGTGAGATAACATGACAGAAAGACAGCTGATAGAGGAACACATCGCAGAGCTTGCTGAGATTGTAGGAGAAGCAAGAAAATTAACACAACAAGAATATGAGGGCTGGAAAAACAGTGTTCTGGATAGCGCAACAGAGAAAAACAGAGGATTTACAGAGCATGTATTATCTCTGGTAGAACAATGCTTGATGGATGAAAAAAGAGGGACAACGAATGGATAAAGGTAAAGTGTTCGAGAGATTAATGCTTCTTGCAAGAAAAAACAGTTTACAGGTCCAGTTCCTGCCGCTTCAAGCGAGTTGTGGCCGCATATATAACAACAGAATCGGTATTGCGAATAATATGAGTATAGAACAGATCAATCATACATTAGCGCATGAACTTGCACATGCATACCTTCATTACGATAAGGGAGACATTACGGAAAGCACAGGAGACTATGAGGAACAAGCGGAAAGAACGGCAAGAATGTTACTTGATTTTGCAACTGTATAGATTGGATTTACTTAAATGTGAGTATAAATCCAAAGATATGAAGCTTTGGTGTTCTACCAATACTACCAGAGTATGAAATAACTGCCCTCTCTGGGAAGATGCGCCAACATCAGAACCGGAGCGGCAGCAGGAGAGGAGGCGAGAAAGATTGTATTGTGTAATTCAAGAAGTTGAGAGGAAAAGAAAGAATCAAAATGGATATCCGAAGGAACTGAAATCGGAATATATGAGGATGTCTATTCAAGGGCAGGATGAGAGTCATTACTGGCATACATACAGTGATGAGCGCTTTGAGAGAGAAATTAAGAAAGCATACCGGATCACGATTCATGAAAGCTACCGGGAAAATGGGAAAGTGAAGAAAAGGCAGATCGGAATTTGCACTGTTGATTATTATGACCTTGCGACAGATGAGTTTTGCTTGTATGACTGGGGAGGCAGCAAAATAGAGGATGCTACCAAAGAGTTGAACTGTTCAGAGGAAGAGATTTACACACTGATTGAGAAGAAGTTAGAGCCAATACAAGAGCGGATTATAGAGGAGTTTAGGCAGACAGAAGAGTATAAGACACATGAGGAGCATGAGAGGATAACTACTCTGTATGCAGCGAATAAAGCGCAGTTCAATGCAAAATATAACGTGTCAGGAGATGAATATGACAAGTGCTATGACGTATTTGGTGTATTGCAGAAGCCGGAATATCTAAAGAAGATAGAAGCTGATTATGAAGCAAGACAGCGATATGAAAAGGAAAGCCGTAGGTATTACGAAGAATATTACAATAACTACAATCAGGGTTCAAGTAGTAGTTACGGCGGTTCAATATCGAATACCTACAAGGAAGAAGATAAGGCGGTTTTGAAACAGTTTTACCGGGAATTATCTAAGAAATTTCATCCAGATGCAAACCCAGATAGAGATACTTCACAGCAAATGCAGCTGTTAAATCAGTTAAAAAGTGAATGGGGATTGTAGTTACTTGAAAGCAATATGCAATACCTACATTCAGAGAGGAGGGAGAAAGAAGATGTTTAGAAATGTCAAGGATGAAAAGCTGATTTTTGAAAGTATCAAGACATTTTGGCTACCTTAAAAAGAAAAGCCCCACAGTGCGGCAACACTACGGGGCAAAACCAAAATAACCCAATACATGAAATATAGGGCTACCATGATTATAACGGTCATGTAGTCTTATTTCAATACGAACTGTTGTTTGTAGAAAGGAGACAATATGGCAATTGATAAGAGAGGAAGAAAATTACCTAAAGGAATACAGCAAAGATATAGTGGTTTTGAAGGGAGATTCATGTATCAAGGTAAGAGATATATGGTACATGGGAGTACAGTCACGGAAACTCAAAAGAAAATGACGGATTTAAAATATAGACTGGAGCATGGGCTATTCGTGGAAAAGAAAAAAATAACACTAAATGAATGGTTCAGAACATGGCTGGAAGAGTATAAGAAAAATAGAGTGAAAATAGGCACATATACAAGTTATGATAAGTATTATCAGAGTGTTATTGAGGGTAAGCTTGGCCAGAAGAGTATATCTGAGATCCGGGGCGAACATATTCAAAAGCTATACAATGACCTAGTAAAAGAGGGATATGCGCTTTCAAGTATTAAAATTGTGTCAGCAGTACTGAACGGATGTTTTCAGCAAGCATTAAGAAATGGATTGATAGAGAGGAACCCAGTCAAATTGGCAGAACTTCCACGGCAAACAGAACGGCAAACAAGGCAAGCAATGACAAGGGAGCAGCAGGCTTTATTTATGGAATATGCAAAGGAAAGCTATCTATATCATTTCTTTGAAGTAATGTTACGCACTGGCATGAGAAAAGGGGAAATGCAGGGGCTAAAGTATTCTGATGTAGACAAAAAAGAGAATGTGATTCATGTACAAAGAACATTGAAGTATATTGAAGGACAGGGGTATATAGAGGATACACCAAAGACAAGAACATCAGCAAGGGATATTCCTTTGACTGCTGCCATAGTAAAGCATATAGAAGAGCAGAGGAAGTTCTGGGGATTTAAGGTTGTCAAGATGGATCAGTATTTATTCTGTAATGAAAACGGCGCTCCCACCAGTAGGGAACGGGTACAAACAGAGATAGATCGGACAATAAAGCGTATTAGAGAAGCAGGGCATGATTTTCCACGAATAACATCGCATGTATTCCGGCACACTTTTGCTACTAGAGCAATCGAAGCAGGAATGCAGCCACAGGTTTTGAAGACAATACTTGGTCATAGTTCTCTGGCTATGACGATGGATCTATATAGCCATGTATTACCGGATACTAAAGCAGAGGAAATGGAGAAAATTGCAAATGTATTTTAAGAGCGGGACAACCTGCTCTTTTTGATTTTGTATAGTACCAAAAAAGTACCAAATTGCATATAAGAGGATAAACTAAGATAAATAATAAAAGCCGTAGAAATCAATGATTTCAAGGATTAATATATCTTGATAAACCTATATAAATAGGTAAGAATTGAAGTTTTGTTTTACGTGTGGAAGGTCTCGAACACACTTTGCTGAAACCCGTCTAGACCTTATTTTATAAGGGATTCAGCGGTTGATAGTATAGCATAGAGTAGAACTAAAAATCAAGCTGTCTCCATCATTTGCTCGAAATGAAAATAAAAGTGGTGTTAGAATCTAATCCATATCTTAAAAGTATTGGCTTAGTAGTTTTTCGTTGATACGGTGTTTTGATGATTCAGGGGGCAGAGAAAACACAGAAGGTAATTGAGAGCGGGTTAAGAATATGTTATAATTCTGGCAGGGAAACCAAAGCCGGGCGGCTTACCCTCTTTTACGGAGGGGCAACCCTCCAGACGAAAGAAAGGAGGGCGATGCTAATGTATGTTACATATTCTGATTTGATTCAGTTATTAATATTCATTGTTGCCCTTGTAGGTCTTTGTTACGAGATTTTCAAGGATAAACGAAAATAGCCGCCATTACTCGCAATAATGACGGCTTAAGTAAATTAAGCATTTAATTATTGGGTAAGCCGTTTATGGTTTCCCCTTTTGTATCTTTAATATAGCACATCGCAATAGATTCTGCAAGTTTGTCCCTTCTATCAAAAGCAGATTTTCTGTCTTTTTTATCATTTCTTCTTCGGAATAGAACAGTTCATCGTTCATTGTCTCAAAAAATTCTGGAATATGAAGAGGAGTCAAGGTTCTTCGGTGTTTAAGAAGACATTTTCCTTGGATTCAAAGTGATAAAAATAGTCTCACCGTTCTTTGAAATCAATACTTTAAAAAATCACCAAAAATCACTGAGAAATCTATACTTTTGATTGCTAGAACATAGAAAATGCGTTATACTGTAACAATGAATATCAAATCAGCCATATCTGTCCGGTGTACTGTATCTTTTATTTTCAAGCAGAATGATAAAGATGGAACACAGTGAAATCTGAAATCAGTGGAAGAAGATAAATCGTGCAGGCATCGGTTGTAGATAAATATAAGAAAAGGAGTAGTGAGAGATGGAATTAGTAACTGTGAAAGAACTTTACAAGAACAGAGAGGCATACTTAGATAATCAGGTTACTGTCGGTGGATGGGTGCGCAGTATTCGTGATTCTAAGACATTTGGGTTTATCGTTGTCAATGACGGTTCATTTTTTGAGACACTTCAGGTCGTATACCACGACAGTATGGACAATTTTGCGGAGATTTCCAAGCTAAATGTAGGTGCTGCTATTATTGTAAAGGGAACATTAGTAGCTACGCCTCAGGCAAAGCAGCCATTTGAGATCCAGGCAGAAGAAGTGATCATAGAGGGGGCATCTGCACCGGATTATCCGCTGCAGAAAAAGCGTCACAGCTTTGAATATTTGAGAACAATTTCACATCTTCGTCCGAGAACAAATACATTCCAGGCAGTATTTCGTGTAAGATCTTTGATCGCATATGCAATCCACCAGTTCTTCCAAGAGAGAGGGTTTGTGTATGTGCATACACCGCTGATCACAGGAAGTGACTGCGAGGGTGCAGGAGAGATGTTCCGTGTCACAACACTGGATATGGAGAATGTCCCGAAGAATGCAGATGGAAGTGTGGACTATACGAAGGATTTCTTTAATAAGGAGACAAGTCTTACTGTAAGTGGACAGCTCAATGCAGAGACATATGCGCAGGCATTCCGTAATGTATATACATTTGGACCGACATTCCGTGCAGAGAACTCTAATACAACTCGTCATGCAGCGGAATTCTGGATGGTAGAACCGGAGATCGCATTTGCAGATCTGGATGATGATATGATCCTTGCTGAGGCAATGTTAAAGCATATCATCAACTATGTACTGGAGAACGCACCGGAAGAGATGAATTTCTTCAACTCTTTCGTAGATAAGGGACTTCTTGATCGTCTCCACAATGTTGTGTCCTCTGAATTTGCACGTGTAACTTACACAGAGGCAATTGAGATCTTAGAGAAGAACAATGATAAATTTGACTTCAAAGTGTCATGGGGAGTTGACTTGCAGACAGAACATGAGCGCTATCTTACAGAGGAAGTGTTCAAACGTCCGGTATTTGTGACAGATTATCCGAAGGATATTAAGGCATTTTACATGAAGATGAATGATGACAATAAGACAGTAGCAGCGGTAGACTGTCTTGTTCCTGGAATCGGAGAGCTCATTGGAGGAAGCCAGAGAGAGGATGATTATGACAAACTGCTGAAGCGTATGCAGGAGATGAACCTGGATCCGGAAGAGTATCAGTTCTATCTGGATCTGAGAAAATATGGCTCTACAAGACATGCAGGATTCGGACTTGGATTTGAAAGATGTGTGATGTATCTGACTGGTATGTCAAATATCAGAGATGTCATTCCGTTCCCAAGAACTGTGAATAACTGTGAACTGTAAAGAATGAAAGAAACCAAGGCGGGGCGGGTATTTGTATACTTTGCCTCGCCATTTTAAAATTGTAAGGGGAATTGAGGAGGAAATATGAATATTTTAGTTGTAGATGATGAGAAGGAGATCGCGGATGTGATTGCGCTCTATTTACAGAGTGATCAGTATACCGTGTATCCATTTTATACCGGCGAAGAAGCGTTGGAATGTATGAAGACGACAAAGATTGATCTTGCAATCCTCGATGTCATGCTTCCGGGGATTGATGGATTTGAAATTTTAAAGAAGATTCGAGAGAGGTATACATTTCCGGTTATTATGCTTACCGCAAAAACGGAGTATATTGATAAGATCACTGGGCTGACGCTTGGTGCAGATGATTATATTTTGAAGCCGTTTAATCCTCTGGAACTAATCGCAAGAGTGAAAGCGCAGCTTCGGAGATATACACAGTATAATGAAGGAACAAGGATTGACAGTGGAGATATCATTGATTTTGCAGGACTTCAGCTAAACAGAGAATCTCATGAGTGTGTCTATAATGAGAAACAGCTGACACTGACACCGATTGAATTTGATCTTTTGTGGATGCTGTGTGAGAACCGTGGAAAGGTTATCAGCTCGGAAGAATTGTTTGAAAATGTATGGAAAGAAAAGTATTACAAAAACAGTAACAATACAGTCATGGTACATATTCGGCATCTGCGTGAGAAGATGAGCGGGCCGACCGGAAAGAGCGATTTTATTAAGACGGTTTGGGGAGTAGGATATAAAGTTGAAGAGTAAAAATTATACAAGGTTAAAGATTAACATTCTGCTTCAGACAATGCTTGTGGTACTGTTTACGGCGCTTGTCGGCTATCTTTTCAAAAATCTTGTCATAGATGGGATTTATAATCATAAGTTTGCAGATGGATTTGTACATTTTTTTATGTGGTTTCATATGCCGGAGCAACAGGCGATCGATCTCTACTGGAAAGTGATTGGAAACAATAAAATTTATTTTATGGGTGCGGGATTCCTTTTATTGTTTTCCTTTTTTTTCTATTTTGTGCTGAGCAGAATCACACAGTACTTGAAGGAAATTAATCAGGGAATTGAAAATATTTTATCGGATTTTAATGAACCTGTGCGGTTTAAACCTGCGCTGCAGCCACTTGAGGATAGCTTAAATGAGATTAAGATGACGATCCGGAGGCAGGAACAGGAGGCGATTGAGAGTGAGAAAAAGAAAAATGATCTGGTTGTTTTTCTGGCACACGATTTGAAGACGCCCTTGACTTCCATTGTGGCATATTTAAGTATTCTTGAAACAAAGCCGGACATGCCGGAGGAGGAGCGGAAAAAATATACGCATATTTCTCTGGAGAAGGCAATCCGTCTGGGAGAGCTGATCAATGAATTTTTTGAGATTACAAAGTTTAATTTACAGGATATTGTTCTGGAGCCGGGAAATTTAGATTTGTCTATGATGTTGGAACAGATTGCAGATGAACTGTATGCGGTTTTGAAGGAGAAAAACTTAAGATGTGACGTGCAGATTGATGATACACTGATGATTTACGGAGATGCGGATAAGCTTGCCAGAGTATTTGATAATCTTTTGCGAAATGCGATTGCGTACTGTGACAAAGGAACTGCGATACGGATTCAGGCAAAGGAGCGGCACCAGGAGATCGAGATTGTTGTGGCAAATGAAGGAGAGAAGATTCCGGAAGAGGAATTGAGCGCAATTTTTGAGAAGTTTTACCGAGTGGATGGTTCGCGCTCCAGCAAGACAGGAGGAGCAGGACTTGGACTTGCCATTGCAAAAGAAATTGTGGAACTGCACCATGGAACGATCCGTGCGGAGAGTGACGAGTGGGAAACACGGTTTATCGTGACGCTACCGGCGATGAATGAAGGAGAATAATTTTATGAATTTTATACAGATAGCAGATGTCCATCTAGGGGCAGCGCCGGAGGCGGGAAGGCGTAATGACGGACAGCGGGAAAAGGAGATCTGGGATAGTTTTTACAAAGTCATTGACATCTGTGAGGAGAAACAGATTGACCTGTTGCTGATCGCAGGAGATTTATTTCACAGGCAGCCTCTGTTGAGAGAACTCAAAGAGATAAATTATCATTTTGGAAAATTATCTCGGACAAAGGTCGTTTTGATTGCAGGAAATCATGACTATATTCGAAAGGATTCGCGTTATCTGCAGATAGCATGGAGTGAAAATGTCTATCCACTGTTTGAAACTACATTACACAGAGCAGTGATCGAGGAGCTGGATCTTGCAGTGTATGGATTCAGCTATGACAGACGGGAAATCAGAGAGGAACGGTACGACGAGGAGTATGCCCCGCGGGACATGAAATATGAAATCCTTCTGGCTCACGGGGGGGATGAGACACATATTCCGATCAAAAAAGCAAAGTTAAAAGCACTGGGCTATGATTATGTTGCACTGGGACATATTCATAAACCACAGATGGTATTGAAAAACTATGCGGCATTTTCAGGTTCTCTTGAGCCGCTCGATCAAAATGAAACAGGAAGACATGGATTTCTTCTTGGAGAGATTACCGAGAAAGGAGCGCAGATCCGTTTTGTTCCATTTGCAAAAAGGCAGTACATACACTTGCATCTCACAGTGGATATAGAAATGACACATGGGGCGCTGCGGGGAAAGATCAAAGAGGAGATCGAAAAAAATGGCACTGCGGAGCTGTACAAAATTATTTTGGAAGGACAGAGAGATCCGGAGATTGTCTATGATATAGAAGATCTCGACTATTATGGAAATATCGTGGAGATTCTTGATCATACCGTTCCTGCATATCACTATGAACAGCTGTACGAGAGAAATAAAGAAAATCTGCTTGGAAGGTTGATCGGACATTTTATGGAATGCGAGCCGGAAAGTATCGAGTATCAGGCAATGTGCGAGGGAGTCAGTGCAATTCTTGCAGCTATGGAGGAGAGAAGTTAGGTGATTATCAGAGAATTATATCTGAAAAACTTTGGAAAATTTTCAGAGACAAAGATAGAACTGGAAGAAGGCTTCCACATTTTTTACGGAGAAAATGAGTTCGGAAAAAGTACACTGCATGCTTTTATCAGAAGTATGCTATTTGGACTGACAAAAGGGCGCGGAAGGGCAGCAAAAAATGATCTGTTTACAAAATATGAGCCGTGGGATCAGCCGTCTTACTATGCGGGAGAGATGACATTTGAGTCTGGCGACAGAACTTTTATCATCAGCCGTCGGTTTGACCGCTATGGAAAGAGCGCAAGTCTTGTCTGTCAGACAGACGGAGAGATCTTATCGGTGGAACAGGGAGATATGGATATGCTTCTGGATGGCATGTCAGAAGCTGCATTTGAAAATACCATCTCAATCGGTCAGACAAAAGCAGAGACAAGTGCCAATCTTGGTGCAGAATTGCGAAACTATGCTGCAAATTATTACTGTTCCGGGAACAGTGAGATGGATGTGGAGCGCGCGCTTGCTATTTTAAAAGAGCGACGAAAGACAGTGGAAAACCGTCAGAAAGAAATTCGCAAAAAGAAGCAGGAAAAGCGAGAGAAAGTTGAACAGCAGGCGGCATACATCAGCGAAGAAATCGAGCGAAAACAAGCGGAAGAAGAACAAATCAGCAAAAACATCGAACAGGGAAAGCAGGAAGAAAAAAGAATTGTCAGAACTCCAGAAGAAGAGCAAAGCACGGAAAAACAGAATGTATGGGATGTGGTCAAAATAAAGTTATTGCCGGTTGTATTTCTGGCAGGCGTTGCGGGTATTTCCTTGCTATTTCAGGGGATTTTGAAATGGAGTGTGCTGTCAGGAGCGATAATTCTGGAAATAGTATTCCTGTGGAAATTGATGGAAGCATTCCGACAGGCGGAGGAAAAAGTACAGCAAGAGACAGAGGAGTCCCGGGAAGCAGAAAAACGAGAAGTTTCACTCGAACATGAGCAAGAGAGGCATCGAGAGGCTTTGCGAAGGATGGTTGTCAGACGGGAGCTGCTCCGGGAAGAGATTGCAGAGAAACAGATGCAGTACGAGAATCTCTGTGAGCAAGGAGAAGAACTCATGGAAGTCAGTGAAGAATATGTTGTTCTGGAAGAGAAAGGAAGAGCGATCCAGCTTGCGGAGGACACGATCCGGCATCTGTCCACAGATGTGAGAAAGGAATTTGAAACAAGGCTGAATGAGGTGTCTTCAGAGATATTGTGTGCAATTACAGATGGAAAATATGATCGCATTTTTATAGATGAAAATACGAACATATATCTATTACAAGGGGCACAGAAAATTTCAGTGGGACAAGTCAGCAGGGGAACGATGGAACAGATTTATTTTGCGCTCCGTATGGCAGCGGCAGAGTTGATGTACGAGGAAGAGTTTCCGGTAATTCTCGATGAGACATTCGCATACTATGATGAGAGAAGACTTGAGAATACACTTCGCTGGCTTGCAGAAAACAAGAGACAGATTATTTTATTTACCTGTCAGAGAAGAGAGTTAGAGATGTTAAGGAAACTCGGTATCCCATATCATGTGAATGGGTAAAATATGGTTTCTTTTTGCAAATATCAAAATAAAAGAACCCGGAGAGAAGTTGTATCTTGTAGATATAAGTCTTCTCTCCGGGTTCTTCTTTTCTGAATTATTAAAATGTATGAAATATGAAGAAATATCTTTAAAATTTCTTTACAATGATAAATGATTCAGGATAATTAAAATTAAAAGTAAAAAACTAAATAGGTTCTCCATTTTTGTATTTCTGAACAACATGCTGGATACGTTCGTTCGGACTGAGGATACTGCTGATAGAACCATCGTGATTCAAAGTATCAATCAGAAGAGCGATGTATTTGCTGAGATCGCAGTTGATGTAGTAAGGTCTGCTCAGCAATTCAGGTGTCTGGTAAATTAAGTTTGTTGTTAGGATTCCGTGGATAATACCTTCTTCGTAAGCCTTGTCAAATTTATCAAGACCGTTTGTAAACAGACCGAAAGTAGCGGCAGCGAAGATTCTCTTTGCTTTTCTTCTCTTTAACTCTGTTGCAACGTCAATGATACTGTCACCGGAAGAAATCATATCGTCGATGATGATCACGTCTTTTCCTTCTACAGAAGAACCAAGGAATTCATGTGCAACGATCGGATTGCGTCCGTCTACAATCTGTGTATAGTCACGGCGTTTGTAGAACATACCCATATCAAGCCCAAGTACATTAGCAAGATATACGGCACGGCTTGTACCACCTTCGTCCGGGCTGATTGCCATCATGTGATCGCTGTCAATGATGAGATCAGGTACAGTGCGAAGAAGTCCTTTGATAAACTGGTAAGTTGGACGTACTGTCTCGAATCCGCTGAGCGGGATAGCGTTCTGTACACGAGGATCATGAGCATCAAATGTGATAATATTGTCAACACCCATGCTTACAAGTTCCTGAAGAGCAAGTGCGCAGTCTAAAGACTCACGGGAACTTCTCTTGTGCTGACGGCTTTCGTATAAGAATGGCATAATGACATTTAATCTACGAGCCTTTCCTCCGACAGCAGCGATAACACGCTTCAGGTTTTGGAAATGATCGTCTGGTGACATGTGATTTACATGGCCACTTAAGGAATAAGTCAGGCTGTAGTTGCAGACATCTACCATCAGATATAAGTCCTTACCACGTACAGATTCATTGATCACTCCTTTTGCTTCCCCAGAACCAAAACGAGGTACTTTGGCGTCGATTAAGTAGTTATCTTTCTCATATCCTGTGAACACGACGTCATTTTTGTGTTCGTGGGAGCTTTCCTTACGCCATTTTACAAGGTAGTCATTTACCTTGTTTCCAAGCTCCTGACATCCGTCTACTGCGATGATTCCAAGTGATCCCACAGGGATGTTTTCTAAATTTCGTTCTTCTCGATGTAACATGTTTGTTCCTCCATATTCATAAGTTTCTTTTTGATTCGTATGTCATCTCCAGTTAGTCTTAACATAGTATAGTTGCTCGTGATTCTTGAAAAAATTCTCTCAGAATAAATCTCAACAATTGATTCCAAAGACAAGTTTGTCGATATGATCGTAGAGCGCTTCTTTAAAAGACGTTCATTTAGACACAAAAACAACTGGGAAGCGATGAAAGAATTCGTCAGTTCTGTTCCCAGATCGTCAATAATGAGCAGGTCACAGTCAAAAATGTAGCCGTACATTGTGTCGGCAAGTGTATCTTTATCAAACCGGCTCTTAGCAAATATATCAAATAATTCAAATGCTGTAAAGTAGATAACGGAATAAGCGCTGTCTATTAGTTCCTTTGCAATGCAGTTTGAGAGAAAAGTCTTTCCGACTCCGGTATCTCCATATAAAAACAGATTGCGGAATTCCTGTCCGAATGTTCGGACAAATTCTTTGCTGACTACCAATGCATCTCTCATGATGGAAAGTGAAGAGCGGCCAGTCTTTGGATCTATGTGATTTTCAGAATAATATGCAAGAGAAAATGTATTAAAATTCTCTTTTGCAAGGATTTCTTTTAGATTAGACTGTGTATATAAAAGATCGATGGTCGCTTTTTTAAAGCAGTGACACTTCTGACTGCCAATATATCCGGTATCTTTGCAGTCTGCACATTCATAAGAAGGTTCCAGATAATCCTCCGGGAATCCATACGAGGACAGAAGGGCAGACTTCTTTTGACGGAGCATGGAAATCTCTTCTTTCAGAGAGGAGAGAGCAGTCTCATCTCCCTCCAGAAGATTTCGTGCTTTCTGGACAGAGAGATGGGAGATCGCATTCTCGAGATCGCGGATCTCAGGGATGCAGTCATACACTCTCTGATAGTGTGCGTTTAATACGTCCTGACTATGCAGTTGCTTCTGCTCATACTCCCGCATGATCGTGTCATATTGGGAATTTTTTAATGCCATAACTTCTGCTCCTTTGTTATCTGGTCTTTAACAGACGTTCTTCCAGAGAATCAATATCATAGGAACGACCGTTAAAGTTGTTAAATTTTGTCTTAATATTCGCTGCAGGCTTTGAAGTTACCGTTCTGCGCTTATTCTCTCTTTCCTGACGGAAAGCAGTATCCACTCGTTCGATATCTGACAGGACACGGACATGCTGTGTCAGCCATTTGGACAAAATCTTATCGGTATAATCAAAACTTGGCTGATGGATACTGCTCATTGTCCGGTCACAGGCTTCCTTGATAATATCTAAAGTGAAGCCGTATTGTTCAGTCCATTTTTTTATATAGGCAATCTCAGAAGCGGCAGGTCCGCGTCCGCGAATGCCAAAAGCATTGAGTACAGTATAACAATTCTTATTGTAAATGCTGGAAGTTGCCCGGGCTTCCTCGACTGTAGTCACATGAGCATCTGCCCATGCGAGAGCTACTTTTTTTATGTAATGCATACTCGTATGTTGATTCTCGACACAATATTCAATCAAATATTCGATCAGATCCGCAGAAAAATGAAGCTGATCAAAGAAATAAGAAATCGTATCGATATCTGTTCTAGTCAAAGGTCTTCCGATATATTGTTCTGCGACAAACAAAAGCTGCTGGAATTCCTTACGGTCACGGAAAGCCTTGATAGAAGTCGGGGCTGTTCCGCGTGAATCAGAGATCGTATCCGCACCCATAGTCACATCCGGTATCTGAACGGTCGAAGGAGCTTGCGTTTCTGATGCAGATGTGTCTTCATAAGCTGGAATTGCACAAGAGTTCCCGGATCCCTCACATGGCGGAACAGGGCAAAACGCAATACCACAGAGAGAATGATCGCTTTCCTCATATTGGAGGGAAAGCAGTCCCTCTTTCTCCCAGTAATTCAGTGCACGCAAAATATCCTTCTCTGTGTTGTCCAGACAATCTGCAATCGTAGAAATGGTGAGGGCAACAGGAGAAGAGTTCAGATGTCTGAGCAGGAATAGATAAACTTTCACAAACTCTCCATTTGCTTTTACCATATGGCAGTCGATAAAATGATTGTCGACTAATGTTGTATGATTCTGACCATGGCTGCTCAATACTAAACTCTTCATCCTTACACCGTACCTTTCTAAATAAATCCTCTTCAATGTACTGGTATTATAGCACCAGAAAGAAGTTCTAAAAAGGACTTTTTATTGGATAAATCATCATTCTTTGTGGATAAGAAACAATGTGGATAATGTGGATAATGTGGATAACTATATGGATAACAATGATTCTCCTATGTTTACAACGTCTCCAGCTCCCATAGTTATCAACATATCACCGTGGATACATTTTTCTTTTACAAAATTTTTAATTTCATCAAAGGATGAAAAATAGTAGGAATCTCCGCCTAGTTCACGAATTGCATCTGAAAGAGCCTCTGAGGACATGCCAAGCGTATCTGTTTCTCTGGCAGCATAGATGTCTGCGAGGATCACATGATCTGCAAGTGTCAGCGCCTGCGCAAATTCGTGAAAGAAAGCTTTTGTCCTTGTGTATGTGTGAGGTTGAAAAATGCACCAGATTTCTCTGTGCGGGTAGTGCTGTGCGGCAGAAAGAGTTGCCTCGATCTCTGTCGGATGGTGTGCGTAATCATCGATGATCGTGACACCGTCGAGTGTTCCTTTGTATTCAAAGCGGCGGTCAGTACCGGTAAAGGACAAGAGTCCCTTTTTGATCTTCTCAAGGTCGATGCCGAGCAGTGTTCCGGTAATGATTGCGGAAAGTGCATTGGATACATTGTGTTCTCCGTTGACAGAGAGGAAAATACGATCTTTCTTTGTTCCGTGATCGATCAGGTCGAACGAAACATTCCCCATGTTATCGTATTGAATATTTTGTGCAGTGTAATCTGCATCGTGATGAATGCCATATGTGATGACATTGCAGTTCAGGCCGGCAATAATCTGCTCGTACTGTGAAATCTCACTGTTAATGATCAGTGTGCCATCTTTCGGAAGCAGTGCGGCGAACCGATGGAAAGAATGGCGGATATCATCAAGATCTTTGAAGAAATCCATATGATCTTCTTCTACATTTAAGATGATTCCAATCTTTGGAAGAAAATCTAAGAAGCTGTTCGTATATTCACAGGCTTCTGTAATGAAAACATCTGAGTGACCGACGCGGATATTTCCGCCGATGATCTTTAAAATACCTCCGACAGAGATGGTCGGATCCGTATCTCCTGCAAGAAGGATATGGGAAATCATGGAAGTCGTTGTTGTCTTGCCGTGAGTTCCGGATACTGCGATCGGTGTCTTATAGTTCGTCATCAGCTGTCCGAGCAGTTCTGCACGGGTAAGCATCGGAAGCTGATGTTCTTTTGCTGCAATAAATTCAGGATTATCTGCGTGCACGGCAGCGGTGTAGACGACAACATCAATATCATCAGTTATATTTTCAGCTTTCTGTCCGTAATGGATGACAGCTCCCAGATCTGTTAAATGTCTTGTAAGGGGCGATTCTTTGGAATCCGATCCCGTTACTGTGAAATGTTCTTTTAAGAGAATTTCGGCAAGGCCACTCATGCTGATACCGCCGATACCGATAAAATGGACATGGACCGGACATTGAAAATCTATTTTATACATAAATACACTCCCTGTTCATAGAAAAATTTAAATTAATAGTAATATTTTACGCACTTTCATTATATTATAACGGTATATGGAAAAAAAGCCAAACTATAATTTTTTGTAAAATATACATAAAAAGTTTTAAAAAAAACAATTATTTATGTAAAAAACATTCATTTTATTACCTTTTTATGCTATAATACAACTATTAAATTACTTAGAAGGAGTGACGACATGATAAAAAAAGAAATGATTGCAATGTTGTTGGCAGGTGGACAAGGCAGCAGATTAGGTGTTCTTACATCAAAAGTAGCAAAACCGGCAGTTGCATTCGGGGGGAAATACAGAATCATAGACTTTCCATTAAGTAACTGTATTAATTCAGGAATCGATACTGTCGGTGTATTGACGCAGTATCAGCCATTACGCCTGAATACACATATTGGAATCGGGATTCCGTGGGATTTGGACCGTAATGTTGGAGGAGTTACAGTGCTTCCGCCGTATGAGAAAAGCACAAGCAGTGAGTGGTATACCGGTACGGCGAACGCTATTTATCAGAATATGAACTATATGGAGATGTATAATCCGGATTATGTACTGATTCTTTCCGGGGATCATATTTATAAGATGGATTATGAAGTGATGCTGGATTTCCATAAAGAGAATCATGCAGACGTCACGATTGCTACGATGCCGGTACCTCTGGAGGAGGCAAGTAGGTTTGGTATTGTCATTACAGATGAAGAGAACCGGATCCAGGAGTTTGAAGAGAAGCCGGCACAGCCGAGAAGTAATCTGGCTTCTATGGGTATCTACATATTTAGCTGGCCGGTATTAAAGGAAGCACTCAAGGCTTTATCGGAACAGCCGGCATGTGATTTTGGAAAGCATATTATTCCTTATTGTCATGAAAAGAAACAAAGATTATTTGCATATGAGTACAATGGCTACTGGAAAGATGTCGGAACACTGGGATCTTACTGGGAAGCAAATATGGAATTAATAGATATTATTCCGGAATTTAATTTATATGAGGAATATTGGAAAATTTATACAAACAGTGGTATTTTACCGCCGCATTATATTTCAGATCAGTCTGCTGTGGAGAAGAGCATTATTGGAAATGGTTGTGATATCTATGGAGAAGTCCACAGTTCTGTCATTAGTTCTGGTGTAACGATTGGAAAAGGAAGCGTTGTGAGAGACTCCATTATCATGAAGGATGCTGTGATCGGAGATCACTGTGTGATTGACAAAGCGATCATTGCGGAGAATGTACAGATTGGAGATAACGTCACACTTGGAACGGGAAGCGATACACCGAATAAGATGAGACCGGATATCTATGGATTTGGACTTGTGACCATTGGGGAAGATTCTGTGATCCCATCCGATGTACAGATCGGCAAGAATACCGCCATTAGTGGTGTTACATCAAAAGAGGATTACATAAACGGAGAGCTTGCAAGTGGTGAAACATTAATTAAGGTAGGTGAATAGGGATGAAAGCAGTAGGAATTATTTTAGCGGGTGGAAATAGCAGCAGGATGCGGGAACTGACACATAGACGTGCAGTGGCAGCGATGCCGGTAGCAGGAAGTTACAGGAGCATTGACTTTGCACTTAGCAATATGTCAAACTCACATATTCAGAAAGTCGCGGTGCTGACACAGTACAATGCCAGATCATTGAATGAACATCTGAATTCTTCCAAATGGTGGGACTTTGGAAGAAAACAAGGTGGTCTGTATGTATTTACACCGACGATTACAATGGAGAATGGATACTGGTACAGAGGAACTGCGGATGCGATTTATCAGAATCTTGACTTTCTTAAGAAATGCCATGAGCCATATGTGATCATTACATCTGGAGATGCAGTGTACAAGCTGGATTATAATAAAGTGCTCGAATATCATATTGCCAAAAAAGCAGATATTACCGTTGTCTGCAAAGAGATGGATGAGGATGCAGATGTCAGCCGTTACGGAACGGTTAAGATGAATGATTCCTGCAGGATTGAGGAGTTTGAGGAGAAGCCGGTACTGAGCAGATCTAATATCATCTCAACAGGAATTTATGTCATCAGAAGAAGACAGCTGATCGATCTGATTGAGCGATGTGCAGAAGAGGGAAGATTTGACTTTGTGCAGGACATTCTGATCCGGTATAAGAATGTAAAGAAAATTTATGGATATAAGATTAGCAATTACTGGAGTAATATTGCTACAGTTAATGATTATTACAGAACAAATATGGATTTCCTGAAGCAAGAAGTGAGAAAATATTTCTTTAAGGAATATCCGAATGTTTATTCAAAAGTGAGCGATCTTCCACCGGCAAAATATAATCCGGGTGCATGCGTAAAGAACAGTTTGATTGCAAGTGGATGTATCGTCAATGGTACTGTGGAAAATTCAGTATTATTTAAGAAAGTATTTGTAGGGAATAATTGTGTAATTAAGAATTCCATCATCTTGAATGATGTTTATTTAGGAGATAATACCTATATTGAAAATTGTATCGTAGAGAGTAGAGATACAATTCGTGCGAACACTCGCCATGTAGGAGAAGATGGAATAAAAGTAGTTGTAGAGAAAAATGAGAGATACGCGATGTAGAAGCGGTGAAAGGGGACAAAAGTATGCAGATTACAGATGTACGAGTGCGTAAAGTAGCAAAAGAAGGAAAATTAAAGGCAGTAGTATCAATTACAATGGACGACGAATTCGTAGTACATGATATTAAGGTAATCGAAGGAGAGAAGGGACTCTTCATTGCAATGCCAAGTAAGAAAGCAATTGATGGAGAATACCGTGATATCGCACATCCGATCAACTCAAATACGAGAGAGAGGATTCAGAGAACGATTTTGGAGCGCTATGAACAGGCACTTCTTGAGGGAGATGTAGAGGAAGCGTAGAGAACGCGATGAATTAAAAGCATTGAGATCGCCGCAGAGATGGATTGAGATGACATTTTTGCGGCGGTTTTTTTGACTCTTTGTCAAGGAATGGGGTAAAATAACTTTGGCTCTTTGACAAGAGCAGGGATAAAAAATAGCAAAGCTGTGAGGCTATAGATCAAGAAAGGCAGAAAAACGTGGAAATTCAGAGTTATATTTTATATGAAGACAGAGATCTTATTGTGTGCAGAAAGCCGGCAGGTGTTCCGGTACAGACGAAGCAGATTCAGACAAAAGATATGGTCAGTCTGCTGAAAAACTATAGATACCAACAGGAAGGGGGAAAAGGAGAACCATATCTTGGAGTGATTCATCGTCTGGATCAGCCGGTGGAGGGGATTATCGTATTTGCGAAGACGCCGCAGGCTGCAAAAGAGCTAAACCGTCAGCTTCAGGCAGGTGGTTTTGGAAAATATTATCAGGCAGTACTGTGCAAGGTTCCAGAGAAGGCGCAAGGGCAGCTGACAGATTACCTTGTCAAGGATGGCAGGACAAATCTGTCAAAAATTTGCAGAAAGTCGGATGCCGGGGCGAAAGAAGCAAGGCTTTCCTATAAAATACAAGGGGAGGCAGAGGGAAAGGCACTGGCAAACATTCATCTGGACACAGGAAGACATCATCAGATCCGTGTGCAGATGTCGGGGATGGGATGTCCGATTCTCGGAGATGTAAAATACGGAGGAGAGGAAAAAGCAAGAGGGCAGATTGCTCTGTGTGCAAGCAGTCTTACTTTTGTGCATCCAAAGACAAAAAAGCAGATGCAGTTTGAGATACAGCCGCAAGCAGCGGGGTTTGATTTGTTTTTTGCTTCAAAAATTTAAAAAAGTTGTATAAAGGACGATGGGACGGCAATACTAACATCACTACCGTGTGTCGCTGACTGTTCAGGACATGCGTGGAAAAGACGGGGCTGGTGATGGGAATGCAGAGAGAACAGTGGAAGACAGTGATAGTTGTTGTGGGAGTCACAGGGGGCATGTATATTGGAATCAAGTATATACTGCCACTTGTGCTCCCCTTTTTCTGTGCATTTCTGGTAGCATATCTGTTAAGACCGCTTGTCAGGAACATCCATGCACATACAAAGCTGAATCAGGGAGCTGTTGCCGGGGGTCTGCTTTTGATCATCTTAGGTGTGGTAGGCACAGCATTGTGGTTTCTTGGGAGCACACTCGTACAGCAGTTCTGTTACTTTATTGAACACTATGGATTTTATGCCGGAAAGATGGAGCTGTTTTTAGATCAATGTTGTCGGAGCATGAGCGGAGTTTTCGGAATGGAGGCGGGAGAACTGGAGTCACTTTTTGTGACACGGATGGCAACCATTGCAGAAAATATCGAAAGGCAGTTTGTACCGAAACTGATGGCAAATTCATGGGGGTATGTCAGAACGATCATCGAAGTGGCAGGGGTTGGGATTATTATTTTTGTGTCGATCATTCTGCTCGTCAATGATTTTGACAAGCTGAAAGAGAAAGCATCACATAGTATTGGGTACAGACATTTTGTGAAGATTTTGAAACGGATTTTTCATATGGGAGGAATGTTTCTGAAAGCACAGCTGATCATTATGTCTGTGATCGCGGCACTCTGTACGGTGACGTTTCTGCTTTTGAAAAATCCGTATGCATTGCTGTTAGGAGTATTGATCGGGTTTCTTGACGCGCTGCCGGTACTTGGAACGGCAGTTGTATTATATCCACTTGCAATTGTGCAGGCATTTCAAGGACGCTTTTTGTTTGCAGCAGTTTATGCGGGATTGTCTGTGATCTGCAATCTGACGAGAGAATTTTTAGAGCCGAAGCTGATTGGGGAGCATTTGGGAATCCCTGCGATTATGGTACTTGTCACGGTCTATGTGGGAATTCGTCTGTTTGGTGTAAGTGGTGTGATCACAGGTCCTTTCGGATATCTTGCGGGGAAAGAGATCGTCCGGGAGCTACTGCAAAAAGGAGAAGGGACTTCTTGACAAAGGGAGGAAATTCTCTTAAAATGAGCTTACGAAACAAGAGCGAGGAAGAGGATTAGTAAATATAGGATATGCCACAGAGAGAGAATCGGATGGTGAGAGATTCTTGCAGAAGATGTATTGAACCTGCCTTGGAGCTTCTGTGTGAAAGCACAGCGTACATCTGCGTTAAAGAGGACAGAGAGAATTTTAGCTGGAGATGGCAGTAGCCGGAGCCGGTTATGATTAATAAGGGTGGTACCGCCGAGCATTTCGGTCCCTTGCAGAGGGATTGAAAGGCTCTTTTTTTCATTCCCGATCAAATATATAGAAAAGCAAAGATCCATGCACGAAAAAAGAGCGCAGTCTATTAGTGGGATGTGCTTTGCATGGAACAAAGAAAAGGAGAAGAAAAGTATGGCGAAAGACAAAAAACTCGTAGAAGCGATCACTTCCATGGAAGATGATTTTGCACAATGGTACACGGATGTGGTAAAGAAAGCGGAGCTGATCGATTACACAAGTGTAAAAGGGTGTATGGTGATCAAACCTGCAGGATATGCAATCTGGGAGAATATCCAGCATGAATTGGACCGCAGATTTAAGGAGACAGGTGTAGAGAATGTATACCTTCCGATGTTTATTCCGGAGAGTCTTCTGCAGAAAGAAAAGGATCATGTGGAAGGGTTTGCACCGGAAGTTGCGTGGGTGACACACGGAGGACTTGAGCCGCTTCAGGAAAGACTTTGTGTGAGACCGACTTCAGAAACATTATTCTGTGATTTTTATGCAAAGGATATCCAGTCACACAGAGATCTTCCGAAAGTGTACAATCAATGGTGTTCGGTTGTGCGTTGGGAGAAGACAACAAGACCATTCCTTCGTTCCAGAGAATTCTTATGGCAGGAAGGTCACACAGCACACGCGACAGCAGAAGAGGCAGAAGAAAGAACAATTATGATGTTAAATGTCTATGCGGATTTCTGTGAAGAAGTACTTGCGATCCCGGTGATCAAGGGAAGAAAGACAGACAAGGAGAAATTTGCAGGGGCAGAGGCAACTTACACGATCGAGTCTTTGATGCACGATGGAAAGGCACTTCAGTCAGGAACAAGTCACAACTTCGGAGATGGATTTGCAAAGGCATTCGGAATTCAATATACAGATAAAGAAAATAAATTACAGTATGTACACCAGACATCCTGGGGAATGACAACTCGTATGATCGGAGCTATCATCATGGTGCACGGAGACAACAGTGGTCTTGTACTTCCTCCAAGAATCGCACCGGTTCAGGTGATGGTCATCCCGATCCAACAGAAAAAGGACGGTGTGCTTGACAAGGCATATGAAGTGAAAGAAGTGCTGAAAAAAGCAGGACTGAGTGTCAAAGTGGATGATTCCGACAAGAGTCCGGGATGGAAATTTTCTGAGCAGGAGATGCGAGGAATTCCGGTTCGGATTGAATTAGGACCAAAGGATATTGAGGCAGGACATGCAGTAGTTGTAAGAAGAGATACAAGAGAGAAGATCATAGTTCCATTCGAAGAGTTAGAAACGAAGGTAGCAGAAGTACTGGATACTATGCAGAAAGAGATGCTTGAGAGAGCAAGAGAGCATAGAGATGCACACACATATACTGCTTCCAGCATGGAAGAGTTTAAGAAACTGGCAGATGAGAAGCCGGGATTTATTAAAGCAATGTGGTGTGGATGTCAGGAATGTGAGGATGCTCTGAAGGAAGAGGCAGGGGTGACTTCACGCTGTATCCCATTTGAGCAGGAAGAGATCACCGGAACCTGTGTACACTGCGGCAAACCTGCAAAGCATATGGTTTACTGGGGAAAAGCATACTAATTTTTACTGTACCGATGTATGGAAGATAAATACTTTAGACCGTACATGGGAAGTCAGGGGGATAGATCATGAAGATACAGTTGCCGGAAAAAGTAAATACGATCATACAGACATTGCAGGAGCATGGATATGAGGCATATGCGGTAGGTGGATGTGTCAGAGATTCGCTGCTTGGAAGAGAGCCGGGAGACTGGGATATCACAACTTCAGCATCCCCGGATGAGACAAAGAAACTATTTGCAAGAACTGTCGATACCGGGATTGAGCACGGGACAGTGACTGTCCTTCTCGGAAAAGAAGGATTTGAGGTGACGACATACCGGATTGACGGGAAATATGAAGACAGCAGACACCCGACGGAAGTGATCTTCACAAGAAATTTAAGGGAAGATTTGCTCCGCAGGGACTTCACGATCAATGCAATGGCATACAATGATACAGAAGGGATCGTCGATATTTTTGGCGGAATGGATGATTTGAAGCGAAAGATAATCCGCTGTGTGGGAAATGCCAGAGAACGGTTTGGAGAAGATGCGCTCCGCATTATGCGCGGAGTGCGTTTTGCTGCGCAGCTTGGATTTTCTCTGGAAAAAGAGACGAAGGAGGCAATGACAGAACTTGCCCCGACGTTGGAGAAGATCAGCGCTGAGCGGATTCAGACAGAGCTGGTAAAACTTCTTGTGTCAGATTCGCCGGAGTTGATCAGGGAAGCATATCATCTGGGGGTCACCGCAGTCATCTTGCCGGAGTTTGATGAGATGATGCGGACCGGTCAGGAGACAAAATACCACAGGTACGATGTGGGTGAGCATACGGTTCAGGCAGTCTGCAATGTGCCGCCGGACAAGGTGCTGCGTCTTACGATGCTGCTCCATGATGTCGCAAAGCCGGAGATGAAGACAGTGGATGCAGATGGAACGGCTCATTTTAAAGGACATGACATCAGGGGAGAGCAGAAAGCGAAAGAAATCCTTCGCCGGTTAAAATTTGACAATGATACGATCCATAAGGTGACAAAACTTGTCCGCTGGCATGATTACCGGATGCCGGCAGAGAAAAAGAATGTCAGAAAGGCAATGAGCAAGATCAGTGCGGAACTGTTTCCTATGTATCTTCTCGTAAAAAGAGCAGATATTTTGGCGCACAGCATGTACCGACGGGAAGAAGAACTGGAAAATTTAAGTGGTCTTCAGAAATGTTATGAGGAAATTGTGGCAGACCATGAGTGTGTCAGTTTAAAACAGCTTGCAGTGACCGGAACGGACTTGATCGGAATCGGTATGAAACCGGGAAAGCAGATTGGAGAAGTGTTAAATGAGCTTCTGCGGATTGTACTTGAATATCCGGAGTTCAATAATAAAGAGCATCTGCTTCGGTTTGTGCAAAATCGATTTGATATTTAGCGGAGGCTTCTGTTTTCAAGGTGAGACAGGCCATTGAAACAATCACAAAATTTGTTGCATAAATTTCAGAAAAAGAATCATACTTCTGTCCAAAAAATCATAGGCTAGAGAGAAAATCAAAGTTACTGCAAAAGGCAGTGGCGGAAAAATGATTATAGGGGGCAGTTATGAAGGATTTTGAAACAGATGTATTGGAACAGTATCATATAGAAGTAAAAGGCACCCGAAAGACAAGAGGTGCCATTTTATGCGATACAGACAGAGGCATGCTCTTACTGAAAGAACTTACTTTCTCAGAGAAACGAGTGCCTCTTTTATATAAACTGTGTCACCAGCTCGAGGAAAAAGGGTATGGACTGGTGGATACGATTGTTCCAAACAAAGAGGGAGAATATGTGACAAGCGCTCCGGACCAGACAAAATATATATTGAAACGCTGGTATGGGGGCAGAGAGTGTGATGTCAGAAATGAGGAGGAACTTTGCAGTGCCACTGCTAATTTAGCATATCTTCACAACCTGATGGCTGGAGCGGATGTTCTGGAGGAAGGAACGGTTGTAAGAGAGCATGATCTGAAAGAGGAGTATCAGAGACATAACAGGGAACTGCGGAAGGTTCGGACCTTTATCCGAAACAAAGTCGGAAAAGGTGAATTTGAGCTGTTGTACTTAAAAGAATTTGAAGAGCAGCATGCACTCGGTGAAGCGGTTGTCAGAAAACTGGAGACAGATCATTATGAAACGCTCAGACAAAAAAGTAAGACAGAACACACGTGGATCCATGGGGATTATAATTACCATAATGTGCTCATGACATATCGGGGAGTGGCAACGACAAATTTTGAACATTTCCGGGAGGATATACAGATGGCAGATTTCTATTATTTTCTGAGAAAAGTCATGGAGAAATGCCAATGGAATGAACGGATTGGAAACATGCTTTTAGAGACATATGATAAGGGAAAGACAATCAGCAGAGAGGAGCTGGATTACCTGGCAGTACGGCTTGCTTATCCGGAGAAATTCTGGAAAGTTGCGAATAGTTACTATCATTCAAACAAGGCGTGGATCCCGGAAAAAAGTGTAGAAAAATTACAGATATCTATTGCACAGACAGAAAAGAAGAATCAGTTTTTGAAAGATTTATTTTCTTTTCATTTATAGTAACGTGTTGTATAATAGATAAAAAGTGAGATTAGGAGGTACCAGGATGGATTATCAGAAAAGATACAGAGAATGGCTGGAGAACGATTATTTTGATGCAGACACAAAAGCCGAACTCACAGCGATCAAAGAGAACGATAATGAGATCAAAGAACGATTTTATAAAGATCTGGAATTTGGAACTGCAGGACTTCGGGGAGTAATCGGAGCAGGTACAAACCGGATGAATATTTATACAGTCAGAAAAGCAACACAGGGATTGGCAAATTATATTCTGAAGAATGGGGCACAAAGCAGAGGAGTTGCGATTGCATACGATTCCAGACGAATGTCACCGGAATTTGCGGACGAGTCGGCGCTTTGCCTTGCAGCAAATGGGATTAAGGCATATGTATTTGAGTCACTCCGCCCGACACCGGAACTTTCTTTTGCAGTGAGAAAGTTAAACTGCATTGCCGGAATCAATATTACAGCAAGCCACAATCCACCGGAATATAACGGATATAAGGTATACTGGGAAGACGGCGCACAGATCACACCGCCGCATGATACCGGGATCATGGCAGAAGTTGAGGCAGTGACAGATTATGCTACAGTCAAGACGATGAGCCTTGAAGCGGCAAAAGAAGCGGGACTTTATGAGGTGATCGGAGAAGCTGTTGATGACGCCTACATGGAGGAACTCAAAAAGCAAGTCATCCACCAGGATGCCATCGACCAGATGAACAAAGATTTAAAGATCGTATACAGCCCACTTCACGGAACGGGGAATATTCCGGTAAGACGTATTTTAAAAGAACTTGGATTTGAGAACGTCTATGTAGTCAAAGAGCAAGAATTGCCAGATGGAAACTTCCCAACAGTATCTTATCCGAACCCGGAGGCAAAAGAAGCTTTTGAGCTTGGCTTAAAGCTTGCAAAAGATGTAGATGCCGATCTTGTTCTTGCAACAGATCCAGATGCAGACCGTCTGGGAGTTTATGTAAAGGATACAAAGTCAGGAGAGTACAAAGTTCTGACAGGAAATATGTCAGGATGTCTTCTTGCAGACTATGAGATCAGCCAGACAAAGGCAGTAAAAGGTCTTCCAAAGGACGGTTGCCTGATCAAATCCATCGTGACATCCAACATGGCAAAAGCGATCGCAGAGAGCTATGGAGTGAAGTTGATCGATGTTCTGACTGGATTTAAGTTTATCGGACAGCAGATCCTCGAATTTGAAAAGACTGGAATAGGAACGTATCTCTTCGGATTTGAAGAAAGTTATGGATGTCTGATTGGTACTTATGCGAGAGACAAGGATGCAATCGTTGCAACAATGGCGCTGTGTGAAGCGGCGGCATACTATAAGACGCTTGGAAAGACGCTCTGGGATGCGATGATCGACATGTATGAGAAATACGGATATTACAAAGATGACATCCAGTCTATCACACTTAAAGGTATCGAAGGACTTGAGAAGATCCAGAATATTCTTGAGACGCTGCGCAAGGAGCCGCCGGCAGAGATCGGGGGATATGGCGTACAAAGAGCGAGAGATTACAAGGCAGGTACGATCAAAGACTTGCGGACAGGAGAGACAAGCGATACAGGACTTCCGGCTTCCAATGTACTTTATTATGAATTGGAAAATGATGCATGGGTATGTGTACGTCCTTCCGGTACAGAGCCAAAAGTGAAATTCTATTATGGAATTAAGGGAAATTCTCTGGAAAATGCGGACGAGATTTCTGCAAAAATGGGTGCATCTGTGCTGGAAATGATTGAAAAAATGTTATAGTTAAGGCGAATTATCAACAAGTATTCAGGGAAAAGAACCGGAGGGTGTCTGAAACATGTTCCGGGACGTGGAAAACACGAAAAATTCCTTGACAAACAATAGGGAAACAGTTATAACTATAACAGTACAATAAGGGTAAACAGCCTGCAAATGCGGAGGGAACGGCCCTTCAAAACGGATAGAATCTATATATTTCATATATTCTATAGCTAAATTAGAGGAGGAACATATTCATGAACAAAACAGAATTAATCGCAGCAGTTGCTGAAGCAGCAGAAGTATCTAAGAAAGACTCTGAGAAAGTATTAAAAGCTTTTGTAGACGTTGTAACAGAAGAACTGAAAAAAGGTGAGAAAGTACAGTTAGTAGGATTTGGTACTTTTGAAGTGACAGAAAGAGCAGCAAGAGAAGGAAGAAATCCTCATACAAAAGAAACAATGATGATCGCTGCATGCAAGGCTCCGAAATTCAAAGCTGGTAAAGCATTAAAAGATGCTGTAAATGCATAATTCAGATAGACAATCCAATAAGAAATAGAAGACAAGAACTGCTGCGAGAATTGCGGCAGTTCTTTGTTACATGAGGGAAAGAAAATGAGATTAGATAAATTTTTAAAAGTTTCCAGATTGATCAAGAGAAGGACGGTTGCTAATGAGGCGTGTGATGCAGGGCGTGTCCTTGTAAACGGAACTGTGGCAAAAGCTTCTGTAAAGGTAAAACCGGGGGATGTCATTGAAATCCAGTTCGGGACAAAGACCGTGAAGGTAGAAGTGCTTGCAATTCAAGATACGACAAAGAAAGAAGAAGCAAAAGATTTATTCCGGTATCTGTAATGAGGTATCTATAAATCATCATAAATATGAACAACCTTTCATATAATTGAGAGAAAGAAGACGTACTGATCATAGATAGAAAGGTTGTGGGTATAGTGGAAGAAAGACAGGTACAAAAACCTCATAAATTAGTTATCAATAACCGAAAGACAAGTGCGGTGACAGGTGTACTGGATGTACTTTCCTTTGATTTAAATGAGATACTGCTTGAGACAGAACAAGGAATGCTTATGGTGAAGGGAAAAGATCTCCATGTGAACCGGCTGAGTGTGGAAAAAGGAGAAGTGGATCTGGCGGGACATATCGACAGCATCGCTTATTCGGATATCAGCCAGAGTGCGGCAAAGCAGGGAGAAAACTTCTTTTCCAAACTGTTTAAATAGGTGATCCTATGTCTGGAATCGGGGAGGAAGCAAATATTTTTATTCAGGCAGTTTTATCAGGATTCGTTGTCATGGGAATTTATGATATGATCCGCATTTTTAGAAGGATTCTGCCCCACAATCTGACAGCGGTGACACTGGAAGATCTGTTTTATTGGATCGGAATCAGCCTGTATCTGTCTGTAAAGATTTATCTTACGAGTGATGGAAGCATCCGGTGGTTCTTTGTGACAGGGACACTGGCAGGGGTTAGTCTGTTTGCAGCGATATTTTCACAGATGCGGAAAATCTATAAAAAAATCAAGAAAAGTATTGAAAAAAAGAGGGAAACCCATTAGAATGGCTTTAGAGTAGTCTGGAAATACACACATACAAAGGTGGGTAACAGTAATGAAGCATATCAAAGAAAAAAGTCGTACAAGACAACAGCGGCAGAGAATGCGGGCACATAGAAGAAGTATGGTGCTGATTAGTTCCGTAATCATGTTGCTGATCGTGCTTGTGTCTGTCGGAGGGGTCTCATTACGGGCGAAGAATGAAGCATATAAAAAGCAACAGGCAGAGCTGGAGACACAGATCAAAGAAGAAAAAGACAGGACAAAAGAAATTGAGAAGTACAAAGAGTATGTTGGCACAGACGCTTATGTAGAAGATGTGGCAAAGGAAAAATTTGGACTTGTATATGAAGATGAGATTGTATTAAAACCAACAAAATAATAAGATTACAAATGATAACTTTAGGAAATAACTGGATTTCCTAAAGTTTTTTTATTACATAGGAAATTTTCACAAAATCCTATGTGATAAAAAACACGGTTCGCGTGAGAATCTCGCTTGCGAGATTCTTTGTTCTGTTCAGCAGACAAAAAAGGAAAAGAACGGACAGGGGGAGAATAAAAATGGAGAAGGCTGGAATGGGACAGGCTGGGATTTCGGGCCCTTATGCAGTACAGATTGGAAAACTGGCGGATTCACTGGAACATTTATCGAAGGTATTTTTAAAACTGGAGCGGCAGAAGCAGGTATTTACAAAAGATGAACTGCAGGAAATGTTTTTTCAGGTGGAGGAGAGTGTCTGTACAAAATGTGATCATATGGAGCGGTGTTGGGGAGAGGACTATGTCCATACTTACCAGCTAGGATATGAAGTTCTGCATGCCATCGAGGAATATGGGAAAGAATTGAATCTGGAAACAAAGCGGAAATTACAGAAAAAATGTGTGATGGCGCCAAAGTTCCAGAGCGCGCTCATAGAGGTCTTTCATGAAGCAAAACAAAATATGCTCTGGTCGAACCGGCTTGTAAAAAACCGGGAGGGATGTGCGGTGCAGATGGATTTGTTTGCGCAGATCATTAAAAGTACGGCAAAAGAATTTGAGGACAGCATTCTGATTGATGTTCGGATGGAGAAAAAAATTCGAAAACGGCTGCAGAAAATAGGGGTAAAAGTGTTGGATATGACTTTTCTTTGTACGGAGCGAGGAAAGCATGAGATTCACTTGAATGCAAAGGCAGTACAAGATGTGGGAGTGGAGACGAAGGAGATGATTCAAATCATTTCCAGAACGTATGGCAGGAAATTTGTATTTGAGGAACAGAGCCGCACAATGTTGGGAAAAGAGTATGAACCGTATGTCTGTATCGAGCCGTATCAATTCCATATTATGCAGGGGGTTGCTAAAATAGGAAAAGGAAGAGATACAATATCCGGAGACAGTTTTCTGGAAGTGGCGATGCCAGGTGGAAGGGTTGCATCTGCTCTTTCAGATGGGATGGGATCAGGCAGGAAGGCGTTTCAAGAGAGTGCGATGGTCGTAGAACTTTTGGAAGAACTTCTGACTTCAGGTTTTCCTGGGGAACTGGCGATCCAGATGATCAATACAGCGCTTGTGATGGGGCGTGAGGAAATTCATTTTTCTACGGTAGATATGGGAATTTTTGATCGGTATACAGGGGAATGTGAATTTTTGAAAGTGGGCGCATCGACAACTTTTATTAAATATTGCAATGGGGTGGAACGATTATCCTCGACAAGTCTCCCTATTGGGGTTCTGCACAATCTAGAGATTGACATGGTAAAACGGACACTGAGAAGCGGAGAATTTGTCGTGATGATGACAGACGGGGTGTTGGATGCTCTTCCGGGTGTGGAGCAGGAGATGTTGATGGAGACAATCATAGGCGGAATGAAGCTTGTCAATCCAAAAGAGATGGCACAATACATTTTAGATCAGGTGCTTGCGTTTACCGGCGAGACCCCAAAGGATGACATGACAGTTTTGGTGGCAGGAGTGTGGAAAGGATAGAAGTGTGACTGGATTCTTTTGGATAATCATAGTATCATAGAGAGGAAATACACAAAACGTGTAGGAGAACAAAAGGGAAAAGGAACGTAGATATGGCTGAAAAAGAGCAAAAAACAAGAGCATATCAATATAAGAACAAGGAGATTCCTGCGCGGGTGCAAGCTTATATACAAGAGCACCGGATGTTTGAGCGGGGAGAAACAGTGATTACAGGCATATCGGGAGGGGCGGATTCGGTATGCCTTTTTTTCATTTTGCATTATCTGCAGGAAGAATTGGGGGTGAAGCTCGTGGCGGTGCATGTCAATCATGGGATCCGCGGCGAGGATGCAGATGCGGATGAGAGATTTGTCCAAAACATTTGTGAGACAGATGGTATTCCTCTGGAAATTGTACGCTGCAATCTGGAATTAATTGCAAAAAAGAGGAAACAATCTATGGAGGAAGCCGGCAGAAATATCCGAAGAGAAGCGTTTGAGAGGGCGGCACAGAAATATGGGGCAGCCAAGATTGCTTTGGCACATCACAAGAATGACAATGCAGAGACGCTTTTGATGAATCTTGTAAGAGGAACAGGACTCAATGGAATGACAGGGATCAAACCGGTCAGGGATCGTTATGTTCGCCCGCTTCTTTGTCTGGAACGCAGGGAGATCGAGGGATTTCTGGAACAAAATGGAATACGATATCAGACAGATCAGACAAATCTGACAGAAGACTATACACGCAATAAAATCCGCAACCGGGTCATTCCTTATATGGAAAACCAGATCAATCCGCGGGCGGCAGCGCATTTAAGTGAGGCGGCAGAGCAGCTCCGGGGCGTGCAGGAATTTCTGGAAAAGCAGCTGAAAGTATTTAAAGAAAACTGTGTCAGCAGGAAGGGTGAAAAACTTCTGATCCGGACAGAGCCTTTTCAGAGTGGAGATAAGATACTCAGAGAGATGACAGTGCTTTCCTGTATGGAGGAAGTGGCGGGGCAGGCAAAAGATCTGTCAGCAGTCCATGTTGCAGACGTCAGCACACTTTTCGGGAAGCAATGTGGAAGACAGATCATGCTTCCGTATCATATGCGGGCAGTGCGGGGATATGAGGGAGTGACACTTGAGAAAGTACATGCAGCCAGAGAGAAAGAAGAGGAAGTACGGCAAAAAAAAGAAAAAGGGATACTGCTCCGGGAGGAGGAGCTTCCATTAGAAGTAAAATGCTGTATTCCGGGAACGGTCTTTTACCAAACTCCTAAGGGGAAAAAGACCGCAGTTACATGCAGAATCGTGGATTTGGCAGAGAACCCCGGAAATATGCAAAAAAGTCACACGAACTGTTTTGATTATGATATAATTAAACATGATTTGTGTGTGAGAACAAGAAGACCAGGTGATTATATTGTCATTGACCGGGAGGGAAGGAAACAGAAATTGAAATCTTACCTGATCAATGAGAAGATTCCTGCAAGTGAGCGGGGAGAGATACTGCTGATTGCAGATGGAAGCCATATTTTATGGGTAGTTGGACATCGCCTGAGTCTTTGCGGGAGACCAGACGAACATACAAAAAGAATTTTACAAATACAAATAGATGGAGGAGAAAGCCATGGCAGAGACAATTAAGGTATTAGTTTCAGAAGAAGAAGTAGAAAAGAGAATCAGAGACTTAGGAGAGAAGATCAGCAAGGACTACGAAGGAAAGCAGGTACATCTGATCTGTGTACTGAAGGGCGGTGTGTTCTTTATGTGCGAGCTGGCGAAGAGAATTACCGTTCCGGTTTCTATGGACTTTATGAGCGTAAGCAGCTATGGAGATGGAACGACATCCAGCGGAGTTGTCAAGATCGCAAAAGATCTGGATGAAAGTCTGGAAGGAAAAGACGTACTTGTTGTAGAGGATATTATTGACTCTGGACGTACATTATCTTACCTTCTTGAGATTCTCAAGAAGAGAAATCCAAACAGCATGAAACTCTGTACACTGTTAGATAAACCAGAGAGAAGAGTGATGGATGTCAATGTAGATTATGTAGGATTTAATATCCCAGATGAATTTGTTGTGGGATATGGACTGGATTATGCGCAGAAATATAGAAATCTTCCATACATCGGAGTTGTGGAAGGCGTAGAATAGGAAGGGGACATAAATTGGATAGTAAGAAATATAGAGGAGCCAGCGGTGCTTCGCTTTTGATGCTGGTGATCGTTCTGTTTGCGGTATTCTGGTTTTCAGACCGGATGCAAAGTACAGAACAGCGGTATACAGAAGCGATGTTTCAGGAAGATTTAAAGGAAGACAATGTAGATTCTGTGGTGATCAATCCAAACAAAGAAACACCGACAGGAACACTGAAGATTTATCTGAAGGATGAAGATTATTCCAAGAGTATGAATGTGCTGAATACAGAAAAAGTGCAGGAGATTCTTGAGGAAAATGGGGTGGCATACAAAATTGCAGATATGCCAAAACCTTCCGTATTTACGACGGTAGTGCTTCCGCTTGTACTTACGGTAGGGGTTGTATTATTACTGTTTGTGCTGATGAACCGTCAGGCAGGTGGTGGAGCAAATGCAAAAGCAATGAGCTTTGGCAAGAGCAGGGCGCGATTGAGCACCGATCGGGATAAGAAAGTGACATTTGCCAATGTCGCAGGGCTGAAAGAAGAGAAAGAAGAGTTAGAGGAAATCGTAGATTTCTTAAAAGAACCTAAAAAATATATTCAGGTTGGAGCAAGAATCCCGAAAGGGGTACTTCTTGTAGGACCTCCGGGAACCGGTAAGACATTGCTTGCAAAGGCAGTGGCAGGGGAAGCAGGTGTACCGTTCTTTACTATTTCCGGTTCTGATTTCGTGGAGATGTTTGTCGGTGTCGGAGCCTCCCGTGTGAGGGATCTCTTTGAGGAGGCGAAGAAAAATGCGCCGTGTATTATCTTTATCGATGAGATCGATGCAGTTGCAAGAAGACGTGGAACAGGTATGGGCGGTGGACACGATGAGAGAGAGCAGACATTGAATCAGCTGCTCGTAGAGATGGATGGATTCGGAGTCAACGAAGGAATTATCGTGATGTCTGCCACGAACCGTGTAGATATTCTTGACCCGGCGATTCTGCGTCCGGGAAGATTTGACCGTAAGGTAATGGTCGGAAGACCTGACATTCAGGGAAGAGAAGAAATCTTAAAAGTCCATGCGAAGGGAAAACCACTCAGCGAGGACGTAGACTTAAAACAGGTAGCACAGACGACAGCGGGATTTACGGGGGCAGATCTTGAGAACTTGCTCAACGAGGCGGCAATCATGGCAGCCAAAGAAGGAAGGGTATATATCCAGCAGTCAGATATTCGGCATGCATTTGTCAAAGTCGGTATCGGAGCAGAGAAGAAGAGTCGAGTCATTTCGGATAAGGAGAAGAGGATTACAGCATTCCATGAGGCAGGACATGCAATCTTATTCCATGTGCTCCCGGATGTCGGACCGGTATACAGTGTTTCTATCATTCCAACCGGAGTTGGGGCAGCGGGATATACGATGCCGCTTCCGGAGAAAGATGATGTGTTCAATACAAGAGGAAAAATGATCCAGGATATCACAGTCGCATTGGGGGGACGGATTGCCGAGGAGCTTGTATTTGATGATATTACGACAGGAGCCTCTCAGGATATTAAGCAGGCAACCGGCATTGCAAGGTCGATGGTGACGAAATTTGGTATGTCTGAGAAATTAGGTCTGATCAATTATGACAACGATGAGGATGAAGTATTTATCGGAAGAGACCTTGCACATGCATCACGCGGGTATGGTGAGGCAGTGGCAGGAACGATCGATGAAGAAGTAAAGCGGATCATTGACGAATGCTATGCCAATGCAAAATCAATCATTCAGAAATATGATTGTGTGCTTCATGCGTGTGCAGACCTTTTGCTGGAGAAAGAAAAAATCACAAGAGAAGAATTTGAAGCATTGTTCGATGGTGAATAAACAGAATGGAAAGTCTGGGAAATGAGGTTTTCTTTATGAATATAGACGCATTGTTCTGTGACGGTACAAGCAATTATGTGATACCGCCAGAACCAAAGAAAAATGAAAAGATTCGCCTTCGTTTCCGGACGGCAAAAGATGATGTTGATCAAGTATTTCTGCTTGTTGGTGAGCAGTCTTATGAGATGGAGAAAAAGGAAACGAGAGGGACATTTGACTATTACGAGATGGAATGGCAGCTGGGAGAGAAAGAATTCCACTATGGATTTCAGGTGTCCAAAGGGGGAGAAGTAAAGTACTTTAACCGCTGTGGGGTATCCGGTAACCGGGAAGAGTTCTATTCTTTTATGATCACACCGGGATTTTCCACACCCGATTGGGCAAAAGGGGCGGTCATGTATCAGATTTTCGTAGATCGCTTTTACAACGGGGACCGCACGAATGATGTGGAAACTGGTGAGTATGCTTACATCGGAGAGCACAGTGTCCGTGTGGAAGACTGGTCAAAATATCCTGCATTTATGGGTGTACGAGAATTTTACGGAGGAGATTTAAAGGGAGTTCTGGAAAAAATAGATTATCTTCAGGAACTTGGCGTGGAGGCGGTTTATTTTAATCCGCTCTTTGTATCTCCATCCAATCATAAATATGATATTCAGGACTATGATTTTATCGATCCACACTATGGAGTGATTGTGGAAGACGGCGGAGAGGTGTTGACGGATGGATGTCTGGATAACAGCCAGGCGACAAAATATCAGATTCGGACGACAAATCGAAAGAATCTTGAGGCGAGCAATGCATTTTTTGCAGAACTTGTGCAGGAATTCCATCGACGGGGGATCAAGGTCATTATCGACGGTGTGTTCAATCACTGTGGTTCCTTTAATAAATGGCTGGACAGAGAGCGGATCTACGAGAAGCAGGAGGGGTATGGGAAAGGTGCATACGTCTCAGCGGATAGTGATTACCACAGTTTCTTCCGGTTTTTTAAAGAAGAATGGCCGTACAATCATAATTACGATGGCTGGTGGGGGCACGATACCCTGCCAAAACTCAATTATGAAGGTTCCGAGGAATTACAGAAATATATTTTGAACATTGCGAAGAAATGGGTATCTCCACCGTATAATGTAGATGGATGGAGGCTTGATGTGGCGGCAGATCTGGGTTATTCCAATGAATTTAATCATGAGTTCTGGAAGAAATTTCGGACTGCTGTCAAAGAGGCAAATCCGGAAGCACTTATCCTTGCAGAGCACTATGGAGATCCGAGAGAATGGCTTCAAGGTGATGAATGGGATACTGTTATGAATTACGATGCGTTCATGGAGCCGCTCACATGGTTCTTTACCGGAATGGAGAAGCATAGTGATGAGAGACGGCAGGATCTCTGGGGAAATGCAGATCATTTTGTCAGTGTGATGAATCATCACATGGCAGCAATGCAGACACCATCTCTGCAGGTGGCGATGAATGAGTTATCAAATCATGATCATTCCCGATTTTTGACAAGAACCAATCACATTGTGGGGCGAGTGCAGAATCTTGGCTACAAGGCGGCCAGGGAGGGAATTAATTCGGCGGTCATGCGCAGCGCAGTCGTGATGCAGATGACATGGGTAGGAGCACCGACCATTTACTATGGGGATGAGGCTGGTGTATGTGGATTTACCGATCCGGATAATCGGAGAACATATCCATGGGGACAGGAAGACAAAGAACTGCTACAATTTCACAAAGATATGATCCGGATACACAAGGAGGAAAGTGTACTTCGGTGCGGGTCACTTAAGATGCTTTTCTGGGATGAGAATGTGTTGGCATACAGCCGCTTCACACAAGAACAGCAGATTGTTGTGATCATTAATAACAGTAAGAAACTAAAAGAAATTACTGTACCGGTCTGGATGGCAGAACTTCCGATGAAAGGGAAGATGGACAGATTGTTGTATACCTATGAGCAGGGGTATACGATGGAGCCGGACTATGTGCTGATCGATCAAGGAGAGGTTGTGCTGAATATGGGACGACATTCTGCGATCATCCTTTGCTCGAGGTAAGCTTTAGAGAAAAGATAAGAACAATCAAGCAGAAAAGACTGTCTTTGTCTGCCGGGAAACCGGTGGATGAGGGCATTTTTTTTGCAGAGTGATTCAAAACCGGGAGCAAACGAGATTGAGCCTGGACATGTGGTGGCATGTCCTTTATATTAAAAATATATTGTTTGCTTAGGAGGAAGAGAGATGAAACGAGTATTAGTTGCATCTATGATGCATGAATCTAACTCATTTAACCCGATCATTGCCGGAGAAAATGACTTCGGCGTTGTACGGGGAGAGAAACTTTTTGAGAGAAATCCGAAAAATGATCCGCTGCGCGGAGTGATGGATACACTGCAGGAGCAAGGGTATGAAGTGGTACCGACACTTTTTGCAAGTGCAGTTCCCAATGGGGAAGTAGACTATGAGTTCTATCTGGGGCTGAAAGAAGAGATTCTTGAGAGAGCGCGTCAGGCACAGGAAGAAAAGCCGCTGGATGCGATCACACTTGCACTTCACGGATCTATGAGAGTGAAAGGTCTTGGAGATGCAGAGGGATATCTGTTGGAAGAATTAAGAGAGATGTTCCAGGACATTCCGATCTTCTCGGCACTGGATATGCACACGACGATGACTGTCCGCATGCACGAGAACTGTGATGGATTTGTCGGATTCAAATGTGCACCGCACACAGATCGGTATGAAACCGGGGTACATGCGGCAAAGATGACCATCGCGGCACTGGAAAATCATGTGCAGGCAAAATCTGCCTGGGTAAAGGTTCCGATTCTAATCGCAGGAGAGCAGTCTTCCACAACGGTAGAGCCGATGAAAGGACTGATCACCAAGCTGCGCGAGACAGAGCAGAAAGAAGGAATCCTTGCGGCCTCTTATCTGATGGGATTTCCTTGGGCGGACAATGAGGACAGTTCTGTGGCAGTCTATATTGTGGCCGAAAATCAGGAACTTGCCGACAGCGAGGCGCTTCGTCTCGCAGATATCATCTGGAATACAAGAAATGATTTCTGTTTTCAGACAGAGACTTATACAGAGGAAGAAACATTAAATGTCGCTTTTGATGCGATTGCAAACGGACAGGAACTTCCGGTATACCTTTCTGATTCCGGAGATAACCCGACAGCCGGATCTTCCTCAGACTGTACCGGATTTTTAAAACGAATTATGGAAGATCCTCGTACAGAGCAGTTAAAAACACCGGTCCTCTATGGCGGAATCTATGACCCGGAGGCAACACTGGCTTGTAAAGGAAAAGTGGGAGAAGAAGTTACGATCACATTCGGTGCAAAGTTTGATACGACGACAACACAGCCAATCACAGCAACCGGAACAGTCAAGGCTTATGTGGAAAAATGGAAAAAGACATCAATCCCTTGTGACATTGCATTGTTTCATTCTTGCGGTGTTGACGTTGTTCTTGCAGAGGGTCATATCGGTTATGTTTCGCCGGATGTATTTACTGATCTTGGAAGAGATCCGAAAGAAGCAGATATTGTTGTATGTAAATTAGGATATCTGACAGCAGATCAGGATGCAATCGCTAAGAGAAGTATTATGGCACTTACAAAAGGAAGTACAAATGAAGACTTAAAGACTTTAAATTACACGAAAGTGCCAAGACCGATCTTTCCTTTGGATGAAGATTTTTCATATGAAGCAAAGGATAATCTTGTTGTAAAATAAGTAAAATGTCAACACGGTGACAGCGTTCAAGAAAAGGACAGAGTAACATAGGGAAATAGAAAAGGAAAAGAAGTCTCTGAGATGTGTCGGAAGACTTCTTTTTTCTTGAGAATGAATGTGATATAATGAATGGAATATTTAGAAGGAGAAAAGATATATGGCGTTTACAACTGTTTTTTTCTTATTTGCAGTGATGCCGGCATCGGTTGCGGGCTATTATCTGATAAAGCTTTTGGGAAATAGAAATGAGAGGTGGAGCGACTGGCTCAGCAATCTGTTTCTGGTTCTTGTAAGCCTTTGCTTTTATGGATGGGCCAGATTGGAGGGAATTGCCCTTTTGAGCATCTATGTGCTTGGAGTGTGGATGGCAGGAAAGGGAATCTGTTATTTGGAAAAGAAAGCAAAGTACAAGAGGAAGGTGTGTTTCATGACACTTTCTATCCTGGCTGTGACAGGCATTTTGATCTGGTACAAGTATTACAATTTTATTGCGGAAAATCTAAGTCATTTTTTCGGCATCAGTCTGGCGATGAGTCAGTGGATCGTTCCTCTTGGAATTTCTTTCATCACGTTTACAGCGATATCCTATCTTGTGGATGTCTTTCGTGGAGATGCAGAGGCGGGAAGCCTTTTGGATGTATTTTTATATCTTTCTTTTTTCCCGAAAGTGATTTCCGGACCGATCGTACAGTGGAAAGATTTTCAGAGACAGACGGTACACCGCAGGGTAGATGAGACCGAATTTTTAGAGGGGTTGAATCGGATCATGATCGGGTTTGCCAAAAAAGTGATTTTGGCAGATTCATTTGGGGCTGTGATCAGCAAGATCGATCCATATATCGGAGTGGGAATGGATGTACCGACCGCATGGTTGTTTGCATTTTTTTATATGATGCAGATATACTATGATTTTTCAGGATATTCAGATATCGCGATTGGTTTAGCACAGCTATTTGGATTTCATTTCAAAGAGAATTTTCAGTTCCCATATCGGTCAAAATCCATTACAGAATTTTGGAGACGTTGGCACATTTCACTTGGGACATGGTTCCGATCATATATTTATATTCCACTTGGGGGAAACCGAAAAGGAATGAAACGAACATTATGGAATCTGTTTTGCGTATTTTTGCTGACGGGAATATGGCATGGAGCGGCATGGAATTACATTTTATGGGGTGTGATCAATGGAGTCTGCGTATTGGTAGAGCGCTGCATACGGGAAAAACGTTTCTATCAGAAAATTCCTGCTATAGGTAAATGGGTCGTTACGATGGCAATTGTATTTTTTAGCTGGCAGGTGTTCTACTTTTCAGATTTCAGCCGGCTGGAGGTGTTTCTGAAAAGTCTGTTCGGGCTCAGTGCAGCGAATGCAGCAAGTGCAGTGGAATATACCTATCAGCATTACCTGACAATAAAATTGATTTTCTTATCAGTCGTTGCGGTACTTGGGGCAATCACCTTTTGTATGCCATGGGCAGAAAAAGTGAAAACTTTTTTTGCTCGGACAAAGACGGGACTTTTTATCAAAGAGACAGGATTGATTCTGCTGATGATCGTATCTGTGATCTTTATGATCAATAGTTCATACAGCCCATTCCTGTATTTTCAATATTAAGATGCAGGTCAGAATTGGTTAGGAGAAGAAAATGAAAAAACTAAAGATATTTTTTATTGTAATATTTTTTATACTGCTCGCAATCCCTGTGGTGACCTTTCGCACTGAGGAAAATGCAGTTTCAGAGGTGGATAACCGGATGCTCGCCGCCAATCCTGTTTCGGCAATACGGGAGGGGGAAGATGCCACTCAGGCAATTGAAAATTATGTAAATGACCGCATCGGACTGCGAAATGAGATGATCGAACTTTACACTGTAGGTCATGATAAGATTTTTCATGAAATGATCCACCCGAGTTATGTATATGGAAAAGATGGGTATGTATTTCTGAATACAGGAGGAAATCCAATCTTTAGCGATTACCATATCGCTTTTGCAGATATGATAAAAAAAATCCAGGATTACTGCGAAGCAAGGGGAGTTCCGTTTCTATTCGTGTTTGAGCCTGCAAAGGCAACTGTTTTGCAGGAGAAGCTTGAGCAGGGGTGGAATTATGACAATCAGTGGGTGCAGCAGTTTTTGAAAGAGTTAGACAGAAGAGAAATCCGCTATGTAGATAATACGGAGATACTGGAGGAAAAGACGGAGGAAGGAGAGAAGGTATTTAACAAAAAATACGATGGAGGGCATTGGAATGAACTGGGTGCATTCTATGGAGTCAATCATATTTTAGAAGGATTGAGTGAGCAGGGAGTTCCTGTTCATATCAACACGAAAGAAGAATTTTCTGTTCATGAAGAGACGGTGGAAAAATTGTTGCTCTCAGAGATTCCGATTCATGAGAAAGTTCCTGTCTATGAAAGAAACGCAGAAGTCAAATGTCTGACAGAACAGTACAGTCCGGAAGTCAGAAGAGATGAAAGTTTTAATCATTTCAATTATTATGTAAATGAGCAGAGAGTTGCCGAAGGGGTGCCGAGGACACTTGTTTTTCAAGGAAGTTATTTAAATGGCCTAGGTTCTAAATTTTTGGAGAACAGTCTTGGAGAATATATTTCTGTTCATGATTATCGGAACATTTTTGACTTTGATTATTATTTTACGATGTTTCAGCCGGAATGTGTTGTTTTTGAAGTGGCAGAGTATACTTTTATAGAAGACTATTTTCCGTATGAGCAGATAAAAACGATGAATCTCCCACCGGTGTTAGAGTCATTTGAGGAGATGCCGGAGGAAAATCTTACGATGCCGGAGACGATGTATCAAGTAGAAGAGGGGCAAATCTATGAAGTAATATCGATAGAGGGGCTTTCGGCCGATACCCAATATGCATATTTGCAGGAAGGGGATCAGATATTTGACTTGATGAGAAGAGAAGACGGAGTTTACACAACAACAGTGGAAAAACAGCTGTTAAATGTGGATAACATTTCTATAATTGCTGTGGAAAGTGGAAAAAAAGTCTGTTATCATAAAGAAAACAGGTAAATGCAGAGGGAGAAATCTAGGAAGGGTAAGGAGAAAGTCGTATGAAGAAGAGAATGTTGCTATTGTCCATGTGCCTGATGCTTGCGGTTATTCCGGGATGTGGAAAAAGTGGGAAACAACAGGAGGCATCTGTAAAGGCAAGCCAGTCAGATGCAAAAGAGCAGAAGAGTCAGGATATGAAAGGATCAGAGGAGCGTGCATCGTCGGAGGAGATCCCTGCAAATCAGAATCTTCTGACCGGAGTTTTGGATCTGACAGAGGGTGCGATCGGGAAACGTCCAGTGGCAGTCATGGTCAATAACGTGGATCCGGCGATGCCACAGTATGGGGTCGGAAAGGCAGATATTATTTTTGAAATCCCGGTAGAGGGGGATGCGACAAGATTTATGGCGCTGTACGGTGATTATACGGCTGTCCCGAAAATCTGTGCGATCCGAAGCTGCCGCGCATATTTTCCGGCGCTGTCAGAAGGATTCGATGCCTTTTATGTCAACTGGGGAAGCGATGACACAATCGGAGAATACATTGCTTCGCTGAATCTGGACCAGATTGATGGAATCAGTGATGGAAGCGGTCTGTTCGGAAGAGATCAGGTGCGTCTAAGTGCAGGATATGATCTCGAGCATACAGGATATTTTGATGGTACTCAGTTTGCCAGTGTCGTGCAGTCCAGAGGATTGAGAACGGATATCGAGGAAGATAAGAAGGATGCGGCTTTTTCGTTTTACGGACTCAATGAGCAGGTAAAACCGGACGGAGAGGATTGTCAGAAAGTAGATATTAATTTTGGAGCTGCCAGAGCGACACTTACTTATGATGAAGCAAAAAAAGTATATGTCAAAGACTTAAATGGAAAACCGCAGATCGATGGAAATACTGGAGAGCAGCTTGCATTTACAAACGTATTTGTCCTGGAAACATCGATTACAGTGAGAGATGAGATTGGACATAAAGAGGTAGACTGGGATGGCGCCAGCGATTCGGTTGGATACTATATTTCCAACGGTGGTGTGCAGAAAATTCACTGGTCAAAGGAAGAAAAAAATGAGCAGTCCAGGCTGAAATTTTATGATCAGAATGGGAAGGAAATTAAGATCAACAGAGGAAAGAGCTATATTGCAGTAAATTACGCCGATCAGGCGACTTTCCAATAACAGAAAAAAATACGTCTTGCAGAAATGCTGTGATTTTCACATAAGGCAGTCACAATTTCTGTGGAGACGTATTTTTTTATTTAGATAGTATTTGAAGCAGTGCTTAGGGGAGAACGAGGTTACATTTCATCTGTCAGGATGTCATGATCTCTGAGTAATTTTTCAATTACCGTTCCTTTTATCACACGGATCAGTGGTTTCTTCAGTGCATTTAACGGTCCCGGAAGCTGAATGTCGAGAGGGGATTTTCCATCCATGAGCTTGACAGAGCTGTCGAGCAGGTCGCGGATATCGTAGACACTGCCCCATACTTCCGGTACACCACGGTCTACGCCGAGAAGACCGTATACGGCTTCCATCGCAGTACGAACAGAATATTCTGTTGTAAATACCGTGTCGCGAGGAGTATCGGCAAACTGTCCAAGGAATGCAAAGTTTACACATCCATCCGGGATGACATCCGGACGGTCTCCTTTTGTTCGAGGCATGAAGAATGCAGTGATATACGGCATCATTGTCGGAACACAGACTGCACTCTGTTCTGCCAGTTCAGGAATCTGTTCTACCGGAACACCGATATGGTACAGCCATTCTTCCGTGATCTCCTTTCCGGTACATTCCCGCATCGGTTTCTTGACGAAATCTCCCGGAACATCGGTAAATAGTCCATATACCCAGACACATACTTTATCTTTATCCTGTTCTTTGAATTGTCCCTGACGGTTGATGGTCCAACTCATGAGCCATTTGGAATCCTGGCAGCTCACGATTCCTCCGGTTACGATTTTTCCACTCTTTGGATCACGTTTACAGATCTTTGTGATGTAAGGAATAATCTTATCATCCAGTGTTGTGATCGTTGCAGATTCCCAGTTTGTTTTGGAAATATCAGAGCAGAATTTCTCAGGATGTCCAAAAGATGGATCCTGCCGTGCGATATTTTTCCATAAGTTCCAGCATCCACTCGTGCGTACTTCTGCATCGCCATTTGGTGCATGGTTCTGGTCACCGTAAATCGTTCCTTCGGTACAGCTTCCGTTTGTCACAAAGACAAGATCGTTCTCTGTAAGCAGGATTCCCTTTTCAACACCTTTTACCTTGCATTCAATTGCGGATGCAATTTTCTTATGATCTTTAAATTCAAAGACAACATTCGTTACTTCAGTGTTGAACTGGAAGTCGACACCTGCATGTTCCAGATATTTCTGCATTGGAAGAATCAGAGATTCGTACTGGTTGTATTTTGTGAATTTCAGCGCACTGAAATCAGGGAGCCCTGCAATATGGTGAATGAAGCGCTGGAAATACAGCTTCATTTCTAATGCACTGTGCCAGTTTTCAAAAGCAAACATCGTTCTCCAGTATAGCCAGAAGGTAGAGTTGAAAACTTCGTCATCAAAGACATCTTCGATGGTTTTGTCATAGAGATCTTCGTCTTTTGTCATAAACAGTTTCATGATCTCCATGCAGCCTTTCTGACTTAAATTGAATTTTCCATCTGTGTGTGCATCTTTTCCGCGTTGTACGGTTGCACGGCAAAGAGAATAGTTTGGATCATGCTTGTTGAGCCAGTAATATTCATCAAGAACAGAAGCGCCAGGGGTCTCAAGAGAAGGGATACTGTGGAAGAGATCCCAAAGGCATTCAAAATGATCTTCCATCTCTCTGCCACCTCGCATGATATAGCCGCGGGAAGGATCGAAAATTCCGTCGCAGGCTCCTCCTGCAATATCCATCGCCTCTAAAATGTGAATATGAGGTCCCGGCATCTGGGCATCTCTTACGAGAAAGCATGCGGCTGCGAGTGCTGCGAGCCCGCTTCCTACAATGTAAGCGTGTTTCTCATCAACTCCGTCAGGTTTTTCCGGACGTGCAAACGCTTCATAATTTCCGTTGGAATAGTAGATTCCTTTGCTGTTTTTCTCATGCTTGCCTCGCTCTGTGTTCCGATAGTCGGAAGATTTGGAAACACTTTTTGAGGAAGCAGTGTGAGATTCTACATCGGATTTTTTCTTTAATAAAATGGCGGCGCCTGCTCCTGCGGCAACTGCGGAGGCAACACCGATCGCTAATTTTTTCTTTGCCATATAGATGACCACCTTTCTGAAATAACTACATTGCTTTCTTCTGTACTTTCAGCATAGACGTTCTTTTCTTTTGTGGCAATTTACAAAGAGAGGGAGATGATTATTTTTTTATCATTCCCCTTGTTTTGTAAAATTATGAATGGAATTTGCAATTGTTCCGTGCATGGTCACGCAGATATTATGTACGATTTCTTCATAATTTTCTTTCATGCCTTGTTTGATCCAGTCGAGTATAAGACCGACAAAGCTGTATTTGTAAAATTCAGCAATAAATTTCTTTGCATGTTCAGAGATTGGTGTCTGGGCGGCCTGCTCTTCGACGACACCGGCGATCAGCTCGTAAGTAAGGTGAAAGAGATAATTTTCAATCTGTTCCCGGCTGAGGCAGCGGTAAGCATTTAGGATGAAAGGTTTATTTTCAAAAACGACTTCAAAAATCTGAAGAAGTCCTTCCTGCCAGGTGTCATAAGTTTTCTTTCCCTGAAGTGCTTTCGTTGCATCTTCCAGGCATGACCATTCTACAAGATCATAAATATCCTTAAAATGATAGTAGAATGCCATGCGGCTGATTCCGCAGTCTGATGTGAGATCATTGATCGTGATCTTGTCTAGGGGTTTTTTTAATAAGAGTTTTTTTAATGATGCTTCCAGCGCGTATTTCGTAATATTGGACATTTGTCATTCCTCCAGATCATCCGCGATAACAGGCACGGAGGAAGGAGTCGCGGATTTCCGTGCCTATAAAAAATGATATTTTACAAAATTGGAAAATGATTTTGCTAAGATAAGCTAAGTATAGCATACAAACAGAAGGATGTAAAAATGATAAAAAATTGCTTGCATTTTCAGAACAGATATGATATAAATATATACTAGTTGAGGTAATTTGCTTCAAGAAAATGGATGGATTCCCGAGTGGCCAAAGGGGGCAGACTGTAAATCTGTTGGCAACGCCTTCGAAGGTTCGAATCCTTCTCCATCCATTTAAAATACTTTGTATGCCGCAGTGGCGGAACAGGCAGACGCACAGGACTTAAAATCCTGCGGGACTTATACTCCCGTACCGGTTCGATTCCGGTCTGCGGCATTATTGAAAGGAAGGGAGAAACGTTGATTTTATCGCGTTTCTCCCTTCTTTTTTTAATCTCATTTATTTCTCATTTATTTTGAGCACCTTTGAATACTTTTCAATTATAAATGCCAGACGGCATTTACGGCATTTCTTTGTAATAGGTAATAGGAGGTTACTTTTCTATCGAAAGTTTATGCCGGGTCTCCCGCGGTGTACATCCGTAGATTTCTTTGAACATCTTGTTGAACAGTTTGTAGTTCGTAAAACCGTGTCGTTCGACGATTTCCATGATACCGTCCTCTGTGTTGCAGATATCATGGTAAATATGAATCAGGCGGATCTGGTTGACGTACCGCGTGAACGTCACACCGAGGCTCTGTTTAAAGAAGCGGCAGAAATATTCCCGGCTTAGCCCCAGTTTCTGTGCAGCTTCCTCAAGGGAGATTGGTTTACTGTAATGATCATCTACATAAGAAGTGATCGCACTCAATCGGTCAAGGCTCCCGATATTTTCAGGAATCAGAGATTCTTCGGCAGGGCGGGCAAAATGTGTCAGAATCAGATAGAGAACTTCCATTGCGATGGACTCACATTCGAGGCGGTAGCCAAGAGGCTGCTGGACATGGAGTGGTGGAAGTTTTTTCAACAATTCGCAGATCTGGAGATAGATATCGAGCTTCTCTTTGACGAGGATATCCCGGCTGAACTGTAGGTTCAGGTGGTCAAGATCAGGGATATATTTTTGTAAATGCTGACGGGAATAGTGGATGCAGAGCCCCATCGTCATTGTGGCACATTTCGATTCGTGGATCTGATTGGAGTCAATTAAGACAAAATCTCCCGGAACAACGAGATGTCTGTGTCCATTGATGCTCATCTCGGCAGAACCGTTTAATACGAAGATCAGTTCCAGTGGAGAATGCCAGTGAGGAGGTGTATAGTAACCTCTCTCTGTATAATACTTGATAGCAATTCCAGTATCGTCCACGTTGTATAATTGTTTATATTTAAATGCAATCATATGATAATATCTCCTTATGTCAATTTTGACCTAAAAGTAGTCAATTTTATATCTAAAAAACAATATAGTAGTATGATAACATAATACACGTAGCAAGGAAAAGTTAATTATAAAAGTTAAAATAAAGGAGAGATTATTATGTCAACAATCGCATTAAACAATCAGAACGTATATGTAAACAATAAAGCTGAGAAAAAGGTAGAAAAGAAAATGTCTGTATGGGCAAAAATCGGAGCATTTATTATGGAAAATGCAGATGCATTAGAAGCATATGCTTGTACTTTAGACGGAAGAACTTATGTCCCAGATCACAAATAGGATGGGGCATAAGCAAATGGAAAAACAAAAAGATAAATGACAGCAGGAACAACTTTAACAAGTGTTCTGCTGTTTTTTTGTGGAAAAATCATCAGAATCTTTTTTTACTGGTTTTGACCTTTTAGTTCTTTTCGAAGTGCGCCGGGAGTGGTGTGAAAATGTTCGTGAAACATACGGCGAAATACTCTGTAATTTTTAAACCCATGGATTTCCAACAGCTGATAGAGAGGGTAATCCGTGGAGGTGAGATCCTGGTAAATATGGGAAAGGCGAATTTCGTTAATATATTCCAAATAAGTGCAGCCCATATGCTTTTTGAAAAAGCGGCAGAAATATTCGGGTTGCAGAGAGGCAATATTTGAAATCTCCGGAATAGAGATCTGCAAATGGTAATTCTGCTTAGTGTATTCGATCACCGGCTCTAGAAGAGAGAGACTTTTAAAACGACGGTCGGTAAAGCGAAGCGGCAGCTCCCGGCGAAAATCTCTGTAAAGATGATAGAGAAAATCAAACAGAAGGATTTGAAAACGGAGTGTATTGGCAGAAGATAAGGATGCTTTGTCGGTAGCTGAGATCATATTTTGCAGGATTGTTTTGAGTGTATCTAGTTTCGCCTTCGTTTCGCGGTCTTGTGCAAAGACAGGTACATCGAAAAAAATCTTTGGCATATCCGGAATGTATTTTTTGAGAAGGGGATATGGAATTTGTATAAGAAGACTTTTGGTATTCTTCACGTATCTGGTGGCATGTATTACTTTGGAATTGATAATGATACAGTCGCCTGACTGCAGAAGGAAAGTCTGACCATCGGCAGTTACCTCAAAAGTGCCGTCCAGAACAAAATTAATCTCAAGTGCATTGTGCCAGTGGGGCATAATGTAGATATCTGATGCATGAAAAAGATCAAAGCGGATATCCAAATTGTGGGAAAGTTCAATGTGCTCATGTGCAGCGGAAATTTCTGTTGACATAGGAAGTTCCTCCTTTTTTATAAAAAATGAAAGAGTATTTACGATCAGCTTTTTTATTTTTCATTTCTTTTCACATATTCTCTATAATATCACAGGAAATTGCCTGAAACAATCGAAAAACAATTCCCAAAAGATAAAATCGACCTATATAAAAGTAAGGATAAGGACTTACAAAAAAAGTGTATGCGGTAGTATAATAAAAAACAGAGTGTATTCGATCAGATTGGAGGAAATCGTATGGACGTAAAAGAATTAGTTGCAAAAATGACATTGGAAGAAAAAGCGGGACTTTGTTCCGGACAGGATTTCTGGCATACAAAAGCAGTAGAACGGCTGCAAATTCCGGCAATGATGGTCAGTGACGGACCTCATGGGCTCCGGAAACAGGATGAGAGCGGAGATCATCTGGGAATCAATGAAAGTATTAAAGCAGTATGCTTTCCGGCAGGATGTGCGACCGCCGCTTCTTTTGACAGAGAGCTTCTCTACAAAGTAGGAGAGACACTGGGAAAGGAATGTCAGGCAGAGGGAGTCGGGGTTATTTTAGGACCTGCGGTCAATATTAAGCGTTCTCCGCTCTGTGGAAGGAACTTTGAGTATTTCTCAGAAGATCCTTATCTTGCGTCAGAGATTGCGGCAAGTCAGATCAAAGGGGTACAGAGTAAGAATGTCGGAACGAGCATCAAGCATTTTCTTGCAAATAATCAGGAGCACAGAAGAATGACTTCGAGCTCGGAAATAGATGAGAGAACGCTGAGAGAGATTTATCTTGGTGCATTTGAGGGTGCAGTGACACAGGCAAAACCGTGGACAGTCATGTGTTCTTATAACAAGATCAATGGAACTTATGCGGCAGAAAACAAAACCTATCTGACAGAAGTACTTAGAAATGAATGGGGATTTGACGGATTTGTTGTCAGTGACTGGGGTGCGGTCAATGACAGAGTGCCGGATCTGGAAGCAGGACTTGACCTTGAAATGCCGACTTCCTTTGGATTAAATGACAAAAAGATTGTGGAAGCAGTCAAAACCGGAACACTAGCAGAGGATGTGCTTGATCAGGCAGTCGAACGGATCCTGAACATCGTATATCGCTTTGAGGAGAACCGGGATGCAACAGCAGTGTTTGACCGTGAGGCAGACCATGCCCTTGCGAGAAAAGTAGCTTCTGAGTGTATGGTACTTCTGAAAAATGACGGAATCCTTCCGCTCACAGAAGAGAGAAAGGCGGCATTTATCGGAGTATTTGCGGAGAAACCTCGCTACCAGGGTGGCGGAAGTTCACATATCAATGCCTCTCAGACAGAATCTGCGCTGGAGATGGCAGCAGGATATCCGGTTGTATATGCGAAAGGATATGACACGAAGGAAGATCATGTTGATGAAGAACTCGTGGCAGAGGCAGTGCGTGCGGCAAAAGAAGCAGAAGTTGCTGTGATCTTTGCAGGACTGCCGGATGCATTTGAGTCCGAAGGCTATGACAGACAGCATATGCGCCTTCCGGAATGTCAGAACTATCTGATCCGGGAAATTTGCAAAGTCAATGAAAATGTAGTGGTAGTCCTTCACAATGGGTCTCCGGTGGAAATGCCTTGGGCAGATCAAGTGAAAGGCATTTTGGAAGTGTATCTTGGCGGACAGGCAGTCGGCGGAGCGACTGTGGATGTGCTTTACGGCAAGGTAAACCCGAGTGGACATCTGGCAGAGACATTTCCATTGAAACTGCAGGACAATCCATCTTACTTATATTACGTAGGAGAAGGAAATAAAGTAGAGTATCGAGAAGGTGTGTTCGTCGGTTATCGCTATTATGATACAAAAGAGATGGATGTTTTATTCCCATTTGGACACGGACTGAGTTATACGACATTTGCTTACAGCAATATGAAGTTAGACAAGACGGAGATGAACGACACAGAGACACTGACTGTGCAGGTAGATGTGACCAATACCGGAGATCGTTTCGGAAAAGAAGTGGTACAGCTCTATGTGATGCCTCCGAAAGGAAATGTGATCCGTCCGGTCAAGGAGTTGAAAGGGTTTGAGAAGATTGGATTACATCCGGGAGAGACAAAGACTGTTACATTTACATTAGGAAAACGGGCATTTGCTTACTATGACACAGATCTGCATGCATGGAATGTAGAGAGTGGAAGCTATCGGATTGCGTTGGGGCAGTCTTCCAGAAACATTCTGGCAAATCAGGAAGTTCAAGTTCACTCTACAACACAGAAAAGACCAGAACTGACTATGGATACCATGTTTGGTGATATCATGACAATTCCGGGTGCGAAGGAAGTTATGGCAGAAGCAATGGGAGCAATTTCTGTTTTTGATGGAATGCAAGGAGATTCTCTTGGAGAGGGAACCGGAGATATGATGGAAGCCATGATGCGATATATGCCATTGCGTGGACTGACCGCATTTGGCGGTGGAAAACTGACATTTGCAGAGGTGGAGAAACTACTGGAAAAGTTAAGGAGATTATAGGAAGCAAATGAATTCAGAGAAAAGGAATCAGAATTTTATGGAACAGAAATGGACAGAGAAAAAGGAAGACGGATATAGACTGCTCCAAAATGAAAACGGACCAGAGTTGGGAATCAGTGAAGGAAGCAGAGTCAAAATCTTGGTCGTAGATGGATATGCATTTAAAGATCTGGCAGGAGCCGGAGAGTTGCTTCCGTATGAAGATTGGCGTTTATCTTATGAGAAGCGTGCAAAGGATCTGGCAGAGCGTTTGGAAATAGAAGATATTGCAGGGTTAATGCTTTACAGTGCACATCAGCTGATTCCAGCGAAAGGAAAACTAGCAGAGACGTTTGGGGGAACTTATGAAGGAAAACGATATGAGGAAAGTGGTGCAAAGCCATGGGAATTGACAGACCAGCAGAAGGAGTTTGTGCAGAAAGATAAAGTGCGCCATGTTCTAATCATGGGGCTTGAGAGCACAGAGGCGGCGGTCAGATGGAACAATAACCTTCAGGCATTGGCGGAAAATACCGGTTTCGGAATCCCAGTCAATAACAGTTCAGATCCGAGACACAGTGCGGGTTCTACGGCAGAATATATGGGAGTGACCGGAGAACCGATCTCGAAGTGGGCAAATGGCATTGGATTGTCCGCATCCTTCGACCCAGAGCTGGTAAAGGCATTTGGGGAAGCCGGATCTGCAGAATACCGGGCACTTGGGATTACGACAGCACTTTCACCTCAGATTGATATTGCGACAGAGCCGAGATGGATGCGGTTTGCAGATACGTTCGGGGAGCACACCCAGATGACGATCGATATGACAAAAGCATACTGTGACGGGTTTCAGACAACCGAAGGAACTGCGGACGGATGGGGAAAGGACAGCGTCAATACAATGGTAAAACACTTCCCGGGCGGAGGTCCTTGCGAGGGAGGAAGAGATGCGCATTATGCCTATGGAAAATATGCAGTCTATCCGGGAGAAAATTTTGCAGAGCATTTACGGCCATTTACAGAAGGAGCATTTTCGCTTGGTGGAAAGACAAAAAAAGCAAGCGCTGTCATGCCTTACTACACGATTTCTTATGAGAGAGATCAGAAATACGGAGAGAATGTAGGAAATTCTTTCAACAAATATCTGATCCAGGATTTGCTGCGGGAAGAGTTGGGATATGACGGAGTGGTATGTACCGATTGGGGAATCACTCATGATACAGGAAAGACGGAAGAAGAGTTTGCTGGAAAATGCTGGGGTGTGGAGCATCTGACAGAGGCGGAACGCCATTTAAAAGCATTGGAGGCCGGTGTCGACCAGTTTGGTGGAAATAATGATGTCAAGCCTGTCATGGAAGCCTACGGAATGGCATGTGAAAAGTATGGGAAAGAGGCTACAGATGCAAGATTTCGGAGATCTGCCTACCGCCTGCTTTTAAATATTTTCCGGACAGGACTTTTTGAAAATCCATATTTAAATTTGAAGTCTTCTTTGAGTATTGTAGGATGTGAAACGTTCAAAGAAAAGGGATTTGAGTCACAGCTGAGATCTGTGACGATGGTAAAGAATAGGGAGCATGTACTTCCATTGAAAAAGGGAATCAAAGTTTATATTCCAAAGAGACATATACGCTCTTATCTGAACTTTATGAGTATGCCGACAGGAGATCAGACAGTGACTCCGATGGCAAAACAAGCGGCAGCATCTTATTTCCATATAACAGAAGATCCGAGGGAAGCGGATGCCGCGCTCTGTTTTATCGAATCCCCGATCAGTGTTGGATATGATCCGAAAGACAGAGAAGATGGTGGAAACGGATACGTTCCGGTGGTACTTCAATATCGTCCATATGAGGCAAAAACTGCAAGAGAGATAAGTATTGCAGGAGGGGATCCGCTCGAAGCATCCAAGGACCGTGGGTATAAAGGGAAGTGGAACACGGCGGCAAATGAGGAAGATCTTGATCTGATTCTGAATATGAGAAAAGAGATGGGAGAAAAACCAGTCATTGCGATCGTCACCTTAAAAAATCCGATGGTGATGGCAGAATTTGAACCGTATACGGATGCAATTCTCGTAGAATATGGGGTGACTCCGGCAGCTGTGCTCGATGTTCTTACCGGAGCATTTGATCCCGAAGGACTACTGCCAATCCAGATTCCAAAGGATATGGAAACGGTTGAACAACAGAAAGAAGATGTGGCATTTGACATGGAATGCTACGAAGACAGTGAAGGACATACTTACGATTTTGGATATGGAATGAATTTTGGCGGGGTCATCCGGGATGAAAGAACTAAAAAGTACGTAAAATAGAAAAAATAACAATATTGAATGGATTTTTGCCTGACAGTCGTATTATAAGTGAAACGTAATTATTACATTTATAGTATGGGAGGACTTCGTTATGAGTATGAAGAAAACAACAGTTGGTATTTTGACTTCAATAATCGTAGTTTCCGCAGGGACAGCAAGTGTCTTTGCTGCTGGACAGGCAAAAGGAAGAAATTTTACAGATGTCGATGGCAATGGAATCTGTGACAATGCAAAAGTGGTCTGTTCCTATGTGGATGAGGATCAAAATGGAATTTATGATCATTGTAAATCTGGCCAAGGGGAAGTTCTGACAAACGGAAAGGGAATGAGACACAGACAAGGATATCGGGCAGGGCGAAATAAGTAGCAGGTGAAAAACTCATGAAAGGTGAGCAAGATGTAAATCGGGTGGTCGAGCAATATTCGGATATGATCCGGCGACTTTGCATGATACATTTAAAAAATTATGCAGATACCGAGGACATATTTCAAACGGTGTTTTTGAAGTATGTCCTTAGTTCTGTTTCGTTTGAAAATGAAGAACACGAAAAGGCATGGAAAGTGTAAGTAAAAAAAGTGAAGAAAAATTTAAAAATGTATTGACAAATCCGAAAACTTAGTATAAAATAATTTTTGTTGTTAGCGCGATACTGAGTTGCCCAGATAGCTCAGTCGGTAGAGCAGAGGACTGAAAATCCTCGTGTCGCTGGTTCGATTCCGGCTCTGGGCACTGTGCGGGTGTAGTTCAATGGTAGAACACCAGCCTTCCAAGCTGGATACGTGGGTTCGATTCCCATCACCCGCTTTGGTGAAAACCAAAGCAGTATCACAATTTTATAGCAGATGCGGGTGTAGTTCAATGGTAGAACACTAGCCTTCCAAGCTAGATACGTGGGTTCGATTCCCATCACCCGCTTTGGAGAAACATGTACAGTTGGTACATGTTTTTTTTGTCAGTGGAAATGTTGTCTTAGCAAAAGGAAAAGGGATTTTCGATAATAATGATAATTTTTATCGGCAATCCCTTTTCTTTTTATATTTGCTTTTTCTGTTGTTGGGTCATGAGACGCTTTAAGAGTATTTTGTCTCAACGTTCCTGCACTTAAAGTGGAAGATCATAAATCCGAGTACGAGCATTCCTCCAATTACGGCGACACCGACTTTGGAGTTGTCGGCAAGCTGGGTTGTGATTCCCATCAACATTGTGCCGAGGAAGGATGCACCTTTACCGAAAATATCATAGATTCCGAAGTATTCGCTCGATTTGTTCTTCGGAATGATCCGGGCAAAATGAGATCTGGAGAGTGCCTGAATTGCCCCTTGGAAGACTGCTACGAGTACAGCAAGGAACCAGAATTCCCATGTTTTATCCAGCTGCAGGGCGAAGGCAGAGATTCCGATATAACCTACGATCGATATAGAGATCAGATCTGTCGTGCGATATTTTTTCGTCAGTTTTCCGAACAGGATCGAAAATGGAAAGGCAACAATCTGAGTAAGGAGCAAAGCCAGAAGCAGGCTGTTGTCGTCAATTCCTACATCTTTTCCGTAAGAGGTTGCCATCTCAATGATCGTATACACTCCATCAATATAGAAGAAAAAGGCGAGAAGGAAATAAAAGACGGTTTTATTCTCGCGCAATTCTTTGAAGATATTTCCGAAGCGCTGAAAGCTACTCTTGATCGGGGAGCGTACAGGTTCAATATAGTAGATCTGTTTATAATTTTTTAAAAGCGGCAGCGTCACGACCAGCCACCATACAGCATTTAAGAGGAATGCAATTGCAGTTGCCGCAGCAGTCGACAGTCCGATCGGCTCTGCGAACAGCACAAGGATAAGGCTTGCGATAAATGGAACACAGCTTCCGAGATAGCCCCATGCATAGCCGAGAGAGGAGAGATTATCCATCCGGTCATCAGTAGTGACATCTGATAACATCGCATCGTAAAAAATGAGACTGGAAGCAAATCCAACTTTGGCAACTACGAAAACAGCCAGAAAGAAGATCCAGGAGGACGGCAAAGCAAGAGCAGCACAGCCAATGACACCGACCATCATGGAGAAGGTAAAAAGTGGTTTCTTGTAGCCTTTTGTATCTGCGATCGTGCCGAGTACAGGACCTATGACTGCAACGATCAGTGTCGAAAGAGACACAGCGTATCCGTAGTAGGCGGTGGAGTCCGAAAGGGAAATTCCGTTGGCAGATGCAATGTTTTTGAAATAGATTGGGATGATCGTTGATACCAGAAGGACAAATGCAGAATTTCCGATATCATAGAGGATCCAGTATTTTTCCAGTTTTGTCAGTTGATTCTTGTCCATAGGGGACTCTCCTTTGTTAAATCGTTATTCAAAATTTCTGTCAAACCGCTCTTCCAGCGGCTCTCCGGTAGAAAGTGCATTGTAAAAGCTTTCGGTCAGGCGGACACCTACCGGAATTGCCTCGATATACAGGTGGCTGAGTCTGCGGCAGATCGGTGCGCAATCCGGATTGCGATGAAAGTTCATCACAAGACCATGAAGTTCTTCATAACTTCCACTGAGCCGAAAGGCAGCATTGATCACTGCGCGGCGCACTTTGCAAGGGCTGATCAGGAAGTTGTTATAAAAGCGGAATGATTTTAATGCTTCGAACATTTCTTTCTCAGAAATTGCAGGGAAAAACTGTGCAATGCAGTTAGAAATTTCTTTGCTTACCTGGATGTGAGAAAGTGTCTTTGTTGTGATGGGATCTTTCTGACAGTGGAGAAGAATACTCCGGTCAAACTCAGTCTCAATTTCCGTATGAGAGATTCCGGTTTCTGTCATCTCTCCGATATATCCGTGGCATTCGCTGTCGAGAGAGTAGTGGCAGATAAATCCGAGAATATAAGCAATGGATGCCCCTCTGTCATTACTCCGGTTGATGACACGTCTTGCTTGTCGGAAGAAAGGAGCAGCAATTTCTGCGTGCATCAAGTGTCCGGCTTTGCTGACTGGATTGCTCTTTAGCGGTCTGTAAAAGAATAAAATGTCAGGACCGTGGAGTCCGATGTCAAAAAGTGCACGGTGTTCTGTGATGATACGCCGAATATCCGGATTTTCTATATTTGCAAGGACTTTTTTTCCAAATGTGTAGTGTGCATAAGCTGCAGGCATGGCAATTCCTCCTTTGAAATTACAATGATAAAGTGTAAGTATTGTATGTTAAGTTTGTCGTATGTATTGTGTTAAAAATTTGTAAAACAGCTGCTTGTTATTTTGTCAGCACTTCGATTCCAGTCTCTGTGACGAGCACCATATATTCAATCTGTGCGGAAAGTCCATCGTCAATCGTGTAGACCGTCCAGTCATTATCCTCATCGACGAAGAAATCAGGGCTTCCTTCATTGAGCATCGGTTCGATTGTAAACATCATACCCGGAACAAGGACCATCTCAGATCCCTTTGGGGTTACATAGGAAACAAAGGGTTCTTCGTGGAACTCCAGTCCGATTCCATGTCCGCCGATATCTTCTACGACAGAATACCCGTTTTTCTGTGCGTGCGTGTAGATTGCATCGGCAATATCTCCGAGGTGTCCCCAAGGCTTTGCCGCTTTTAAGCCAAGTTCTACACATTCTTCAGTTACGCGAACGATCCGCTCGGCCCGTTCACTGACGGTTCCGATTTTAAACATTCTGGACGCATCTGAAAAGTAACCGTCAAGGATTGTAGAGACGTCGACATTGATGATATCTCCTTCCTGAAGGATGATATTTTTATCCGGGATTCCGTGACAGATCTCATTGTTCAGAGAAGTGCATACACTTTTCGGGAATCCTTCATAGCCAAGCGGAGCCGGAATGCCACCGTGGGAAACGGTGAAATCGTGTACGAGTACATCGATGTCCTCTGTGCTCATGCCTGCGTGGATGTGTTTGGCAACGTGGTCAAGCACAGCGGTGTTTAATTCGGCACTTTTTTTGATTGCTTCAATCTGAGAGGGTGTCTTTAACAGTTCTCTTCCCGGGACAATGTGTCCTGCTTCCCTCAGTTGCTCCATTTTTTCTTCCATCGCCATATGGCAGCGTTTATACTTTTTGCCACTGCCGCACCAGCATAATTCATTTCTTTCCATGATGTAAGACTCCTTTTTATAAAATAATGTACATTGTCAGGCAAAGAAAAAAGGGGAAAATACAGTCTTTTCCTTTCTGCCTTGCAATGGTTTAAAATAGTAACAGATGATTTGTACTTCATATAGTATACCGCATTTTTTTGTTGTTAGCACCTGAAAAATAAGATATACTATATTTGTTGAGAAATAGTGACTGTGAATCGGAAGGGATGGGAAATATTTCCATAGAAAGGAAGGGCTTGTATGTTAAGAATAGGAATGTTGACAAGCGGTGGCGATTGCCAGGCACTGAACGCGGCGATGCGTGGAGTGGTAAAGGGTATTTGTTCAAAGATCAAGGACGTGGAGATTTATGGCTTTAAAGAAGGCTATAAAGGATTGATCTATGCTAATTTTGAGATGTTGACTCCGAAAGATTTTTCGGGGATCCTCACGATGGGTGGAACGATCCTTGGGACATCGAGACAGCCATTTAAACTCATGCGGGTTCCGGATGAGAAGGGACTGGATAAAGTGGAAGCGATGAAGCACACTTACCATAAGCTGAACTTGAATTGCCTTGTGATCCTTGGAGGAAACGGGACGCATAAGACAGCGAATCTTCTGAGGGAGGAAGGGCTGAATATCATTACACTTCCAAAGACGATCGATAATGATCTGTGGGGAACGGATATGACGTTCGGATTCCAGAGTGCGGTAGACATTGCGACAAATACCATCGACTGTATTCATACAACTGCTACATCCCACAGCAGAATCTTCATTGTCGAGGTGATGGGTCACAAAGTTGGCTGGGTGACGCTTCATGCAGGAATTGCAGGAGGAGCGGATATTATCCTGATTCCGGAGATCCCATATGATATCGAGGTTGTGGCAGAAGCAATCCGGAGAAGGACAGAGGCAGGAAAGCATTTTACAATCCTTGCGGTAGCAGAAGGTGCCATCTCCAAAAAGGATGCAAAGCTTTCTAAGAAGGAATACAAAGAGAAATTAAGAAATCGTAAGTATCCGTCCATCGCTTACGCGGTGGCAGAGGAATTAAAAGAACGTACGGGTCAGGAAATCCGGATTACAGTGCCGGGACATACGCAGAGGGGAGGCTCTCCTTGCCCATATGACAGAGTGCTTGCGACAAGACTCGGAGCAGCGGCAGCGGAATTGATCATGACAGAACAGTATGGTTATATGGTCGGAATCCGCAACGGGGAGACGACAAAAGTGCCGCTGAAGGAAGTGGCAGGAAAGCTGAAGACGGTGCAGCCGGATTCCGGCATTGTCCAGGAGGCGAAGATTACAGGAATCAGTTTCGGTGATAAATAGCAGAGGTTACAGGAAATACAAAAGGGAACTGTAGATTGTTTTCCGGAATATAGAAGAATGAAACACCAGCAGGAAGATAAGGAGAGAAAAATATGTCATATACAGCATTGTACAGAAAGTTTCGCCCGGGTGGATTTGAGGATGTAAAGGGGCAGGATCATATCGTACAGACATTGAAGAATCAGATAAAGGCAGAGCGGATCGGACATGCTTATCTTTTCTGTGGGACAAGAGGAACTGGAAAGACGAGTGTGGCGAAGATTTTTGCGAAAGCCGTAAACTGTGAGCATCCAGTAGACGGAAGCCCGTGCGGGCAATGCGCGATGTGTCAGAAGATTGCAGAAGGGACATCGATGAATGTGATAGAGATCGATGCGGCATCGAACAATGGTGTCGACAATATCCGTGAGATTCGTGAGGAAGTCGCATATCGTCCAACGGAAGGAAAGTATAAGGTATATATCATCGATGAGGTGCATATGCTTTCCATCGGTGCGTTCAATGCACTGCTAAAGACACTGGAGGAGCCGCCGGAGTATGTAATCTTTATTTTGGCTACAACAGAAGTACACAAGATACCTATTACGATTTTGTCCAGATGTCAACGGTATGACTTTAAGCGGATCACGATCGATACGATCGCGGCGAGAATGAGTCAGCTGATGGAGACAGAGCATGTGGAAGTAGAAGAGAAAGCAATCCGCTATATTGCGAAGGCAGCGGATGGTTCTATGCGTGATGCGCTAAGTCTCCTCGACCAGTGTATCGCATTCTATCTCGGACAGAAATTGAAGTATGATGATGTGCTGGAAGTACTTGGCGCAGTGGACACAGATATTTTCAGCAGGATGCTTAGACAGGTCATGGCGCGGGATGTGGCAGGGGTTCTTCAGACGGTAGAGGAACTGGTCATGCAGGGAAGAGAACTGACACAGCTCGTGGCAGATTTTACATGGTATTTAAGGAACTTGCTTCTTGTGAAAAGTTCTGATAATATGGAAGATGTTCTGGATGTTTCCACAGAGAACTTAATTCAGTTGAAGGAAGAGGCAAAGATGATTGAAAGTGATATGCTGTTTCGGTATATCCGTATTTTCTCAGATTTGTCTAATCAGATCAAATACGCCACACAGAAGAGAGTGCTTCTGGAGGTGACATTGATCAAGCTCTGTACACCGGCAATGGAGACGACGCAGGATAGCCTGCTCGATCGGATCCGTGCAGTGGAAGAGAAGGTGGAGAAAGCAGATTTTTCGACGCAGGGAGAGCAGAGAGTTGTCTACGTGCAGGAGGAGAAGCAGGCGGGGCCTGTTGAGCGCCCGAAGCTTGAGAAAGCAATCCCGGATGACGTGCGGGAAGTGGTGCAGAACTTCCGGGGAATTGCCAATGAGGCATCGCCGATGCTGCGCAATTATCTGAAGTATGCGAAGCTAAGTCTCGGCGGAGACGACCGGCTGTTAGTTGTACTGCCGGATGAGATTTCTGCAAATGTTGTGGGGACAGAAGAACATAAGAAGGAGCTGGAAGCTCTGATTGAAAACAGAATCGGCAAGACAGTGACGCTCGATGTCCGTCAGGTAGACGATGGAAGAAGGTTCGAGGATAGTTTTGTGGATATAGAAGATGTGATTCATATGGAAATTACGGTCGAAGATTAAGGAGGATATGATTATGGCAAAACGTGGAGGATTTCCGGGCGGAGGAATGCCGGGAAACATGGCGAATTTAATGAAGCAGGCGCAGAAGATGCAGCGCCAGATGGAAGAACAGGCAAAGGAAATGGAGTCGAAAGAATTTACAGCAACAGCAGGCGGAGGAGCTGTAGAAGTGACTGTTTCCGGTACAAGAGAAGTCCTGAAAGTGAAATTACAGGAAGAAGTGGTAGATCCTGATGATATCGAGATGTTAGAGGATCTGATCGTTGCTGCAACAAATGAGGCGCTCCGTAAAGTGGAGGCAGAATCAGCATCAGCAATGTCAAAATTGACAGGCGGTCTTGGCGGAGGAATGCCGGGACTTCCATTTTAGTGTAAGAAGGAGCGGAGGATATGGACTATTACAGCAGTCAGATCAGTAAATTGATCGAAGAGCTGTCAAGACTTCCGGGAATTGGTGCAAAGTCAGCCGGGAGGCTGGCTTTTCATATTATTAATATGCCGAAGGATCAGGTGGAGCGGCTGGCATCTACGTTGGTGGAGGCGAGAAATAATGTAAGGTACTGCGCGCAGTGCTGTACATTGACAGACAAGGAACTTTGCCCGATCTGCGGAAGTAATAAGCGAGATCAGAGGACAATCATGGTCGTGGAGACGACCAGAGATCTGGCGGCTTATGAGAAGACAGGAAAATATAACGGAGTCTATCATGTTCTTCACGGTGCGATTTCTCCGATGCTTGGGATCGGACCGGGAGATATTAAATTAAAGGAACTGATGGAACGGCTTCAGGGGGATGTCGATGAGGTGATCATCGCCACGAATTCCAGCTTGGAAGGAGAGACAACAGCGATGTACCTCAGTAAACTGATCAAGCCGACCGGAATTAAAGTGAGCCGTATCGCAAGCGGGGTACCGGTAGGAGGAGATCTGGAGTACATCGATGAAGTGACACTTCTGCGTGCATTGGAAGGAAGAACACAGCTGTAAACGTGAAGATGCATTTGTATGAGATACTGCAGGAGGAAACAGAATCAAATATGCAAGGAGGAAACGGGTATGAAATTTTTTATTGACACAGCAAAAGTGGAAGAAATCAAGAAAGCAAATGACATGGGTGTCATCTGCGGAGTAACTACAAACCCATCTTTAATTGCAAAGGCAGGGCGTGCTTTTGAAGATGTGATCGCAGAGATTGCATCGATTGTAGACGGACCGATCAGCGGGGAAGTAAAGGCCACGACCACAGATGCAGAAGGAATGATCGAGGAAGGCAGAAAGATTGCGAAGATCCATCCGAATATGGTTGTGAAGATTCCGATGACGGCGGAAGGGTTAAAGGCATGTAAGGTGCTTTCGTCCGAAGGGATCAAAGTCAATGTCACATTGATCTTCACTGCAAATCAGGCGCTGCTGGCGGCGAGAGCCGGTGCAGCTTATGTATCTCCGTTCCTCGGAAGACTGGATGATATCTCTGTGCGAGGCGTGGATCTGATCACAGAAGTGGCAGAGATCTTTGCCGTTTCTGGTATTGACACCGAGATTATCGCAGCGAGTGTCCGCAATCCAATCCATGTTACGGATTGTGCGCTGGCAGGAGCTGATATTGCGACAGTGCCATATGCAGTGATCGAAAAAATGATACACCATCCTCTGACAGACCAGGGAATCGAAAAATTCCAGGCAGATTACCGGGCTGTGTTCGGGGAATAAACGGCTTGCATAAAGAGAAAGCAGCAGATATAATTGAGTAGGAAAACAAAATGTGGAGGCAGTCTAATGAATAAATTAGAATTAATGAAAATGGCGAATGAAATCCGCAAGGGCGCTGTGACGGCGGTTTACCATGCGAAATCAGGACATCCGGGCGGATCATTATCCGCAGCAGATATCTATACATATCTTTTCTTTGAAGAGATGAATGTTGACCCGGCAGATCCGAAAAAAGCAGACAGAGACCGTTTTGTCTTATCGAAAGGTCACACAGCACCGGGATATTATGCGACACTTGCAAACAGAGGATTCTTCCCGGTAGAAGATCTGACAACACTTCGTCATGTGGGATCTTATCTCCAGGGACATCCGGACATGAAGCACATTCCTGGTGTAGATATGTCAAGCGGATCTCTCGGACAGGGAATCTCAGCAGCAGTTGGAATGGCGATCGGAGCAAAGCTTTCCGGAGATGATTATCGTGTATACACACTTCTTGGAGACGGAGAGATCCAGGAAGGGCAGGTGTGGGAAGCAGCCATGCTTGCAGGACATAGAAAATTAGATAATTTAGTTGTGATCGTAGACAACAATGGACTTCAGATCGATGGAAATATTGCAGATGTCAATTCTCCATACCCAATCGACAAGAAGTTTGATGCATTTAACTTCCATGTGATCAATATTGACGGACATAACTTTGACGAGATCGCAGCGGCATTTAAAGAAGCAAAAGAAGTAAAAGGAAAACCGACAGCGATCATCGCGAAGACGATCAAAGGAAAAGATGTTTCTTTCATGGAAAATGAAGCTTCTTGGCATGGAGCAGCTCCAAATGAAGAACAGTATGCAGTGGCAATGGCAGATTTAGAGAAGGTAGGTGAAGCATTATGTCAGATGTAAAGAGAATTGCGACAAGAGAGAGCTATGGAAAGGCATTGGTAGAATTAGGAAAGCTTCACGAAAATCTGGTTGTGCTGGATGCAGACCTTGCAGGTGCTACAAAGACAGCGATGTTTCAGAAGGAATTTCCGGAGCGTCATATTGACTGTGGAATCGCAGAAGGAAATATGATCGGGGTTGCAGCAGGACTTGCTACGACAGGAAAGGTTCCGTTTGCAAGCTCGTTTGCGATGTTTGCAGCAGGACGTGCATTTGAACAGGTGAGAAACTCTGTCGGATACCCGAAGTTAAATGTGAAGATTGGGGCAACGCATGCCGGAATCTCTGTAGGAGAAGATGGAGCGACACATCAGTGTAACGAAGATATTGCGTTGATGAGAACGATTCCGGGAATGGTTGTGATCAACCCTTCAGATGATGTAGAGGCAAAAGCGGCAGTGAAAGCAGCGTATGAACATGAGGGACCGGTATATCTTCGCTTTGGAAGACTTGCAGTTCCGGTGATCAACGATAATCCAGAATACAAGTTTGAACTTGGAAAAGGAATTGTATTGCGTGAAGGAACAGATGTGACAATCATCGCAACCGGGTTGGAAGTATCTGAATCGTTGGAAGCTGCAAAGAAATTAGAAGCAGACGGAATCAGTGCAAAAGTAATCAATATCCATACGATCAAACCGCTGGATGAGAAATTAGTGATCGAATCTGCAAAAGAAACAGGGAAGGTTGTTACAGTAGAAGAACATTCTGTGATTGGCGGACTTGGAAGTGCTGTATGTGACGTGCTGTCAGAAAATTATCCGGTGAAAGTGCTGAAGATCGGAGTGAATGATGTGTTTGGAGAATCCGGACCGGCATTAGAACTGATCAAGAAATATGAACTGGATGCGGACAGCATTTACAAAAAAGTAAAAGCATTTGTATCATAAGAGCAGAGACTATGATCAGAAAGAGTAAGAGATATAAAAGTTGGAAGCGTAAAGTCCTCCATGTGCGTAAGGAGTGGCAGGATGAGTTTTGTGAGAGCATCCGTGACATCGCGACACATCCGGTGGTACTTCGCATGAAATTGTATCCCCATCACGGTAACAGCAACTGCTACGAACATTGTCTGCATGTTGCGTATTATAATTATCAGTGGTGTAAGTTTCTTGGTTTGGATGCAAGATCTGCAGCGAGAGGCGCAATGCTTCATGACTTGTTTTTGTATGACTGGCACACACACAGAAAAAAGACGGGTGATCGGTTTCACGGATTGACACACCCGAGAACAGCATTGAAAAATGCAAGTAAGTTTTTTGATCTCAATGAAATTGAGAAGGATATTATTTATCGGCATATGTGGCCTGTGACATTTTTCAGAGTGCCACGGACAGCGGAAGGTTTCATTACCACTTTGACAGATAAATATTGTGGAGCGTGTGAGACGAGTCAGAGAAAGCCTAAGCAACGAAAACAGGTAATGCTCGGATCATATCAATAAAAGTAGAGCAGAAAAAGAACGCGGAAGGGAAAGTACAATGTTTGTACGATTCCTTCCGCTTTTTGTCGAAATATTCCAGCGACCTCTCGACAACAAGTGATAAATTCAGTCGGCTTTGTGTGCTATGCTAAAGAAAATACGCAGAGAGGTGAGTAAAGATGGAAAGAGAGATTCCTAGAAATGTAAGACAGATTGGGAACATATCCGGCGGTCCTAAAATCTATGTAGAAGATTATGTAGATACATTTTTCGGGCAAATTTCGGATCAGACAGAGGAAATTCGGGGAGCATTTTTAATAGGAGAGATGGAAGACAAGGAGCATCCGGATTACATATACATCACAGGAGCGATCCAGATGTATGAACTGAAACGGGACGGAAATACATTTCAGATTACGGAAGAAACATGGAAAAATGCATACGAAGACTGCAAGCGTTATTTTGGAAATGCAACGATCGTAGGATGGTTTGTAAGTGCCCCGGGAATTCCGGCTGAGATCAATGACGAGGTGATACGGACACACGAGAATGCTTTTCCAAATACGTATTCTATATTTGTTATGCGGGATTTGCGGGAGAAAGAAGATTATTTTTATGTGAATAAATTCAATGATCTGATGAAGGTGAGTGGATATTATATTTACTATGAGAAAAATCCTGCGATGCAGAATTATATGATTGCATCGCGCAGAAAAAATGGACTTACGATCAGTGAGTCGGTGGAGGACAGGGCTGCAAAAAGTTTTCGCAACCTGATTCGTACGAAGGGGGAGTTAGAAGATCAAAAACAGTCAATTCATTTTATGCGTATCGCCAGTTCGTTTTTGATCTTAGTCATGCTGGTGATGGGGATAACGATGATGAATAATTATGACAAGATTCAGTCGGTACAAAAATCGCTGGAAGCACTCACAGAATCTGCACAATCGGAACAGGAAGCAAAAAGAGTCAGCGTAGATCGGACGCCTTCCGTTGGATTAAAAAAGGAGCTGGAAGAGCACGCAGTAGAGAAAAAAGAAATCAACAAAGAAGATGCTGCAGCAAAAAGTGGAGAAAAGACCACAGAAGAAAAAACAAAACAGGAAGCATCTGACTGGAAAGAAGGCGCTGCGGAGGAACTTGAGGAGGGAAGCCAGGGAGATATTTATGTTGTGCGGAAAGGGGACACGCTTTTGTCTATCAGCAGAAAAGTTTATGGTACGGATGAAAATATTGCCTCTATCTGTAAGATCAATGGTTTGAAAGAAAATGACTTTATCTATGTAGGACAAAAACTGCTTCTTCCGTAATCAGAAAAAGAAAATTAAAAACACACCAGAAAGAAAAAGTGTGATATAATGTACGCGAATATAAGTAAAACAGCGGGATAACGATTAGATCCCGAAAAACAAAGGGGAAAACTATGACTGATAAAATCAATAAAGAATTACATTTGTCAGAGTCGATGCAAAATCTGAAAGAAAAGATCAGAAAGCATAAATTAATGAGGTGGAAAAGAATTATTACGGCAGCATTTCTGGGATTTATGATCATTTTTGGATCTTATCTGCTTTTGGAGTACCGCACATATGAAAATACACGAGTGATTCGTACATACAAAGGAGACAGTTCGGCAGATGGAAGCTATAAGATGTTCGGGGATTCCGTTTTAAAATATACAAAAGACGGAATGACACTGATTGATCAAAAAGGAAAAGAAATATGGAATCATTCTTATCAGATCAAGAATCCGATCATTGAGATCAATCATGAGGTTGCAGCAATCGGAGACAGTGGTGGAAACAGTATCATTGTAATCGACCATGAAGGGATCAAAGGAGAGATTGAGACGACGCAGCCAATCGAAAAGTTGTCTATTTCCACGAATGGAATTGTGGCAGCAGTGTTAAAAGATGAAGTTTCTCCGAAGGTGATGTGTTATGACTCGACGGGAAATATTCTCGTAGAAAATAAAGTATCAGCAGCAAAAGACGGTTATCCAGTGGAAATCGCACTTTCCAATGATGGGACAACCTTGATCGTGTCCTATTTACATGTACAAAGCGGAGCGCTTGCTTCCAACGTGGTGTATTACAACTTTGGGGATGCGGGAAGAGAAGAGAAAAATAATCAGGTTGCCGGAGAAAGCTATACGGGTCAGATTGTTCCAAGTGCTTTTTTTATGGATGATGAGACGTCTGTACTAGTAGGGGAGTCTGGGTTTTATATTTATGAGGGAACAGACAAGCCTAAATTGAAAAAAGAAGTAAAATTTGATACAGAGATCAAGAGTGTATATCATACAGAGAAGTATATCGGTTTTGTTTTAAAGGCAAAGGACAAAAAGGGATATGAAATCTGTCTTTATAATCAAAAAGGACAGCGGACGATGTCTAAAAAGTTTCAAGGGGATTATGCACATGTAAAGATGGTCGGAGAAACGGTGATGATGTATGACGGTGTAAATTGCTGTATTTACACTGCGAATGGTGTGAAGCGGTTTGCCGGACAATTTCAAGATAAGATTCTCGATATAGTTCCGGTGGGGGGAATCAACACTTATACGGTCATGAATATCAACGGAATCCAGAAAGTTCGTCTGGTAAAATAGAAGGGGAAAAGAGCAATGGATCAGACAAACTGGATGGCAGTCATTGTTATGGCAATTTTTGTGATCAGTATCTGCAATGGCTATCGAAAAGGGTTTTTCAGGCTTTGTGTTTCTTTTGTTGCGACAATTTTTACGGTGATACTGGTGAGTATCCTTACGCCACATGTCGGGGAAGCAATCATGAAGTGGACGTCTGTGGATGAGGTGATCGAGAAAAATTGCATGGAGATTTTTGCACCGGCGGAGATTGCAGAAAAGGAAGATATTTCCCTTCAAGAGCAGATTCAGACGATCGAACAGGCAGAACTTCCAGAATTTTTCAAGCAGATCCTTTTGGAAAACAATAACCGGGAAATTTATGGGATACTCGGAGCGGAACGATTTGCAGATTATATCAGCAGTTATATTACGAGGACTGTGATCAATGTAATCGCTTTTTTGACGACATTTGTTTTCCTTACAATCGTGGTGAGGATGACTTTGTTTACATTGGATGTGATCACAAAGATTCCGATCCTGCATGGATTGAACCGATGGGCAGGAGCGGCACTTGGGTTTTTTCTAGGAGTCATTTTTGTGTGGATGTTCTTTTTGGTGCTTACTTTGTTTGGAGGTACTCCGTTGGGAGCGGAGTGTTTCCGACAGATACAGTCAAGTAGATTCCTGTCAGAATTATACAGAGCGAATGTGATTTTAAGAGAAATGCTGCTTTAAGCAAGAAGGACTTCGATAACAGAAATAGAAAACATATTTAAAAAGAGGAAGAGATGAGATGGGATATAGTCATGAGATTATTTTGCCAAATGAGGATTTGAGTTTTAAAATGTTTCTATTTGAAGGGAAGAATGGAAACTATGTCAGGGGAAAACATTGGCATCGCTCAATAGAGATTTTTGCAATTTTTGAAGGTAGTTTACGCTTCTTTTTGAATGAAGAAGAGTATAAAATGAATGCGGGGGAATTCCTTTTAGTAAACTCCAACGAAGTACATTCGATTTTTTCTCCAAAGCCGAATGTAACAGTTGTGATTCAGATTCCACTTGTCGTTTTTAAAAAATACTATACAAATGAACAATTTATTTCTTTTTCGCATGAGCCGCGCGTCCGCAATCAGGAATTAATGAAGCTGATGCATAAAATGTATGATACCTATGTGAAAAAAGAATGCGGATATGAATTTCGAGTACAAAGCTATTTTTATGAATTGCTTTACACACTTGTTACAGAATATAGAAATACGGATATTAGTCCTGAGGCGGTTAAAAGTTATCAGAAATTAAGTCGGCTTACGGAAATTACAGATTATATCAAAAAGAATTATCAAAAAGAATTGTCGCTGGAGAGTCTGGCAGAAATCTTCGGATATTCTCCAACGTATTTGTCGAAGATGTTTCAAAAGTATGCAAAGATTAATTATAGGGATTATGTACAAAATGTGAGATTGGAGCGTGCCAGTAAGGAGTTAATGGAGACGGATCACATGATTAGCGATATTGCATTGAATCATGGGTTTGCCAATAGCAAAGCCTTTGCAAATGCATTTCGTAAAAAGTATGGAAGATTACCAAGTGATTTTAGAAAAGAGAAAAACTAAAAGAAGTGTATGCAGAGACAGCTGCTTCCGAATGAAATCGGAAAGAAGTGTTTCGCATACGCTTTTTTATGTTGCAAGTCATAAAGAGGTTATTGTGGAAAAATGACAAGAAAGTGACATTAAAAAGGCAATATATTGGTTGAATAGAATAAAAAAACTTGTTAAAATATAGAAAAATTTTCAAAAGAGGGGGAGAAGCTTAAAAATGAAAAAGGTAACGGATGAATCTTTTAAAAAATACGGGAAAGTGATAAGTAATTTAGATTTCTCGGATCTGTTAGAAAAAATGAATGCTACACAAGTTCCGGAGGATGTTATTTATGTACCATCAATGGAATGTTTGGAAAAATCGGATGTAGCACAGAAATTGAAAAATAGTATATACGGCGGCTTAGATATTCAGATAGGATATTGCAACGGACATAATAAGTCATTGAATGCACTGGAATATCATCGTTGCTCAGAAGTGGATGTGGCGGTGGATAATCTGATTCTGTTGCTTGGCTGTCAGCAGGATATAGAGGACGACTTTACATATGACACGGAACGGGTAGAAGCTTTTTATGTACCGGCAGGAACTGCGGTAGAATTATATGCAACGACGCTTCACTATGCACCGTGTAACGTGGAAGATCAGGGATTTCGTTGTGTGATCGTACTTCCAAAGGATACGAACACAGAGCTTACTTTTAAAACATCCGGTGAGGGTGAAGAAAAATTGATGGTCGCAAAAAACAAATGGTTAATCGCTCACGAAGATGCAAAGATTGAAGGAGCTTTTAATGGACTCAAAGGTCTGAATATTACGTTGGAGTAAATCAGGAGGAGAAAAAATGAATAATATGCCAAAACTTAAGATTGGTGTGGTAGCAGTAAGTCGGGATTGTTTTCCGGAAAGTTTATCTGTTACAAGACGAGAAGCACTTATCAAAGCTTATGTTGAAAAATATGGAGAAGCAGAAATCTATGAATGCCCGATTTGCATCGTGGAAAGTGAAATTCACATGGTTCAGGCTTTAGAGGATGTCAAGAAAGCAGGATGTAATGCATTGGTTGTATACCTTGGAAACTTTGGACCGGAAATTTCTGAAACTTTACTTGCAAAGCATTTTGACGGACCAAAAATGTTTGTTGCAGCTGCAGAAGAAAGAGGAGACAATTTGATTCAGGGACGTGGTGATGCATATTGTGGAATGTTGAATGCAAGCTACAATCTGAAACTTCGCAATGTCAAAGTATATATTCCAGAATATCCGGTTGGAACCGCAGAAGAATGTGCAGATATGATCCATGAATTTGCTCCGATCGCAAAAGCGATTATTGGACTGCATAGTTTAAAGATTATCAGCTTTGGTCCGCGTCCGTTAAACTTTTTAGCTTGTAATGCCCCGATTCAGCAACTTTACAATTTAGGGGTTGAGATTGAAGAAAACTCTGAGCTGGATCTCTTCGAAGCATTTAATAAACACGCAGATGACGAGAGAATTTCGGAAATTGTAAAAGAAATGGAAGAGGAACTTGGTGCAGGAAATAAAAAACCAGAGATTCTTAGAAAATTAGCACAGTATGAGTTGACGTTAAAAGATTGGGTAGAGGAGCATAAAGGGTACAGAGAATATGTTGCCATTGCAGGAAAATGCTGGCCTGCATTCCAGACTCAGTTCGGATTTGTGCCTTGCTATGTGAACAGCCGTCTTACAGCGCAGGGAATTCCGGTATCTTGTGAGGTAGATATTTATGGAGCTTTGAGTGAGTTTATTGGTACAGTAGTAAGTAATGACATCGTAACCTTACTGGATATCAATAACAATGTTCCGGCAGATCTCTATCGGGAGGATATTGAAGGAAAATTTGATTATACACATAAAGACACATTTATGGGATTCCACTGCGGAAACACTGCAAGCAAAAAACTTTCTTTCTGCGAGATGAAATATCAGCTGATCATGGCAAGATCGCTTCCGGAAGAAGTGACACAGGGAACTTTGGAAGGAGATATTGTTCCGGGCGATATCACATTCTTCAGACTCCAAAGTACAGCAGATTGTAAGCTGCGTGCATACATTGCACAGGGAGAAGTTCTTCCGGTTGCTACAAGATCATTCGGTTCGATTGGTATTTTTGCGATTCCGGAGATGGGAAGATTCTATCGCCATGTGTTGATTGAGAAAAACTTCCCGCATCACGGAGCAGTTGCGTTTGGAAAACATGGAAAAGTATTATTTGAAGTATTCAAATATATTGGAGTTCCAGTAGAAGAGATCGGATACAATCAGCCAAAAGGTGTGAGATATCCTACTGAAAATCCATGGGGATAAATAAGTGAATCGATAAGTTGCCTATACTTTTTGCGTATGGGCAACTTTTTTATGTTCGTAGGAGATTGCTTTGGAATCTTATACGATAAAACATGCTTGCGAGAGAGGTTTTGTTCTTTGGATATTCCAAGAAATATATGTGCGAATATGATATTTTATTGACAATCTCGTTGATGTGCATAAAAAAGTAGATATACAAATGTGTTTTATATGCAAAATGACAAGAAAGTGACATTGAGAGGTTGAAAGTCTGCTAGTGATGCACAAAAAAGATTGCTATAATTTAAAATATAAGAAACAGGAAATCCACAAAAGGAGGAAACAAAAATGAAAAAGAGACTTGCGAGAGTTCTTGCTGCAACCTTAGCAGCATCGACAGTACTTACAGGTTGCGGGGGTGGAAGTGAGAAAAAATCTGCGAATGGGAAAGCACCTGAGAAACAGAAAATCACTGAGGATGTAACAAAGACAGAAGGAGAAATCAACGTTTGGACAAACTTAAGCCAGGACGAGATGAATTTCTATGTGGAGGAGTTCAATAAAATTGTACCGGGTGTTAAGGTAAATGTAACAGTTATGCCGTCCAAAGAATACCGGACAAAACTTCAAAATGCGTTCCGTACAGGAACAAATGCACCGGATGTAGCAACTTTTGAAATTTCAGACTTTGGTGTTTATAAAGATTCCGATATGCTTGAGAACTTAAGCCAGGAACAGTACGGGGCAGATGCGATTTCGAAAGATATGATCCCATATGTAGATGAGTTATCAAGAGACGGGGAAGGAAATGTAAAAGGTCTTTCATGGCAGTCAACACCGGGCGGATTCTGGTACAAAAAAGCATTAGCAAAAGAATATCTTGGAACCGATGATCCACAGGAATTATATGAGATGTTATCAAGCTGGGACAAAATTGTTGAAACGGGTAAACAGGTTTATGAAAAATCAGGTGGAAAAATTGCTTTATTAGATGACGTGGAATCTGTATTACAACTCTATGCATCTTACAAAGGACAGGCATGGGTAGATGAAAACAACCACATTATTGATGATGAGTATATGCTTGAGATGTACGAAATGATGGATACTGTTGTAAAAAATAAAGTAGATGCAGAAGCTGATATGTGGTCAGCAGGCTGGACATCCGGAATGTATTCAAAAGATATGTTTATTTTAACATGTCTTCCAACTTGGGGATTAAACTTCTGTATTAAACCAGGTATTCCGGCAGACGAAATGGACAAAGCTGCTAATACATGGGGATATATGCAGGCTCCAATTCCTTACCAGAATGGTGGAACATGGTATGGAATGTATTCGAAATCAGAAAATAAAGATGCTGCATGGGCTTGGATTAAAACTATGACATCCAACGAAGATTACCTTGTAAACGGTCTTGCAAACACATGGGGAGATTTCCCAGGATATATCCCGGCAATTGAAAGATGTATTGAAGAGGGACATACAGATATCGTTACAGGAGATCAGCAGTATTTTGCAGATTTCTATGAAACAGCAAAAAATGTAAAAGGAGATCCGATGACAAAATATGACCGTCAGGCATGGGCAAGTGCAACTGCACAGATGGATCTGATAGCTACAGGACAGACAACACCGGAAGAAGCAGTAGAAGGCTTTAAAGAAGAAATGAAAAATATTTATCCGGAAATCGAAATCGATTAATTTTTAGCAACATAGCTGCTTCGTGGAGGTATTCAGGAAGAGTACAACGCGAAGCAGCTTTTTTAGTCGGAAGGAGGATTACAAAAAAGTGTCCGCAAAAACAAAGAAAAAACGAAACAAAATAAATAAAAATAATGCAGGATATTTCTTTATTGCCCCATATATTATTGTGTTCCTGGGGTTTACGCTGTATCCGATTCTTTATACGTTTAAATTAAGCTTTATGACATGGGATGGATTTGGAGAACAACAATTTGTTGGATTAGCCAATTATGCCAGATTGTTACATGATCCGATGTTTATCAAGTCGGTCGGGAATACAATATTCATTGCGCTGCTTTCGATGATACCACAGATGGTATTCGGATTAGTGCTTGCATTTTTATTGAATCAGAGAAGATTAAAAGGATCTAATTTCTTTAAAACGGTTTTCTATTTTCCGAATCTTGTCACAGCAGTTTCGCTCGGTGTTTTATTCAGCTTACTCTTTGACTGGAAAGTCGGAAGCGTGAACCAGTTACTTACCTCTTTGCATATTATTTCGGAACCGATCAACTGGAAAGGAAGTCCGATCTTATCACAGTTGATTGTTGCATTTGTTCTGTTTTGGCAGTATTTTGGATATTATACGATTATCTTCACAGCAGGAATTCGTGGTATTTCTTATGAACTGTTTGAGGCAGCAGAGGTGGATGGGGCAACAAAGGTTCAAACCTTCTTTAAAATTGTTCTTCCGCTTATGCGACCGATCATGACCTTCGCATTTGTAACTTCCATCATAGGTGGTCTGCAAATATTTGACCTTCCATATACATTCGGCGGTCAAATGGGAGGAACGAAAGGATCCTTGTTGACGATGGTTATGTATATGTACAATATTGCATTTACAAATTTAGATTATGGATACGGTGCAGCTATTTCTTATGGATTATTTGTGATTATTATTGTATTTTCTATTATCTTTATGAAGTATACAACAGGAAAGAAGGAGCAGTATTAAATGAGTGTGAAAGCAAAAAAAGAAAACCACGCAAAAATCGGCAGGATTTTGACCTATATCGTTTTGATTTTTCTGGCTATTATAAGTATAGTACCATTTTATAATATGATTATTGGATGTACTCATGATAATGCAGCCTTAGCAACATCTTTTCAAATGCTTCCAGGAAGCCATTTGATGGATAATTATAAACGATTACAAGACAATGTAAATATCTGGAGAGGACTTGCGAACAGTATTTTTATTTCGGTTACTTATACATTGATTTCTACATATATTGGAGCTTTAACGGCATATGGATTTGCAAAATATAAATTCCGCGGAAACAAAGTTTTGTTCTGGATTGTACTTGCAACGATGATGCTGCCAGGACAGCTTGGTATCATCGGATATTTCCAGGAGATGAATGGATTAGGATTGCTGGATAGTTATCTTTCTATTATTATGCCGAGTTTTGCAACTCCGGTTATGGTATATTGGATCCGTCAGTATATAGATGCGTATGTTCCGAATGAACTTATGGAAAGTGCGAGGATTGATGGCTGCAATGAATTTAAAATTTTCAATAAAATTATTTTCCCGGTAATTATTCCGGGTGTAGCTACACAGGCAATTTTCACATTTGTAGGATGTTGGAACTCATTTGTTCAGCCGTCTATTCTTTTGTTCTCGCAGGAGAAATTTACACTTCCTATTTTGGTACAGCAGATGCAAGGGGTATACAAGACGGACTATGGTGTTATATATTTAGGAGTAACACTATCAGTTATTCCAATTCTTCTTTTATTTATGTTCTGTTCAAAGAAGATTTTGGAAAGTTCAATGGCTGGTGCAGTAAAGGGATAATCTATGAAATATGATTTTGATGAACAAATAGACAGAAGAAATACAAACAGCGCAAAATTTGATGAGATGGATGCGTTGTTTGGCTCGGACGTGATGCATTTAGGAGTGGCAGATATGGACTACCGCTCCCCAAAGCCAATCATAGAGGCAATGCAGAACATTGTTGAGAAAGGTGTGTTTGGATATACTATTTGGCCAGAGAATTATGAAGAACTGGTTTCTCAATGGATGAAGCGTCGTTATGAACAAGAAACTAAGAACGAATGGGTTGTATTTTCTCCGAGAATTAATATGGCGTTGAATATGGCAGTGGAAACTTTTACAAATGAGGGAGATGGGATTGTTCTTCATACTCCGGCTTACACAGCGCTTCAAAATGCAGTTGAGAAATATAACCGTGTTATGATTGAAAGTCCTCTTGTGTTGGAGAACGGTAGATATAAAATGGATTTTCAGCAGTTGAGAAGAAATCTGGACGAGAAGAAAGTGCAAGGTGTCTGTGCAAAAATCATGCTTTTATGTAATCCACATAATCCAACGGGGAGAGTCTGGGAAATCGAGGAGCTGCAGCAAGTAGTTGATATTTGTAAGGAATATGATCTGCTTTTGATATCGGATGAAATACATGAAGACTTTGTGAAAAAAGGGCATAAATTTGTGTCGTGCCTGCACTTTCAAGAGGATCTTCAGGGACGGATGATTGTGTGCAATTCGATTACAAAGACATTTAACGTACCGGGAGTTATCTTGTCGAACTTATTGATTCCGGATCAAGGAATCAGGGAGCGGATGAAAGAAACCATGGATCGTTGGGGACTTCATAATCCGAATATTTTTGCTGCGGGTATTATGGAAGCGGCTTATACGCAATGTGATGAATGGATAGAACAGGTCAATGCATATCTGGATGAGAATTATGAGTTTTTGAAAAAATATCTTGAAAAGAATATGCCGGAACTGGAAGTGATCCCATCAGAGGGTACTTATATGGCATGGGTGCAAACAGAAAAGCTTCAGATCAGTCCGGAGGAGTTAGAAAAGTTTTTTATCGAAGATGCAAAGGTATCTGTTTATATGGGCAGCAGATATGGGAAGCATACTGATTCTTTCATAAGGATCAATATTGCAACGTCAAGGAGTTATCTACAGGAAGCATTAGAAAGGATTCGGGCACAGTATTACAAAATAGCGCCAAACAATAAAAAGTAAAAGCAATTAGAGGTGTAGAAGATGGATAGGGAATTTTTGGATAAACTATTAGAGCAGATATCGGTATCTGGCTGTGAGGAGTGTGGACAAGAAGTAGTAAAATCTCACATGCAGCCCTTTTCAGATGAGATATGGACAGATGAAATGGGAGATGTAATCTGTATTTTAAATCCGGAAAGTCCGGTTAGAGTCATGCTGTCTGCACATGCAGATGAAATTGGTCTTCTTGTCACGAGGATTACAGAGGAAGGCAGAATTCAGGCGAGTGAGCGTGGAGGTATCATTCATCAGAATTATCCGGGACAGAAAGTTCGGATTCATACGCAAAAGGGGATTGTGTATGGTGTTGTAGAGTGCAGCAGGGAATTGTTTAAACAAGATAATTTAAAAGCTTCTGACTTTTTGATTGACATCGGTGCTACTTCGAAAAAAGATGCGGAAGCATATGTATCGCTTGGAGATACGGTTGTATTGGATGCAGGAGTAAGGGAACTTGCAAATGGCAGACTAGCAGCGCGGGCATTCGATGATCGAATTGGTGTTTTTGTAATTATGGAGGCATTAAAAAGAGCGAGGGAGAGAGGCTGTGAGATAGGAGTTTATGCTGCAGCGACGGTTGGCGAAGAGACGGTTAAAAACGGGGCATATTGGTCTAGTACACGGATTCAGCCGACAGCAGCCGTCGTTGTAGACGTTACGAATTGTACGGATTATAGCAGGTTCCCAAATCCGGCAGTAGCGGGAGATGTTGTTCTTGGAGGGGGACCATCTCTTTGCAATAGTCCGTTAGCATCCAAACGGTTGAATAAAAAAATGCAGGAATGTGCAGAACGCATCGGCATTCATACACAGCGTGAGGCGGCAAGTGCAAGAAGCTATACGGATGCAGATGAGATTCATTTTTCCAATCAAGGGGTACCGGTAGTATTTACAGCAGTTCCACTGCGGAACATGCATACACCGGGAGAAATTGCGGATATGAAAGATGTAGAAGGCTGTATTGAAGTGATTGCAGAATTTTTATGTTCGTTTACTGAGCCGTAATGAATGTGTGGTAAGTTAACAGGAAGGTAGTTGGAGGAAACAAATATGTTATACATAGGTATCGATTTAGGGACATCGGCTGTGAAGCTGCTTCTGATGGATGGAAACGGAGAAATTAAAAAAATAGTTTCAAAAGAATATCCTTTGTTTTTCCCGCACCCTGGATGGTCAGAACAAAATCCGGAAGATTGGTTCGAACAATCTATGAACGGCCTGAAAGAGCTGACTGCAGAATGTGATAAATCGCAAATTGCAGGAATCAGTTTTGGTGGACAGATGCATGGATTGGTTGTCCTGGATGAAGAAGATAATGTAATAAGACCGGCGATTTTGTGGAATGATGGTCGTACGGGAGAAGAAACAGAGTATTTAAATACAGTAGTCGGAAAAGAAACACTTTCGAAGTATACTGCCAATATTGCGTTTGCCGGTTTTACGGCTCCAAAGATTCTTTGGATGAAACGTCATGAACCGGAACGTTTTCAGAAAATTAAAAAAATCATGCTTCCAAAAGATTATCTTGCTTATCGATTGTGCGGAACATTTTGTACAGATGTATCGGATGCTTCCGGTATGCTTTTGATGGATGTGAAAAATAAATGCTGGTCAAAAGAAATGCTTGAGATATGCAGTATTACAGAAGAACAGCTTCCGAAGCTATATGAAAGCTATGAGGTCGTAGGATCCTTAAAGAAGAATATTGCAGAGGAACTTGGAATGACGGAAGAGGTAAAAGTGATTGCAGGAGCCGGAGACAATGCGGCGGCAGCGGTGGGTACAGGCACAGTAGGAGAGGGAATGTGTAATATTTCTCTTGGAACTTCCGGAACGATTTTTATTTCCAGTAAAAAATTTAAAGTAGATGAAAATAATGCACTTCATTCTTTTGCACATGCAGATGGAAACTATCATCTGATGGGATGTATGCTAAGTGCAGCATCCTGCAATAAGTGGTGGTCAGAAGAAATATTGAAAACAACAGATTTTGTAAACGAACAGGCAGGTATTACAAAACTTGGTGAGAATAACGTATTCTATCTTCCATATTTAATGGGAGAAAGATCTCCGCATAATGATCCAAAAGTCCGGGCTGCTTTTATCGGAATGTCTATGGACACAACACGGGAAGAAATGACACAGGCAGTTTTAGAAGGAGTGGCATTTGGATTAAGAGACTCTCTTGAGGTTGCGAGAAGTCTTGGCATAAATATTGCGAGAACGAAAATCTGCGGTGGAGGTGCAAAAAGTCCACTTTGGAAAAAGATTATTGCAAATGTCATGAACATAAAAGTAGAAGTGATAGAGAGTGAAGAAGGACCGGCGCTTGGAGCTGCCATGCTTGCAGCGGTCGGGTGTGGGGAATATCCGGATGTTGAAACAGCGACAAAGCAATTTGTGAAGACTGTCGATACCGTAGAGCCGGAAAAGGAACTTGTAGAAAAATACGAGGAAAGATATCAGAAATTTAAAAATATCTATCCGGCGGTAAAAAATCTGTTTTAGTCTGAAAAGCTTGGGAATCGTTTGATTATCTAGGTTTAAAAATTTTCCTGAGGTACGGGGATTCGAAAAAGAATAGTGCAAATCAGCATGAAGTCGGATCCCGTGCCGGGAATTGCGAATGAATTATGGATGAGATAAGAAAGCGGTAGAGAAGAAAGAGTAAAGCTTTTTGAAATAAAATAAAAAATGTATTGACAGTTTTTGAATAAGATGATATTATAAATGTCGCTGCAAACAGCAGTGGCTATATTTTTTGAAATGTTTCATCAGAGTTAACAGGAAATGAAAAATAAAATAAAAAAACTGTTGACAAAGAAAGAATAAAGTGATAAGATATAGAAGTTGTCGCGACAAGTGATAACGAAAAAATAAAAATAAAAAAGTGCTTGACAAGTAAGAAGCGCTGTGATAGAATAAAACAGCTGATTACGAAAAGCAAAACAGAACATTGATAATTAAACAATAGACAACACAACCCTGAAAATTTCGAACA
>ENA-ORVB01000075-ORVB01000075.1-human-gut-metagenome-genome-assembly--contig:-NODE-75-length-80565-cov-23.6746_pt1 | contig 80565 bp, 75 predicted proteins | sample MGYA00242090_ERZ509231 | MGnify/ENA primary metagenome ERZ509231 (study PRJEB26280, sample SAMEA2338798) | human gut metagenome | biome: human gut; feature: human-associated habitat; material: faeces...
ATGCAGATTATTTTCGCTTCTGTATCATATTAGGCGCGTAGTTGCGGATTTGAGGTAAAATAAAAGAAACAACAGACGAACGTTTGACGTTTTTGGTTACTATTCCTGTTCATGAAGGGTGTGGCGAAAGTTCGGAAACTGACGTACTTGGTTCGAAAACTCATCATGAAAGTTCGGAGAGAAAAGAGATTAGTTCGGAGACAACCTCAAAAAGTTCGGAGAGAAAAGTTGATACAATGAAATATGTATATTATTGTACATAAATAAAAACGTAGCGGAGGGTCTCCGCTACGTTTTTATTTATAGTTAATGTCCAAAAGCTTGCCATTGCAGATGCAGCGATGTCGACATCTTGACGGCTCACCATCTCAACTTTCTGAAGTCCTGAAGCAGGGCTATAGAAATTAGTCTTCCAATGCACCGATAATCTCGCTTACAGAAGAGCAGCCGTGATTGTCGAGCCAATTGTTGATGCCGTCGCGCACCTTGATGGTCACGGCTGGGTCGAGGAAGTTGGCGGTGCCAATCTCAATGGCTGTTGCGCCAGCCATGAGGAACTCGATGGCGTCCTCGGCGGTGCAGATGCCGCCAAGACCTACTACCGGAATCTTCACAGCCTTAGCCACCTGCCATACCATGCGCACGGCAACTGGCTTGACAGCCGGACCGCTCAGTCCGCCGGTGTTGATACTGAGCATTGGGCGGCGACGCTCGATGTCGATGGCCATGCCCATGAGTGTATTGATGAGCGACACGCTGTCAGCTCCCTCTGCTTCTACTGCTTTTGCAATCTCGGTGACATCGGTCACGTTCGGCGAAAGCTTCACGATGATGGGTTTGTTGTAGCGTTCGCGTACGGCACGCACCACGCTGGCTGCGCCCGTTGTGGTTACGCCGAAAGCCATGCCACCCTGCTTCACGTTAGGGCAGGAGATGTTCAGCTCGATGGCTGGGATGTTCTCTAATTCGTTGATGCGTGCAGCGCACTCGGCGTAGTCGTCTGGCGACGAACCGCTCACGTTGACGATCATGTTTGTGTTGATGTCCTTGATCTGCGGATAGATGTTGCGGCAGAAATAGTCGACACCCTTGTTCTGAAGGCCCACGCAGTTGAGCATACCCTGCGGTGTCTCAGCCATGCGCGGATAGTCGTTGCCCTCGCGTGGGTTGAGTGTGGTGCCCTTAACGATGATGCCACCGATCTCTTCGAGCGGCACGAAGTCGGCGAACTCCAGACCGTATCCGAATGTTCCCGATGCGGTCATCACGGGGTTCTTCAGTTTCAGACCGCCAATCTTTACACTTAAATCTGCCATGTCAGTTTCTTTATATTCATTACCGGACCTTCCTTACATACACACTTGTTGCCTTCCACTGTCTTCTCTACGCAGCAGAGACATGCTCCGACGCCGCACGCCATCTTGTTCTCGAGCGATACCTCGCACTCGATGTCGTTCTTGAAGGCGTAGCGAGCCACAGCCATCATCATCGGCTTCGGTCCGCAGGTAGAGATGCGGTCGAAGTGCTCCTGAGCCAGTACGGAGTGGTTGGTTACGAAGCCTTTTTCGCCTTCGGATCCGTCCTCAGTGGTGATGAATACGCGTCCTACCTGCTCGAAGAGTTCGCGCTCCAGCACGTCCTTAGCCGAGCGTGCGCCGAGCAGGAACGTCGGTTCGCCGCCCATCGCCTTGATGCGCTTGCCGAAGTAGAGTAGTGGAGCCACGCCCACGCCGCCACCTACGAGCAGCACCTTCTCCGAGCTGTCTGTCGGCATCGTGAACGAATTGCCGAGTGGCAGCACGCAGTTGAGGCGGTCGCCTTTCTGTAGCTTCTGCAGCTGGCGTGTGCCGTCGCCTACAGCAGCCACGAGGAGCCAAAGCTCGTTGTGGTCGTAATCCACGTTGTTGATAGAGATGGGGCGGCGCAGGAATGTAGACGGCGAATTGTCTACGCGCACCTCTACGAACTGACCCGGAAGCATCTCGGGCAGCGGTTTGTCGTCGGTGAGCTTGATGAGCACGTGCTTGTCGCTCAGAGCTTCAACGCTGTTGACCGTAAGGTCGAGTATGTACTTTTTCATTTATTTTTGTTTGTCTTGTTGCTTTGTGACAGTATATATTTAGAGGTGTCGCTTAATCTAACGTGCAAAGGTACTAAAAAGTAAAAAAGTAAAAAAGTAAAAGGGTAAAAAATTAGGAGGTATGGGCATCTTGCCCGTACCACGCAGCCACAAAAGCATACTTTTAAAAGTAAAAAAGTAAAAGAGTAAAAGAACGTTTGTATGTGTCAATTCTGTCACTCTTGGTCTGTCATATTTGTCATGTGCTGTAACTCGATAGTGCTTTGGCACGCTTTTGGCTATATCCTTAACGAAAGCGGACGGCAGATAAGCCGTCGTAGAAATCAATAGTAAATATAAAAAACTTAAAGCATAAGAATTATGAACATTAAACCATTAGCAGACAGAGTACTCGTACTCCCTGCACAGGCAGAAGAAAAAGTCGGTGGAATCATCATTCCTGATACAGCAAAAGAGAAACCGCAGCACGGTACAATCGTTGCAGCAGGTAACGGCACAAAGGACGAGGATATGGTTCTGAAAGAAGGTGACGAAGTGCTCTACGGCAAGTATTCTGGTACAGAGCTTGAGGTTGAAGGCACAAAGTATCTCATCATGCGTCAGAGTGATGTGCTCGCTGTTGTTCAGAAATAAAAATTAATAACTAATAATTAATAATTAAAGAAATGGCTAAAGATATTAAATACAATATGGATGCACGCGACCTGTTGAAGAACGGTGTCGACAAGTTGGCTAACGCAGTAAAGGTAACACTCGGTCCGAAAGGTCGCAACGTGGTTATCGAGAAGAAGTTCGGTGCTCCGCAGATTACAAAGGACGGTGTGACCGTAGCTAAGGAAGTGGAGCTCGAGGACAAGTTCGAGAACACTGGCGCACAGCTTGTTAAGAGCGTAGCAAGCAAGACCGGCGACGACGCAGGTGACGGTACAACAACCGCTACAATCCTCACTCAGGCTATCGTAACCGAGGGCTTGAAGAACGTAACCGCAGGTGCTAACCCAATGGACCTGAAACGTGGTATCGACAAGGCAGTAGCTGCTGTCGTAGCACACATCAAGGCAAACGCAGAGATTGTTGGCGACAACTACGATAAGATTGAGCAGGTAGCAACCGTTTCTGCTAACAACGACCCAGAGATTGGTAAGCTCCTGGCTGACGCAATGCGCAAGGTGTCTAAGGACGGCGTAATCACCATCGAGGAGAGCAAGAGCCGCGACACAAACATCGGTGTAACAGAAGGTATGCAGTTCGACCGCGGCTATCTGAGTGCTTATTTCGTAACCGACTCTGAGAAGATGGAGTGCGTTATGGACAACCCGTACATCCTTATCTACGACAAGAAGATTAGCAGCGTTAAGGACTTGCTGCCTATCCTGCAGCCAGCTGCAGAGAGCGGACGTCCGATGCTCATCATCGCTGAGGACGTAGACTCTGAGGCACTCACCACACTCGTTGTGAACCGTCTGCGTGCAGGCTTGAAGATCTGCGCTGTGAAGGCTCCTGGCTTCGGCGACCGTCGTAAGGCAATGCTCGAGGATATCGCTACTCTGACTGGTGGCGTTGTAATCAGCGAGGAGAAGGGCTTGAGCCTCGACAAGGCTACACTCGACCTCTGCGGTTCATGCGAGAAGGCTACCGTTTCTAAGGACAACACCACTATCGTAGGCGGCTGCGGTCAGAAGGACCTCATCGCTGACCGTGTTGCTCAGATTAAGAGCGAGATTGCAAACACTAAGAGTGCTTACGACAAGGAGAAGTTGCAGGAGCGTCTTGCAAAGCTCGCCGGTGGCGTAGCCGTTCTCTACGTAGGTGCTAACAGCGAGGTAGAGATGAAGGAGAAGAAAGACCGCGTTGACGACGCTCTCTGCGCTACACGTGCAGCAATGGAGGAAGGCGTTGTCGTTGGTGGCGGCACAACATACATCCGCGCTCAGAAGGAGCTTGCAGAGCTCAAGGGCGAGAACGCTGACGAGCAGACAGGTATCAACATCGTGCGTCGTGCTATCGAGGAGCCGCTTCGCCAGATTGTGAAGAACGCCGGTGGCGAGGGCGCTGTTGTCGTTCAGAAGGTTCGCGAGGGCGAGGGTGACTTCGGTTACAACGCTCGCAAGGACGCTTACGAAGACCTCCGTGCAGCTGGTGTCATCGACCCGGCTAAGGTGGAGCGCGTAGCTCTTGAGAACGCTGCTTCTATCGCAGGCATGTTCCTCACAACCGAGTGCATCATCTGCGACAAGCCAGAGGAGAAGGCTCCGGCTATGCCGATGGGCAACCCGGGCATGGGTGGCATGATGTAATCAGGCCGAATTCACATATTGAATAAAACACAGAAAGAGTCCCTATTCCGCAGTGGAGTAGGGACTCTTTTTTTGTGATTTCTTCGTAAATGTTTGGATATAAAGAAATTTATTGTTAGCTTTGCGTAGTGCAATATAGATACGAAAGGAGTTTTATGAAATATCAAGCTGTTAAATACAATAGTCGTGAAGAAGCTATGGCTGCATTTATAAAAATGCGCGATAGAAAGCGTGAATGGTTGAAGAAGACGGAAAACGAACTCAAAGAATTACGTGCAGAAGTAGAAACGCGATATGGAAATTCTTGATCTCAATCATTTGAATATTATTTCTCCATATGCATTATGGAAAACAGGAAGTAACGGCAATGAATATGCATTCCATACAGATTATGGAGTGCAATATCGCATTTGTTTTGACGTTAACCAGAGTATTTGGGAAAATGGAGCTTATGAGTTTGGTATTTATAACGATGTATGTACTGAAAGTATCTTCCATTATCGCTGAAGATACAGTAAACTTTATAGCTCTTATCGTGAACCGCAATAATCCTAATATAGATCGCATTATTGATGATTTTGATGAATTCATTGGATTCTTTAACCATAAACCAGAATAAAAAAACAAACATTTTGAACCAACGGTATTTTTACCAGGTTCAAAATGTTTGTCTTATTATGAATCTTGTTATAGCGTGCTGCTGTTGAAGAATCAGATTTCTTCAACAATCTCTGTGATATCCTTACGCTTCTTTTCGGTGCGCGGACAATCCTCGGCGATGTGTCCAACGGGGATGATAGCTACAGCTTCGAAGTCGGCAGAGGGGAAGAGGCGGCTCATGATGTCGGTGTCGAAGTTGCACACCCAGCAAGTGCCAAGATTGCGCTCCGTAGCAGCGAGGCACAGATGCTCGGTAGCTATAGCCACGTCGATGTCGCCGTGTTGCTTGTCATCGTAGCGGCGTGTCCAGCACTCGCTGTTGTTCTTCATGCACACGATATAGAGCGGAGCAGTGCGGAACCAATCGCGGTCGTACGCCTGCCAGAGCTGTTCCTTAGCCTCCTTGCTGCGCACAACGACAAACTTCCACGGCTGACGGTTGACAGCCGACGGAGCCAGCCGGGCGCACTCGAGGATGTATGCTAAGTCGTCGTCGCTCACCGCCTCGTCAGTATATTTGCGAGCCGAGAAGCGGGTTTGTGATAATTCGAGAATATTCATACGTTCGGCTTACTTCTTTGTCAGCACATACAGCTTGGCTGTTTCGCCCTCAGGTTCATTGCCGAGCGAGTCGGTCATGATTACGCTGCTGTTGTCCTTAACCTTGTAGAAGGTGTGCTCGCCGCTCGACGGACGAACAAGCATCAGTACGCTGTTGTCGAGAACCTCCAGCACGCCGCTTGCCTCGTCGTGACCATCCTTGCGGTCGATATAGTCCTGCTGCAGCTGATATGTGCTGTCGGCGTTGATAGTGAGCACGGTCTTGATGCCCGGGCAGTCGGCTGCAGGCAGTGTGCCCTCGTATGTGCCGGCAACGGCAGCGAGGTCTACGCTTTCGGCAGCTGTTGTGTCAGCCACGCTTGTCGAATCGGTGTTCGCTTCGTTCTGTGTGGTGTTCTTGCCATTGCAAGACACCATCAATGCTGCAACAAAGAGTGCAGCGTACATAAGATTTCTTTTCATATCTTTTTTTGCTTACCATTATTTGTGGCGCAAAATTACGTATTTATAATCAGATACTATCTGTTGGTGTTTTTAAAAGTTCTAAAAAGATATTAGGGAATGGAAAATTCCCTAAGGCCGACTCTTGCAGAAAATAGAGCAAGGCGAAAGAAACATACTTGCCATACCGTTGCTTACATATATAAATAAGGCGTAAATAACTAAAAAGCAACATTATTCACAAATAAAAAAGTTAGCATTATGGCAACAGTAAAAGTAAAGTTCCGTGCATCCTCGGTGCCAGGAAAGGAGGGCACATTGTATTATCACCTCATCCATCAGCGCAGTCTGCGCTGGATTAGTACCGACTATCATGTCTTTCCTGACGAGTGGAACGACAAGAAGTCGGCTATCATTGTTTCTAACCGCAACAACCGACAGGCACATCTACAGCTAATCCAGTCGCAGATAGATTGGGAGATGAAGCAGATGCAGCGTATCATCCGTGATAAGGATGCAGGGGGCATCTCTTATACCATTGACGACATAGCTAAGGAGATACAGCAACTGCCATCGAGCCAAAGCGTTTTTGCTTTCTTTCGCCAGCAGATAGTCAAGAAAGAACAAATGCAGTGCATCGGCACCAAGAGTAACTATGTCAGTGCTGCCAACCGTTTCATGGAGTTTCGTGGCAATGAAGACCTTACCTTCTCACAAATGACAAGCGAGATGATGGAAATGTATCAGGCATGGCTATGGAACAGAGGTGTCGGACAAAACACCGTAGCGTTCTATCTACGAACCCTCCGCACCCTCTACAATAAGGCGGTGGAAGCAGGGCAAGCTCCACCCAATGATATCTTTTCTCACGTGCAGACCGCTAACGTGAGAACTGCCAAACGTGCCATTACTGTCAAGGAAATTCGCAAGATAGAGAAATTGGACTTGCCAAGAGGTCTCTCCCTTGACAAGGCACGAGACCTGTTTCTTATCAGTTTCTATCTGCGTGGAATGGCATTCGTAGATATGGCATTTCTGAAGAAGACGGACTTGAAATGTAGTATGGTAAACTACAACCGTCGCAAGACCCACCAAAACCTCAATATTGAGTGGATGAAACCGATGCAAACCATCATCGACAAATATGCCGAGCAAACCAAGGACTCTCCTTATCTGCTACCCATCCTGACAGGCAAGGAATCCTCTCCATACACCGCATACCGCAAGGTGGAGCACAACACCAACTATAACCTGAAGAAAATTGGTGAGATGGTAGGCTTGAAGATACCGCTCACCACCTACGTGGCACGCCATACCTGGGCAAGCATCGCCCTGCACATGAACATACCGATAGCCACCATCAGCGAGGGTATGGGGCACAACTCCTTCAAGACCACACAGATTTATTTACAGTCGTTAGACATGGCAACCATCAACGAAGCCAATGCACGGATTATAAGAAAAATCCGATTAAGCGAGTGCAATGAAAACTAGTTTTCAGATTGCTGAGCGTGAGGATTTTATCAAAGGATTTTAAAAGATTTGTAAATAAATGGTAGCATTTACACCATCCCGAAATGATGAGGGAAATGTTTAGCAAATTTCACGCTTTCTTCTTATAAAAGAGCAAAAACAGCCGAAACAAGTGCAAATCTGCCACTTGGAGAAATCATCCAAGTCAGATTTGCTAAACATTTGCGTGATTTTTTTAGAATGACTAACAGAAAATGATAAAATCTGACATGTAATCCAACTAATTTTCGTATTTTTGTGGCGAGTTCGCTCTTTTATAAGAAGAAAGTGTAACGAATGTAAAATACATATGCAAAATCTGTAATGTCTGATACTCATAAATGCGATTAAGATTATGCACGACAATAACAAATTGACTAGGCTTTCACAACTATCATGTATGGTTGTAGCTAATTACATAAAGTAGAGCAGAATTTATGAAACCGGATGGTACGAATTCTTTTTCTACAGCCGACGAGAAACGTGTTTCTCCAGAGGGCAACCACTTTACTGAGCCAGACGTAAAGACTGGTTCAGAGGTAAAGAAGTGTCTTCAATCGGACGGAACCACATGGTCGTATCTCTTTGTGCATCATAGCAAAGTGAAGGGCATGGAAGCGCAGTTGACCAAAGACGGTAGAACATATTTTGTGCATAAAACTATAAGGTATTTCAAGAGAATGGACAAGCAGAAAGTGCAGCACAAAGAAATACCGACTGTCAGCGGACTTGTCTTCTTCCAAGGTTTTCCCGAAGAGATACAAACCTATCTTGACAAGAAATTCCCTCGCACTCATTTGTGCAAGAATTGTAGCACAGGCAAAGTGGCAGAAATTAAAGATTCACAGATGCGACCATTCATGCGTGTCAACGAGACAGAGCCTGAACGCATCCGTTTCCTGCTTAAACCATTCCATTACTATGCCCGCAACCGCATCCTGCTCCGTATCACCAGTGGAGAATTGGCAGGATTGGAAGGCTATGTCATCCGCATCAACCGAGATCGTCGTCTTGTGATGGATGTGGGTGGTATCAGCGTTACCATTGCAGGTGTCCATGCCGAGCACTTCGAGGAAGTGGAGCAAAGCAGGTCTCATCTTGCCAACAAGGAAATCTTCTACCAGCGTAACCTGCAGGAGCGGCAAGTACTGATAGACCGCTATTTCCATCCAGTGAAAGATGACAAGGAAGTGGCGTTGCAGGCAGAAAACATCGACTATCTAAGAAAGTACGCCTTGGATGAGGTGGCACACAACCGAATCACCCTCAATGACACATGGAACATCTATTCCTTCATCATTGAGGAGATAGGTTACTATTATTCACCATTCATAGAACAGTTTAAGGAACACCTCGACCCCATCATGCGTGAAGGAGGCAAGGTACTCCAAGAAATGGAACAGATTATAAAAAGTCCTCATATCAGTCCTAACGACAAGACCAGATATGAGAATGATTATCAAAGACTATTGTCGCAATATGATTATCTGTTCTAAAGATTCATATATCATACCAACATATAGGCACTTGCAAAAGTGCCTATATAAGCCTTTATGTGTGGCAGACAAGGTTTCTGACTTAAAGCCAGAGACAAAAGAGCAGGCTGAACACCGAAAAAGCATTATGGAATATGAACTATCGTTGTTCCTTTTCAATCTTCTTGACTCTGCATTCTTCATCGATTCCTTCAACAAGCAGTTGAACAGCACATTGAAATTGGTCAACCTCTTGAACACGATTATAGTGTACCTTGACACTGACTATTTAGAGCGTTCTAAGGACAAGAAGGATAAGGAGAAAAAGAAATACCAAACGTTTATCAAGCACAAGCGATTTACAGATGATGTACGTGCTAATGTATTTAAGAAGATACAGGATGAAATCAATTTGGCATTTTTGTGCGGCCGCTATAGTGAGGACACCCAATTGGAGACCCTTACTTCCTTATCATCTTGCGTAGTATGAGAAGCAAGTATCATCTATCCGTGGCATCTATAGAACACTATATTGGAGTAAATACGGACGAGGATGGCAAGAAAGAACTTCCCGACATGAATGCCATTTCCATCACCTTGTTTCTCTATTACTTCGCTGACAAGAACGAATTTGACGAGCTAAGAATGCTCATTGTAAACAAGGCATGTGAGCGAATCAAGAGCGTTCCTATGGAACTTCACAAAAAGACGTCCGAATTAGTCATCCTATTGTTAGACCTCATGGCTTGCCCTTACTTGTCAGCAGAGAGTAAAGCCCAAGTTGGAGAAGCATTTGGCTTGAATATGAAAGGGATAAAGAACTTGTTGAGATATTTCAAGAATGGTCGATATATGTTTACCAACTGGAAGAAACTCAATATAACCAAGGAATTGAATGCGAAGATTTCGTAGGAAGTTTATGCCTGAGTACGCTCAGGTATAAATAAAGGGCAGACCACAATACCCAATTACTATCACACACATAGGTCTGTTCAGGCGGATATGAGCCACAAAAGGGATTTTGGGTATAGAGTCCCTTATATTTTACACTTACTATAAGAAAAAATATAATATGTTACGAATAAATTCTATAGATATAAATGGAATAGGTCCAATATTCAAATTACATTTGGACTTTAATTCACACTTTAATATTATTTGTGGATCGAATGGTATTGGCAAAACTACTATTTTAGAATGCCTTGCTGAATCATTTTGTGGCAATGAATTTACTTTACGTAAAAACACTCTTTTTGCTTCAGGAGATTGGACTGTCAAAATTACAGCAGGTTCTGTAAATACTCAATATTCTAAAAAAGTTGAAATAGACTCTATTCGTCCTAACATTAAAAATAATAAAGATAGTTGGAATTTTAGGAACTTTGCTCATGATGTTTTATTTTATAAGATGAATCGTTTAATTAACTATATCAATTTAGATTCTATATCAAGAGATCCTAATTATGATGAATATCAATATTGTAATCAATTGAAATCTGGAACCAACTATTCTGATATAAAGAAGTGGTTTATAAATCGTTTTTTATGGTCTAAACATGAAGGTGAATTGTCCGAAGAACAATTGGAAAATTTAAACGCAGCTAAAAATGTATTTTCTTTTATGGCTGAAAATTTCTCTTTTGAACGAATAGATCATGAATCTAATGATATTATAATCAACACACCCAAAGGAAATATTGTTTTTGAGCAATTGTCAGCAGGCTATATTTCATTTACAATAGTCTTGTTGGGGTTAATTAAAGACATTGAATATCGCTACAAGAACCCTCATATAAAGGTTTCACAATTCTCTGGTATTTTAATTATTGATGAGATGGATGTACATTTACACCCAGAATTACAAGCAAGGATATATGATGCTTTAGATCAGATATTTCCAAAGGCCCAAATATTCACATCAACCCACAGTCCACATGTCATTCAAGTGGCAAGACCATATGAAGTGATTCCTTTAGTGTCAGAAGAAGATGGTAATGTTCATGTTAATCCTATTGTTAATAAAAAATATGGTTGTCAAGGGTGGACAATAGAAGAAATTCTACACGATGTTATGGGAATGAAAGATACACGTTCTGCATTGTACAAAGAATTTATGAATAAGTTTAATTTGGCTTTGCAGAACGATGATATGGAAACAGCTAACGATGTTTATAATGAGTTGAGTCTTATGCTGCATCCTGATAATGTTTTACGTAAAGTGTTGGAAATTCAGTTGATAGGAGGCTAGTGATGATTCATATAGTAAGAATAGAAAAGCCCAAAGAGCTTACTGACGATGTTGTGAAACAAAAAACAGAATTGTACAAGAAAGATAACACAAAAACTGTCTGGAAAGAAAAGTATATACAAGACGCATTGATGGCAATGTCATATCACAAATGCTGTTATTGTGAATGCTTGTTGGATGAAGAGAGCAAATACATGGAAATCGAACACTTTCATGATAAAAGTTCATATCCTGATGAAGTTGTGATATGGGACAATCTTTTTCCAAGCTGCAAGAAATGCAACACGACTAAAGGAACCCATGACACCAAAGCATATCCTATCATCAACCCAACCGTAGATTATCCTCAAAAACATATGATTTTGTACAAAGGAGTAAGATTTAGGGAAAAAGATAAATTGGGGGAAATGACAATTACCGCTCTTAATCTAAACGATCAAGAACGTCACTGTATGCCAAGGTATAAATTGATGACTGAGGTTTCTCAAAAAATAGAGTTTTTTTATGAAACATCAAAGGAATATTTAAGTGGGCAAAAGACAAAGACTCCACAAGGATTAGGACGCTTACGAAATAGTGTGTTGAGTTTGTTGTCTTTAGGTAGAAAAGAAAAAGAATACTCTTCAATAGTAGCAACAGCTATAATGAATGATCCATATTATGCAAAATTAGAAAGTAATATGAAGAAACTTAATTGTTGGGATTTGGAAATGACAGATGCAGCAAAAGAGTTGGTTGAAATCAAGTATGACGAGAAATAAACAAAAAATATTATGACAGAACTATAAGTTGAGATTACAGGCAATACAAAAATAGAAATGAAAGATACTCATAGATATGTTATAGAGACGGACAAACTTGATACAGCATTGGAAGAGTTTGCTCAAATGAATCAAGGAATAAGCATAAATCATACGGATAATGCTAATGAAATCAGAATAGATATAACAGATGGAAGCCGAAAAGGAATTCTTCATTTGTATCACAAAAATGGAGGAAACTATAGTCACACCGAGCAAGGAGATTGGGTGAATATAGCTGAAGCGTGTTGGAGCTATTTATTGACAAAGTATGGAATGCAATTGGAGCTTTGTACCCTACCTTCTATTAAAAATGTGGAGAAAGTTGATTTTGAAGCTTTTCTTGATTGCTTCAAAGAATCAGAAGATTATGTAGTAAACGAAAAGGAGCAACTTCCTAAAGGTATGCTGTTAAGCGTTGAGATATCTGATAGTAAGAAAGCAAAAGTAACAATTTCTTACTATAACAACAAGAAAATGCTCATTCAAGGTGCTGTTACAAAACTTCTTGTAGATATAGTGTCTGAATGTTTAGACGTAATACCTCAAGCAAATCGTTTGATGTTGGATAAGATTTTGCCTCCTGATAGAAATGGCCGTTCACTACTTGATGCAAATATAGAGGCACACATTAATAACATAGAGCCAATTAAGGGTGGAAAAATAGAGAAAATGATTAATACATCACTGGTATTAGTAAACTCTGGCCTAGTTGTCGAGGATTACAGTTGTTTTTCTGCAAGCGTACTACGAGCTCTTGATGCTACAATTAATGGAAAGATTAGTCAAGTTGCGGGACCTGTTACAAACTATGGTAAGTATTTCGAAGGAAGTTCTGCATGTGGCTATAAAATTGTGGAGAAAAATAATCCATATCCAGATGATATAGAGTTGGCGCAACTTTTAGCTGACGCTTATACCTATTATCATAATCACAGGCATCCAATAGCTCATACAGACCATCAGAATGTAGAAACAACTCGTATTCTTACTTATGAAGAAGCTGTGATGGAGGTCAAAGACACATTAAACTTTATCAACAGAATTTATGAAAAATGGTAATGCGTAGCAACTATTATAATATTCAAGCAATTCAACCAAATGTGTGTTTAGTAACAATACTCTCTTGTGAAATGACCGAGATTTATTGGAAACAACTTATGGCTGATTTAGAGCCATTGTCCAAGGATGTATTGGTGTTCGTGGATTTTCTGTTTAGAAATGGCTTTCATGATCGATATTTTAAATTGACATTAACAACAAATAACCAAGTGATATTGGAACCTTTTCAAATTGGTAGCCAAATATCACGCATTGCCGACCTTTTTTTTGCAGAGAATCCAGTTTACATCGAAAATAGTATTTTAAGTCGTTTTCAGAAACAATTTTATTGTAATAGACTTAAAAGAATCTTTGAGCCTCATAGATAGACCTGATAAATATGTCTTAAACATCAGATAATAACAAGCGGATAGCTAAGAATACTTTGCTTCTTTACTTCCGAAAGCTCTTTATGATGGTGGTGTCGTTGTATACGAACCGTGTGATATTGAATGCGTTGGGGGTGGAGTACTTTGGAATACATTTCTGTCAACCGTAAACACATTTATAAGTTCGTTGCTTTGTGCAAGCTTAACGAAATACATATAAAACAATTAAAACGTAAAACATAGATTTAATGTCAAATCAAACATCTGATAATAATAAAAGAATAGCGAAGAATACCCTTCTACTTTACGTCCGTATGCTTTTCATGATGGTGATAGGACTTTATACGAGCCGTGTCATACTTGATAAGTTGGGTGAGGTAGATTTTGGTATATATAATGTAGTTGGTGGTTTTGTTACTATGTTCGCTGTAATCAGTGGCGCCATGGCGTCAGCCACACAACGTTTCCTTTCTTTTGAAATAGGAAGAGGAAAGGATGGCAATGTAAAGGGAATATTCAGTACAATGTTGTACATACATCTGTTTTTGGCATTGATCGTATTAGTGCTTGGGGAAATAGTTGGAGTATGGTTCTTGAATAATCACATGAGTTTTCCTGCCGACAGATATGATGCTGCTAATTGGGTATTTCAACTATCTTTGTTGGTCTTCATCTTAAATGTCATAAATGTTCCTTATAATGGAGCGTTGATTGCATACGAGAAGATGTCGGCTTTTGCCTACTTTAGCATTTTTGATGCAATCTTCAAGTTAGCTATTTGCTATGTCATCACGTTGATGCCATTTGACAAATTAGTGGTTTATGCTGTATTGATGGCTGTAATCCAAATAGCATTGTTGGTTATGTATTTTATTTATTGTCGCTTCAAGTTTAAGGACTGTAGGATTACAGGAAAATTCAATAGGGAATATGGCAAGAAGGTCGGCTCTTTCGTAAGTTGGAATTTGATAGGCTCGTTGGCTGGTGTGGCTAAGGAACAAGGAGTAAATGTTGTACTGAACATATTCTTTGGTCCGGCTGTAAATGCGGCTCGAGGAATTGCTTTTCAAGTGTTAGGCAAGTTGAATGGCTTTGTTTCTAACTTTCAAATGGCGATGAATCCACAGATAATAAAAAATTATGCTTCAGGCGAATTAGTCAGTTTGTACAAGTTGGTTTTCCGTGGTGCTAAATTCTCATATTTGCTGCTTTTAACCTTGTCGTTACCTATAGTAGTCGAGGCGTCTTTGGTGTTAAGTTTATGGTTGAAGGAAGTACCACAGTTCACTGTTATCTTTTTGCAGATAACGATATTCACTGCATTGATTAACACATTGTCGAATCCTTTGATTGTCACTATGCATGCTACTGGCAAGGTGCGTGATTATCAAGTTGTAGTAGGTTGCCTTTCTCTGTTGACATTGCCTCTAGTCTATATAGCGTTGAAATTGGGTGCAGCCCCTTATATGGCAATGGTCATTGCGTTCTTGGTTGAGTTAGTGTGCCATTTCGCTCGTTTGTACATGCTTGTGAGGAGCATGGATTTCCCGATGGTAGCATTTTTGCGAAGTGTAACATTTAGAATGGTTCTTATAACTATGATTTCTCTTGTTTTGCCTACATTAGCCCATCAAACCATAGCTATTACATCTTTAAGATTTATCGTTGTATGCATCCTGTCATTGATGTCAACGATAGGATTTGGCTATTATCTAGGATTCAATAAGGCGGATAGAAATGTATTGCGCACGAAGGTGGCAACTGTGGTAAAAACTAAAATATTGAAGAGATAAAATATAAATATGAGTAATAATATAAGTAAAGTTCACGATTGTTATGGCTGTGGAGTCTGTGCTGCGGCTTGTGGACGGAAGATTATTGAGGTCAGTCTAAATGAGGATGGCTTTTATGAGCCACACATTACTGACGAAAGTAAGTGTACAAATTGTGGTATTTGTACAGAGGTATGTGCCTATCTCCATGATGAATTGTCCTTGCAGAATCCAAAAATCCAACCTTATGCAGCATGGAGTAAAGACGATTTGGTCAGAAGAAAGTGCTCGTCTGGAGGAGCTGGATTTGAAATCGGCAAGTACTTGTTAGGACAGGAATATAAAGTCTGCGGAGTGCGTTATAATGCTGAAATGAATAGAGCCGAGCATTATATTGCAACAACTGTAGAGGAGTTGATTCCGAGTGTTGGTAGCAAGTATATCCAGAGCTACACGGTTGATGGATTTAAGGCTATCAATCGAAAGGAAAAGTATTTGGTGACTGGTACTCCATGCCAGATAGATTCTTTCCGTCGATATATTCGAAAGTTCCGTTGTGAAGACAATTTTGTGTTGCTTGATTTCTTCTGTCATGGAGTTCCATCTATGTTGGTTTGGAAGAAATACACTGAATGGGCTGAGAAGCAAGTGGGTAAAATTACTTATGCCTCATGGCGCAACAAGTGGACAGGCTGGCATGACTCTTGGGCAATGGGTATTGATGGTGAGAAAACATGGGAGAAGATAAACTGGCATGATTCTTACGATATGTTAATGAAGGAAAAAAAAAGTTATATAGAAAGCCGGTTGTCACAAGGTGATATGTTCTATGCGCTTTTCCTCGGTGACTGCTGCCTTGGTAAGCAATGCTATGACCATTGTAAGTACAAATACGACCACTCTTCTGCAGACATCCGCATTGGTGATTTATGGGGAAAAATCTACATGAATAATGAAGATGGTATAAGTGCTGCCATTGCTTTTACAGATAAAGGTTGTGAAATTTTGAAAGATTGTAACTGTGAGTTGGTGAGACATTCGTTCGATATAGTTGCAGAATTTCAAATGAAGACATGTCCTAAACGATTTGCTTATGATCATATTCTTAAATCTTTAAAAGATAATTTAAAAAGTATCCAAGATGCTTGTAAGTTACTAAATAGTTGTAAAAAAAGACAGAAGCTAGTAGAAAGACTTAAGCACCCTTTAAGAACTCTAAAAAATATAATTAAAAGAGCAATAAAATGAAAATAAAAACTATAACTTGTCATCATGTTTACAATTACGGTGCCAGCCTTCAGGCATATGCTTTACAGCATTATTTGGAATCTTTAGGACATGATGTAGAGATAATAGATTTCAATCCATGGTTTCATCGTGCACGATACAATCCATTTTGGATTCATCCTAATGCATATGGTATATCTGCCAAAATCATTAAGATGCTGCCTATTATGAAATATATTGTCACTCCCCTTCAAGCTTTTAGAAAAGGAATGTTTAAAACATGGGGACGTAAAAAGGCATTTGACAAATTTGAGAAACAATATTATAATCTTACCAATTACAAATATTTATCTTCAGATGATTTGAAAAGAAATCCACCTGTTGCTAACATATATGTTGCTGGAAGCGATCAAATTTGGAATACCTATTATGAAAACGGAAAGGAGCCAGCTTATTATCTTGATTTTGGTGAAAAAAAAACAAAACGCATATCCTATGCTGCTAGTTTAGCTACAAGTTCTATTAAAGATGGGTATGAAAGTTTTGTAAAAGATGAGTTGAAGAAGTTTAATGCGATATCTGTTCGAGAATTTACAGGTGCGCAGGTATTGAATCAGTTGGGGTTTGAGAATATATCAGTAGTTTTAGACCCAGTTTTTTTGTTGGATGGAAAGGATTGGGAAAAACTTTCTATGAAAGGGAAAAATTATGGTCTTATTCCCAATACTTATGTGTTGGTATATGATTTCTTGGGAAACGATGAAAATATGATAACATTTATAAAAAACTATGCTAAGATCCGAAATTTAAGAATTGTTTCTATCAATGATTTTTCTTCAAGAAAGTATGCACATATCAATATTAATAATGCGGGGCCTTTAGAATTCTTGTCATTAATAAAAAATTCAGCTTGTGTTGTTGCAAGTTCATTTCATGCAACGGCATTCTCGATACTTTTAAGAAAAGAGTTTTATACTTTTCAATTAAAGGGGGACAATAATGCTTCACGCATGAAGGACCTGTTGTTTTCAATAGGTTTATCAGAACGTTTTAATCCACAACGAAATATTCTGCAAACAATAGATTGGAAATGTGTTTATTCTAAACTTTTAAGTCTGAAGAATATAAGCAAACAGTTTTTGGAGTCAAATATCTAAAGTATATGAAACAGCATATTTTTCTTTTTACGATGGATATGACGCTTGATGGCGGAGTGGAGAGAGTGGTGTCAAATATGGCGAACTCCTTTTCCAAACGTGGCTATCGTGTTGATATCATAAGCCTTTTTAAGGCAAATGAGAATATTAAATACCACCTTGACGAAAAGATAAAGGTGAAATTTTTGTTTGATAACCTATCATTTGCGAGTTGGCATAATAGCCTATTGGTGAAATCTAATTTATATTGGAGATATAAATTGGCATTGAAGTTCACCGATAAGCTTTATCACTACATTGATAGTGAACTCTCTGACGGCGAAACTGCTGTTGCGATGTGGAATACTTATCAAATTACGCCCCTTTATCGTCATCGGAATGTCCATATCATAGGTTTAGATCACTCTCGTTATCCGTTTGGTAATATTGTCAAAGGGTTGCGCCATAAACTTCATACCTATATGGTGAACAAGTTTGATGTTGTAACGACTCTGAATGAGGATGAGGTAGGCAAATGGAGAACTATAGGCAGACCTGTGTATGTAATGCCAAATTATCTTCCTAAAAATGGAATCCAAACTATTCCTAAGATTAATGACCGAAAAAAGGTTGTTGTAAGCTTGGGACGTATGAACACCAATCAAAAGGGATTTGACAGATTGATAGAAGCATATTCATTGATTGCGGCAAAGCATCCTGATTGGAAATTGAATATTTATGGGAGTGGTTGTTTTCAAATGGAGTATCGAAAGCTAATCAATGATTTGAATATGCAGAATTATATAGAAATCTTTGATTTTACAAAAAATCCGTTGGCAGTATACCAAACAGTTTCTATTTATGCTATGTGCAGCCGTGAGGAAGGTTTCCCTATGGTGTTATTGGAAGCTGGTTGTCAAGGACTACCGATTATTTCTTATGATATTCAATTCGGACCTCGTACTCTCATAAAAGATACTGTTACAGGTTATATCATACCTGATGGAAATAAAGAAAAGTTTGCCAGGAGTTTGGAAAAATTGATGAACGATGATAATCTTAGAGAAAAAATGTCGGAGAATATCAGAAAAGATATTACAGCAAGATTCTCTGAGGATGTGATAATGGATAAATGGATAAAATTGATTAATGCCATTTAATTGCAGAATGGAAAATAAGAATATAAAATTGTCAATCATTCTTCCTGTTTATAATGTTGCTCCTTATCTGCGTCTTTGCTTGGATAGTATATTGCGAGATATAGACATAGACACCGAGGTGATTGTCGTTGATGATGGAAGTACAGATGTTTCTTCTCAGATTTGTGATGAATATGCAGGCAAATATGAACAGGTCAGAGTGCGGCATCAGGCAAATGCGGGTCAGAGTGCGGCAAGAAATGCGGGTCTGAGTGCGGCAAGAGGCCATTATATAAGTTTTATTGATAGCGATGATTTTATTGATTCAAGAGTCTTGAATTATATGGTAAGTGCTTTGGAAACATCAAAAGCAGATTTCGCAATCAGCTCTTTTGTCTCTATACCTTATAATTGTATTCAAAGAACTTACCAATCCTTCGACAAAAAAGAATTCTCTTTAATATCAAGTGAGGATTTTTTGCAAGGTATACAGAAATATGCCATGCAGGTTTGGAACAAGGTGTATCGAAGAAAATTTATAGAAGGCTTGTATTTTAAGGGAGGCATACTCTACGAAGATGTTGCATATATTCATGAGATAGCGATGAGAATGTGTAAGGCTATATATATTGATACTCCCATGTACTATTATCGAATAGCCAGACCGGGAAGTACAGTCAGCACATTCAAGATGACAAGGCTTCCTGCCTATGATGATGTTCAAGCCTTTGTTTCTGACGTTCATGAGCGATTCTCCCAAAAGGCATATCTGAGTATATCAAGAATGGCTGCAAATTTCTTTCAGCAGCAATATACAGAATGTAAGTTGCTGTTAAATGATAAGTTAATCTTAGCAGATATATTGGAAAGATATAAGAATGTTGTTAGGGTACTGCCTATAAAGGTAACTCCTCTTTATGCATTTTTATTTAGAATATCTCCGAATGTTTTCTGCTGGCTAAAAAAGATAAAGAGTAAATGATTAGATTTTTGTTTTTGACATTGCATCAGATGCATGTGTTAGTTAATAGATACTGTTTTTCATTCATAACCTTGATTAAGTTTAAAGGGTATGGAATAAATATTGGGCCAGGGTTGTCATCTTATGGGATTCCTTATGTGTATATATCAAGGAAAGGACGATGTCGGATAGGAAAGAACTTCCTTATTTCAAATTCCCTGTTGTCAAGTATTTCTGGTAATAAGACAAAGACAAGAATAGAAGTTCGTTCTGGAGCTAATCTTCTGATAGGAGATAATGTGGGGATAAGTGGAGTCACTATTTTTTGCTCCGATAGCATTACTGTTGGTGATAATACAAAGATAGGTTTTGGTAGTCACATCTATGATACGGATTTTCATTCATTAGATTCTCAAATCAGAAACTCTTCTAAAGACATACTTTTTGCGAAGAAAAGTCCTATCCATATAGGATGTAATGTTTTTATTGGGACGCAAGCTATTGTCTTGAAAGGTGTAACAATTGGTGATAACTCCATTATTGCTGCAGGAAGTGTGGTTACAAAAAACATTCCGAACAATGAAATATGGGGTGGTAATCCTGCTAAATTTTTGAGAATAATATGAAGATTACAGAATATCGAAAATTGCTTTTATTTTTGCTTTTAGTTGTGGGAGCTGGTTTGCTTACCCTATACGGTGCAATAAAAATTATTCCTATAGTTATTCTCTTATATATGTATTATAAGTGGGTCTATCCTTCATTTAAGATAGCGTCTAAAGGAAACTGTTGGTTAATGGCTTATATGACATTTAACGTTTTCTTAATTTTACGTTGCTGCTTTTATGATTCAAACGAGGGAGCTTTAGGAAATTGGTTATTATCATTGATTGGAAATATTGACGTAGGATTGCCTGTTTTGTTGATGCCGATGCTAATGGGTATAACCTTTAAGGATAATTTTTCATCTAATTTCCTTAAGGTTTGTAAGATTTTGATATATCTGAATATGGTTGTTTCGTGCCTATGTATATTAGGCATAGCATTACCTTATGCAAATGATTTTTTAATGACTAGTGTATTTTTGTCTATTCCTTATTATTTGAGGATAGACAGAAAGTTAATTTGGTTAGCAGTTATTTTGGTATTATATAGGGATATGATTGATGGTGAGAGATCTATGTTTATTTCTCTCATATTGACTTTTGGATTGACTGTTGTTTTGACTAAAATTCCAGGTTTTAAGAATATATATATCATAGCATGTTTGTATGGAATGGTTGGTATTACAATATTTTTGTTGTTTTTCAATTTGTACGTTCAAGAAGATTTTTTTTCTTGGTTAACGACAAGCTATGGTGACAATGAGGTGGTCGGTGATAATACCCGTTCGTTTCTGTTTTTTGAAATTATTGAAGATTTTAATAAAAATAGTGCATGGGTTTGGGGAAAGGGTATATTTGGTACATATTTCAGTCAGGTAATGTTTGATGCAAAAAGCCGAGGAGATCATGTAGATAATATGAATAGACTTATTACAGAATGTGGATGGCTACTTTTGTTGTTGAAAGGTGGATTAGTAAATGTTTGTTTGTATGCTTCTACTCAAATATATTCTATGATAGGTGCTATAAAGAAAAAAAATGGTTTGTTAAATGTATGTGTCATAATCCTTTCTGTACATTTTATGATGATGTTTGTATCTAATTCTATCTATTTTGATTTGCCGAATGTATTATATTGGATAGTTGCAGGTATGTGTCTCACGAATAAAATAAATATTCAATAAATCAAATTTATGATAAAGATAACAATATCAACTTCGTGTTTTAATAGCGAAAAGACTATTGAAGAGACGATAAAGAGTATTGTATCTCAAGATTATCCAAATCTTGAGTATAACATCATTGATGGAGCATCAACCGATGCAACTCTTGATATAGTCAGCAAGTATCGTAGCAAAATCCATAAGGTGATATCTGAGAAAGATAAAGGTATCAGTGATGCTTTTAATAAAGGAGTCTTGAATGCTGAAGGTGAATTGATTGGAAATATCAATTCTGATGATCTGCTCTTGCCTGATGCATTAAGAACTATTGCTGAAGAAATAGAGGAAGATACAGATGTCGTATATGGTGATGGATTGAGACTTTTTGATGATGGTTCGACTAAACCATATAAATGTCTTCCAATAAAGGAGTTGTATACCCAAATGGCTTTGGTGCATCCAGCAGTTTTTGTTCGCAAACGATGTTATGATAAGTTTGGAGTTTTTGATTTACAATATAAAAGTTGTATGGATAGAGACTTAATGCTTAGAATGTTTGTTGGTGGAGCAAAATTCCAATATATAGAGAAGCCTTTGATTGCTTACCGCATGGGAGGCGCTAGTGATAAAAGTTTCTTTTCAAAGACATTACCAGAAGGGCGTGAAATAAGTATTAAGTATGGAATGCCTGTTTGGAAAGCAAATTTGAGCTTTATATACAAATATATGAAAGCTCGAGTGATTTTTTTGTTACGTGATATGAATATAAGAAAAGCTTAAATATTTTTTTATGGAAATAACTAAAGAATATATTTATGAGGTCTTGACTAAGACCTTTGAGACAATGGACAGAGTCTTTCAAGATAAATATATCTTGATGAACAAGTATGATGAGGTACCTTATCAATTGCCTTCTGATTTAGATATTGATATTACTCAGAGAGATTTTGATAAGTTGGACCAATATGTTATAGAGATAGCAAAGCAGACACAATTGGCTATAGTACAAAAGATATGGCATAATTATCGCAAATGTGCTTATATCCTTTCTCCTACTCGTATATCATCAAGATTTAGATTGCAACTTGATTTCTTTTCTGATTTTGCAGTGGAAAATACCCCTCTATTGCTTCCTTGGCAGTTGATTCATCAGCATACAAGAAAATTTAATCAGTTTGATGTTCCTGATTATGATATAGAGTATGTGTTTTTACTTTTACGCCGTATATATAAAAATGATTTTGATAAAGAGCATTGCTGTATTATAAAAGAGGTCTTGCTTAAAGATGAAAAGAAGGTACTTGCTTTTTCTGAGATTTATTTTGGAAAGGAAGTGAGTGACAAAATAGCAATGTATCTGAAGACAGATAATATTAAGGCTATCCAAGAAATGCGTTCTTATTTGTGGCATCAAGTGAAGGATATTTCGAGCAAGAATAGTTCTATATCTTATAAGGTTAGATATTGGAGTAGCCAAATAAAAAGAGCAGTTTATCGTTTAAAATACCCCGTAGGTATGTATGTTGCTTTACTTTCTCCAGATGGCGGAGGAAAGACTTCCTTGTACAATCTATTGGCAGAGTCGTGTTGGGGGGCTTTCCATGGAATCGAAAAATTATATTTTAGACCAAGACTATTTAAAAATATGGGGCATTACAAGCTAGTTAATCCTACAGAAGAGGCAAAGTCTAATCCTAATCCTCATGATGTAGTTCTGGATGGATTTTTTAAGTCTTTTGCTCGTTTTATGTTCTATAATTTTGATTTCTTGTTGGGCTATTGGAAAATAGTTTTTAGAAAAAGAGTTCAAAAGAAGCTTGTAATCTTTGATCGTTATTATTACGATTATTACATAGATATGTTCCGTTATAAATATTCCTTGCCAAAATGGATGCCTCGTCTCTTTTCCTTTATGATTCCAACTCCAGAGATCGTTTTTGTATTAAATGGAAAACCTGAGACTTTGTATTCACGTAAGCAAGAATTGTCTTTAGAAGAATTAAAGGATCAAACAGAAAAGTATAAGCAACTTCAAAATAGAGTTAAAAATGTTCATTTAATCAGCGTTGAACAAGACTTGAAAGATGAAGTCTTGGATGTTACTTATAATATAATTTGGACAAAAGCATTCAAGACTGCAAAAGCGATGGGAATAAAGATTGATAAAAATGGAGTTCCTGTATGAAAAGAGATGAAACTGTAGATGTTGCAAAAGGAATATGTATGTTATCTGTGATTTGGGTACATTGTTGCTATAATCTTTCTTCTGATTTCCTTTGGGATTCAATTCGCAGTTACATACAATTGTTCTACATGCCATGTTTTTTTATATTGTCAGGTTATTTTATAAAAAATGGAAATGTTATAGAATTTATAAAGAAAAAGGCCAAAACATTATTATGGCCTTTTATCTTTATGTACTTGTTTTCTTATTTTATTATATTTTTCTTGATAAAACTTATTCATGTTAACTTAAAAAATGAACTGGATATTTTGAGCGTATTCTTTAGTAACCCTTTTCCAAATGCCCCTATATGGTTTCTTTCAGCACTGTTCTTTGGAATAATTAACGTTTTTCTAATAAACAAAATACATGGTAGATTATTACAATGGGGTGTGGCAATTTTGCTATTTTTTATTGGTTATTACTGGAATACTCTGTTTAACTTTAGGTTGCCATTCTTTTGGGATGTTGGTTTAACTTCTGTTTTGTTTTTGAAAATGGGGCCAGTTGTCAAACATATTTGTAATAGACTTGGAAAAAATCGCAAATTACTATTTGGAACTTTAGTATTGTGTTTTTTATTTAGTTTGGGTTTTAGAGAGGATTACTCAATGTTGACTAATACATATCCACAAAATGTTTTAATTTTTATTTGGGAGGTATTTTTTAGTTGTATGTTTATTTTATTATGTTCAAAAGAAATAAAGAATAGTTTTTTGTCATATATCGGAAGAAACTCTTTGATTGTATTATGCTTTCATATGTTTATTATAATGGGATTAAAGGTAATCTGCAAAAATATAGATGCTATATTTATTATTCCTGTATGTTTCGTTATAACCTTGTTAAGTATGATGTTAATAATACCCGTTATTAAGCGTTATTTTTCATTTGTTTTTAGATAATTATGAACAAAACAATTGTTATTGGGGCATACGCTTGTGAACCTTATAAAGGCTCTGAGCAAGGTGTAGGTTGGAACTGGGCTTTGCAAATCGCCAAACGTAATAAGGTGATTGTAATCACTCGTTCCAACAATGAGCCTGTTATATATGATTATTTGAAGAAACATCTGATAGATAATATTACATTTTATTATTGTGATGTGCCTGATAGTATTCGAAAATATAAAAAAGGTAGTAAGGGTGTGCATTGGTATTATTACCTATGGCAGTATTATTGTTACAAAACGGCAAAGGAAATCTTAAAGAAAGAGCATGTGGATTATACCTTTACTGTGACATTTGGTAATATGTGGTTGCCGACTTTCCTTTATAAGTTGCCAGTCAAACATATTTGGGGACCGATAGGTGGTGAAGCAGGAATCCCTAAGATTCTTTGGAACAAGATTTCTCTAAAGCAGAAAGTTGTGGAGTGTATCCGATTGATAAATCCTTACATTCCAATTTCAAATCCATTTTATAAGCAGATTTGCAAAAAGTCATACAAAATTATTGCCAGGACTGAGGATGTGGAGAAAGTCCTTCCATCCTCTTGTAAGGATAAGGTTCTCGTATGTCTTGAAACTGGAGCTTCAAAGGAAGATTGTCTGAATTTTAAGGCATCGGCAGAGAAGTTGGTTGCTACAGATGATTTGGTGCATGTCGGTCAGATGATACCTCGTAAGATGTTGGACATTGCAATTCTTGCTTTTGCGAAAGTTGCAGATAAATATCAGCATGTCAAGTTTAATCTTGTTGGAACTGGACCAGAAAAACATAATTTGAAGGCTTTGGCAAAATCTCTTGGATTGGAAAACCGTGTTGTTTTTCATGGCGTGAAACCACGTGAGGAAGCAATAGACTTGATGCAACAGTCTGCTATTATTGTACATCCGAGTGTATATGAAGGTGGATGTTGGTCTTTGTTTGAGGCGATGATGAGTGAGAAAGCTATTGTGTGCTTCGATGTGAGTGGCAATCATGTGCTGATGAGCGATGATTGTGCAGAGCTAGTTCCTATGATGGGACATGATGAAGCTGTTAATATCTTTGCTCAAAAACTTAATTTGTTGCTTGGAGATAAAAACTTGAGAGAGAAACTTGGTAAAGCAGCTCATAAGAGAATATTAACTCATTTCTTGTGGAAAAATAAAGGTGAGTTTTTTGAAAAAATGATAGGTGATTAATGAAAAAATATAGAAATGGAACATATAGTAAATAATTTCCCCCTCCCCCAGCATAGAGAAAACTATGCATCTTTGAATGGATTAAGAGCTTTTGCTGCATTGGGCATTGTTCTGATGCATGTTCAAGCAAATATGGCAATAAAACCTAGTGTAAATTATTTGACTAGTAATATTATTGGAAATATGGCATGTCTAACTCTATTGTTTATGATGGTTAGTGCTTTTAGCATGTGCTGTGGATATTATGATAGAGTGAGAATAGGAGCAATAACACCGCAAGCTTTTTATTCAAAAAGGTATCATAGGGCTTGGCCTTTCTTTGCGATTATGGTGACGTTAGCTTTTTTGATGGATCCAAGTTGGAGTACATTTTGTCAAACCTTTGCAGATTTGACATTGTGTTTTAATTTGTTGCCTAATCCTCATATAGAAATTATTGGAGTAGGCTGGTTCCTGGGATTGGTTTTCACATTTTACATGCTCTTCCCTTTTTTTACCTTTTTGCTTTCTTCAAAGAAAAAAAGTTGGATGGTATTGGCTCTATCTTTAATGTTTTGCTATATTGAAGCAACTTATTTTTGTAGGGAGAATTTTGTAGTGCGTCCAATTACCTACTTAAATATAGTGTATTGTGCCCCATTCTTTATAGTTGGTGGTATGGCATATCTCTATAGGAAAGAAATCAAAACTTGGCATAAAGCTATTAAATATTTGATTCTAATATGTTGTGTGTTGTTTATTATTGTCACTTCAATGTTACACATGAAATTATTTATATTTCCTATATTGACAATGTACTTAGGTTTTTTAATCTATGCGATAAGCTCTAATGGTATCATATTAAATAATAAAATCACCAAATATCTAAGTGGAATAAGTATGGAAATATATTTGTGTCACATGATGTTCTTCCGTGTAGCTTCCATGCTTCATCTTGAAAACTATATACACCAGTGTGATGTGCTGTTTGTGGTGACATTCTTAGTGACATTAATGGGAGCAGTTTGCTTTTCTCATGTGACGAAATATTGGGTGATTCCTAAAATAGAAGACTATTTAACAAAGATAGTTCGGAAAACGACAAACAATGAATAGAAAATATCTCAAAATAACAAATAAAGATGGTAAGGTGTGGCTGATGCCTAAGCGACACATGAAGACAGGTTTGGAACTCTATCAGCCAAGTTCCAAGAAGGGCTTATTATTGAAGCGATGGCTGCCTTGGGTGTATTGGCTGAAACCATTGATGGGAAAATTGGGGATGTCAGACATTGAATATGTCATGGATCCCCAGATTCACCATATCATCGAAAAGGAGTTCAATCAGGATGCTGTGGAGTATTCTGTGTTTGAGGGTACACCTTGTGTTCATCAGAAGACAACCATTCAGATATTCAAGGGTGAAAATATTCTTGGTTATTGTAAGGTGACAAAAAATCCAGAACTTTATAGTATCTTTCAGCATGAACAGAAGTTGCTTGGTTGGTTGCATGAAAAGGGGGTTGGCCAGATACCCGAATGTCCTTATTGTGGTAAGACCGAAGATGGAAATATTGTCTTTTTGCAAACAACAACCAAGACACTTAATTCACTTGTTGGGCATGAACTTGGGATAAAGCAACTGGAATTTCTTTCCATGCTGAAAGTCAAAACTGGTGTGGAAATGCTTTATCATGAATCAGACCAATACCAAACAATTTGCTCACTGAAGGCTCATGAAAATCTTCTTACGGTATCTCAACAGAAAATCATGAGTTGGGCGGTTGATGCTATAGAGACTTATTATGGTGCCCAAAAACAGCTGTTCTGCGCTTATCATGCCGACTTTACTCCTTGGAACATGTTTGAGGATGCTGGAAGGTTGTTTGTCTTCGATTTTGAGTATGGTAGGTATTCTTATATGCCTTATCTCGATATGTTCCATTTCTTGACTCAGACGGCTATTTTTGAAAGGGAACTCTCTGCTAAGCAGATTTATGAAGAAATGCTTGGTCGAGAAACTGAATTGAAAGAGTTCTTTGACAATCCTTGGATGGCTTATCTCATCTATTTGGTGGACGTGACGGCAAGATTTGTGGTTCGTGACGGACTTTCCAGAACAAGCGATGTTGATAAGCTGATTAAAATATGGTTTGAGTTGATGGAGTTGGTCATGAACAAATTAAAATAGAATAGGTTATGCACATTCTTCATTATACCCTTGGCTTCTCTCCCTATCGCAGTGGTGGGTTGGTGAAGTATGCCAAGGATTTGATGCAAGCCCAGATTAAACTGGGGCATTTGGTTGTGGCTTTATATCCTGGTGGCACTTCGCTGTTTGAAAAGTCTTGTCATGTGCATTGTGATAAAACATACGATGGCATTCGGAGCTTTGAAATGACGAATCCATTGCCAGTGCCATTGATGTATGGAGTAAAGGACATAGAAAGTGTCACTAACTCGCAGAATCTGGACTCCTGTTCTTTCGAGTGCTTGCTGAATGATGTAAAACCTGAAGTTTTCCACGTTCATACTTTAATGGGCTTGCCTTTGGAATATCTTCAGATAGTGCATGATCAAGGAATACGAATCGTCTATACTTCGCATGATTATTTCGGCTTGTGTCCAAAGGTGAACTTCATCAATCAAGATGGTGAGGTCTGTTTGGGGGCTTCGGCTGATAGATGTGCTGTGTGTAATGCACACGCTAAGTCTGCGATGTTCTTGAAAGTAAGAAATGCCAAATGGGTGGTACCGTTGAAATCTATAGCAAGGAGGATGAAACGATGAGTAATTATCAGAAGTTGTTGGATTATTACAAGGGGTGTTTTGACTTGGTGGATTGTTTTCACTTCAATAGTGAGACGGCAGGTAATGCTTATAAGCGGTATCTTCCGACTTGTAAGGGAAAGGTTGTTTCCATCACTCATAATGGTATCAAGGATCATCGTCAGCATAAGGACTTTAACCAAAATGTTTTGCATGTTGGATTTATTGGTAATAGTACTCCTTATAAGGGTTTGCCATTGCTGATTTCTACTTTGGAGTCTATAGGAAAATCTGATTCTTGGGATTTGGCAATTTGGGGCGGTGGTGTCGGTAAGCATTCTTCATTGCCTATTTATTATAAGGGTAAGTTTGATGCCTCGAATATCGCTGATGTCTATCAGACGATGGATGTTTTGGTGGTCCCTTCTATATGGAAAGAGACTTTCTCATTGGTCACACTCGAAGCCTTGTCGTATGGTGTTCCTGTCATAGTCTCTGACAATGTCGGGGCGCAGGATATTGTTAAGGAGTATAATCCGAGATTTGTGTATCATTCGGAAGATGAGCTGAAATGCTTGCTGAAGGAAATCTTGAAGGATAGAAGCTTGTTGCAGAATTTCAACCAAAAGATTCTTGATAGGACTTGGAAGCATGGTATGGAGGAGCATGTCAAGGAGGTGATAGAAAAGATTTATAATGTTTGATATATGGATGTGAAAGACTTTGAAAAGTTTATCAATATAGAAAATATTGATGTTGCTAAAAAATACATTGAAATCTTCGCAGATTTTTATGCAGATGTTATATACAAGCATCATTATGATGTCGTGTCAACTCAGCGAGAAGCAGACGCTCGTATCATTTTCCAAATGTTCTTCTCTAAGGCTTTGCATTTTAAGCATATGTTGGAAGGGGTAGAATATAAAGGTGATCAATTTAAAATGAATCGTATTGTTGATCCAACCTTGCTTTTTACACTTGTGAGAAATCAATATGAATGCTTGTGTCTTTTTGAGTTGATAAATGTCATACCAGATTCAGACGACAAGAAAAATTTTCTTTCTTTGATGCATCAAATTTCAGGATTGAGGTACCGACAAAGATTTGTGGCCCATGCAACATTGCAAGATAATATCAAAAAGATGAAATTTGAGAATATCGAAATCAATCAAGATGTTAACTTGATTTTATCTTCTTCTGTATTTCATAAACTGAATCAGAAAAGTCAAGATAAGGTAAAGAAATGGATAAAGGATAACGATTACCAATTGTTTTTCAAAAGCGATGAAGAAATTCAAAAACTTGGTTGGAAGGATTTTGCAAACAAGTTTGGCATGAAGAAAGATATCGTTGATAATCTTTATACGTATTTTTGCATGAATGCTCATCCGTCTTATCCCTCTATAATGCAATTTAGGGATGCGTTTGCCAAGGTTAATCCTGAATTTCATAATCTTGCATTGTTTGCATCTCATACTTTTCTTATATTTTTGAGTGTTTTCCTTGTTGACCATATGAGGCTGTTTCCTTCCATTGTGAATGATTTCAAAAAGTTGGATGAGGAAAAGAGAATGTTGCTTACCGCATTTAATGATGTCTTTCGGGAAGAAGAATGGAATGCTAATTTTTAATTGATGAAAAATATAATACTTCAAAGTTCGCCTTCTGAATGGAAAGAAGCTTTACAAGAATGGGGGATAGATTTGCAAATGTGGCAAATCCTACTTCTATTTATTATTATTTTTATCCTTGGATGTGTAATAAAACACTATTGGGGTAAGTGGCAAGAGGCAAGGACCTGGCGTAAGAAGAAAATGAAAACAATTGCTAATACGGATTTTAGCGAATATTTGCCCTTCCGTAAGAAGCGTCTCTACATTCCTGCGATGTATCAGAGCAAAACCCCAAGTGACTATCCTGACCCGATAGATGCTACTATTGCCGAAGCTAGGCAAAATTTACTTGATAAGATGCTGGAGGTATTGGATGACAAACACGGACGTGACAACTTGTTCTGTATTCTTGCAGGTGCAGGCATGGGCAAGTCAAGCTTTATGGTTTATCTGTATGGTAAGTTGGTCAAAAAGCTTAATGGTAAAGGGCATGATGTAGAAATCCTCTCTTTGACACGTTCTGATGTCATCGAAAGAATCAATAAAATAGAAGATCAGGGAAATGTCATTCTCTTGTTGGATGCTTTGGATGAGAATGTTGAGGCAATGAAAAACTATGAAGTCTTTTGGAAAACGTTGTTAAATACAGTCAAGGACTTCAATAGGGTAGTTATAACCTGTAGGACTCAGTTTTTCTCTTCCTTTGATGAAGAACCAAACTATACAGAAATAGCAAATTATTCTTCCAAGAAAGGAACTAAATACTTCATTCGATATTATCTTTCACCTTTTACCAAAGAGGAAAGAACACGTTACATCAATAATAAGTATCCTTTTTGGCATTTTATAAAGAGAAGAAAAGCCATGAAGGTTATGGAGCAAAACGACTCATTGATGTCTCGCCCTTTACTCTTGGCTAATATTGACGATTTGATAAATTCAAAGGTGAAGTATGATTATGGCTTCCAAATTTATAAAGCTCTGATTCATGTCTGGGCTACAAGAGAGGCACAAAGACAAAAGTTGCATGGTGCGGCATTTGATGACTTGGTTAAAAAAATACCAGTAGTGTCAAAAGCTGCAGCCTATGAGTTGTATAAAAATTTAGCAAACAATGCAGCCTGCAATATGACCAAAGAACAATTGGATGAATTTGAAAAGAAACATCCGTTGAATATGGCTGAGCTGCGTATCAATTCCTTGTTTAATCGAGATGTTAGGGGGAATTGGAAGTTTTCTCATAAATCCTTCTTTGAATATTTCTTGTCTGAAATAGCTTTTGATAATTGGGATGCCGTGCCAAATATAGAAAAATTTGATATGGGTATGCAATTTTATAAGCAGAGATGTTTAGAGGAGTTTAATGTTTTTTCTCGTCTTACTCCACCTGCGTGGTATGTTACTAATGAACAGCTTTATAGTAATTTTATCATGATGGAGTGCCCTAATGGATTCAACCCAATGCACTTGATTACCATCTTTAAGGAAAAGAAGATTTCTTCTTTGACTATCATGGCTAATACAGTTCATAGAGAATTTTTTACAACGCAATTTATGAAGGCCTTGAATGGTACCCCGGTAGAACTATTAGAAGTAAGTGTTTCGGAAGATTTTGATTTGCCTATTGAGTTTATGCAAAATTGCCAATTGCAAATGTTTGTATTGGATAGTAGTAAGCGTCTTTCGTTCCAATTTAAAAAGGTAGCGTCTAATGCTGGTTTTAAGTGTAAGGAGAATGAGCATGACACGGTGTTCTATCGTAGAAATACTAAGGCATTAGCCAACCCATATATCATGAGGCATTATCCAAGTTTTGATTTATCGTCCTTTAATTATAGTAATTTTATAAGAATAAATTCTGTTTTAACTAAGAAGTGAATATGATGAATACAACCTATTTTTATGATTCTGACTTATATGGAGGTACAGTTGACCATATAGCTTCGTCAATTGTATTTTCTGGCGATATGAACGAATTGGATAGATTCTGTAAGCGTTGGTATAATCGTATAGTTAGTATAAGCGACAAAAAACAGCGTATGGATGTCTTTATTCATCTTCTTGTTGATTTAAGTCAGGGTTTGCGAGTTAAGAAGAATATTCAGATGAAATTGGTTATCGCTGATAATTTTTTCATGGATTTCTTGTTATTCCTCTCTATTTTTTCCACAAAAGAAGTTAATCTTGTTAAAGAGATAGACATTCAGCATGAGTATGTAAGATGGAACAAACAAAGTTTTCCCCAGCAATTAGTTAGGGCTGCAAACATTGGTGATTTAAAAATACTCGGTGATATGTTTGGGCATAGCTATGAGGGGAATGAAGTCGTTAGAAATGCCATTCTCGGACATGCATATCACTCAACCGAATTATCGATGCTTCAACAGTCTTATTCACCATTAATAAGTAAATATGTGGAAAATAGAATACCTATATTCTTTAAGATGTTTAAGTCTGTAAGAGAGAATATTGTAGTGCCAAGTTTGGATGGCGAAAGTGATTTCTATGACTTATATAATAGGATAGCTAAGGATGAGAAAGAGAAAGAACTTGTATTTTCTATAAATCCTAAAATTCCAAATTTATTTAAAGTTATAGAGTTCTTGATACAGAATATTAATGAAACGATGTATGTGTTTGTTTCGAAAGAAATAAAGGATTTGGAGAATTTCTGTAAGCAATCATTAGTGTTGATTTGGGGACTTTGGCTTGGAACGGCTCAAGAGATTTCTATGGTTCCACTTGAATGGTATGTGAAATATCGAAGTTTGTTGGATGATATGTTGGGAGAAAGAAGCTTTGAGAATACTCCTTCTTTGAGGTAAGAGAAAGAAATTTTAGATAATCATAGATATTCTCGAAAAACACAACTTAAGTAGAAGTAATTTGTAGATAGTATAATAGGTTGGCAAAAGCTTTCGGAAAAGGAAATTCTTGTTAACCCTTTAAACGTTTGAACTTTTTATGAAAATAGCATTTGTTAGCGTCCGTGGTATTCCTAATAACTACGGAGGTTTTGAGCAGTTTGCTGAGTATATCTCAGTGGGCTTAGTAAAGCGTGGCCATGAGGTTACGGTGTATTCTCCTTCTTATCACCCTTATAAGGATGATGAGTACAAGGGTGTGAAAATCAAACATATCTATAGTCCTGAGACTTGGATGGGTGGAAGTATCGGTTCGTTCTTCTACGACTTTATGTCGCTGAAGGATGCCTTGAAGCGTGAAAATTTTGATATCATCTATGAGGCAGGATATACGAGTATCATTCCTGCTTTCATCTGGTTTGATGTGAAGAATGTTACCAAGAGCATTGTGGTTACCAACATGGATGGACTGGAATATAAGCGTACCAAGTTCAACACATGGGTTCGCAAGTTCGTGTTCTGGGAGGAGAGAATGGCCGTGAAACATAGTCATTATCTGATTGCAGACAACATGGGTATTCATGATTACTACAAGGAAAAGTATGGCAAGGACAGTAAGTTCCTGGCATACGGTGCCGATATCCATGATGATTATAACGTAGAACATCTGAAGGAATATGGCTTGAAACCTGAGGAATACTATATATTGGTAGCTAGACTGGAGCCGGAGAACAATATCGTGATGGCCATTGAGGGCTACTTGCATTCTAAGGAGAATGGCAAGCGTCCTCTGATTGTGGTTGGAAAGACCAATACTCCTCATGGTAAGGAATTGGTTGCCAAGTATGGCAAGGAGAAGAACGTGAAATTTGTAGGTGGTATCTATGATTTCAATAAATTGAATTCTATCCGTCACTTCTCCAAGGCTTATTTCCATGGTCATAGTGTAGGTGGTACTAACCCTTCTCTGTTGGAAGCGATGGCATCAGAATGTTTTATCCTTGCTCATGACAACATCTTTAATCGTGCCGTGTTGAAGAAGAACTCTTTGTATTATCCAAATGCAAAGAAGGTGACTGAGATGCTGAATGACATCGAAAGTATCTGCACACAGCATAAGAAAAATTTCACGGATGGAAATGTGGAGGAAATCAAGAATGAGTATTCTTGGGAGCACTTGGTGGATCAGCATGATGAATACTTCAAATGGTTGCTGGCACAGAAAAGAGTTAATCAATAATAATCTTTTTTGCTTGTGAATCAATCACAAAAATTACTTTTTTTACTTCTCCGTGCAACACTTTTTGAGGAGAAGATTGATGCTTCGAAATTTGTTGAAGCAGATTGGAAACAAATTTTTAATCTTTCAGATATACAGACAGTATCATCTTTGGTATTGGATGGTATAGGTATGTTGCCACATTCTGTCTTGCAAATTACCTTTGATAAAAAGATGATGCTTTTTGCAAAGATGCAGAGAATGGAGCAGATGAATACTATTCATCGTTGTGCTATTGTCAAAATAGATAAGGCTTTGAAGGCTGAGGGTATTCAAGCTGTTTTTATGAAGGGGCAGACGGTGGCTTTGCGCTATCCGAATCCTTTGCATAGAACGCCAGGAGACATAGACTTTATCGTTGCTTCAGAAGACTTTGACCGAACTATGGCAGTGATGGAGAAGATAGGAAAAGTGGATCATGGATTGGTGCATGAGCATCATGGCATGGCGTGGGTGGACGGTGTAGTAGTGGAGCCTCACTATAAGGTTCACAACTATCAGCGTCCATCCACTGATCAAGCCATGCAAGAGATGTTTTCTTCTGTATTTCCAACAGAGTTATCTTCTGCAGATATTGATGGATATGAGGTTCCAGTTTTTCCTCCAACATTTGAGAGTGTCTTTTTGATATCACACATGGTGAATCATGTGTATGAAGAAGGACTTGGCTTGCGTCAGGTCATAGATTATGCTATGTTCTTGTATAGTTGCGCTGACAAGATTGACTGGATGCAGCATCATGAATGGCTGTACCGTATGCACATGGAGAGAGCATGGAGGATTTTTACCTGTATCTGTGTAGATTATTTAGGTTTGCCTTTACCTTCACAAGTGGAACCATTTTCTTATAACGAAAGAAAATGGGCAGCAGTGCTGGTGGAAGACATCATGAGAGTGGGTAACTTTGGCAGAGGTGAATATGTGTTTCAGCATCAGGGGATGATGGATGCTTGGAAGAACTACTGTTGGGTGGCGAAGAGATGTATTCGTCTTGGATTTGTTTGTCCAAGCGAGGCAAGATGGTGGATGATTTCAAAACTGAAACGTTTCTTTTTGAAAAAGAAAATAGAGAAAGAAAAGAAAGGATGAAAAAGATATTTGTGACGGTAAAGGAGTGTTTGCAATACGTTGGAATAATTGTGATAGCTTTGCTTTCTGGATTGTTCTTGGTCATCAAGATGGCGATAACTGATGCAAAGGAAGAAACAAGGGATATAGAGAGGGCGAGTAAATCAGAAAATTGATTTGGTGCAATTGTCCGTATCGGTCGGCGCGGATGTCCGTATCGGTCGGCGCAGATGTCCGTATCGGTCGACGCAGATGTCCGTATCGGTCGGCGCGGATGTCCGTATCGGTCGGCGCAGATGTCCGTATCGACCGACGCGGATGCTCGTATCGGTCGACGCGGATGGTTTTAGCAGTGCTTCGACTCAATATCCCTTCGCGATTTTGACTTGATTACGAGCCATACGCCGCTGAAGACGAGCACTACAGCCACGGCTTGCTTCCACGTGAAGAGGCACATGCCACAGGCGATGCTCACCGATACTGCCACTACGGGCTGCATATAGTTGTAGATGCTCACCACGGTGGGGCGCAGCGTGCGTTGCGCCGTCTGCATACACAGGTAGGCGATGTAGGTGCCGAAGAATACCACGAAGCCTGTTTCGAGCCATGTCTTGAGGCTGACAGCCTGCCAGTCGGTAGACGCGGCGTGCGAGCCGAGGAACGGCGTGAGCAGAATCGTAGCCCACGTGAACATCCACTTGCTCATGGTTATCGGGTTGTAGCGTTTCAGAATGTCGCGATAGAGCGAGAGGTAGAGTGCGAACGACATCTGCGCAGCCACGCACAGCAGGTCGCCACGTATGTCGCCGATGCGCGAGTCGTTGGCTACGGCGGTGCTGGCTATTAGGATGACGGCACCCGAGCAGCCTACGCCCACGCCCAACGCTTTGCGCCCCGTGATGGGTTCCTTCAGAATGAGCGCTGCGAATATCATTGCGAAGATAGGCAGCGATGTGGTTACGATGGCGGCGTTGGACGGGGTGGTGATGCTCAGACCGATGGTGAAGCAACACTGGTTGCACACGAGTCCGAACACGCCGGCTCCGCAGAGCACGAAGATGTCCTTGAGCGGCACGTGCTCGTGCTTGGTGAAGAGCGACGTTATCCAGAAGAACACCGCTCCGCCCAAGGCACGCAGATAGACCATGTTCAGATTGTCCACCCCGCTGAGCATCGCGTCCTTGCCGATGGGAGCCATGAGGCCCCAGATGGCGCAGGCGGAGAGGATGGCGAGGTGGGCAATCAGTACGCGTTTGTTCTGCATTGCGTCTATACGAGGTGAGCGATGAGATCCTCACGCTCGCCGGCGAGCATGTCTATAACCGGAATTTCAACCATTGTGTAGCAGCCCGGCTGCTGGCGCATTGTAGCGCGAGCCACGTTCACGAGCACCTGACCGGTGAGTGCAGGGTTGTTGATGCTCATGGTGAACTCCATGCGCTGGTTCTGTGTCTTGCCGCTCACGCCCTTGCGTGTGAGATGTACGCCGTGACCCATATCGCGCACGGCATCAACCGACGGTACGGCGAACACGTGAGTCTCGTCGTTAGAGAAGTAGGGGTCTGCCTTGATAGCCGCCGTAACGTCTTCGAGCTTCGCTCCCTCCTCAAGTTCTACGTACACCATGCGGCGGTGCAAACCCTCGCCCTTCGGTATGGTCATAGACAGAGCATCCTTTACGCCCTCCTTAGAGCGCACGCATACGCTGTGACCCATCGACATGCCCGGTCCGAAGTTGGTGTAGCTGAGGCCCTTCGGTGCGAGGCTCTGCATCAGAGTGCGCACGATAGAGTCGGAACCTGGGTCCCAACCTGCAGCGATGATGCTCACCGTACCGTTCTTCTTGCACTCCTCAGAGAGTGTGCGACGGTAGTCGACGATAGAAGTATGTATGTCGAAGCTGTCTACGGTGTTGATACCGAGTGCTGAGATCTGCTTTGCGTACTCCTCGCACGAGCGTGTCGGAGTAGCAAGGATAGCTACGTCCACGTCCTTCAGCTCGCGGATGTCCTTCACAACCTCGTACTGTGCCAGTTCGGCAGGCTTGTTCTCGGCACCGTGACGGCGCACCACACCTGCAATCTCAAAGTCGTCGGCAGCTTCAAGCGCCTGAATCGCATACTGACCGATGTTGCCGTATCCCACTACGGCTGCTCTAATCTTTTTCATGTCTTTCACTTTATTATAATTAATAAATAGACGTAACACATCGTATTATGGATGTGTTGCATCGTTCTTGATGAGTGCAAAGTTATAGAAAATCATTAAAACAACTTCTTCCTGCGTGGCGTTTTTTTACGTATTTTACAGTCTGTTAGGCAAAATCATTAAAAATAGGTATTTCATAATTCGCTGATTATGCTTAATTTTGCAACCGTAAAATAAAAATACTCAACGACAATGAAAAAGAAATATCTTGGCAAGACCATCGGGTCGTTGCTTATAGTACTTCTTATGATGCCGTTAGGACATGCACTGATGATTCTGATGGAGCACTTCCTTGAGCCGACAACGCTTCACTATTCGGCGTTCTTGATGGGCTTCGTAGGACTCGTAATCACCATAGCTGGTGTGTTCGTGAAAGGCGACACACGCCAGACCTGCTTCGGACTCGCCGGAGCCTTGCTCTTTTGGACAGGTTGGGTGGAGTTTTTGTTCGCTTACTTTGCGCAGCGCTTCGGCGTTCACTGCGACCTTGTGGGCAACGGCGTTGTGCAGACCATGACCGAATATGTCAACGGTGTCGGCGTAAACCATACGTTCACGATAGACGGAACGCCGCTCGAAGAGTTCTCGCGTGCCGACCTTAAGGCGATACGCGGCTCCCGACCGGAGTATCTCATCATGCCTGCCACCTTCGGTATGTGGATGATGTTCGTAGTGATGTACACCTTCTGCACCCGCACCGGCTGTATGTTCATCCGCTGGGTACAGCGGCATTGCGGAATAAACGAGAAGGTGGAGTTGCGCCCTATGGCGTATCATCCGAGCATAGTGATGTTTATGGAGTGGAACATCATGATGTGGGGACTCTACATGCTGCTCATGTTCTGCTACGACCCCGTATTCCTCGGCGACCATCACCCAGTGACCTACGCCGTTGCTGCTATCTGCCTCATCGGTTCGGCACTGATGTTCAAGAAGCAGCTCTACATCAAGTCGTGGGGACGCAATCTGCGCATGGCTTACGCCACGGTTATCGTGTTCTGGACCTTCGTGGAGGTGGTTGCACGCAACGGACTCTTCAAGGAGATATGGGTCGACCCGATGAATCATGTGGTGGAGATGAGCGCAGTGCTCGCCATCTTCGTAGTGTCCATAGGGGGTGCACTTGTCTCAAGTGCACCAACCAAGCAAGAATTGCACCAATAGCTCGGTTGGTGCAGCAGAGACTGCTGCACCCCCTATGGTGCACCAACCAAGCAAGAATTTCACCAACAGCTCGGTTGGTGCAGCAGAGACTGCTGCACCCCCTATGCTGCATCAATAAACAAATAATATAAACAATAAAAACACAACTCTTTTTATGAAAAGAATTTTTACTCTCTTGTTCGCTGTTCTCACAGCAACAACAATCATGGCACAGATGCACGGACCAATGAAGTTTGTAGGCGCTTCAAAAATGAGCGTATCAACAATGAACATTGATAATCCCAGTGACACAATATTGTTCGCTATGAACGGCATGGAGTCGGGCAACATCACTCTGCCTGCTATGAAGGGTATGCAGACAATCCCATCGTTCACCATCAGCGGTGCTAAATTCACGTTGGGCGAGAACCATGTCGTTACGTTTGCAGACCAGACTTTCAGCACAAAGGTGAAAGTGGACGGAGCCGAGAAGAACATCACCGGCACATCGCTTTCAGGCACATACAACATGGCAGACAACTCGCTCTCGCTTACTGTTGTGTTCCAGTACGGCAACATGCCGATGCCTATGACATACAGCGTGAAAGGCTACTACGTAAAGGCTGTGTCTAACCCCATCACTGTGACCGTAGGCGGACAGTTCACATACAACAACGACAACGTAACATACGAGTTGCGTCGATACAAGGACGGCAAAACAGATAAGCTCGACGTTACTGTTCCTTCCTATACGCTCGCAAACACCATCATGGGCAACCTCACACTCGGTTCGTACACCGTGAAGGGACTCGTTTACGACGAGGCTCAGGGCGGCTACTACCGCGACTATAAGAACGACGGACTTAAGTTCCACTTCACAGCCGTTCAAGGTGGCAAGACAACAATGGACAAGGACTACGACTTCGCAACAGACAAGGATAACAACATCCTCGTGAAGTACGAAGGCAATGACGTAAGCTCTATCGTCAACACCTTCCAGGTGGGAACCATGCCTTTCGGTATCGTGTCGGTGTTCAGTGGTGCAACAACCTCAATAAACGACATCACCACAACGCCGTCTCACGATTTCAACACCACATCGTCTGTTCAGTACAACCTTGCAGGTCAGCGTGTGGACAACAACTATAAAGGCATTGTTATTGTCAATGGTAAGAAGTATTTGAGAAAATAGTATAATGATTAAAAAAGCCATTTTACTTGCTGTTGCAACTGTGAGCATACACCTGCTCACAGCCTGCAACGGCATTTTTGATGATATATACGACCAGCCGAAGCCGGTTGTGCCGGCGAAGGGGCAGCTTGTTATCGACGCTACGAGCTGGACCGACTGGTATTATGTCTCTCTGCCACGCTTGCAGCGCCTTGCAGAAGCCGGCGACGAGGACGCTCTGCTTAAGGCTCAGAGTGAGTTCGAAAAGCGTCCTATCCCGTTCACGCTCAGCGAGGGCAGCGAGTGGGACGGACGTTCGGGGCAGTATCTGTACTGGTTCGACGTGTGGGGCGCAGGCATACAGAACAACGAGTTCCGCCAGCTCACCAAGACCGACGCTCAGCAAGACCCCGAGGAGTGGAGCTTCGCCGTGCACCGCAACAACGTGCGCACGAACGGCGGCGCTGTCTACGAGACGCAGTACACCTCCTTCGAACAACTCCCCGAGTCGAGTGCCGAATTCGCTAACAAGGAGTTCACCGCCGACGAGTGGAGCGAGAACGAAGTGTGGAGCAGTAAGGAACAGATGCTGCTAAGTCTCGTGCCGTCGCAGGGCATCAATATTAATAAGGTGCTATCGTCGTGGCTTGAGTTCAAGTTCAACGTGCCGCCCGACTACATCCCCAACAAGCATGTCTTCATCCTGCGACTTGCCGATGGCACCTACGCCGCTCTACAGCTCGCCGACTTCATCTCGCCCGAAGGCAAAAAGTGCTTCCTGACCATTAATTACAAGTATCCGTATTAAGGAGTTGTGGTGGTGAGATGGTGAGGTGTTAGGGTGGTGAGATTTGCATAGGAGGGTATGGCATCCCTGCCATACCCACGCACCCTGCTTCTGTGAATTCCGTGGGATAACAGCGCACCCTAACATCTGTGCTGATCTGTGACATCCGTGGGAGAAAAACGCATCCTAACATCTGTGCTGATCTGTGAAATCTGTGGGAGAAAAAACGCATCCCACTGTCTGTGAAATCTGTGGGAAACTCACAAGACTGCGTGGGTATGGCAAGATGCCATACCCTCCTATAATTACAAATACAATAAGAATAATGATAAAGAAAATATTCCTTCCGCTCGCTCTTCTCGCAACTGCGCAAGCGGCGATGGCGCAGGCAGACCCTGAACTCGACGATGTGCAGCTCGACTCCATCTTCCGCCATTACGAACTGGAGGAGGTGGTGGTGACCGGCACACGCACGCCGAAGTTTCTGAAGGACACACCTATACAGACACGCGTCATCACGTCGCGCGACATAGCTCGCACTGATGCCACGAACGTGCAGGATCTCCTGCAGCAGGAGTTGCCCGGCGTGGAGTTCTCCTACTCGATGAACCAGCGGACCCACCTCAACTTCGCCGGATTCGGCGGACAGGGCATCCTCTTCCTCGTAGACGGCGAGCGTCTTGCAGGCGAGTCGATGGACGACGTCGACTTCTCGCGTCTGCTTATGGCTGGCGTGGAGCGTATCGAGATTGTGAAGGGTGCGTCGTCGGCGTTGTACGGCAGCAGTGCAGCTGGTGGAGTGGTGAACATCATCACGAAGAACGCCACCGAGCCGTGGACCCTGAACCTGAACGCACGCTACGCCAAGCACAACGACCAACGCTATGGTGGCGTGTTCGGACTCAGCTCGAAGCACTGGAGAAATGCGTTCTCTGCCAACTATCACAACAAGGACAACTACAACGTGACGAGCGCTGCCAACCCCGTGACACGTGTCATCTCCACCATCTACGGCGAGCGCACCGTCGACTTCAAGGACAAGCTGACATGGCGACCATCCGACCGACTGAGCATCGGAGCACGCGCCGGCTACTTCTTCCGCGAGACAACGCGCACCGTGAACCTGCCCGAACGCTATCGTGACTTCTCTGGCGGCTTGCGTCTCGACTGGCTGATTACCAAGGACGATAACCTGCAGGCGAGCTACGCTTTCGACCAGTACGACAAGTCGGACTATCAGCAGCTGCGCCACCTCGACATACGCGACTACAGCAACGTGCAGAACACTGTCCGACTGCTCTACAACCACTCGTTCGGCGAAACAGCGATGCTCACCGCAGGTGCCGACTATATGCACGACTATCTCTTTAACACTTATCTCGCCGGTGATGCGCGTGAGCAGGACTGCTACGACGTGTTCGCGCAGTACGACTGGAATATCACTGACAAACTCGAAGCCGTGGCTGCCGTGCGCTACGACTATTTCTCCGATCAGTCGAACTCGCAGTTTACGCCAAAACTCAACCTCCGCTATAAGCCCAACCACCGTCTCGTGTTGCGTGCAGGTTACGGCATGGGCTTCCGTGCGCCGTCGCTGAAGGAACGCTACTACAACTTCGACATGGCTGGCATCTGGATTATCGAGGGCAACGAGCATCTGAAAGCCGAAAAGAGCCACAACTTCACGCTCTCTGCCGAATACTCACGCGCCAACTGCAGCCTTGCCGTGTCGGCATATTACAATAATGTAATAAACAAGATCTCTACATCGGCGCCCTATTTCAAGTCGATAGAAGACAAGCTGCCCTATCTGCCCTATACCAACCTCGCCAACTACAGAGTGTTCGGTGCCGACGTTAGCATGCAGGCACGCTGGCAGAACGGCATCTCGGCACGACTCAGCTACGCTCACACCAAGGAGCGCCTGCCGAAGGACAAGGATGGCAACACCATAAACAACCAGTACATACCGGCACGTGCCCACGCTCTGAACGCCAACGTCGACTACGACCATCAGTTCACGAAGCGCTACGGCATATACGCTTCGCTCAACGGACGCCTGCTTTCGGGTACGGAGAACGTAGAGTTCAAGAACTACTACGACGTGACCGAGGGCACGGTGCGTGTGAAGTATCCTGCCTACACCCTCTGGAAACTCTCGCTCACGCAGCGTGTAGGCAAGGCGGTGAGCATAACCACCGCCCTTGACAACCTCTTCAACTATCGCCCGAAGTTCTACTATCTCAATGCGCCGCTCACCGACGGCATAACATTCCAGGTTGGCGTGTCGGTAGATATCAACAAACTGTAGGGGGTGCACTTGTCTACGCTTAGGAGGGTATGGCATCCCTGCCATACCCACGCAGCCCTAAGCCCTCAATGTACCCCTAAGAACAACACCAACGGCTCGGTTGGTGCAGCAGAGACTGCTGCACCCCCTAAGAAGTGCACCAACCAAGCATAATATTGTTTAACAACTAAAAAATATGGTACTTTCAAATCTTCAGCATAGCGACCGCGTAGAGTCGCTACACCCGTTGTTCAAGACCGTGTTCGACTACGTGAAGTCGCACGACTTGCTCAATACTCCTTGCGGACGCATAGAGTTGCAGGGCGACGACCTCTTCATCAACAACGTCAACCCCGAGTGCGTAGCAGCCGACAAGCAAGTGCTTGAGGTGCACCGTCAGTATATCGACATCCACATCCTCCTCGAAGGCGAGGAGACCATCGGCTGGAAAGCTATCGAGGACTGCACGAACGAGACGAAGCCCTACGATGCCGAAGCTGACTGCGCTCTCTATGCCGAGCCAGCTTCCGCTTACGTGAAGATGCATCCGGGCGAGTTCCTCATCGTGTGGCCCGAAGACCCACACGCACCGGTGATTGGCGAGGGAAAGATTCGCAAGCTGATTGTTAAGGTTAAGCTTTAATTCTCAACTAAGATAATATCTTCGCAGCCGATCTTCTTCCAGTCGAACCCTGCCACCAGTTCTTCTGCCGTCACCCTATTGGGCGACTCCTGCAGTCCTGCTTTATAAGCCAGCATACCTATTATCTTTTCAGCTTCGAAGCGCGATCGTAAAGCCTCCATGTCGAGACTGCGGTCGCGCTTCGACAGTCTCTGTCCCTCGGTGTTGCAGAGTAGCGGCAGATGAGTGAAGCGCGGTGGAGCAAATCCCAATTCCTTTGCCAGATAAATCTGTTGCGGCGACGAGAGCAGCAAGTCGCGACCGCGCACGACCTCCGTGATGCCCATCAGCGCATCGTCCACCACCACCGCCAGCTGGTAAGCCCACGCCTCGTCCTTGCGTCGCACGATGAAGTCGCCGCATTGCGTCGTCAGGTCTACGGTCTGCTCGCCGTAGTGTCCGTCGACGAACGACACGATTCCCTCGCCCTCCTCCGGCACACGCATACGTACAGCCGCCGGTCCGCTATGCGTCCCCGGCTTCAGATTTCGGCACGTACCCTTATACACCACGCGCCCGTCGCTTTCGTGCGGAGCCTGTGTAGCCAATATGTCCGCACGCGTGCAATAGCACGGATACGTCATACCACGGTCAGCAAGTTTCTGCAGCTCCGCCTCGTATATCTCGCCACGCTCGCTCTGATAGAACGGACCCTCGTCCCACGTCAGGCCGAGCCATTCGAGGTCGCCCATAATCAAGTCGGCATACTCCATACGCGAACGTTGCGGATCAATATCCTCAATGCGCAGCACCCATTTGCCACCCTGCGCCTTTATCGAAAGCCACGACAGCAACGCACTGAACACATTGCCAAGATGCATACGTCCCGTCGGCGACGGCGCAAAGCGACCCCTCTCTATATATTCCTTATTGTTCATCTTTGTTTTATTAGGAGGGTAGGGCATCTTGCCCTACCCACGCACCCTTCTTTAGTATTAGGAGGGTAGGGCATCTTGCCCTACCCACGCACCCTCGCACTGCTATATAATGACAGCTTAAAGGCTGCGTGGGTATGGCAAGATGCCATACCCTCCTATATTAGTCTGCAAAATTATAAAGAATAATCGGTTCGAGCGTAAGTTGTTGCAATAATATTCAGTCTTGTTACAAATCGATACTTATTTGCTGAATAAAACTACAAATTCGCTGAATGTTTCGGTTCGTTCTGCGGATTTATTTGGAAGGCTACAAAAGTTTTCTATACCTTTGCGGTGTGTTTGAATAAAACAATAAGAAAATGAAAGGACCGAGCACGTGAATCGTCACGTCGCCCGGTCTTTTTTGTGTTTAAAAACCTTGACAAGCTTTTTACGAAACAGTTACATATAGCAAAACCGCCCGGATAGGCGTCGTTTCCGACTGTCCTATCCGAGCGGTTTATATATAAATGTATAAGTGATATTCTATGCGTGTAGCATTAGATCTGTACCTTCACGGTTGTAGCCTGAGCATTGCATACTACAGTGACGAGATATGTACCCTTTGCGAGTTCCACCTTTGCCTTGTCGGCAGTAGTGGTGAGTCCGCTAACAACGCGTCCCTCAAAGTCGCTCACGAGGATGCGCTTTGCGAGTCCTGCAGTCTCCGGCATACTGATCTTAACGCAGTTCTTGCCAGCAACAATGCTGAAATCCTTTGCTGCAACCGTAGAAGCTACGCCGTCAACCACCTTCTTCTCAGCCAGACGGAACACACGTGTAGCGTGCTTGCGTACATCGGTAGTGAATGTACCCGTAGCCTCGCCTGCCTCAGCGTTCTCCATCACGTCACGAATGGTGTAAGTCTTTGTCGGGTCGAGAGCCGGAATAGCTGTGAAGTCGAATGTAGCCTGCTTCTCAGAGCTTGACATGTTGGTTACAGAGAGAGCCACGTCGCCGTTCTCGCAGTCCTTAGCGAAGACAACGAGGTTGTCAGCCTCAGAGATAAGGTCGCCCTGCTGCCCCATGCGGTCCTGGTTGAGAGCGATAAGCTCCTTGTTGCGCAGCAGCTTGAAGTCGGCATCGGTGAGGGTGTTCTTGCTCGGGTCGAACGACAGAGCCATCGGCGAAGACCACATACACCAGAGAGCGAACTGTGTAGCATACTCGTCGTCGGTCATACCGGCGCCAGTGCCGCCGCAGAGGTCGTTAGACGACTTACCCGTAGCGTGCAGACCGGTGCAAAGCATATCCGAATCGTTGAAGCGGTTTACGCCCTGATAAGCAGAGAGGTTCTTCATAGCCTCGATGCTTTGTACGACGCCCACACCGCTACCAGAACCCGTCCAGCAGTCGCGTACGTCCTGCGAGATGCGCCAGCAGCGTCCGCCTACCTCAGCACCCCACTTCCACGGTTCGCGCACGCCCCACTCGCAGATGTAGAGTATAGTGTTGTTGCCAGCAGCAGCAAAAGCGTCGGCAAGAGCCTTGTAGCGTTTCTTTGCTGTCTCTACGTCGTCCGGCGCATAGCAGTAGTCGCACTTCACAACGTCTACGCCCCACTCGGCGTATGTCTTGGCATCTATTTCCTCGTAACCGTACGAACCGAAAGCGCCAGCACATGTTCTGTCAGCAGCGTCGGTATAAAGACCGAACTTCATGCCGTTCTTGTGAACATAGTCGGCAACAGTCTTCAGACCGTTCGGGAAGCGTGATGCGTTAGGCTGCGGTGTGCCGTCAGCCTTGCGTGTGCCCTGCCAGAGGTCGTCCATCATGATGTGGTTCCAACCGCACTCGTACAGACCCTTGTTCTGGAAGAGTTCTACAGCCTGCTCAATGATTTTCTGTGAGATGTTGCCCTGAACCGAGTTCCAAGAGAGCCAGCCCATGAACGGCACGGGGTGCTGCAGAGAGCTTGATACGGTGAGCGTTACGTCCTCCGATGTTGTCTCGCCGTCTACAGTGACGTTAATCTGATATGTATATACGCCTTCTTCAGCAACTACGCCCTCTACGATATTGCGGGCTGCGTTCCATGTAAGACCTGCAGGCAGATTGCTTACAGAGAGCTGAGCGCCAGTAACGGTAGAGCGAACCTTCTGCATGAAGCGAACGTTAGGCTGCGAGAACACAGTTGTAGCACATGCGAGCTTTGTGGTGAGCTCCTCTGCGCTCACGATGCACGGACGTGTAGAGTTCTGATCCTGGAACACGAGATAAGCGTTAGCCCAGTCAACGTGGTCGCAAGTGTTTGTGCCATCAGTGCCGTTTGAAGTCTCAAGATAGAGATACTTCCAACCGCTGAGGTTGTCAGCGTGTATGTCTACCGACTGGTTTGAGAAACGGTTGATAGTGCCCTTGGCTACATCCTCTGTAGCCCCACCTTCAGCCTTTACGTAAACATGATAATCGAAGTTGCCTGCCTCCTTCACCTCGTCGTCAACGCCGAGCACAGTGTAGAAGTCGGTTACCGATCCGTTGAGCTTGATGATAATCTGCGACGGTCCGTGTGTGCCCACTCCGCTCTCGTACACCTTGCCACCGATAGTGATGTTGTTGCCGTCGATGCTCTTGTCCTTCTTCGGAGTGTGGTTCTCCCAACCGCACTTTGTCTTTTCTATTTCGAGAGAAGACAGACGGATGTATTCCTGACCCAAAGGAGCGTCCGGGATAGTGACTACGTTAGAGCCTTCCTGCCACATATCCGACTCGTTGATGAGCTGCGGAGCTGTGCCAGCGTACTTGAAGTAAGCGTCGCCGAGATCCACGTGGTCGCCCCAAGCCTCTTCGCCCTTGTCGAAGTTGAGGATAAGATACACTGCGCCAGTAAGGTCAACATCAATCGTTGTGCCGGTAGCGTCGTTGACAGTGATAGTGCCACTCTTCACAGTCGTAGCCTGCTTGCTGCTGTTGTAAGTAGTGACGGTATAGTCAACGATGCCGTGCTTAGCCTGATTAGGTGCTGCTGCATCAATACCGAAAATAGCGTGAAAACTTTTGGCACCATTCACCTTCACCACAAATTTTGAAGGAGCATGTGTGCCTACACCCGTTGTGTAGGTGTTGCCGGCTATAATAAGCGGTGTACCAAACGTAGCCTTGTCGGCATACACCTTATTCTTATTATCGTCGTTGAAATAAGTGACAGTAGTCAGGTCGAGCGAACTCAACAGACATACGTCATTACCAGTTGGGGGGGGTAATTGTCTCTGCTTTAGCATCAACAATGCCCAACACACTGACAAGAAGCAAAGCCATCAGTGCGCTTACGTTACGTAAAAGTTGTTTCATTGTTTTGAAATAAAAAGAATTGATTTGTTGTATTATAGATTTTCTGCAAAGTTACCTATTATTATCTGATTAGCAAAACATTACCTCACGTTTTAACAAAAAAGTTTCAGTTGCGCCAACTGAGTTCGGGTCTATTTGCTTAATAGCAAAATAATTTGTAATTTAGCAGCACAAAACCGAACAGTTCACTGAGAACATAAATATACTACGAACAGATGATGAGACACCTGAAACCATACCAATACTTACTTGCTGCGACAGCCGTGTCGCTGCTGATGCCTACATCTGCCACTGCTCAGGTGCAGGAGCTGAACGTGCACCGCGACACAATTCCCACATATTTGAAGGCACAGAACAAAGGTATCGTAAACAATGCCCTCGACGTGTTGAACGGCAATGCAGCCGGTGTTAACGTTACGTCGAACGGCATGGACCGTATGGCGCAGCTCTCGTCTGTGCGGGTGCGCGGAACCACGTCTATAGTCGGTGGCAACGACCCTCTCGTCATCATCGACGGCGTGACAAGTGACATCGCCACGCTCTCCACCATTTATCCTGCCGATATAGAGAGTTTCTCGGTGCTTAAGAATGCCACAGAGACCGCACTCTACGGATCGCGCGGTGCGTCGGGCGTTATCGAGGTGAAGACAAAGCGAGGAACAGGCAAAGGCTTCCAAATATCTTATGAGACAAACATCGGACTGGAAGCCATGTCAAAGAAACTCGACATGCTTTCGGCTGACGAGTATCTTGCTACAGCCAAACGCCTCGGGGTGTACGCCAACAACGGTGGACATAAAAACAACTTCTACGACGTAATCACTCGAACCGGCTTCGTACAGAACCATTACCTGGCTTTTAGCGGTGGCTCGGAACAGTCGAACTATCGTGCGTCGTTCGGCTACATCGACCATAACACCATCATAAAGACCAAGGACTACAATAATTTTGTGGCAAAGATTGACGTCACGCAGCATGCTTTCGACAACCGTCTCGTCGGCGACTTCGGTGTGTTCGGATCTACATACAAGAACAATGACATCTTCGACCCGCAGATGCTGTTCTACTCAGCTGCATGCCAGAACCCTACTTACCCAGCCGGACGCGACGCCAACGGCAACTGGACAAAGAACGGTTCTGCCTATCGTATCAATCCGCCTTCTGCCGTACTTGCCGAACGTAGCGACCAGAAGGAGATGTACTTCAATACCCACATGCGACTGCTCTACAAGCTTGCGCCGTCGCTCAATCTGTCGGCATTCGGTAGCTACTCGTACACCTCAAACGAAAACTCAGAGTTCTGCCCCACATGGGTGTGGGCGCAGGGCAACGTATATCGCGGCGAGTTCAAGAAACAGGAGTATCTCGGCAATGTCTCGCTCGACTATGCCCATACCTGGGGCATCCACTCGTTGGCTGCCGGACTCTCCACCGAATATCATTACCTGGAGCGCACGGCATTCTGGACACGCGCCAAGGGCATAACAACAAACGAGTTCGGCTACGACAACATCGGAGCCACTGCCTCGCGTCCTTATGGCGCTACGGGCAGCATCTACGAAGACCAGTCGCTGGCGTCGGTTATGGCAAACGCCTCCTATACATTATATAATAAGTATAAGCTGACGTTCACTATGCGTGGCGATGGTTCGTCTATGGTGGGCGACAACAACACGTGGGGCTTCTTCCCCTCGGTTTCGGCTGAATGGGACGTGAAGAAAGAGCACTTCTTAAGCCGTTGCGACGGAATAAGCGCACTGAGACTGCGCACAGGCTACGGACGCTCGGGTAATCTGGGCGGCATATCCGCCTATACCACAATGAACAATATGCAGCAGACGGGCATCGTACCCGTTAACAACACGCCGACAGTGACGCTCGGCACCATACGCAACAACAACCCCGACCTGAAATGGGAGACAAAGTCGACGTTCAATATCGGTGGCGAGATTGGACTGTGGCACAACCGCCTTATGCTTACCGCCGAGTACTATTACTCTAAGACCACCGACATGCTCTACTCCTATGACGTGCCCGTGCCGCCGTTTGCCTACGACAAGCTGTTGGCAAACATCGGCGCTATGTCGAACCAGGGTCTTGAGATCGGTTTCTCTATAGCTCCGGTGCAGACAAAGGATATAGACCTGAACGTGAGCATGAACCTCTCGTTCCAGAAGAATAAGTTGCTGTCGCTCTCCGGCAACTATAACGGCATGAATATGTCGGCTGCCAACATTACGGCCATTGGTTCCATAGACGGAGCCGGTCAGAACGGCGGTGACAACAACCATGTGCTCTACCAGATAGTAGGACAACCCTTGGGCGTGTTCTATCTGCCTCATTGCACCGGACTCTACAAGGACGAGCAGGGCACGATGAAGTATAGGATAGAAGACCTCGACCGCAACGGCACCATCGACTTCGGCGACGGTGGAGACCGACGCATCTGCGGACAAGCCACGCCAAAGGCAACGCTCGGCTCCAACATATCGCTGCGCTACAAGAATTTCTATATGTCGCTGCAGATGAACGGAGCCTTCGGACATAAGATATTCAACGGAACGGCATTGGCATACAACAACATGTCGTCGTTCCCGATATACAACGTTATGAAGGGTGCGCCCGAACGCAACATCGTCGACCAGAACGTATCCGACTATTGGCTCGAACGCGGCGACTATCTCAACTTCGAGTATCTCACCATAGGCTACAACGTGCCGGTGAAGAGCAACATAGTGCGCTCGTTGCGTGTGTCGTGCAGTGTCAACAACCTTGCCACCATCACGTCCTACAGCGGACTGACACCGATGATCAACTCGTATATTGTCAACTCGTCAATGGGCATCGACGACAAACGCTGCTATCCTACGTACCGAACCTACTCCATAGGAGTGAGCGTGCAATTCTAAACATTCCGAAATGTTTTCACCAACGTAACGATTAACGACTATGAAACATAGATTCTTCGCATTGTCTGTTCTCGCCCTTTCGCTCTCGCTGACGAGTTGTCTCGACGAAACACCAAAAGACCAGTTGCCGGAGCAGAGTATCTACGACTCTGCCAACAGCCTGTACGTCAACGCCGTAGCTTCGCTGTATAACTACATCGGTGCACACGAGGAGGGCGAAGGCTTGCAAGGCACATGTCGCGGCATATACGACTACAACACGCTGACCACCGACGAGGCTATCATGCCCATACGCGGCGGCAACTGGTATGACGGCGGACTCTGGCAAAACATGTACAACCATACTTGGACTGCCACCGACACCGATCTGTATAACGTTTGGAAATATCTCTATAAGGTTATCGTGCTCTCCACAAAGTCGTTGGAGACGATAGACCAGTACAAGGCACTGCTTACAGACAGACAGCGTGACGAGTACAAGGCGGAAGTGAGAGCCGTTAGAGCCATGTTCTACTATTATGCTATGGACATGTTCGGACGCATCCCCATACTTGAGTCGACAGCGCAAAAGACTACCGACATACGACAGAGCGAGCGCAGCGAAGTGTTCTGCTATATCGTGAACGAACTGCAGACCGTGGCACCGCTTCTGCCCCTTGAGCACAGCAACCTGCAGGGCAAATACTACGGTAGGGTGACGCGTCCGGTGGCATGGTTCCTGCTTGCCAAACTCGCCCTCAATGCCGAAGTGTACACTGACAACAACTGGACCGACGCGTCACGACCCGACGGCAAGACGATATTGTTCGACATCGACGGCACACAGAAGAACGCATGGCAGACCTGCGTCCACTACTGCGACCTGATTGCAGCCGCCGGATATTCGCTCGAGAGCGACTATGCAAGCAACTTCGCCGTGCACAACGAAAACTCGAAGGAGAACATATTCACCATTCCGTTGGACAAGATGCTCTATCTGAACGAGTTCCACTATCTGTTCCGCTCGCGCCATTACGCACACGGCGGTGCATACGGCGGAGCTTCCGAGAACGGCACCTGCGCCACGCTGCACACCATGGCTGTAAACGGTTACGGCACAGCTTCGCCCGACACGCGCCTCGAACTTAACTTCTACACGGGTAGGGTGGAGGTGGACGGCAAGTATGTAACCCTCGACGACGGCACACCGCTCCAGTACATGCCGCTCGCCGTCGAGCAGAACCTCACGGCAAGCAAATACATCGAGACGGCAGGAGCACGCATGAAGAAGTATGAGGTAGACCGCACAGCCTACTCCGACGGACGTATGCCCGACAACGACATCGTGCTCTACAGATATGCCGACGTGCTGCTGATGAAGGCAGAGGCAAAGGTGAGAAATGGAGAGACGGGCGACGAGCAACTCAACGCCGTGCGCTCGCGTGCCGGAATGCCCTCGCTTGCAGCCACACTCGCGAACATCCTCGACGAACGTCTGCTCGAACTCGTGTGGGAAGGCTGGCGCCGGCAGGACATGATACGCTTCGGCACCTACTGCGAGCCGTACGACATCCACACACCGTCAGCCGCCGACAAGAAGCGATACACCATAGTGTTCCCGATTCCGGAAAAAGCATGCGAACTGAACCCTAATCTCGCGCAAAACCCTGGATATTAACGAAAGACAAAGCCAGTAATACACACGGATCGTAGTGCAAACAAAAAACAAATAATGAATAATTCGTGAAATGAAAACAAAAAAATACCTCAAAATAGGTATAGTATAATTCTTTTTTTGTAATTTTGTAAGCGTAAAGGGGGTGAGACGTAAAAGTTTATGCCGCTTTCGTAGAAAAGACTTTACACATTAATAATTTAAATTATTATAACCGATTATGATTTATTCAAAAGAAGTAGACAACATGTGCGTTGTCGCAAAGGGTCCTAACCACGGACCGGCTCCAATTCCTGAGGAAGGAAAATGGATTTATGCCAAGGAGATTAAGGATATTTCTGGCTATACTCACGGTGTGGGTTGGTGTGCTCCGCAGCAGGGTGCCTGCAAGCTGTCTCTGAACGTTAAGGACGGCGTTATCCAGGAGGCTCTCGTTGAGACTATCGGTTGCACCGGTATGACTCACTCAGCAGCTATGGCTTCTGAGATCCTCCCGGGCAAGACAATCCTCGAGGCTCTGAACACTGACCTCGTTTGCGATGCTATCAACACAGCTATGCGCGAGCTCTTCCTCCAGATTGTTTACGGACGTACACAGAGCGCATTCTCTGAGGGCGGTCTCGTAATCGGTGCTGGTCTTGAGGACCTCGGCAAGGGTCTGCGCTCACAGACAGGTACTCTCTACGGTACAGTAGCTAAGGGTACACGCTACTTGGAGCTCACAGAGGGCTACATCACACGTCAGTTCCTCGACAAGGACAACCAGGTTTGCGGTTATGAGTATGTTCACCTCGGCAAGATGATGGAAGCTATCAAGAACGGTATGGACGCTAACGAGGCTGTGAAGAAGTTCACTGGCTCTTACGGTCGTACAACTGCCGAGCAGGGTGTTGTTAAAGCAATTGATCCACGTAAAGAATAATAAGGAGATACACAACTATGATTAGAAAAGTAAGTTACGAAAGTCAGGAGCGCCGCGAGGCTCAGGTTCTTGCCGCTCTCAACGCTGAGGGAATCAAGAGCCTTGAAGAGGCTAACGAGATTTGCGAAGCTGCAGGTGTTGATCCTTATCATATGTGTGAGGACACACAGCGCATCTGCTTCGAGAACGCAAAGTGGGCATACGTTGCAGGTGCAGCCATCGCTATCAAGCGTGGCGTTAAGACAGCTGCCGACGCTGCTGAGGCAATCGGTGTAGGTCTGCAGGCATTCTGCATCCCTGGTTCTGTAGCTGACGACCGCAAGGTAGGTCTCGGTCACGGCAACCTCGCTGCTCGTCTTCTCCGCGAGGAGACACAGTGCTTCGCTTTCTTGGCAGGTCACGAGTCATTCGCAGCTGCTGAGGGCGCTATCAAGATTGCAGAGATGGCAAACAAGGTTCGCAAGAACCCGCTGCGCGTTATCCTCAACGGTCTTGGCAAGGACGCTGCTCAGATCATCAGCCGCATCAACGGCTTCACATACGTTAAGACAGAGTTCGACTACTACACAGGCGAGCTGAAGGTAGTAGACCGCATCGCTTACTCAGACGGTCCGCGCGCTAAGGTTAACTGCTACGGTGCTAACGACGTTCGCGAGGGCGTTGCTATCAACTGGAGCGAGGACGTAGACGTATCTATCACAGGTAACTCTACAAACCCGACACGTTTCCAGCACCCGGTAGCTGGTACATACAAGAAGGAGCGTATCCTCGCAGGTAAGCCTTACTTCTCTGTTGCTTCTGGTGGCGGTACAGGCCGTACACTCCACCCGGACAACATGGCAGCAGGTCCTGCTTCTTACGGTATGACTGATACTCTCGGCCGTATGCACTCAGACGCTCAGTTCGCAGGTTCTTCTTCAGTTCCTGCTCACGTAGAGATGATGGGCTTCCTCGGCATGGGTAACAACCCAATGGTAGGTGCTTCTGTAGCTATCGCCGTTGCTATCGACCTCGCACTGAACAAGAAGTAATTTTTCGCTCTTAGCGAGATTTACATAATATGACGACTCCCATAGTCCGCAAGGATTATGGGAGTCGTTTTTTTATTTTAACTTGAAAAGCGCATGGGGTTTCAAATGAAAAGTATATATTTGCATTTGAATACTATTATTTGCAATGGAGACAATGAACAGAACAAAGGAGTTCGACCGCCTCGCCTTTACGGTGTTGGCTATCGAGGCTTCTGCGCAGAAGATGAATATATCGCCGTCGGAGATGAGAAGGCGACTGGAGAAGGTGGGGCTTATCAAAAGCCTCATACAGGATTGTTACGACACTTTGCATACCGAAAGCCGCGAAGCCGTAGCGAACGATGTCGTTGAGGCTCTGAAAAATTGGGAAAAAGAATAAATGGAAAAGCAATTTGCAGTTTAAATCATACGAAAGGGTATAGTTATGTTAGACTTCTTATTATGGAACAAAATAGCACGTATCATTGCGCAGTTAGCTGATACGTTGCACATATCTACCGATAGAGCCTTGCAGATATTCTATGACTCTGACGTCTGCCGTATGCTTCACGACAAAGACCTCGGGCTGCATCTGATGAGCGACACATATATTGTTAACGACTTGATAGCGGAGCTGAGGAATAAGCAATAGAAAAATATGGATAAAGGGCAATTTCTGTTATATCAAACGCCTGACGGCGATTCGCAGATAGAGGTGAAGCTGCAGAACGATACCGTCTGGCTCTCGCTTGACCAGATGGCCGAACTGTTCCAGCGCAACAAATCCACTATTTCACGACACGTAAAGAATGTGTTGGAGGATGGGGAGTTGGAGGAAAAATCAGTTGTTGCATTTTTTGCAACAACCACCAAACATAAATACTCCTCCATAATCGCATCTTGATTATGGAGGAGTTTCTTGTTTTTCGACTCTTAAGGAGATTCTGGAGTATTTGTTTGTTTAATCCTCCCAACTTTTCTTGGGTGCTTTAGGTATGCTACCAGTATATTTTAATGAAGTCAGGGTAGTTGTGGTGTTGGCGATGGCATTATCTTCCTCATCTCCTGATATAATATAGAGGGGATCGATTGTAATTGTGTATTTGTCACCATCCTTTGTTATCACAAGCTTACCACTCTTGCTGCCGTCTCTCTCAATATAGGTACCCTCTGGGTCTGTTTGCGAGAAGTTCAAGCCACCCGAAAGATCATAGTCGCTAAATGTTCCAGTGGGTAAGGCATTTTCGCTACCCTCGGCTAAGAAGCCTAAGTAGAACATAGACATCTTTTTCGGGAGTTTGCCTGCATAAAAATTGAAGTCAAAGAATTCCAACTGATAATAATGCTTGCCATTGCTTATACTTGAGTTCTCGTCGTCAATGTTCCAATATACGTATCCGAAGGTTGCTGTCTGTCCTTCAACCTTGATGCTAACTTTAGAACTGTTGCCGCCTCCATTTTCCTCATCGTCGCCACTACAAGATGTAAGTGCTAATGGCAGAGCCATTACCAATGCCATAGCAAACATTAAAAACTTTTTCATAAGTGTTGTGTTTTTAGTTAATATATTGTGTTATTGTGATGCAAATGTATAAAAAATAGATGATATATTGTTGCTTCTGATTACTTTTTTTATCAAGAAACGTGCTGATAATGGTGGCTTAAAACCTTTGAAAATGATTGATTTTGACGTTTAGTCCATCCTCAAAACCGATTAGTCATAAATACAATACGTTCATGTTGATAGGGTTAAAAAAATATAATGAGACTTAAAAACGCAACGAGTTTGTACAGGTGTATTTAGAATGAGCAGAATATAAAAGAAAAGCTATATATTTGCATTTGTTGTTGTAAGAATAGATACTGTTGCTACTAATAAAAATCGAGTAGCTGAAAAAATCTACCATATCTTCCAGCATCGCCGTAACTCTCACATTATAAACACAATAAAGGCTGGCAGATAACCTCAGAAACGGGTTATCTGCCAGCCTATCTTCCAGCTTATGGCTGCTTATCTTCCAGTCTAAACGATTTATCTTCCAACCTCAGCATTTCTTTTAAATTAGGTTGATGCCTAAACATAGGTTGTTGCCACGCTGCGACAATAAAGTTGCGGTAGCGTGGCAATGAAGTTGCGGTAGCGTGGCAATGTTGTTTTAGTAGCGTGGCAACACTCTTTTTCCTAACTTCGTCATTGCGTCACCCAATATTAAGTGACGCAAAATACAAAATATTGTTTATCAACAAGTTCTAAAATCACATTATTTGTTGCAATCTTTTTTCTTGAATTTCTTCATAAGGTTTTGTGTTGACATTCGCATATCCCAAATGTCAACAAGCAAAATAACCTTTGACGTTTCTTCGTATCTATAGATGATTTTGAAGTTTTTTCTAAATATGATACTTCTGTATCTATGTGATAGTTTTTTCAGAAGAGGCTCTTCTGGAGAAGAGGTCGGATAATTAGCTAAGCGCCTTGTGATATTGGTAAACTCTTCTGTGAACTTTCTTAATGTAGTCTTGCCATATTCGTTTAGAGTGTATGTCGCAATATCGCGATAAACTTCTTTGAAAGGCGTAAGTAGAAGTATCTTTACCATAATTGTTCAGCTTTGAGTTCCTCTGCGAAATCTTCAAGTGTCATAGCTGTTTGGTTTTGAGCGTATTCCTTTTCTGCCTCTTCCACTCTGCTGGTGGCTTCTTCTTCAGATGCAGGTCCAAATAGAGGTTCTGAAACCATCTTCGGCGTATCTTCTACCACATTGTATTCTTTGTTCTGTGTGGCTTGTTGTTTTTTGATTGCAGATTCGTGAAGCTTTTCTGCAAGCCAAAGTTCGTTGCTTGCACTCAGTGACATTGACTGAATGAACTTCCACAGATTATTTAATGTTATAGATATCATAACTTGTCGATTTTAATTTACTGATGTTTTTGCAAATCTACTCATTATTTCGTTTACTACCAATTTTTTGTTCCAAAAACAGCCGATAGTTATGTTTATTGCTTTGGTTAAACGTAGTAGTCTTAAAAAATTAGCCGCGTTGCGGTAATGATGTGCCAACGCTGCGGTAATCGGATAACCAACGTGCGGTTGGGATATAAAAAGCAAATAGGCTGGAGACAAACGCTGTTGTTGCGTTGTTTCCAGCCTCTTTCGTATTATAGGAAGTCTTATTCTATGTAATAAAGGGTCTTATTTCGTATTGCATGGAGTGGGGCAGAGCCGCCTCTTTACTCCATCAAGTCCTCGCCGAGGTGGGTTGTCTGCTCGCGCTTCATGCGCTCTTCCACCTCGCGCGGCTTTGTGGCGTAGGTGATCATGCGGATAGAGTCGTTGTAGCTGACATACTTCCAGAGCCAGTTGAGCAGCACCATCATCTTGTTCTTCACGCCGAGGATAGAACGCAGGTGGACGACGAGCCACAGCACCCAGGCGAAGAAGCCCTGGCTGCGGAATTTGCCTATCTCTACGACCGCCTTGTTGCGTCCGATGGTAGCCATCGAGCCGAGGTTCTTGTAGCGGAATGCGGTGAGAGCGCTGCTGTCTGCGCCCTTGTCGATTAGCTTGAGGTTCTTGGCGAGGTTCTTGGCCTGCTGTATAGCCACCTGCGCCACCTGCGGATGTCCGTTCGGGTAGGCTGAGTCGGAGGTCTGCAGACACTGGTCGCCGATGGCGTACACGTCGTTGAGTCCAGGTATGCGGTTGTATTCGTCCACCTTGAAGCGGAAGCCGCGTCCCAAGTGGCTCTCGTCGATGCCGGGCATGGCGTTGGCTCTAATGCCCGACACCCAGAGGAACGTACGTGTAGGTATCTCGGTGCCGTCCTTCATGACTACCTTGTGGTCGCGATAGTCGGTCACCATCTTGCCGAACTGTATGTCTACGCCCATGCTCTTGAGGAACTCGTACGCTTTCTGCGACGACTCCTGCGAGAGTCCGGCAAGCAGGCGGTCGCCTGCCTCGATGAGGTATATGTGCATCAGGGACGAGTCCATGTCGGGGTAGTCGTACGGTATGACGTAGCGTCTCATTTCTGCAAGCGCGCCGGCAATCTCTACGCCCGTTGCGCCGCCGCCCACGATGACGACGTTGAGCAGTTCCTGGCGTTCCTCCTCAGTGGCGCAGGTGAGAGCGCGCTCGAAGTTGGAGAGCAGGGCGTTGCGCAGGCCCATAGCCTCGGGCACCGTCTTCATCGGTATGGCCCACTCCTCGATGTTCTTGTTGCCGAAGAAGTTGGTCGTAGCGCCGGCAGCCAGCACGAGATAGTCGTAGTCGATTTTGCCGATGGATGTCTGCAGAATCTTCTTCTCGGTGTCTACCATACGAGCCTCAGCCATGCGGAAATAGAAGTCTTTGCGCTTGCGGAATATCTGTCGGAAGGGGAACGAGATGCTACTCGGGTCGATACCTGCCGACGCTATCTGATAGATAAGCGGTGGAAACTGGTGGAAGTTGTTCTTGTCGATCAGCACTACCTGCATGCCCGACCCGTAGAGGTCTTCTGCAAGGCGCAGTCCGCCGAGTCCGCCACCAACGATTACTACTCTTTTCTTCTGATTTCTCTGGATATTGATGCTCATATTGCTTATAAAATAGGTTTATTTAGTTACTCTTTCTGATGGGCAAAGATAGCCATTCCGGAGTATACTTCTTGATTCTTTTCTGCCTTTATTCGTGGAAACGATTGCGGAAACGTTCCCAATTTATGCAAACGTTTGCAATGTATTGTGTGGTTATCCTGAATTGCACTACAAAGTTACTGCATTTTTATTGAAATATGTGTTACGTTCGCCCTCCGACCGCGATTTCATGCTTTATATCAAGAGTTATTCGGCTGAATTTTGTATTTTTGCAGAAGATATCTAACCCCGATACAATCACTAATCCTTTCAACACTCAATGAAACACGTAACTATAAAAGACATAGCCCGCGAGCTCTGCATCTCGGTGTCGACGGTGTCGCGCGCGCTCACTGACGACAAGAACATACGCCGCGAGACCCGCGAGGCTGTGCTGCGCGAGGCTGAGCGCCTCGGCTACCGCCGCAACCCCGTCGCCATGAACCTGAAGATGGGCCGCACGAACACCATCGGCGTCATAGTGCCCGAGATGCACACGCCCTACGCCTCGCAGGTGGTGGCGGGCATACAGAGCGTGCTCTACAAGAACAACCAGAAGGTGATGATAGCCGAGTCGGACGAGGACCCGAACCGCGAGCACGAGAGTCTGCTGATGATGGAGGAGTTCATGGTAGACGGACTCATCGTGAGCATGTGCAGCCACAAGCACAACCTTGAGACCTACCGCCGCCTTGCCGCTGCGGGCATGGCTATCGTCTTCTACGACCGCATACCCCACGGGCTCGACGACATGCCGCAGGTGATGATAGACGACAACAACGACTCCTACTTCATGGCAGAGCATCTCGTGCGGCTCGGTCGCCGCCGCATAGCCTATCTCTACGGACCCGACGACGTATATAACGCCGTAGAGCGTGCGCACGGATACCGCGAGGCCATGGAGAAGTTCGGCGTGTACGACCCGCAGCTCGTTGTGAAGACCGGCATGACCTTCGCCGATGGCGCAGCGGCTGTAGACGACCTCGTGCGCCGCAGTGTGGAGTTTGACGCCGTCTACGCCTTCACCGACACACTCGCCATCGGAGCCATGAACCGCCTGCGCGAGCTCGGACGACGCATACCCGAGGATGTGGCTGTGGCAGGCTTCTCGGGCACAGAACTCTCAACCATCGTCTACCCGAAGCTCACCACCGTTGAGCCGCCGCTCGGCGAGATGGGCCGCCGCGCCGCCGAACTGGTGCTCGAGAAGGTGAACAACCCCGACACCGAGAACCGCCGCATAGTGCTGCGCACGGAGATGAAGTGCAGAGCCTCTACGGGCGAGTAGAACGCGAGAGTAAAGTCAAAACAACCGTAGGAGGCTACGGCATTCTTGCCGTAGCCATTGCAAATAGTTGTAACGTTTTGACTCACCCTCCCCGAAAACCGATTTAAAACGTTTGCAGATTTTGGGAACGTTTCCGCAAACGTTCCCAAAGTTTGCCTCCGTTTTTTTCTTTGCCATAATCTTTTTGCAGCTTAATTTTGCAAGCGAAAAGAGAAACGAATAACTAAAAAACAATAACTAATAACTTAAAAAGATTATGGCAACAAACGTTATCAACAAGTATTCTTACGACCGCAATTCGGTAAAGGCTGGTATCCTTCATTTTGGTGTAGGCAACTTCCATCGCGCTCACCTCGAGTACATGACATCGCATCTGCTCGAAGACCCCACACAGCGCTCTTGGGGCATCTGTGGCGCAATGATCCTGCCCGGCGACGAGCGTCTGTACAAGGCTCTGAAGGAGCAGAACGGCGAGTACACGCTCACCGTATGCGGACGCGACGGCAAGAATGAGGTGTATCGTCTCGGCGCTCTCGTAGAACTCTACTGGGGCATTGAGCAGAAGGAGGCTATCCTCGACAAGATTGCCGACCCCGACATACGCATCATAACGCTCACCATCACCGAGGGCGGCTATAACATATCACGACAGACGGGCAAGTTCATGCTCGACAACGCACAAGTGGCTCACGACCTCGCCAACCCTGCCAATCCGCTCACAGCCTTCGGCTACGTAGCAGAAGGACTCCGCCGCCGCAAGGCTTCGGGCGCCGGACCTATCACCATTCTCTCTTGCGACAACCTGCAGCACAACGGCAACACCGCACGCCGCGCGTTCATGTCGTTCGTCGAGGCGCAGGACCAGGAGCTCGCCGCGTGGATGGAAAAGAACGTGACGTTCCCCAACTCGATGGTAGACCGCATCACGCCAGCCACACGCCCCGAGGACATAGAGCGACTGAACAAGGAGAACGGCACCGACGACAAGGCACCAGTCTACTGCGAGGACTTCATACAGTGGGTCGTTGAGGACAACTTCGCTGCCGGTCGCCCCGCATGGGAGACCGTCGGAGCACAGATGACCGACGACGTTACGGCATTCGAGAACATGAAGCTCTCGCTGCTCAACGCTTCTCACACGCTGCTCTCTTATCCGTCGTTCCTCTACGGCTATCGCAAGGTGGATGCTGCCATGCACGACGAGCGCATCGCCAAGTTCGTGCGCCAGTTTATGGATATCGACATCACTCCGTACGTGCCCGCTCCGAAGGACACCGACCTCGAACTGTACAAGCAGACGCTCTGCGAGCGCTTCGGCAACCGCACCGTGAGCGACCAGGTGGCTCGTCTCTGCTTCGACGGCGCTTCGAAGTTCCCCGTGTACGTGATGCCTAACCTCGAGAAGATGATTGGCGACGACAAGGAGCTTATCCGCGTGGCTTATCTCTTCGCCGCTTACCGCCACTATCTGAAGTATCACACCGACGACAACGGCGAGCAGTTTGAGGTGGCTGACCCGTGGCTCACCGTAGACGACCATAAGCTCATCGACAGCGACGAGCCGCTCGACTTCCTCCAGCTCTCTCCGTTCCGCAGCACCGACCTGCGCGCAGCACACAACTTCACACAGCCGTATCTGCGCATGGTGGAAAGCATAAAGAGCAAGGGAGCGATGAAGACTCTCGAAGAAATTCTGTAAACTATTATTGCTATCCGGTAAAACTGATAATGTGGTCAAAGACGGGCTTTCAGCCCGCATAGTATACAGGCAAGCCTCTTTAGTAAATATTGCTATAAAACACTGAACAACAAAACAATATAAGGGTGAATAATTGTTTACCGGACAGCAATAGTAAACTATAGTTGAGAGTTGAAAATTGAGAGTTACGAACTCTCAACCCTCATCTCTCAACTCTCAACCCTCAACCCTCCTAAAAGCCCTAAATAATATGAAAACCCTAAGCCTAAAGACCGCAGGTCCGTTCCTGCTCCTCACCTTTATATACTTCATCGTCGGTTTCCTCACCACCGTCAACGGACAGTGTCAGGGACCGCTCAAGGTGGCGTTTCTCTCCGATGCCGCCACGATGCGCAACTCGCTCACCACACTCATCTCCTTCGCCTTCTTCCTCGGCTATCTGCTCAACAGCTCGCGCACGGGGCGTATGCTCAACCAGATAGGCTACAAGCGTACACTGATGCGATCGCTCATAGTGATGGTCGGCGGACTGCTGTTCTACACCGCCTCTGCGTTCTGTGCCGAGTACGTGCCCTGCGAAGGCGTCGCTATACACGGCGACTTTGTGCCGTTCGGCTACTTCGTGTTCCTTGTCGGTTCGTTCCTCATGGGTACGGCTGCCGCCATGCTTCAGGTGGTCATCAATCCGTACATCGCCGCCTATCCGCTGCCAGGCACAAGCGCCGTGCAACGCATGAACTTCACCTGCGCCGTCAACTCGTTCGGCACAACCATTGCGCCGCTCTTCGTGACGGGCATAATGTTCGCCGGTGTGCCGCTCGACAACGTGCAGGCTTCGCAGCTCACGCTGCCGTTCATACTGATGACTCTGTGCATAGTATTCACAACAATGACAACGCGCCGCCTCGCGTTGCCCGACATCGAGGGCACACGATCTGCTTCAACCGACACAACAGCTTCAGACGGAAACACACGCAGCGTGATCACCATCTTCTTCTACGTAGGTACGGAGGTGAGTATCGGCAACAACATCAACCTTCATGCTATGGAGCTGAGCGACGGCGGATTGAATGTGTCGCCAGCCTTGCTCGCCACTATCTATTGGGGCGGCTTTCTCATCGGTCGTATGGTGTCGGCTTCGATGAAGAGTGTGAAGCCGCGCCCTATGCTCATCACCGTTGCGCTCGGCGCTATAGTGCTCATGATAGCCGCAATGCTCACCGAGAATCTGTGGCTCTTGTCAGCCGTCGGCTTGTTCCACTCCGTAATGTGGAGCTGCGTGTTCACGCTTGCCGTCGACGGACTCGGCGAGTACACCTCGCGCGCTTCGGGCGTGTTCATGATGGGTGTGTTCGGCGGTGCGGTGTTCCCCGTGCTGCAGGGCATGATGGCAGACTGGATAGGTGCATGGCAGTTCACATGGACCATATCGCTCTTCTGCGAGTTCGTGCTCTTGTGGTACGGACTTAGAGGATATAGAAAATAAAAAAAAGAGTGTGCCAAAAACTTTGGCACACTCTCTTCATACCTATGATAAAAAGCGTTATTTGACCTCAATGTTCTTCATCACCTTTGCTTCCTTCTCGGGTGTGGTCTTAGGAATGACGATTGTAAGGAGACCATCGGCGACGTTCGCTGATATATTGTCGCGCTCTACATCGTCTGGAAGGGTGTAGCTCTGCTCGTAGTTGCCATAATAGAACTCATGGCGCAAGTAGCGTTCGTGTCTCTCCTTGTTGCACTTGTATTCCTTGCTTTCTTCCTTATGCTCCATCTTGTTCTCGATAGCCAGATGAAGCAAGCCCTCGTTTGTGACGTTGATGCGTACCCATTCCTTCTTAAGTCCTGGAACTGCAACCTCCATTATATATTCGTCACACGTCTCCTTGACGTTGATGGCAGGAACTGTGGTGCGTGTCTGTGGAACCTCTTCAGTATCGAAGAAACTGTTGTCAAACCAATCGTTCAACCAGTTAGAATAATTATTTCTGCGAACTAACAACATAATGAAATACCTCCATTTTTATTTACCGCTTGCCTTTGTGGCTTCGGCTTTCATTATGTCACAAGACAACTTGTGTGCCAATCGTGCATGAGGCGTTTTTTGTTGACAAAAATGCCGTTTCTGTCAGATGTGTGTGTTAAAATGTCATGCGAAAGATTGTCGCGAGTTGTGCTTGTCTATCTGTGAAGATGTTTTAAAAGCTGGCATAAGAAGAAATCTGAAAGTATTCTCCGTAATTCTGTATAAATTATTTGTCGGAAAATCTATATCTTTGCAGAAGATAGGCTGCATCTCAGCATAATATTCAAGCAAGCTTGATATTCTGCATTCGATTTGCACTATCTTTGCAGAAGAAATTAATAATAAGGTATAAGGGTTGTTTTAAAGAAAGATACATGAGAAAGATTTTGATAGGATTATTAGGATATACGTTTGTGTCGCAGCAGATGCTGGCGCAGACCGATAGCATAGCCGATACCCGTGAGCTGAAAGCCGTGGTGGTGAAAGCCACGAACGGCATCAAGTCGAGATTTCGAGTGGACAACGCCGAGATAATAGGGCAGGGACAGCTGATACGTGCGGCTTGCTGCAATCTGGGCGAGTCGTTCACTGCCAATCCGTCGGTAGACGTGAGCTACAGCGACGCTGCCACCGGTGCCAAGCAGATAAAGCTGCTCGGACTGAGCGGCACGTACGTGCAGATGCTCACTGAGAACGTGCCCAACCTGCGAGGCGCAGCCCTGCCATACAGCTTAGGTTATGTGCCGGGTCCCTGGATGCAGTCGATACAGGTGAGCAAGGGAGCATCGAGCGTGAAGAACGGATACGAAAGCACAACGGGTCAGATTAATATAGAGTTTCTGAAGCCGCAAGGCACCGATGGCATCAGAGCGAACGTCTATCAGGACAGCGAACTGAAAACGGAGGTGAACCTCGACGGAAGCGTTCATCTCAACGAGCGCCTTTCTACCGCAACACTTCTACACTTCGAGAACCGACAGATGGACCACGACGGCAACGGCGACGGCTTTATGGATATGCCGAAGTTGCGCCAGTATAACCTGATGCACCGCTGGGCGTATGTGTCGCCACGCTGGATCAGTCAGCTGATGCTACGCGGCTTGCACGACGAGCGCAATGGAGGGCAGAGCCGTAAGCACTCGGCTGATTCTTCGTCAGAACCTCTCTACACCACATCGGTGAAGACCAACCGCTACGAGGCACAGTGGAAGAACGGTTTTACGCTGAACGCCGACCACAACACGTCCGTCGCACTTATGCTGCACGGATCGTGGCACGATGCAGACAGCATGTTCGGACGCACCGAGTATGATGTCACCCAGAAGAACGGATATGCGCAGCTGATGTTCGAAACCGACATCACGGAGCATCACAACCTAAGCGTCGGTGCATCGCTCAACCACGACTATTACGACGAACGCTTCAATCCGTTGGGCACACTGGCACGAGCTGAGAGCACTGTTTCTAAGGAGACGACACCGGGTGTGTATGCACAATATACATATAAGTTGGGCGAGAAACTCACGGTTATGCCTGGCGTGCGTTGGGACCATTCGAACCGTTACGGCGGTTTCTTCACGCCGCGTCTGCACGTAAAATACTCTCCGAACAGCATCGTCACGCTCCGCACCTCGGTGGGCAAGGGCTATCGCTCGCCACATGCTCTGGCTGAGAACGTGTCGCTCTTGGCAAGTGGCAGAGAGATATTTGTCTCGCCCGACCTAAAGCAGGAGGAAGCATGGAACACGGGGGCTTCGTTGGGCTTCAACATACCGCTCTTCGGCAGAAATCTGGAGCTGAACGCGGAGTATTACTATACCGATTTCGTCAATCAGATGATAATGAACTTCGACGGAGCGAGTGGACAGCACACGCTTCGCTTCGAGAACCTCGACGGCAAGAGCTATAGTCACACCTTTCAGGTGGACGCCACATACGCACTGTTCAGCGGCATGACAGCCACAGCCGCCTTCCGTCTTAACGACGTGAAGTGCACCTACGACGGCATCCTGCGACAGAAGCCCCTCACTTCGCGCTACAAAGGCTTGCTCACGCTCTCGTATAAGACACCGCTCGAACTGTGGCAGTTTGACGTGACGGGTCAGCTGAACGGTGGCGGCGAACTGTACGACCAAAGTAGCTATCCTGCCTATTTCCAGTTGCAGGCGCAGGTGACCAAAGAGTTCCATCACTTCAGCCTGTACTTAGGTGGCGAAAATCTCACCAACTATAAGATTGACGACCCGATACGCCATGCACATCACCCGTGGAGCGCGGCGTTCGACGCCACACAAGTGTGGGGACCCGTTACGGGAGCGATGGCTTACGTAGGCGTTAGATTTAAATTAGAGAAGTTATAATAAACATCATTTAAAATAAGGATAATATGAAAAAGAATCTTTTAACAGCAATCATGCTCATGCTTGCCGGCAACAGCTTCGCACAGACAGCTGCCGACACATTGGTAGTAACAACACAGCCGCAGATGCACTGCCAGAACTGTGAGAAGAAGATAAAGAGCAACATCCGCTTTGTGAAAGGCACAAAGAAAATCGCAACCTCTGTGGACGACCAGAAGGTGACAATCGTGTACGACGGCAGAAAGGCCAAATACGACGACTATGTTGAGGCTTTCAAGAAAATAGGTTACGAGATAAAGAAGAAATAGTATTCAGTTGAAAATTGAGAGTTGAAAGTTGAGAGTTGAGAGTTATGATATGTAATACTGCTCAAATATGCTGCTTATATTTGGTTGGCAGTGGTAATCATAACTCTCAACTTTCAACTCTCAATTCTCAACTTGAATAATTCTCAACTCTAAACTAATCAGAGTTTTTCGCAGAACTCAATCTTCTCCTTGTTCGGTCCTTCGATGGTGAAGAACTTCACGCCGTTCTCCCAGAAGGGCAGACCATTGACCTTGGTGTCGAGCATCTTCAGTCCGGCACGCTGCACGACCTTAAACAGCTCGTCGATGTTCTTTACGTCGATGGCTATGTGGTCGATGGCGCCGTACGCCATAGCCGCCTGACGGTTCTGATAAGTCTCAATCATGAGGTTGTGGAGCTGCAGGAACGCCACCTCCTCTGCGCCGTTAACGGTGCGAAGAGCTACCTCGAAACCCAGTGTGAGGTAGAAGTTGATGGTCTCTTCAATGTTGTTTGTCGGGATACCGATGTGTTGTACGCCCGTTGTGAAGTCTTTAATGTTCATTGTGTGTATTGTTTTAAAAAGTTTTATGGATTCTGTTGTTTTAAAAATCTATTGATTCTAACGCCTTGATTCGTATTTCTTCAGTCAAACCATCCGGCTTAAAGATGTATCAGCTGTGCGCCAATCTGAAAGTAAGCCTTCTCCGACTGCGGGTTCCACATGCCCATAGCATGCACCGGCACCGTGTACGAACCTATCTTTAGGTCGTAGCTCACCTTCAGCTGAGTATGCACCACGCCCGATGTCTCGCCGTAGAAGTTCTGCCTCTCGCCAGCCTTGTTCAGAGCGAACGCTCCGCCCACACCGGCGTCCACCTGCCATCCGTCCTTCTTGTAGACGGGATATTCGGCGTAGACGAATGTTGAGTATTTCTGCTCTGTGTTATCCGCAGACCGGTCGCGTCCGAACATAATGGTCGACCAGCTCAGCAGCAGCGGAAAACGAGGCTGCTGGAAGCGGTAGTTGAGCGTGCAGTTGAGGAAGCGTCCCGTCTGGTGTGCCTTATAGTTGAAGTATTGGCGGTTGTTGTATGTAGCGCCCGGCGAGAAGTTGTATGTGTCCATAGCGCAGAACTCGAAGCCTGCGCCCCGAAGCGTTACGTAGTGGTTGAACTCCTTGTAGTTGCCTTGTGTATTAGTGCCGCCCCACAGTCCGAGTGTGGCGTGTCCTGCGCCGAACGTATAGCTCAGGTCGGTGAGGATGAGACAGCCGTCAGCCACCTCCATACCACGCCATAGATGGTTGTTCTGCAAGTCGGCGGTGAGATGAATCTGAGCAGAAGCTGTCTGGCATAACGACGAAGCCGCAAGGCACATGGCTGAAGCCAGAATGGAAGTCTTAAAATGTTTCATTTGCAAGGTTTAGGTTTTTATTATTAATACTTTACGCTTGCAAATTTACGCCATACAGAAAGGGTTTCAAAACAAAAATAATCCTTGTTTCTTGGGAACGTTTGCGGTAACGTTCCCATTCTACGCAAACGTTCCCAAGAATTAGAATACTATAAATAGGGTTAGTGCCATTACATTTTTATTTTGTTCCTTTTACGGGTCGCTAAATTACTAATAATTTTGCAATTTGGTAAGTGCTTTCGTAGGCAATGCAGTATCATCTGTTTTCGTGTGCGTAGCTACTTCGACGCGCAAATAGCTCTTAGCAACGCCATCCGCGACAAGCAGATCACCATGGTTAGGATGTATAAGGCGCTGGGAGGCGGATGGTAAAATGTGCTTGTGTTCGTATATATACGTTGATTTAAGTCAATAAAGAGGCGAAAATTTGAATGTTTTGCTCTGATTGTTTGCGCAAACAGTAGATTGTTTATACCTTTGCATCGTCAAAAGATTAATAGATTGTTTAGGTTAGTAGTAATAGATTTAGGTTTTTAGTTATTAGGTTTAAGGTAACGATTGTTTAACAAGGTAGCCATGAAGGCTCGTGAGAATCTTCATTGATTACGAAATTTTTTCAAGTTAAACATAGTGATTGTGGCGCAGCTCGTTGAGAGTTGCGCCACAATTTTTTTATTCTAATAGTTAATAGTTTGGCTGTGTATCAAGAGTCAAGCAAGATGGTTTATTAAGTTAGAAATTGATGCCTAACTGGGCGCAAAGGGCGCGCAGTGCGAAGAAAAAAATAGGCATGAAGAGGGCAGGAAGCAGATTGATGGTCTTGCAGTCTTTGATGTGCAGTATGCCTAAGCCGGAAGCGGTGATGAGTATGCCTCCGACGAGCGACACTTCGGTGATAAGTTCGTGGGATATGAGCGACTGCGAGAGCAGTGCTATGCCGTAGATTGACGACATCCATACGAACACAGCGATGCCAGTGAGTGCAATGCCGAAACCGTACGACGAGGCGAGTACCAAAACGGTGACGAAGTTGAGCGTGGCGGCAGTCATGAGATAGGTGTTGTCGTCGTAGAGTGCGCTCATCACGGGACCCATCATAGCGAGTGTACCGACGCAGCAGAGTAGAATGGCGGTGGTGATGCCTTCGGCAAGGTTGCTGCCTGAGATGCTACGTGTGGCGCGATCCATGTGTTGATCCATTTTGAGAAGTGTGCCGATGAGTCCGCCAATCGACAGGCAGAAGATGAAGAGCACGGGGTATTCTGACTTCTGCATACTTTCCATCGCAACATTCGCACCTAAGGTGATGGCGCAAAGTCCCATTGCGGTGTTGAGGACGTTGACATATTTCTCGCTGATGCCTCGCTGAAACAAGGCTCCGATGGCACTGCCTATGATGATGGCTACGGCGTTGATGATGATTGCGTACATATTTTGGGGGTGGGCTAATAGATTTGGGTTAAACGATTATGTAAATGCAAAAATAATATGAATGTGCCAAATCGCCAAATTTTAGAACACAAAAATCGCTTTCAGGGTCTTTTGAATACGAAAAAAGTCCTATAAAGGCTTTGTGCATGGTTGTACATTGTCTTTATAGGACTGTGTTTGTTGGTGCAGTTCTTGCTCGGTTGGTGCAGTTCTTGCTCGGTTGGTGCACTTCTTGCTCGGTTGGTGCACTTCTTGCTCTGGCAAGCGGCAAAGCCGAGCGGAGACAAGTGCACCCCCTAAAAGTGCACCCCCTGAGGTTACTTCTGGATGTCCCAGCCTACTGCTGATGCACCGAGCACGGCTGCTGAAGAGCCTTCGAGAGCGCTTACGAGGAACTTAGCCTTGCCCTTGAAGATGTTGAGCACGTTCTCGTCGTATGCCTTCTTAATCGGGTCCATGATAAGAGCACCTGCTTTTGTTAGGCCACCGAAGAAGATGAATGCTTCTGGTGAAGAGAAGGCTGCGAAGTTGGCGCATGACTCGCCGAGCAGACGGCCTGTGAACTCGTAGATGTCGAGAGCGATCTTGTCGCCCTTGGCAGCAGCCATAGACACGTCGTAAGATGTGATCTTCTCTGGGTCGAGTTCGCGGAGGAGTGACGGCTCGTCGCTGTTAGCGAGGAACTCGCGTGCTGAGCGTGCTACGCCGGTAGCCGAGCAGTAGGTTTCGAGGCAGCCTTTGCGTCCGCATCCGCAGTCGCGTCCGTTCTCCTTCACGATAACGTGACCGAGCTCGCCGGCGAAACCATCGCAACCGTAAACGAGCTGTCCGTTCACTACGATGCCAGAGCCGACGCCTGTGCCGAGAGTGATGACGATGAAGTTCTTCATGCCGCGAGCTACGCCGTAGGTCATCTCGCCTATGGCTGCTGCGTTAGCGTCGTTGGTGAGTGCTACTGGAATGCCGAGTTTGTCGCTGAAGAGCTTAGCCAAAGGCACTACGCCGTCGCGTCCCCACTCAAGGTTTGGAGCGAACTCGATTGTGCCGTTGTAGTAGTTGCCGTTAGGAGCACCGATACCCATAGCCTTAATCTTGCTGATGCCGCCTACCTGGTCGATGATGATCTGCAGAGCCTCTACAGCTGCATCTACGTAAGCCTGAACATTGTTGCCATATCCCTGGGTCTTGATGGCTGTGGTAGCTTTGATTTCACCACGGCTGTCAACGATACCAAACACAGAGTTTGTGCCTCCGAGGTCCAAACCGATTACATACGGTTTCAATAAATCTTCTGTCATTTTTTGTTTTTATTTAGTAAATTAATAGAATAGTTGACGAGTTGACGAGTTGACAAGTTGCTCGTAAGCGAGTTGACAAGTTAACAAGTAAACGAGTGTTTTGTCTATGGGCAAAGGTATTAAAAATGTCTTAATCGCACAAAGTTTTAACACTAAAATTTGCCTATATCGCATAAAATTCGCAATTTTGCAATTGTTATGCACTTTCCAATTCAATTAGATATTTTAGACTTTGTATTCCATGGAATACTGATTGGCATCATGGCATCGGCTCCGATGGGTCCGGTGGGGGTGCTTTGCATACAACGAACTCTGAATAAAGGTCGCTGGTATGGTTTTGTTACGGGTATCGGTGCTTGTATCAGCGACTTTATATATGCGTTGTTTACGGGTGTCGGTATGAGTTTTGTCATGGATCTTGTGAGCAACGAGCGTACGCGTTTTATGCTTCAGATAAGTGGCAGTATTGTATTGCTGTTGTTTGGCATCTACTGCTATCGCTCAAACCCGACGAAGAATATTCATCGGAGCAACAAACCGCAGAAGGGCACGCTGATGCACAACTGCTTCACGGCGTTCTTGGTGACACTCTCCAATCCGCTTATCATCTTCCTCTTCATCTTTCTCTTTGCTCAGTTTGCCTTTGTGGTGCCGAAGCGTCCGTTGGAGATGTCTATAGGTTATGCAAGCATAGTGTTTGGTGCTATGCTGTGGTGGTTTGGTCTGTCGTGGCTCGTAGACAAGGTGCGCGGCAAGTTCGACCAGAGCGGCATCCTCATCATCAATCGTGTGGTGGGCTGCATTGTGGTCATTTTCTCGCTGATTATGCTTCTGGGCACAGTGTTCAATCTGTACACACTGCCGTATTAAGAGTAAAAAAGTAAAAGAGTAAAAAAGTAAAAGGGTGCCCCTCCCAACCCTCCCCGTCGTGGAGGGCTTAGAAAGGTTTAAAGGGTGCCCCTCCCAACCCTCTCCGTCAGGGAGGGCTTAGAAAGGCTTAAAGAGGCTTAGTTCGGCTTAGACGCTGCCAGAACAAGGCCTAAAAGAATAAGATAATTATGTTTATTTCTCAAGAATTAAGAAAGAAGAGCACGGCGGAGTTCGTGCTCTATATGTGGCAGGTGGAGGATATTATCCGCGCCTATGGCTGCCAGCTGTCGCGCATCAAGAACGAGTACATCGCACGCTTCGCCGACTATACCGATGAGCAGCGTGCGGAGATGGTCGACTGGTACGGTGCTCTCATCACTATGATGAACTCGGAAGGTAAACGCGAGGGCGGCCATCTCGCCATCAACCAGATTGTTGTGAAGGACATGAACGACCTGCACAACCAGCTGCTGCAAAGCTCGCGCTTCCCGTTTTACAACGCCGAGTACTATCGTGTGTTGCCGTTCATCGTGGAGCTGCGCAACAAGGGCGACAAGGACGTGAACGAGGTGGAGACCTGCCTCAATGCGCTATACGGCACAATGATGCTGCGCCTGCAGCACAAGACGATAAGTCCCGACACGGAGCACGCTATCAAGGAGATTTCAACCTTCCTCGGTATGCTCAGCGACTATCACATCAAGGACAAGACTGAGGGTCTCAAGTTTGACGACGAGGAGATTTAAAAGTAAAAAAAGGTAAAAAAGTAAAAGAGTAAAAGAGTAAAAAGCCAACTTCTCGGCTTAGAAAGGCCTAAGAAGGCTTAGTTCGGCTTAAACGCTGCCTTTAAAAATCCCCAATCCCAATTAAAGAAAAGTATGAATCAAGAAATAGAACGCAGGCGAACTTTCGCCATCATATCACACCCTGATGCCGGTAAGACAACGCTCACCGAGAAGTTCCTTCTCTTCGGTGGACAGATTCAGGTGGCAGGTGCAGTAAAGAACAACAAGATACGCAAGAGTGCTACGTCCGACTGGATGGAAATTGAGAAGCAGCGCGGTATCTCGGTGTCAACATCAGTTATGGAGTTCGACTACGAAGGCTACAAGGTGAACATCCTCGACACTCCGGGTCACCAGGACTTCTGTGAGGATACCTACCGCACGCTTACAGCTGTCGACTCTGCCATCATCGTGGTCGACGGAGCGAAAGGCGTGGAGACACAGACACGTAAGCTTATGGAGGTGTGCCGTATGCGCAACACCCCCGTAATCATCTTCATCAACAAGATGGACCGCGAGGGTCGCGACCCGTTCGACTTGCTCGACGAGCTGGAGGAGGAGTTGCAAATCAGCGTGCGCCCGCTCTCATGGCCTATCAATATCGGTGCCAAGTTCAAGGGCGTGTACAACATCTTCGAGCAGAAGCTCGACCTTTTCAAGCCCGACAAGCAGCGCGTGACGGAGAAGGTGGAGGTCGATATACACTCGCCAGAACTCGACGCACAGATTGGCGAGCAGGATGCGCAGCAGTTGCGTGACGACCTTGAACTCATCGACGGCGTATATCCTAAGTTCGACGTAGAGACATACCGCTCGGCAGAGGTGGCACCAGTATTCTTTGGTTCGGCACTCAACAACTTCGGTGTGCAGGAGCTGCTCAACTGCTTCATCAAGATAGCTCCGTCGCCACGCCCCACAAAGGCAGAGGAACGCATGGTAGACCCCGAAGAGCCTAAGTTCACGGGCTTCATCTTCAAGATTACTGCCAACATCGACCCCAACCACCGCTCATGTATCGCTTTCTGCAAGGTGTGCAGCGGTAAGTTCGAGCGCAACAAGCCCTATCTGCATGTGCGCCAGGGCAAGACATTGCGCTTCTCTTCGCCCACGCAGTTCATGGCTCAGCGCAAGAGCACCATCGACGAGGCATGGCCGGGCGACATCGTTGGTCTGCCCGATAACGGCATCTTCAAGATTGGCGACACGCTCACCGATGGCGAGAAACTCCACTTCCGCGGACTTCCCTCGTTCTCACCAGAGATGTTCAAGTACATCGAGAACGACGACCCGATGAAGGCGAAGCAGCTTGAGAAGGGCATCAATCAGCTCATGGACGAAGGTGTGGCACAGTTGTTCGTCAACCAGTTCAACGGTCGCAAGATTATAGGCACCGTGGGCCAGCTCCAGTTCGAGGTTATTCAGTATCGTCTTGAGAACGAGTACAACGCCAAGTGTCGTTGGGAGCCAGTACACCTGCACAAGGCGTGCTGGATAGAGAGCGACGATGCAGAAGAGCTTGACCAGTTCAAGAAGCGCAAGTATCAGTATATGGCTAAGGACCGCGACGGTCGCGATGTGTTCCTCGCCGATTCTGGCTACGTGCTCTCGATGGCGCAGCAGGACTTCAAGCACATTAAGTTCCACTTTACAAGCGAGTTCTAATCTTATATGGAAACAAAATACAGAGAGCACCGCATCTACTTCGTCACGCTCATGGGCAGCGTGGTGAACGTGGTGCTGTTGGTGTTCAAGTTCATGGCAGGCATCCTGGGTGGCTCGGCAGCTATGATAGCCGATGCCGTGCACTCCTTGTCCGACTTCCTTACCGACATCGTAGTGGTGTTGTTCGTGAAGATAAGCTCAAAGCCTGAGGACAAGGACCACGACTATGGTCATGGCAAATACGAGACACTCGCCACATCTTTTATAGGTGTGGCGTTGCTCTGTGTCGGACTATACATATTATATAGTGGCTCCTACCGCACGTGGGCTGCATTCAACGGTGCTCCGATCGAACAACCGGGCATTGTAGCCTTGTGGGCGGCACTCTTCAGCATTATGCTGAAGGAGTGGACCTACCGCTTCACCGTCAAGGTGGGCAAGGAGGTGCAGTCGCAGGCGGTCATAGCCAACGCATGGCACCACCGTAGCGACTCGCTCTCCTCCATAGGTACAGCCATAGGCATCGGCGGAGCCATCTTCCTCGGCAAGGAGTGGGCTGTGCTCGACCCGATAGCCGCCGTTGTGGTGAGCATCTTCATCATACGCACGGCAGCCATGCTCGTGAGTGGTGCGCTTGACGAATTGCTCGAGAAGAGTCTGCCCGACGCAGAGGAGCGGCAGATAGCAGAGATTGTGCAGAGCGAGCCCGAGGTGAGCGGAATGCACCATCTGTGCACACGTCGCATCGGCAGTCGCATAGCCATAGAGATGCACCTGCGTATGCCGGGCGACATCTCGCTCAACGAGTCGCACGCCCACGCCACGAACATCGAGCGCAAGCTGCGCAGCCATTTCGGCGAGCGCACGCACATAAACATTCACGTTGAACCACTAAAGTGAACAGTAGGGGGGAGGATGCGGTATTTCCTATGTTTTATACATCTCTCCCTAATATATTAAAACCTAAGCAGTATGGATAAATCAACAGACAAACAACCTCTTACTCCCGAACTTGAGGCACGTGTGCAGCGTGCGGTGGACAACTTCATGCTGGGCTACGGCTGCTGCCAGTCGGTTGTGGCTGCCTTCGCCGACTTATATAACCTCGACGACACGATGGCGAAGCGTATTGCGGCAGGCTTCGGTGGTGGAGTAGGGCGTATGCGCATGATGTGCGGTGCCGTCTCGGGCATCGTTATCCTCGCCGGACTTGACCGCGGACAGATTGACGGTGCCGACCGCAAGGGCAAGTCGATGTGCTATAAGGTAGTGCAGGAACTGCTCGACGAGTTTAAGGTGCAGAACGGATCGGTAGTCTGTGCCGAGCTGCTCGGACTGAAGGGGCATGAGAAAGCGCAGTCGAGCTACGTTGCCTCGCCACGCACAGCCGAATACTACAAGACACGCCCGTGTGCAGCAAAGGTGGAGAGCGCAGCACGCATCTTCGCTGAATACCTTATGAATTATTAATTTTTAATTATTAATTATTAATTATTAATTATTAATTATTAATTATCGGCTTCGCCGATGAGGAATTGTTCAATTTTGAATTAGCAAAGGCTTAGACAGGCTTAAAGAGGCTTAGTTCGGCTTAAACGCTCCCTAAAGTTCGGCTTAAACGCTCCCTAAAAATCGGCTTAAACGCTCTCTAAAGTTCGGCTTAAACGCTCCCCCTAAGACCGCTCTCCAAGAAAAACAATCTACAGAAATAAAAACAATGAACAGCAAATCTATTCTTTCTCTTGCAGCCCTCTCCTGCGTTACGGCAGCGTACGCCCAGCAGCAGAAGGCGCAGCAGCACCCTAACATTGTTTACATCATGTGCGATGACCATGCCTACCAGTGCATAAGCGCATACGGCAGCGCACTCTCAAAGCTCGCACCGACCCCGAATATCGACCGTCTCGCCGAGCGTGGTATGCGCTTCGACTGTGCCTTCGTCGAGAACTCGCTCTCTACGCCGTCGCGCGCCTGCCTGATGACCGGTCAGTACAGCCATCAGAACGGCCAGCGTCAGCTGGGCGAGGGCATCGACACCACGCGCACGTTCTTCACCGAACTGCTGCAGAAGGCTGGCTATCAGACTGCCGTTGTGGGCAAGTGGCACATGGGTTGCGACCCTAAGGGCTTCGACTACTATCATGTGTACAACGACCAGGGACAGTACTGGAATCCGCAGTATCGTGGCACCGACACCAACAACGAGTTCGTCGTGGAGGAGGGCTACTCTACAGACCTTACCACCGACCACGCACTCAGCTTCATCGAGCACCGCGACCCGTCGAAACCGTTCTGTCTGCTTCTGCACCATAAGGCACCGCACCGCAACTGGCAGGCAAACCTGAAATATCTCGGTATGTACGACGACGTTGAGTTCCCGATGCCGGAGAACTTCTACGACGACTATGCTACACGCGGCTCTGCCGCTCGCACGCAGAAGATGTCCGTCACGCGCGACATGCGTTGGGAGCAGGACTTCAAAGTGCCGGAAATGCTCGACCTCAACAACCCCGACAGCAAGGACTCATACAACGCTCTAATGGGCGAGATAAACCGCATGACTCCCGAACAGCGCTCGGCTTGGGGACGCTACTACTTCCCGCGCAACCGTCGTCTGCTCGAGGCGCAGCTCAAGGGCAAGGACCTCGACAACTGGAAGTATCAGGTGTACATACGCGACTATATGTCTGTGATAGCAAGTGTTGACGAGAGCGTGGGTCGTGTGCTCGACTATCTCGACAAGAACGGACTCACCGACAATACGATGATTGTCTACACCTCCGACCAGGGCTTCTACATGGGTGAGCATGGTTGGTTCGATAAGCGTTTCATGTACGAGGAGTCGCTACGCACTCCGCTCATCGTGAGCTACCCGGGTCACACCAAGCCCGGTTCGGTATGCAACCGTCTTGTGCAGAACATCGACTATGCGCCTACGTTCCTCGCTCTCGCCGGCGTTCAGCAGCCGAAGGACATGCCGGGACGTTCGCTCGTGCCGGTACTCGCCAACGGCGACAACGTGAAGAATTGGCGTCAGAGCATCTACTACCACTACTACGACTATCCGACGTACCATATGGTACGCAAGCACGACGGTGTGCGCACCGAGCGTTATAAGCTCATCCATTTCTACGGCAAGGGCGGTCTCGACGCTGTGTCTGAGAACAAGTATCAGAACGTGCCGGGCACACGCGAGTATGGTACGATGAAGGGATTGGAGTCGATAGGTTACTTTGAGCCGAAGGATGAGGCTGTAGACTATTGCGAGCTTTACGACCTGCAGGCTGACCCGCACGAGCAGAACAACATCTTCGGCAAGCCGGGCACGGAAAAGATTACGAAGCAGTTGCAGCGCGAACTTGATAAATACAGAAAGACACTCGCTGTGGACGAATATTAGAAAAGTAAAAGAGTAAAAAAGTAAAAGAGTAAAAAGGATAAGCCGAACTAAGCCGCTTTAGGTCCTCTAAGCCCTCCCCGATGGGGAGGGTTGGGAGGGGCTCCTTTTTACTTTTTTACTCTTTTACTTTTAAAAGATATAATTTTGTGGGTGCGTGGTATGGGCAAGATGCCCATACCTCCTACTTTTTACTTTTTTACTCTTTTACTTTTTTACTTTTAAAAGCCTCTTTTACTTTTAATAGTTAATCTTCATTCCGACATAGTAACTTCTTGGCAGCGATGGACCATAGATGTAGCCGGAGTCGCGGTTCCATCCCTTGTCGAAGTCCTTTTGGTAAGAATTGGTGATGTTCTGCACACCGCCATTCACCTGAAGTGTGAGATACTTGTAGACGGGGAAGTCGTATGCCAACTTGAGATTTACCTCCATGAATTTGGGAGTGTTTACTGCCACGGGTGCTTCAACCCCCGAGCCTGCAGCGTGACCAACGAGCATACTGCCAGTGTAGTTTCCGGTTACGGAAGCAGTGAAACGCTTCACGGGTGTGAAGGAAGCTGTGAAGTAGCCGTATGTGTTTGGTGTGCGCATCATCTTCTTGTACTTCTGTTCTGGCACCTCATCGTTCCAGGCAATAGCCTCGTCGTAGTGGCTTTGCTGCAAAGTGAGTCCGGCTTGCAGCATGAACCATCGTGTGAACATAGCCTTTCCTTCGATGTTCAGTCCGAATACCTTCGCACCATAAGCATTGTAACGCTCCTGCACGGTGTTGCCCTGTGCGTCGGGTTGGTCGAGCTGGCGAAGCGCAAACACATTGTTCAAGTCGGTGTAGAAGCCTTCTATCAGGAGGTTGGTCTGTACGGAGCCGAAATTATGATACAAGTCGGCTGACAGGCTGAAGCTGTTTGATCGCTCTTCCTTCAAGTTGTTAGCCAATACCGTAACCAGACGTTCGCCACCCACAACGCCCACATGCAAGTCTTCGTCGAATGCTTGTGGTGCTCTAAATCCTCCGGCATAGGTAAGGCGGAGGTTTATGTTCTCCGTAGGGTTAAAGCGGAGGTTGGCACGCGGACTGAATATCATGCGTTTCACTAAGTTGTGCTTATCCGCTCTGCCGCCCAAGAGCAGGCTCCACTGCTTGTTCTTCCACTCGTTTTGGAAGAAGAAACTACCGATGTGCACGTCTTGCTTGAAATTGCGGTTGTAGCCGAGGATTACGTCTTTCAAACCGTCATAGTTATACTCAGCACCGAGAGTCAGGTCGGAGGGCATGAAGAGCAATTTCTTAAACGAGTGGACGTACTGCGAGCCTGCGACGTATGTGAAGTCGTGAGTGTTGCCGTATGCCTTTGTAGCGGCTTGTATGTCTTCTTCGGTTCCCTCTCCGATGCCGCCATAATAGCTCTTTCGTGATGTGGCTTGGAACGAGAAGTAAGCCGACAGGCGGTTCTTCTCGTCTGGCGAGTAGAAGTTGTACGTGAGTCCGCCGCCCTGTATGTTGTGCTCCACCTGCTCGGTGATGTTCGCCTCGTGAGAAGGCAGATCGAGTTTGTTGCCGCCGCGGCGGAACTCATGTATGCCGTGATACTGAAGACTCAGCTTGGAGTGTGGGTTAAGTCGGAGGTAGGAGTTAAGACCGAAGGTCTGGCTCTTCAGTTCGGGCAGTTCGGTGTATCCGTCGCCGTCGTGGTCGTAGCCCTGGCGTGTGCGTGTTTGTCCGTAGGCATATACGCCAGCCTTGTTGTCGTCGGTAACCAGAGACACGTTTCCGGTCGTTACGTTATCGAACGAGTTGGCACCTCCCTGTGCCATGAATGTATGTCCGAAGGATGCCGAATTGCGTATGGGCTCCTTTGTGATGATGTTGATGGTTCCGCCGATAGCGGATGCACCGAAGAGAGCGGAGCCTCCACCGCGCACCACCTCTACACGATCTATCATGTTGGTAGGTATCTGTTCCAGACCGTACACACCGTTGAGCGAAGAGAATATGGGGCGCGAATCGACCAATATCTGAGAATAGTGTCCGTCCAAGCCGTTTATTCTTACCTGTGTGAAGCCACAATTCTGACAATCGTCTTCTGTGCGTACGCCGGGTTGGAAGTTGAGTCCCTTGGCAAGACACGTCGATTGGGTGATATCAAACATTTTGCTGCCAATCACGCTCACCAAGTTCGGAGCCAGTCGGCGTTTTGTCTCGCTGCGGTTGGCTGAAACAACGACCTCGTCAAGCGCAACGTCGTCGGTGAGAAGCTCAAAGTTGAGTTCCTGAGTGGCATCCTTTTTTATCGTTATTGTTTTCTCGACGGGCTTGAAGCCCATACATTTTACCTCAAGAGTGAATTTACCCTCAGGCAAGTTCTTAAGAAAGTAGTGTCCCGTCTTGTCTGTAGTACAGCCTATTGTTGTACCTTTGATATGGATGGTGGCGTAGGCAATGTGTTCGCCACTCTTTCTGTCGACCACATGTCCGTAGACGTTGGCATCGGTAGGCGTTGGCGTGTGTTCTGCACTGTTATCCTTCACTTCAACACGTGTTGTGTTTTCGTTATCCTTTACTTCGACTGCATTAGCAGCAAATGACACTGTCAATGCACCGGTGAGGAGCATCAACTGATAATTCTTTGATCTCATTTTGCTTTGTCTTTTAAAATTTAGTGTTACGTAAAAATGTTATTTCAGCATTTGAGTTGCAAAGTTATTTACTTTTGTATATATATGAAATACCTAATATGTATGTTTTGTGTGATGTTCGGTTTGCTCCGATACCTATAAATGATTATTCGAATGGTTGTTTGATGTGGTTTGATAATATATATAATGTGTATGTGGTGTTGGGTCATCAAAAGTAGGTAGTGGTATGTGCTAACTTTCTTTACTATATTTTAGGTATTGCCTGCTTTTTTTCTTCAAAGTACGACTTTGCAGTCGTGAAAATTATATAATTAACCTCAAATCCGCAACTACGCGCCTAATATGATACAGAAGCGAAAATAATCTGCAT
>ENA-ORVB01000084-ORVB01000084.1-human-gut-metagenome-genome-assembly--contig:-NODE-84-length-77204-cov-18.8702_pt1 | contig 77204 bp, 68 predicted proteins | sample MGYA00242090_ERZ509231 | MGnify/ENA primary metagenome ERZ509231 (study PRJEB26280, sample SAMEA2338798) | human gut metagenome | biome: human gut; feature: human-associated habitat; material: faeces...
TACTCATAAACAAATCCTCCATATAATATTTATAATTTATTCTACCAATAAAAATTATAAAATCCAACATATATTTATAATTTTTTATAAGCCTATTTTAACAGTTAAACACCTTCCTTATTATAGCAGTTAATAGTTATTTTCATTATAACACGATTGATAGCCTGAAGCTATCAAAAAACACTAAAAGATATATTGGAAGTATCAATTAAGATAGCATATAATATAACCATAAGGTTGTTAAAAAATTAACTTTTGGGTAAATGAAACTTATAACAAGCATATTATTTAAGGAGTAAAATTATGGCAGAGAGAATTACAGGACATACTGAATTAATCGGATTAATGGCTTATCCAATCAGACATTCAAGCTCACCTGCAATGCATAATGAAGCATTCGCAACATTAGGACTTGACTATGCATACTTAGCATTCGAAGTTGACAACAGCACATTAGAGGATGCAGTCAAGGGACTTCGTGCTTTAAAGATGGTTGGATCTAACGTATCAATGCCGAACAAAACAGTTGTAGGACAGTACTTAGACGAGTTATCTCCAGCAGCTAAAATGGCAGGAGCTGTTAACACGATCGTAAATGACAACGGAAAACTGATCGGACATATCACAGACGGTATCGGATACATGCAGTCATTAAAAGACAACGATATTGACGTGATCGGTAAAAAAATGACAATCGCTGGTGCTGGTGGAGCTGCGACAGCAATCGAGATTCAGGCTGCATTAGACGGTGTCAAAGAAATGTCAATCTTCAATATCAAAGATAAATTCTGGGCTAACGCTGAAGAAACAGTAAAGAAGATCCGTGAAAACACAGATTGTATCGTAAATCTTTACGATCTTGATGACAAAGATAAATTAAGAGAAGAAATTGCAGACAGCTACTTATTCGCACAGGCAACTGGTGTAGGAATGAAACCATTAGAAGGACAGACAGTTGTTCCTGATGAAACATACTTCCGTCCAGACCTGATCGTAACAGATACAGTTTACGCTCCAAGAGAGACAGAAACATTAAGACTTGCTAAGAAAGCTGGATGTAAGACAATGAACGGTCTTGGAATGATGTTATTCCAGGGTGATGCTGCTTTCCACTTATGGACAGGAAAACATATGCCGATCGACCATATGAAAGAAGTATTAGATATCAAATATGACTAAGATCAGTCATAACCATATAGCAAACGAGAGGAATTATTAAAATGGATAAAAAATACATACCAAGTGCCTTAGTTCTTTATCTGAACTATTTCATTCATGGAATTGGATGTTCCATCTTAAGTCAGCAGGTAGTAAAAGAAATGCTCGCAAGCCAGTGGGGATTAAAAGATGTTATGGCAGTAACTTCCATTGCAGCAGCATTAGGATTGGGACGTTTGATCTCCCTTCCATTTGCAGGACCTTTATCTGACAAATTAGGACGTCGTTTATCAGTGATCATTGGATGTGCTTCATACGTTATTTTCTTAGTAGGGATCGCATTCTCACCAAACACAACAATTGCTTATATCGCAGCAGTTCTTGGTGGTATCGCGAACTCATTCTTAGATACAGCAACATATCCAGCTGTAACTGAAATTATTTACAAATATACAGGTATCGCAACAATGGGGATCAAATTCTTCATTTCTGTTGCACAGTTATTAATGCCTTTCTTCTTAGGTATTGTAGCAGGAACAAGCATGTCATACTTAATGCTTCCAGTTATCGCTGGTGTATGCATCGGTATCATGGGAATCTTAGCAATCTTTGCTCCATTCCCAGCAACATCTGAAGCAGGAAAATCTGAATCTTTCATCAGCAACTTAAAGAATGCACATTTTTCTATCGAGAGTATTGCATTGATCCTGATCGGATTCACAAGTACAGCTACATTCCAGTTATGGTTAAACTGTGCTCAGACATTTGGTACTGAAATTGCAAAAATCCCATCTCAGAACGTATCTGTGATGCAGACATACTATTCTGCAGGTACAATGGTAGCATTATTCGTAACAAGTGTATTGATCACAAAATTCAAACAGGTAAGATTCCTAGTGATTTATCCAGCAATCTCTCTTGTAATGTTAGCATTAGTTTACATTATTAAGACACCTATGATCTGCTATGTTGGAGCATTCGTGATCGGATATGCAGCAGCAGGCGGAGTACTTCAGATGGCAACAGCCGTTGTAAATGATCTGTTCCCTAAAATCAAAGGAACAATCACAAGTTTAGTTATGATCGCATCTAGCTTATGTAACTACACAATCTTAACAGCAGCTGCAAAAATGACATCTACAAGCGTAATCATGATGAATATCGTAATTACAGCAATCGGAATCTTATTAGCACTTTTCGTAAACGTACGTTATGGTGTATTATTAAAGAATGCAGAAGAGGCATCTAAAAATTAATTAGTATTGGTAATAGGAACTCCCGAGGTTTATGCTTCGGGAGAACGTTCGGACAATAGGAGGAAATTGTCAATGAATACAGTAAAAGTAAGAAATATTGAAATCGGAAGCGGAGTTCCTAAAATCTGTGTACCTATCGTAGGTGTTACAAAAGATGAAATCATCGCAGAAGCGAAAACATTTGACAGCATCCCTGTAGACGTTGTGGAATGGCGTGTTGACTGGTTCGAAGGAGTATTCGAATTTGATAAAGTAGAAGACGTATTAAAAGACTTAAGAGAAGCTTTAGGTGAAACACCAATTCTTTTCACATTCCGTACATCAAAAGAAGGTGGAGAAAAAGCAATCGAAGCAGAACCTTACAAAGAATTAAACATCGCTGCTGCAAAAACAGGATATGTTGATCTTGTAGATGTAGAAGCATTCACAGGTGATGAGATCGTAAAAGCAATCGTAGCAGCTGCTCATGAATGTGGAGTAAAAGTTGTTGCATCGAACCATGATTTTGACAAAACACCTGAAAAAGATGAAATCGTAAGAAGACTTTGCAAAATGCAGGAACTTGGTGCTGATATCCCTAAGATCGCAGTTATGCCAACTTGCAGACGTGACGTATTAACACTTCTCTGTGCAACAGAAGAAATGTATACAGAACATGCAGATCGTCCGATCATCACAATGTCTATGGCAGGAACAGGGCTGATCAGCCGTCTTTGCGGTGAAGTATTCGGATCTGCTCTTACATTCGGAGCAGCGAAAAAAGCATCTGCACCTGGACAGGCAGCAGTCAATGACTTAAATAATATGCTTCAGTTCCTTCATGAAAATCAGGGATTATAAGAACTGAATCTTTAAAAATTAAATGTAGAAGAGGAGAAGATTCTTGGTTATTCTTTTCCTCTTTTTTAAATACATAAAAAATATTTGCTGAAATCCTATTTTTTCAGTATAATTTAGTAGAGCAAATTGTTAAAGTTTTGCCATAGTTTGTGAAAATAAAGACTTTTGTTATAGAAAGTAGAAAGAGGTGAATCATGCTAAAATGGCTTGATGAGAATCTGGAAGAATTTCTAATGGTAGCATTATTGATCGCCATGACAGTGATCATGGGAATTCAGGTATTTGCAAGATATGCACTTGGAGCGTCCCTTTCATGGTCAGAGGAACTGACAAGATATTTATTTATCTGGTCAGGCTTTATCAGTGTTAGTTATTGTACTAAGAAATGTATTTCCATTAAAATCGAACAGTTTGTAGCAATGTTTCCAAGAAGAGGGAAAGCATTGTTCAAAGTGGTGAACCACACGATCGAACTTGCCTTGTTTTTATATCTGATTCCATATGCAGTTCTTTATTTAAAGAGTGCATTTGAAAGTGGACAGGTAAGTCCCGCATGTCAGATTCCAATGTATTATATTCAGGCAGCCCCGCTATTTAGTTTTGTTTTAGTAGCATTTCGTATCGTCCAACGTTGGATCATTGAATTTAAGATTGTGATCCGCAAAGATGAAGAAAAGGAGGAAAAATAAATGTCAGCAGCAGTCGTATTTTTACTCTTCTTTATTTGTCTGATCATTGCAATTCCGATTTCGATCGCCCTTGGGATCGTATCTGTACTTCCAGGAGCATTTGATCCATCATTTACAGCAAGCGGGACATTTGTCATTCGTTCTATGCTTGGAGGAATTGATAGTTTCCCATTACTTGCAGTTCCAATGTTTGTATTATCTGGAATGATCATGGCAAAAGGGGGAATCTCTAAGAAGATTTTTGACGTTTTTGCGTTTTTTATAGGAAAATTAACGGCAGGAATGCCATGTGCAGTAATTGTAACCTGTTTATTTTATGGAGCAATCTCAGGATCTGCACCTGCAACTGTAGCAGCAGTAGGAAGTATGACAATTCCGATCTTAGTTCGTTTAGGATATGACAAGTCATTTTCAACAGCAATCGTAGCAGTTGCGGGTGGGCTTGGAGTTATCATACCGCCAAGTATCCCATTTATCATGTATGGTATGGCATCTGGGGAATCTGTAAGTGATCTGTTTATGGCAGGAGTTGTACCAGGATTATTGATTGGTGCCTTATTGATGGTGTATGCCATTTATTATTGTAAAAAACATGGAGAAGATAAGGAAAAGATCGCAGCAGAGATTGATCAGTTACATGCAAAAGGATTTATTGGAGTATTTAAAGAAAGCTTTTTTGCAATCTTAAGTCCGGTGATCATTCTTGGATGTATTTACACAGGAGTTGCATCTCCAACAGAAGCAGCGGTTATTTCCGTATTTTATTCTTTGATCGTCAGCTTATTTATTTATAAATCCATGAAATTTAAAGATATCTGGGGAATCATGGTAGAAGGTGTGAAAACTTATGCCCCAATTCTGTTTATCTTAGCAGCATCCATTGCATTCTCAAGAGTATTAACATTGATGCGTGTACCACAGTCCATTAGTGCATGGATCTTAGGTAACTTCCATAATAAGATTGTGATCTTGCTTGTGATCAATATATTCTTGTTGATCGTAGGTATGGTCATGGATACGACACCAGCGATTCTTATTTTGACACCAATTTTATTACCGATCGTTACAGCAATCGGTATGAATCCGATTCATTTTGGTGTTATGATGGTTGTAAACCTTGCAATTGGTTTCGTTACACCACCAATTGGAGTCAACTTATTTGTGGCATCATCCTTAACGGATATTCCAGTGATGAAGATCGCACAGAAAGCAATGCCGTTGATCGTCTGCTTCCTTGTTGCATTACTTCTGATCACATTTATTCCACAGATCAGCCTGGCACTTTTATAAGGAGGTTTAGGATTTCATGAGAAAAATCATAAAAAGATCCGTCGTAGTTCTTCTTGCAGGAGTCTTATTATTCAGTTTATCTGGATGCAAGAAGAAACAAAAGAAAGACGAAGTACAAAGATATGCATGGCCGCTTGGAACTTCCAGTCCGGAAGATACGGTAACGCAGCTTTATGCAGAGAAGTTTGCAAAAGAAGTTTCCAGATTAAGTCATGGAAAGATGAAGATCGAAGTTTATCCAAACAGTACACTCGGAGGAGACCGTGAGCTTCTTGAGAGTTGTAAAGATGGGGATATCCCATTTGTCGTACAGAATACTGCACCACAGGTAACATTCCTTCCAGATACCGCAGTATTTGACCTGCCAAGTGCATTTACAACGATCCAACAGGCACGAGCAGCTGTTGATAATGAAGAGTTCTATCAGAAGATGGAGAAAGTATATCAGAAGGGTGGATATAAATTACTTGGATATGCCGATCAGGGATTCCGTGTTATGTCTACCAATAAGAATGTTAAGAGTATTAACGACTTCAAAGGACAGAAGATCCGTACGATGGAGAACAGCTATCATTTGAAGTTCTGGAAGACACTTGGAGCGAATCCAACACCAATGACATTCAGCGAAGTTTATATCGGACTTCAGCAGGGAACGATCGATGCACAGGAGAATCCTTACGAAGTTATCGTTTCCAGCAAATTATATGAACAGCAGGATTATGTTGTAGAGACAAACCATCTACCACATTATATTTCGCTGATCGTCAGTGATGCATTCTATAATAGTCTGTCAAAAGATCAGCAGAAGATCATCGATCAGGCATCACAGACAGCGAAAGTGTATGCGAGAGAAGCATCTGATAAGCGAATTGCAGACCGTATCAAGATCATTGAAGACAGTGGTACAAAGATTGTGAAACTTGATACAAAGACACAGAAAGAGATGCGTAAGCAGGCACAGCCAGTTTATGATGCGATTAAGAAGAGTATCTCAAAAGATATTTATAATGCATATTTAAGTGGTGTAGAGAAATAAAATGAATGATATGAGACTAGAATTTTTGAAAAAACTGGTCTCATATTTTGTTTTCTTCTTGCTAATTATAAAAAGCTGTTATAAAATAAACAAGATTGAACAATGTAAAGATGTAAAAAGGAAGATAAATTATGTTTCAGAAATTCTACCCGTCCGAAGATATCAGAAGTACTTATGATATTGATTTCGAACGATACTACAAAGAAGGATATCGAGGAGTGATCTTTGATGTCGATAATACGTTAGTACCACACAATGCACCAGCAGATGAACGTGCAAAGAAGTTATTTAAGAGACTGGATGCGATGGGGATGCAGTATTGTTTTACAAGTAACAACAAAGAACCAAGAGTGAAAGCGTTCTGCGAGGCAGTCGGTGGAAAATATTATGTATACAAAGCAAATAAACCATCGATCAAAGGATATGAGACAGCAATGAAATTGATGGGAACGGATAAGAAGAATACATTCTTCGTTGGAGATCAGTTGTTTACAGATGTTTATGGAGCGAACAGAACAGGTATACATAGTATTCTTGTAACACCGATGAATCCGAAAGAAGAGATTCAGATCGTCATAAAGCGTTATTTTGAAAAGATTGTGTTGTGGCAGTACCGTAAGAAAAAACATTAATGAAATAATAAAAAACATGGGTCCGATCTTTGTTATCTGGTCCATGTTTTTTATTATTTTACAATATATTTCTTATCTTTTAAAGAAAGGTTTGAAATCAAAATTATGATCTTAGATGAAATCCTGACGTTCTAATGCAACTAAAATGTCACGACCTTCTTTTACACCTTCGATGATACGACGTGTCTGAGCACTGTCACCGATATTAAGTACTTCAACACCTTCATAGATGAAGTGGTTGTATAATTCCTGAAGAGAAGGAGTTGCAGACTGCATTCCAAGACATACAAATCCATAATCGAAGTCTAATTTAAGATCTTTATAGTCATGTCTTACAATAAAGCTGTGATCTTTAACTTCTAATAAAGAAGCATTTGGATACTGATTTACTTTATTCTTATTCATGAATTCGATAGAACCAGTCTTAGTGATAAAGTCAAGGTTCTCACCGAAGTGAGCTTTCTGCTCAACGATCGTTACATCAGCTTTTCTAGGAACAAAGAATTCAACAACGTCAAGTCCTACGTTACCACCACCGATTACAACAACTTTCTTACCAGATAAATCTTCTGGATAAGAATCTACGTGATCTACCAGATCAAAGATCGTAGATACATTTCCTGCTTCTAAGTTCTCTTTTAATCCAGGGATATTTGGAAGAAGAGGAACGGATCCTGTTGCGTTAACAACGATATCTGGTTTGAAACCTTCGATAAATTCGATAGAAGCTTCTGTATTCTTACAGATAAACAGGTTCTTAAGTTTCATTGCACGACGTTCTAAGTACTGAGGGAAATATCCAAGACGCTGTTTGTTAGGCATCTTTCCTACACGTCTGGCAAGTCCACCGAGTTCTCCTGATTTCTCAATCAGAACAGTTGCACATCCAACTTCAGCAGCTGTGCATGCAGCTTCAAGACCAGCAGTACCACCACCAACAACAACAACGTTGCATGGTTTTTTTAATTTCTTATCTTTATATAATGAACCTGAAACAAGAGCAGGATTGATGCTGCATCGGATAGGTTCATCCCCTAATGTTGCTGTACATCCATTGTTACATGAGATACAACGATTGATATCATCTGTGTTACCAAACTGAACTTTATTTACCCATTCAGGATCAGCGATCAGTCCACGTCCGATTGCGATCAGATCTGCTTCACCATCTTCAAGAATACGGTTTGCAACTTCTGGTTCACGGATATTACCGCTTGTCTGACAAGGCTTTCCAGTCTTTTCTTTGATTGATTTAGACATATAAGATTTCCATCCATCTGGAAGGTAATCTGCATCATACTGGTACTGGATAGAACATGTAAGTCCAGCAGAAACATCAAATACATCAACGTAATCTTTGAAATATTCAACGATCTCTAATGTATCATCTAATGTGTTACCACCTTCAGCAAGTTCATCAGCACTGATTCCTAAGAAGATAGGAATATTTTCACCAACTGTCTCACGAACAGCTTTTAATACTAATGTAGTGAAACGTGCACGATTCTCTTTGGATCCACCAAATTCATCAGTACGGTCATTTGTTGTTGGAGATAAGAACTGGTTTAATAAATAACCATGTCCAGCCTGAATCTCAACAGCATCAAATCCTGCTGTAACTGCACGTTTTGCTGCTTCAGCAAATTTATCAACGATCGTGTAGATTTCATCTGTTGTTAAAGCACGAGGAATATCACCACCAACTCTGGATGGAATATCAGATGCAGATACTGGCTGGATGTTTGTCATCTTACCATTTGCTACAGAACCAGCATGGTTTAATAAGATGCTGATTTTGGATCCGCAGTCATGGATGCTTTCACATAATCTGTATAATCCAGGAATATAGTTATCGTGGTCGATACGAAGCTGGTATGATCCGCTTGCTCCCTGTGGTGAATAAACACTCGCAGCTTCAATTGTGATCAGACCTGTTCCGCCCTTTGCACGCTGTTTATAATAATCAATGATTCTCTCATTTACTTCTCCGGTATGCTCAGCAAAATTTGTTCCAATGGGAGTCATGACAATTCTGTTCCTTAATGTCATAGATTTTACTGTGTACGGTTCAAATAATTTACGGAAATTCTTTGCTGCCATAATTATGATCCTCCAATTTGCTTAATAGTTTTCTAAAAATAATTATAGCAAAGTAGATATATAAATGCAATGAAGAATATGGTATACTATCCATAAATAAATTTTATGAATTGAAAGGGAATAGATTATGAATTTGAATCATTTGTACTATTTTCGGGCATTAGCTAAGGAAGAACACTATACTAGAACTGCAGATATGCTGTCCATTACGCAGCCAAGTTTAAGTCATGCGATCTCATGTCTTGAGAGTGAATTAGGAGTGAAATTATTCGAAAAACAGGGGAGAAATGCAAAATTAACGAAATATGGAGCATTGTTTTTACGTTATGTGGAGCAGTCGCTGGATATGTTGGATGAAGGAAAAAGGGTGGTAACAGAAACATCAGGAACCAGCGGTGGATTTATTGATATGGGGTATATCTTTACTTTGGGAAGTCATTTTATTCCAAATCTGATCAAAGGTTATCTGGAAGAAAAAGGGAAGAATCATATTCATTTTTCATTTGGACAGGGAACGACGAAGAAAATCGTGGAAGAATTAAAAGATGGGAAATATGATCTTGCATTTTCTTCTTATGTGGAAGGGGAAGATGAACTTGAATTTATTCCGGTTGGTCAGGAAGAACTGGTTTTGATCACACCAAAGGACCATCCATTGGCTCAAAAGGAAGAAATCGATCTTCTGGATACAATTGAATATGATTACGTATATTTTACAAAGAACAGTGGATTAAGGCCAGTGATCGACAGTTGTTTTTCAAGGATTAAAAGGCAACCAACGATTGCATATGAAGGGGAAGAAGATTCTTCTGTTGCAGGGCTTGTTGCAGCAGGATTTGGAATTGCGATCGTTCCAAAGATTCCGCTTCTTGATACAATGGATGTGTGTGTTCGTCCGATCATATCACCAGAGATCGAACGATATATATATCTTGTACTAAAAAAAGAAAAATATCTGACACCGGTTGTGAAAGATTTTATTTCATTTATCACAGATCAAAGTGAATTTGCCTAAATTATAGAGGCAATGAATTGAAAAAATATAGGAATGTATGATATACTGAACAAGACCACACTTCGTTATCTGAGAAGTATGGGGACATTTAGTATAGAAAAGGAAAGAACAAGAAGATGAGTCAGTTAGAAGAGATTAGAGAGAGATTAGATCTGTGTGATAAGAAGATTGTCTCTGTATTAGAAGAGAGAATGGATATCATCAAAGAGATCATGGTCTACAAGAAAGAGAATGGATTGCCAATCCTTCAGCCAGAACAGGAAAAGAGACAGCGTAAGATGCTGCTCACACATGTGGATGAGAATACCTATAAGGACGAGATTCTTGATATATTTACTTATATTGTAGAAAACAGCAGAAGAATTCAGGCAAAGACATTATTTACACATAACATCTTATTGATCGGATTTATGGGAGCAGGTAAGAGTACTGTTTCTACATATCTAAGTAAGATCCTTGCATCTCCACAGGTAGAGATGGATGAAGAGATCGTGAAGAAAGAAGGAATGTCTATCAATAAGATTTTTGAAGAATATGGAGAGACATATTTCAGAAACTGTGAGACAAACCTTTTGATTGAGCTTCAGAAGAAGAATAACCAGATCATCTCCTGTGGTGGTGGAGTTGCGCTTCGTGATGAGAACGTTGCTGAGATGAAGAAGAATGGAAAGGTCGTTTTATTAACAGCATCTCCAGAAGTGATCTTAGAGCGTGTCAAAGACAATGATGACAGACCATTATTACGTGGGAATAAGAATACTGAATTTATTTCTAATATGATGGAACAACGCCGTCCAAAGTACGAAGCGGCAGCAGATGTTGTAGTGAACACAGATTATAAGACTGTGGAAGAGATCGCAGAAGAGATCGTTGTGAAGTTAACAAGAGATGCAGATTAATCAGTAACATACAAGTTTTGCCCCTGTTTATGGGCAGATGGAGGATGAGCGAATGCATGGATTTACCCAGTATACACCAACAAGAATCATTTTTGGAAAAGAGACACAGAAGCAGGCAGGAGAACTTGCGAAAAGCCTGAAAGCTTCCAAAGTATTCGTTGTCTATGGTGGAGGAAGTGTTGTAAGAAGCGGATTACTTGATGAGGTAACTGCTTCATTAGAAGAAGCCGGTCTTGAATATATGACAGTTGGAGGCGTGAAGCCGAATCCAAGGCTTTCATTTGCGAGAGAAGCAGTGAAGAAATCCATTGAATTTGGAACGGACTTTGTATTGGCAGTAGGTGGAGGAAGTGTGATCGATACCTCAAAGGCTGTTGCACATGGAACAGTGAATCCGGATACAGATATCTGGGAGTTCTGGTCTAAGAAACAGACAGTGAAGAAATCTCTTCCTGTTGGAGTTGTATTAACACTTGCAGCGGCAGGAAGTGAGACAAGCGATTCAGCAGTACTTACGAATGAAGAGACGAAGATCAAGAGAGGTCTTTCCACAGATTTCAACCGCCCGGCATTTGCAATCATGAATCCTGAACTTACATATACATTACCAAAGTATCAGGTAGGATGCGGCATTGTGGATATTATGATGCATACATTGGATCGTTATTTTACACAGACAGAGAATAATGAACTGACAGACGAGATTGCAGAAGGTCTGCTTCGTACAGTGATCAGAAATGGTGCGGTTGCGATTAAGGATTCACACGATTATAATGCGATGAGTGAGATCATGTGGGCAGGAAGTCTTTCACACAACGGAATTACAGGACTTGGAGCTGAGAAAGACTTTGCAGTGCATCAGTTAGGACATGAACTGAGTGCGAAGTTTGATATTGTACATGGGGCAAGTTTATCCGCTGTCTGGGAAGCATGGGCAACCTATGTATATGATGCAAAACCAGCCAGATTTGCGCAGTATGCAAGAAGAGTCTGGAATGTAGAAGAAGCTGACGATGTGAAGGCAGCACAGGAAGGAATCCGAAAAACAGTTACATATTTTGCATCACTTAATATGCCGACAAGTTTTCGTGAGGCGAAAGAAATTGGTTCAAAAACAGACGAAGAAGTGAAGCAAATGGCACATGGATGTTCCTATGAAGGAACCAGAACGATCGGTTCTTTTAAGGTCTGTGATGAGAATGACATATACGAAATCTATAAATTAGCAAATAAATAGTTGATTCAACTATAGATTTAAGATAAAATAAAAAAAGATATAATTTAAGGAGGACAATTATAATATGGTTACAGCAGGAGATTTTAAGAATGGATTAACAATTCAGTTCGAGAATAATATTTACCAGATCATCGAATTCCAGCATGTAAAACCTGGAAAGGGAGCAGCGTTCGTACGTTGTAAATTAAAAAATATCAAGAACGGTGGAGTTGTTGAGAAAACATTCCGTCCAACAGAGAAATTTGAAAACGCTCATATCGAACGTAAAGAAATGCAGTATCTGTACAATGATGGAGAATTATTCTACTTCATGGATAACGAAACATTTGATCAGATCGCATTAGGACCAGATGTTATCGGAGATTCTTTAAAATTCGTTAAAGAAAACGAAAACGTTACGATCGTTTCTCACGCAGGAAATGCATTCCAGGTTGAGCCACCAATCTCTGTAGAATTACTTGTTACAGAATGTGAACCAGGAGAAAAAGGAAACACAGCACAGGGTGCTACAAAACCATGTATCGTTGAAACAGGTGCTCAGGTAATGGTACCATTATTCGTTAACGAAGGTGATACGTTAAAGATCGATACAAGAACTGGAGAATATTCTTCAAGAGTATAATCTTGTTATGAAAGATAAGAATCGTGGAATTATATGCATCATACTGTCAGCTTTTTCCTTTGCCCTTATGGCATTGTTTTTAAAGCTGTCAGGAGATCTTCCAGCGATCGAGAAGAGTTTTTTCCGCAATTTAGTTGCTGTGGTCATTGCATTTATCATGATCATTCGTAGCAAGGAAAAGATTCAGATTCAGAAAAGAAATTTGCATTGGTTTATTCTAAGGTCCCTTTTTGGGACCTTAGGTATTTTCTGCAACTTTTATGCGGTAGATCACCTGGTGCTTTCAGATGCTTCATGTCTAAATAAGTTATCGCCATTTTTTGTTATTGTATTTTCTTATTTAGTACTGAAAGAGAAGATCACACCGACACAATGCGCATGCGTGATCGCAGCTTTTGTCGGTAGTTTATTTATTGTAAAACCAAGTTTCGCAGGCGGGATGACACCAGCAGCTGTGATCGGCTTTGCAGGGGGAATGTGTGCAGGTTTTGCATATACCTGTGTGAGAAAACTTGGACTTAGAGGAGAAAGAGGACCAATGATCGTGCTTTTCTTCTCAACATTTTCTATGTTGGCGTGTGTACCATATTTGATCATGGATTTTCATCCGATTTCAGCAAGGCAGTTATTCTTTTTGTTATTAACAGGATTAGCTGCTGCAGGAGGACAGTTTGGAGTCACAGCGGCATATACGTATGCACCAGCAAGGGAAATTTCTGTATATGATTACACACAGATCATGTTCTCAGCAATTATGGGGCTTCTCGTTTTTGGCCAGCTTCCAGATATGCTGAGTTTTGTAGGATATTGTGTGATCATTGCAGCAGGAGTGATTATGTTTCTTTATAATAAGAGACGTGGAGGAAATTAGATGAAATTCATATCATGGAATGTCAATGGGATCAGAGCATGTGTGAAGAAAGGATTTTTGGATTTTTTCAATGAGACAGATGCCGATATTTTCTGCATTCAGGAAAGTAAGATGCAGGAAGGCCAGCTTGACCTGAATCTTCCGGGATATCACCAGTACTGGAATTATGCAGTGAAGAAGGGATATTCAGGAACAGGCATTTTTACAAAAGAAGAACCGATCAGCGTTTTTTATGGTCTTGGGATAGAAGAACATGATCAGGAAGGACGTGTGATCACACTGGAGTTTAAAGATTATTACTTTATCACAGTGTATACACCGAATTCACAAAGTGAACTGGCAAGGCTTTCTTATCGAATGAAGTGGGAAGAGGATTTTCTTGCTTATTTGAAGAAGTTAGAAGAGAAAAAGCCGGTGATCTTTTGTGGAGATCTGAATGTTGCAGTCGAGGAGATCGACCTTAAGAACCCAAAGACAAATAGAAAAAATGCTGGTTTCACCGATGAAGAACGTGAAAAAATGAGAACAATCCTTAGCAATGGATTTATCGATACCTTCCGTTATTTATACCCAGACCAGACAGGAATCTATTCCTGGTGGTCTTACCGCTTCAATGCGAGAAAGAATAACGCAGGGTGGCGCATTGACTATTTTATTGTATCAGAGTGTTTAAAAGATCGTATCAGTGATGCGAAGATCTTAACAGATGTGATGGGATCAGATCACTGTCCGATCGAGTTGGATTTCAAATGAAAATTACAGACTGTGGATTGAAACAGATAATAAGAACAGAAAGAGGTAAAATCAGATGGTAGAATTAACAAACAAAGAATTCTTTCAGGATTTAGATCAGACAATTGCAGCTCAATTATTTGAACAGACAACGTATCCATGGGAGATTCTTCCATTGATCAAAGATTTTGTACTGGAAGTTGGACCAACACTATCAGTAGATGAATATGATCAGGTAGAAGAAGATGTATGGATCGCGAAAAGTGCAACGATCGCCAAGACGGCAACGATCAATGGACCAGCGATCATTGGTCCAGATACAGAAGTGCGCCCAGGAGCATTTATCAGAGGAAATGCATTGATCGGGGCAGGATGTGTTGTAGGAAATTCTACAGAGATCAAGAATGATATTTTATTTAATAATGTTCAGGTGCCTCATTACAATTATGTAGGAGATTCTATTTTAGGATATAAGTCTCATATGGGAGCTGGATCCATCACATCGAATGTAAAATCTGACAAGACAAACGTTGTGATCAAAAACGGAGAAGAAAAGATTGAGACTGGAAGAAAGAAGATCGGTGCGATCTTAAGTTCTCGTGTAGAAGTAGGATGCGGAACTATCTTGAATCCAGGATCAGTGGTTGGTCATGATACCAATATTTATCCATTATCTATGGTACGTGGATGTATCGCACCAAACAGCATCTATAAGAACGCAGGAGAGATCGCTCAAAAACGATAGGACCTGTAATGGAGGGAAACCATATGAAAGGTGCAAAATATATACTAACAGCAGCGGTGATCGCAATGAGCAGCGTGATGATGACGGGATGCTTTAAGCCGTCAAAAGATGCTGTCGTGGAATCAAAATATTATCAGAGTCTTAAAGATCAAAGAGATAAACTGTCTGTTCAGTTAAAAGAAGAAAAGAAAAAAACAAATTCACTAAATAAGAAGATCAAAGCAATCCATGCAACTTCTGGAGATCAAAAGATTGCAGACTATAAAAGTCGTGTCAAAGACAGCAGGATCATTAAAGTTGACTTTGCAACGAATACGATCAAGAATCAGAGTTTTGCAGTAACGAATATTCCTGTCTGCAAATATGTAAAGAAGATTGTAACTGGATGTAATCGAATGATCGGAATCACACCAACCGATGTAGAGAAGCAGTATAAACAAAGTTATTCTTATGCGTTGATTGATGAAGATAATACAACGTTTGAATTCAAAGTATATGGTGACAGTTATATTGTGTTTGATGAGATTCCAGAGAATGTTTACGCATATAATGGTGCTTCAATTGTTGGAGATGCGTTGATCGATGCCAAAGAGCAGAAGAATTACAGTAACGTAGCAGCAAGAATTGCAGATGCCCAGATTGTTGTAACAGATAAGAAGATGAAATTTAATGATACAGCGATCAAAGTATCTAAGATTATTGAGAAAGCGAAGAAGTTATCTGGAAAAGATGCCACACTGGATACAGCCTCATGGAATGAGTATCGTTTCTATACAAGTGGTACATTAACAAAAATACTTCTCGGAGATCGTACTGTCATTGGAATCGAAGATAAGAATGGAAAACAGACTTTTTATCAGATCAGTGACAAACAAAACAAGAATCTGAAAAAATATATGAAATAATAAATGAAAGAAAGACGTTTTGACGTATTGAAAACATATGTCAAAACGTCTTTTTTTCGTGCTTTTATGAGCAAAGATGAACATAATAAAAATTTCTTTGAATCAGTTATTATAAATTTTTATAACGATATTTGTTGACATGTATACAGAAATCTTATATAATCCAATTCATACAAAACATACAGAAATAGTATGGAATTAAAATAAAGGAGAAGAAACCATGAAAATAAGACAACAAAGAACCATAGAAAAGAATATCTGTAAGAAAATGATCCTTTTAAGTTTCTGTATGATTCTTATGGTTTCTATGGCAGGATGTGGAAATAAGAGAAAAGAAAATCTTACGATCACAAATGTCTCTTATGATCCGACAAGAGAGTTTTATGAGAAATACAACAAAGATTTTATCAAATATTATAAAGACAAATATGGAAAGAAAGTCGAAGTGATCCAGTCCCACGGTGGTTCTGGAAGTCAGGCAAGATCAGTAGTAGAAGGAAGCAATGGTGATGTTGTAACACTGGCCTTAGAACATGATATTTCGCTGATCGAACAGACAGGACTTATAAATAAAGGGTGGCAGAAGAGATTTTCAAATGATTCTGCACCATATACATCAACGATCGTCTTTCTTGTAAGAAAAGGAAACAAGAAAAGCATCAAAGACTGGAAAGACTTGATCAAAAAAGGAGTGGAAGTCATCACACCAGATCCAAAGAGCAGCGGGGGTGCCTGCTGGAATTTCTTAGCAGCTTATGGTTATGCGATTGATACTTATCACGATGAGAAAAAGGAAGAACAATTCCTGACAAAATTATATCAGAATGTATCTGTTATGGATTCAGGAGCCAGAGGTTCTACGACAACCTTTGTAGAAAATAAAAAAGGTGATGTCTTGATCGCATGGGAGAATGAAGCAATTCAGACAGTTAAGAATTATCCAGATAAATACGAGATCATTACACCAAGCATCAGTATCTTGGCACAGCCAAGTGTAAGCCTTGTTGATGATAACGTAAAGGTCAATGGAACAAAGAAGATCGCAACAGAGTATTTAAAATATCTCTACAGTGACAAAGCACAGAAACTCGCAGCCGAAGAAGGATACCGGCCATCGAATGAAAGAATCTTAAAACAGTATCAAGGTAAATTTAATCTGAACATGAAACTATATAAGATCAGTGATTTTGGAGGATGGGATCAGGCTTACAAGAAATATTTTGAAGATGGAGCGTTGTTTGACAAGATTTATATAAATCAATAAAAAGGCAGGAATGAAGATGAGTAATACAAATAACGAGAATAGGACATTAAAAAAAGCGAAAAAAGCAAGGGTCATTCCAGGGTTCGGATTAACGATGGGAGTTACAGTAACAATGTTATCATTGATCGTACTGATTCCATTAGCATCCGTATTTGCATACGCACTAAAATTATCGCCGAATGAATTCTTTACATTAATATCGAAAGAAACAGTAAGAAATGCATTTATCACAAGTATCGGAAGTTCGTTTATTGCAGCATTGATCAATGTTGTGTTTGGGCTGATCATCGCATGGGTACTTGTAAAATATGAATTTCCGGGGAAACGATTAATGGATGGGATGATCGAACTTCCTTTTGCACTGCCAACCGCAGTTGCTGGTATTACATTATCAAAAATGTATGCAGAAGATGGAATGATCGGACGATACTTTGCACACTTTGGGATTAAGATTTCTTATACAAGGATCGGACTTTTGATCGCACTTGTGTTTATTGGGATTCCATTCATCGTAAGAGCGGTTCAGCCAGTGCTTGAGAAAATGGATGACCAGTATGAAGAAGCAGCGTATATGTTAGGTGCAACACCGACAAGAACATTCTTTAAAGTCATTTTACCAGAATTAAGACCTGCATTATTAACAGGATTTGGACTGGCATTTGCAAGGGGAATCGGGGAATACGGAAGTGTGATCTATATCTCAGGAAACAGTGCCAAGGAACATACACAGATGATCTCTTATGTGATCATGCAGAAATTAAACTATATCGACTATAAAAGTGCAACAGCTATTGCTCTTGTCATGCTGATCATTTCCTTTGTGATGTTATTTGTGATCAATATCATACAGGTAAGACAGGCAAGAAGAGTCAATGCACAGTAAGGAGAAGATCATGAATGAACAGCAGAAGTTTGAAAAAAGAAAACAGCGAACGAAGATCATCCTGATCACGATCAGTGCTTTATTTATGATCGTCATGTTGGTCTTACCGTTATTTTCCGTTATTACAAATTCATTAAGTGAGGGATTTAAATTTTATGTAAGTTCCATATCAACAGAGTATGTAAGAAGCGCTTTATTTGTAACGATTCTGGCAACGCTTGTTGCGGTAACGATCAATACATTTTTCGGGATCATGGCAGCATTTTTATTGACTAAATTCAGTTTCAAAGGAAAACAGGTTTTAGCAACTTTGATCGATATTCCATTTTCCATTTCACCAGTTATCGTAGGCCTTGCATTCTTGATGACATTTGGAAGACTTGGATGGACGTATCCAGCGATCCGAGCGATCAACACCTTCTTTGGAACGAATATCCGGATCGCATTTGCGATTCCAGGTGTCATTTTAGCAACCATTTTCGTGACCTTCCCATTTGTGTCAAGGGAGATCATACCGATCTTAAACTCACAGGGAAAAGACGAAGAAGAGGCAGCAGCATTGATGGGAGCCAGTGGATTTACGATCTTTCGAAAGATCACACTTCCTCAGATGAAATGGGGATTGATCTATGGGATCATCTTATGTAGTGCCAGGGCATTAGGAGAATTTGGTGCAGTTAATGCACTTTCCAAAACAAGAGGTGAGACATTTACCTTACCATTGGAGATCGATGCCTTATATATGTCAGGAACAACATCATCGATCACAGCAGCCTTTGCAGTATCATCGGTTTTAGTATTGATCGCGGTCGTTGTACTGATCTTAAGAAATATTGCATGGTACCGCTCACAGGACAAACAACAGGGAAAGGACGGAAGATAAAATGTATGTCGAAATGAGAAATATCTATAAACAATACGGAAACTTCCGGGCATCAGATAATGTAAGTTTTGGAATTGAAAAAGGGAAACTTGCAGCGTTGCTTGGGCCAAGTGGAAGTGGAAAGACAACCCTGCTTCGAATGATCGCAGGATTGGAAAATCCAAATGCAGGAGATATCTTTATTGATGGAAAGAGAGTCAATGATATTCCGGCAGCAAAACGAGGAATTGGATTTGTATTTCAAAGTTATGCACTATTCCGATATATGACAGTCTTTGATAATATCGCATTTGGACTAGAGATTGCAAAAATGCCGAAGAAACAGATCAAAGAACGAGTTTTTGAATTACTGGAATTAACGGGGTTATCAGGACTTGAAAATAGATATCCGAACCAGTTATCTGGCGGGCAGAGACAGAGAGTTGCATTTGCAAGAGCATTGGCTCCAAATCCACAGGTATTACTTCTTGATGAACCATTTGCAGCGATCGATGCAAAAGTAAGATCAGAGCTTCGACTCTGGCTAAAAGAAATGGTATCAAAGCTTGGTATCACAAGCATTTTCGTTACACATGATCAGGATGAAGCCGTAGAGGTTGCTGATGAGATCTTGATCACAAATCATGGAAAGATTGAGCAGATGGGAAGCCCATTAGAGATTTATAAATCACCAAAGACGCCATTTGTAGCCCAGTTTGTTGGAAGATCATCCATCGTAGAAAATTATGAATCCTTAAAAGGATTTGAAAAAATAGAACATGCACAGAAAGCGATCGTCAGACCAGAATTCCTTGAGTTAGCAAAAAAAGGGGAATTAAAACGATATATGAGTGCATCAGAAAAAGGAATTGTAGAAGATGTGATCTTTAGTGGAAGTCGACTGGATGTAGTTGTAAATATCAATGGAATCAAAGTGACAGCTGAGAGATCTTTGGAAAAGGATCCGGTAAGCGTTGGAGAAGAAGTTGATATCATTATTTACCGTTTATATGTATTTGATGAAAAGGAAACTTATTTATTAGAGAATAAAGAAATGCAGGAAGGTGATGTCTTCTATATTTAAGAAATATACCAGAAAGGACCGATTATGGAAATTACAAAACAACAGATCATACATACCGATGTCCTGATCATCGGAGGCGGAACAGCTGGATGTTATGCGGCACTTACGATCAGGGAAAAAAGTGATGCAAAGATCGTCATCGCCGAGAAAGCCAATATCAAACGAAGCGGGTGCTTAGCAGCTGGAGTTAATGCGATCAATGCTTATATCGTAAAGGGAAGAAAACCACAGGATTATGTTGATTATGCGAGGAAAGATGCAGATGAGATCGTACGAGGTGACCTGCTTCTTACAATGTCAGAACATTTAAATGAAGTGACAAGCAAGATGGAACAGTTAGGATTGGTTATTTTAAAGGATGAAAATGGTGACTATGTTGCCAGAGGAAATCGAAATATTAAGATTAATGGAGAAAATATCAAGCCAATCCTTGCAGATGCAGTAAATCAGCTAGATAACGTAGAGGTGATCAATCATTTGAATATCACCGATTATATCGTGGAAGATAACACGATCAAAGGAGCCTTCGGTTTCCATATGGAAAATGGAACAGCTTATGAGATCCGTGCCAAGAAAGTACTTTGTGCAACTGGAGGGGCAACAGGGCTTTATAAGCCAAATAATCCAGGATTTTCAAGACATAAGATGTGGTATCCGCCATTTAACACTGGTGCCGGATACGCAATGGGAATTGATGCTGGAGCTGAGATGACAACCTTTGAGATGCGTTTTATCGCATTAAGGTGTAAAGATACGATCGCACCAACGGGAACGATCGCACAGGGAGTCGGGGCAAAGCAGATAAACGCTAAAGGAGAGATTTACGAAGATAAATACGGAATCACAACTTCTCAGCGTGTCTATGGAACAACACAGGAAAATCTGGAAGGAAGAGGACCTTGTTACCTAAGAACCGAAGGAATTGAGAAGGAAAAAGATACAGACCTTAAGAAAGCATATTTAAATATGGCACCAAGCCAGACCTTAAAATGGATCGAGCAAGGCAAAGATCCAAGTGAACAAAATGTAGAGATCGAGGGAACGGAACCATATATTGTGGGTGGACATACTGCCAGTGGTTACTGGGTAAACACAAATCGAGAGACAACGATCCATGGGCTGTACGCAGCCGGAGATGTCGCAGGGGGATGCCCACAGAAATATGTGACAGGAGCTTTGGTAGAAGGTGAGCTCGCAGCACTGGATATCGTAGAGAAATTAAAAGATCAGACGTTTGATATAACAGATAACAAAGAAGAACAGTTATTAGACGAGAAAGTCAAAGAATACAACAATATTTTATCAGACAAAGACAGTATTTTTACGATCGAGCAGATGGAAGAAGCGATGCAGAAAGTCATGGATGCTTATGCAGGCGGAATTTCAAGTCATTATCAGTTTAATGAAAACTGCTTAAATCTCGCAAAAGAAAAGATTAATAATCTGATCACATTATCTGGACAGTTAAGTGCTCAGGATTACCATGAATTAATGTTTTATTATGAACTAAAAGAACGATTAACGATCTGTCTGACTCTGATCGAACATTTAAAAGCAAGAAAAGAGACAAGATGGCACAGTTTTGCAGAAAATCTTGATTATCCACAAAAGAGTGATGATTGGAAAAAATACGTCAATACAAAGAAAGTGGAAGGAAAGATCAAAGTCATCTTACGAGAACTAGTAAAGGAGGATGAGCACTATGAGCATCAGAATTAACAAAAATAAATGTGTTGGATGCAAACGATGCTTAGACGTCTGTCCTGGAAGTTTGATAAAGACCGATGCAACTGGCAAAGCATACATCAAATATCCAAAAGATTGCTGGGGATGTACATCCTGCTTAAAAGAATGTAAAACAGGAGCCATCGCATTTTTCCTAGGAGCCGATATCGGTGGAATGGGAAGTGAAATGACAGTTAACGAAAGCAAAGATACGATTCTTTGGAAGATCAAAAAATATACCGGAGAAGAACAAACCATAGAGATCAACAAGAAAGATTCAAACAAATATTAGATTGGAGGACATCAAAATGAGCGAATTATCACATCTTGACCAGTTGGAGGCGGAAGCAATCTACATCATCCGAGAAGTTGTAGCTTCTTGTGAAAAACCAGTTATGCTATATTCTATCGGAAAAGACAGCTCAGTTATGTTACATTTAGCATTAAAAGCATTCTATCCGGAGAAACCACCATTTCCATTTTTACATGTTAATACAACATGGAAATTCAAAGAAATGATCAAATTCCGTGATGAAACAGCAAAGAAATACGGATTAGAAATGATAGAATACATCAATGAAGATGGTGTAAAACAGGGGGTTAATCCATTTGATAGTGGAGCCGCTTACACAGATATCATGAAAACACAGGCCCTAAAGCAGGCGTTAAATAAATATGGATTTACCGCTGCATTTGGAGGTGGACGTCGTGATGAAGAAAAATCTCGTGCAAAAGAAAGAATCTTCTCTTTTAGAAATGAAAATCAGGCATGGGATCCAAAGAACCAGAGGCCAGAAATGTGGAAATTATATAACTCTAAGATTAAAAAAGGAGAAAGCATTCGTGTATTCCCAATCTCTAACTGGACAGAGACAGATATCTGGAAATATATCAAACGCGAGAAAATTGATATCGTTCCATTATATTTTGCAAAAGAACGCCCAGTGATTGAGAGAGATGGAAATATCATCATGGTCGATGATGACAGATTAAAATTAAGACCAGATGAGAAGATCGAATACAAGAGTGTGAGATTTAGAACCCTTGGATGTTATCCATTAACTGGAGGAGTGGAATCAAAAGCCTCAACACTTGATGAGATCATTGACGAGACATTAAGTGCGGTTTCTTCAGAAAGAACAACCAGAGTTATTGATAATGAAGCAGCAGGAAGCATGGAAAGAAGAAAGAGAGAGGGGTATTTCTAAGATGATAGGATTATTAAAATTTATTACTTGCGGTAGTGTAGATGATGGAAAATCTACACTGATCGGACATATTTTATATGATTCAAAGTTATTATATACAGACCAGGAAGAAGCATTAGAGTTAGATAGTAAAGTTGGAAGCCGTGGTGGAAAGATCGACTATTCTTTATTACTTGACGGATTAATGGCAGAAAGAGAACAGGGAATTACGATCGACGTTGCCTACCGTTATTTTACAACAGAAAAAAGAAGTTTTATCGTAGCAGATACACCAGGACATGAAGAATATACAAGAAACATGGCTGTAGGGGCATCCTTTGCAGATTTAGCAGTCATCTTAATTGATGCATCCCAAGGAGTATTAGTACAGACAAGACGCCACGCAAGAATCTGCGCCTTAATGGGAATCAGACACTTCGTATTTGCAGTCAATAAAATGGACCTTGTAAAATATGATCAGGAAACATTCCGAAAGATCGAGGAACAGATCAAAGAATTACAAGAAGAATTATCACTTGCAAATGTAAAGATCATCCCAGTATCTGCAACAGAAGGAGATAACGTTACAACAAAATCAGATAACATTCCATGGTATACAGGAGAACCATTACTAGAATACCTAGAGACGGTGGATGTACGAGAGAAATCTGAAGAAGAAGGATTCTACATGCCAGTTCAGAGAGTATGCCGTCCAAACCACACATTCCGTGGATTCCAGGGACAGATCGAATCCGGACAGATTTCTGTCGGAGATGAGATCGTGACATTACCAAGCAAAGAACATGCAAAGGTTAAGAGTTTATTAATTGGTGATAAAGATGCACAGACAGCTGAAAAAGGCCGTCCAGTAACGATTCAGTTAGACCGTGAAGTTGATGTATCCAGAGGATGCGTACTGGCCAATAAAACAGAACTTCCAGTCAGCAAATCATTTACAGCGACAGTTCTTTGGATGGATGACGGAGAATTGTTACCAGGAAAAGAATATTTCGTAAAGATCGGAACAAAAGAAATTCCAGGAATCGTAACAAATATTCAGTACAAGATCGATGTCAACACAGGAGAATACATTCCAGCAAACAACTTAAGAAAGAATGAGATCGCAGTATGTGATGTTATCTTGCAGGAAGAAATTGTCTTAGACGAATTTGATGATCATAAAGTCTTAGGAGAGCTGATATTGATCGACCGTATCACAAACATGACATCTGCATGCGGAGTGATCAAAAATTCCGAAGTTGACGAAGAAACAGACCTAAAATGCGTCTTTGCACATGGAAAATTAAAAGCCAATGGAGACATCTTTGAAGAATTCTACTACAACATGGAAAGTATGACAGTCACAAAGATCAAACCATCTGGAAAATCCTACACGATCGGAGATGAAATTCCAGTAGAAGGAGAAAGCTATCAGTATCCAGACTACTTTGATGTCATCGTATTCAGAGACAAAGTAGCCGTACAGATCAGAGACAGAAAAGTATCAGCAATTCTTCCAATCGAAGAATACGAATACAAAGGCCTGCCACTGATCAATGGACGAGGGTTTAAGATTCTGGTTGATTCCAAAGAAAAAGCAGACAAACTGTTTGCAGAATTAAAAGAACAAGGATATAAACCAGGAAGCGAATTCTTTAACCGTTGGTTACAGTTTGAAGCATATCGTAAGATTGTGTTTAGGGATAGTATTTACTAATTAAATTGTAATTGTATAACGGAAATGTATCGAGTATTCATAAAAACATAAAAAAGATAGAGGTACGAAAAACGAATTCCATTGACGGATTTTTTGCAAAACGCTGATCCGCCAACACTCCTGCACAACTCACTGCGTTCAAACAGTGCCCGTGTTGGCTGCGATTTTGCAAAAAATCCTATGGAATTCTATCATTTCGTACCTCTATCTTTTTTATGCTTTTATGAATACCTGAAGACATTCTCGTATAAAATTAAGAATTTTCAAACGGAAGGGTGTGTATGTTAGACGTTATTGGTTTTCAATTTTTGTAATGGTAGACAGATATTTATTATATTCCAAAACACTTCAACAAATTGGTGTTTATAAATTTCATTGACCTTCTGTCAACGAATCCAAAACTTATCAGCCAATACCATTTAATATACACACTGTGTAGTGATTTGAATAGCGTTCCGTTGTATGAGTCAGAAAGAAGATAAGAAGAACTATTTATAAGAAAAAAGGATGACAACATGAGCACTTTTTGAAAGCGTTTTTTACAAATCGCTGATCCGCGCCTGTTCCTTCGATAACTCGCTTGCTGCGAGCCAAAATGCCCGCAGCTACGTTCAAACAATCGACCACAGGGCGCTGCGAATTTGTAAAAAACGCATTCAAAAAGTGCTCATGTTGTCATCCTTTTTTCTTATAAATAGTTCTTCTTATCTTCTTTCTGACTCATACATGCAACACTATTACAATCAAAACTTGTCATGAAATAATACTGACAAACTATAAATACTGACAACAAAATGTCACTATTGAATGTCGTCAAAACCATCATATCAATCGCTTGTCCAAACCACGCATTGTATATATAATAATACGTGAAAGGGGATGATACAGAGTGTCTAAGAAATCCGGATTAACAAAAAGACAGAAACTTATCATTGAGATGTTAGCAGCTTTTAATGCTGACGATCCAATTACAATACAGGCAATATCAGAAAAACTGAAATTAAGTTCAAGAACCGTATTAAGAGAAATGCCTCGCATCAACGAATGGTTTGAGGAGAATGACTTTAAACTAGTCAAGAAACCAAGAATCGGGATGTATGTGGATGAAGATACAGAAACAAGAAACTATATTAAAGAACTCGTAGATATGGATGAGAACAAGCCAGTATACAGTAAAGCAGATCGCCAGATGATCATATTACTTGAACTGTTAACGATCAACGAACCACTCAAATATTTTTACTTTACATCCCTTTTTCATATTTCGGATGCAACATTAAGCAACGACCTGGAAGAGGTTGAAACATGGCTTGATCACTATAATCTGACTCTTTACCGAAGACCGGGAATGGGAATTTACTGGGAAGGAAAAGAGGAAGATTACCGTCAGGCAGTGACAATGGTATTGAGACAAAAGTTAAGAGGACATTCCTTAAAAGTATTGTTTGATAAAGAGAAAAAACTCAAAGAACGAATGTTTCCGAATCTTACGCAAGAAGTGTTAGATGATACAAGAGATATCATTAAAAATATGCAGGGAGTGTTAGATATAGAATATACTGATCATTCCATTAGGCATTTAAGCTTGTATTTATTGATCACACAAAACAGGGTAAGAATGGGACATGAGATCAAAGAAGAGAAAGACGTCAAATCAATCACTCATTTACCAGAATATCAGATTGCAAAATGGCTGGGAGGCAAGTTAAGCAACTTTGAAGGACATCAGCTCTCACAAGGAGAAGTATATAACATAGCAATGCAGCTTTTGGCAGCGAAGATCTGGAAAAACAAAAGTGAGAATAAGATCGATGAAGAAAGTTTTAAAGTCAGGCAGTTGGTCATGCGGATCATTGCTGAGATGGAAATACTTTTAGAAATGGAATTTTTTGAGAATGCAGTATTGATCGATGGATTATGTAATCATATGAAACCAGCGATCAATCGAATGAAGCAAGGTGTATTTACGGAAAATCAATACATTGATTTTTTAGAAGAAAAATATTCCAAAGTTTATGTGGCAACGATCAAAGCGTGTGAGTTCTTAAAAGAAGAATTACATATAAAAAAACTCCCGGAAGGGGAGATGGGGTTTATCGCATTATACTTCTGTGTAGCGGTTGAACAGCAAAAAGATAAAGAAGAAAAGTTATCTGTCTATGTTGCCTGCCCACATGGAGTTGGGACATCCCATATGCTAGCCGTTCATCTGAAAAAAGAATTTCCGCAGCTGATGGTACAAAAGATCATCTCGACAGCAGAGATCAAAGAAGAGGAGCTGATCGAAGAAGGAATTGATTTTATCGTTTCCACAGCAAAATTAAATCTGACATTTCCAAATGTCTATGTGAACTCCATTTTAACAGAGACAGATAAGAAAATGATCAATGCCATGATCAAAAATATCGACAAGAAAAAAAGAAAAAGTCCCGTAAAGACTGTAAAACCAGTTAAAAGGATTGGAAGAGAAGACATCGAGTATATGACACTTCTTGGAGAAGAGATCTTACAGGTTTTAGATAACATTAAAATATCAACAGGTGAAAACATTAAGAATAAGAAACAATTGATCGAATATGCAGGAGAATTATTTGCAAGAAATGAAACGACAGCAACAGAGATTACTTTTGCATTAAACAAACGCGAGAATATCGCAAGCACATTTATTCCGAGTATGAATGCATTATTTTTACATTGTGAAACAAAAGGCATCAGACATTGCAGATTTGGTTTTGTCTATTTAAATGATGAGATCATTGAAGATGGGCAGCCAATCAAGGGTGCGATCTTGATGCTTGTTCCACAGGGAGATGGAAGTAAGGTTTATCGCGAAGTTATGAGTGAAATAAGCGGAGCATTAGCCGAGAAAGACCAGATCATCACTTACTTATTTGACAAAAACAGAAATGCAGTTGAGGCAGAACTTGAAACAAGCCTTGGTAACTATTACGAAAATAAAATGAAGAGAAGATAAAAACAAAAGGAGGATATTGTAAATGAAAAATGGATTACAAAAATTCGGTAAATTTTTAAGTGCAATGGTAATGCCTAATATCGGAGCATTCATTGCATGGGGATTCATTACAGCATTATTTATCGCAGATGGATGGATTCCAAATGCGAAGTTAGCATCAATTCAGCCATACATGTTAACATTCTTATTACCAATGCTAATCGCCTACACAGGTGGTAAACAGGTCGGTGGAGACCGTGGAGGAGTTATGGGTGCAATCGCAGTCATGGGTTGTATCGCCGGAGTTGGTGGATTTGATGGACAGCCAATGTTAATGGGAGCCATGGTAATGGGACCATTTGCAGGATGGGTCATCAAGAAATTTGATAAAGCAATGGACGGACATATGCCAGCCGGATTTGAGATGTTGATCAATAACTTCTCTGTTGGTATTTTAGGAATGATCGTAGCGATCATTGGATACTTTATCATTGGACCATTTATGTCAACCGTATTAGCAGTGTTAACAGCAGGAGTTAACGTACTTGTAAAAGCAAAATTAATACCTTTAGCAGCAATCTTTATCGAACCTGCCAAAGTATTATTCTTAAATAACGCGATCAACCATGGTATCTTTACACCAATTGGTATTGAACAGGCAAAAGAAGCTGGTAAATCTATCATGTATATGTTAGAGGCAAACCCAGGACCAGGACTTGGAGTATTATTAGCATATGCAGTATTCTCTAAAGACAAAGTAACAAAATCATCTGCACCAGGTGCGATCATCATTCATTTCTTCGGTGGTATTCATGAGATTTACTTCCCATATATCCTGATGAACCCAATCGTGATCATCGCTCCGATCGTTGGTAACATTTGTGCGATCACATTCTTCACATTTACAAAATGCGGACTTATTGGACCATCTTCACCAGGATCAATCATCGCTTATTTATCAATGTCACCAAAGAGCCAGATTCCATTAACGATCTTAGGTGTACTGATCGCAACTGTAGTATCATTCTTGATCGCATCACCTATCATTCGTATGTCAGATGGTAAGAGTCTTGAAGATGCACAGGACGATATGGCAGCAAAGAAAGCAGAATCTAAAGGAATCACAGTTGACCCAGGAGAGAAGAAAGACGCAGATAAAGTTAAGAAGATCGTATTTGCATGTGACGCAGGAATGGGATCATCTGCAATGGGAGCTACGAAATTCAGAAACCGTGTGAAAGCACAGAGACCAGATCTTACAGTTATCAATACATCTGTAGATAATATTCCAGCAGATTGTGATATCGCAGTTGTTCAGGCAGTTTTAGCAGACAGAGCTAGAAAATCTGCACCACAGGCACAGTTAGTTATCATCAATAACTTCTTACAGGATCCAAACTTAGATGGATTATATGAACAGATGACAGCAAAAGTTGATGCATCAGCACAGACAGCTGCAGCTGTTGAAGAAGTTGAAACACCAGTAGCTACTGGAAATGCAAAGATCCTTGTAGAAGAAGGAATCAAAACAGGATTAAAACCAGTCGACAAATTCGAAGCGATCAAAGCAGCAGGAAAACTGTTAAATGAACTTGGATATGTTGAAGAAGGTTATATTGACGCTATGGTAAAACGTGAAGAAACAGTTACAACATACATGGGATTAGGTGTAGCAATTCCTCACGGAACAGGAGATGCCAAGAAGAAAGTACAGAAAACTGGTATCGTAATGCTTCAGTATCCAGAAGGTGTAGACTTTGATGGAGAAAAAGCTCAGTTAGTCTTTGGTATTGCTGGAATCGGTGATGAACATCTTGGATTATTAGCTAAGATCTCTGAAATCATCGAAGATCCTGAAAGATTAGAACAGTTAAAAACAACAAAAAACGTTGACGAAATCATGGAAATGTTTAAATAAGATTTAAACAAAAAAGGTCAATTTAATAAGCGGGAAATTCTTCTCGCTTATTGAATACCTAAGATATATACTTATAAATTTATATTTTAATTTTAGGAGTGAGAAAAATGAAGAAAGCAATTCAGTTTGGAGCAGGAAATATTGGACGTGGATTTATCGGTGGACTGTTAAGCAAAGCAGGATATCATGTAGTATTCGCAGACGTAAATCAGAAAATCATTGATAAGATCAACGAAGATAAGAAATATACAATTTTTGTAAAAGACGTAGAAAGCAGCGAGATCGTGATCACAGATATCAGCGGAGTAAATTCAACAAAACCTGAACTGATCGATGAAGTAAAAGAGGCTGAGATCATCACAACAGCCGTTGGAGTAAGAATTCTTCCGATCATCGCTCCATCTATCGCAGAAGGAATCAAAGCAAGAAAAGAAAATGGTTCTGAAGAATACTTAAACATCATTGCTTGCGAAAATGCAGTCAAAGCAAGTTCTCAGTTAAAAGAAGCTGTTTATGGAAACTTAAATGACGAAGAAAAAGCATATGCAGACAAATATGTAGGATTCCCAGACTGCTCTGTAGACAGAATCGTGCCTCCAGTACGTTTAGATAATCCAATCGACGTCGTTGTAGAAAACTATTATGAATGGAATGTCGAAGAAGCATCCTTTAAGGGAGCTGTTCCACAGATCGAAGGAATGAATCTTGCAGATAACTTAATGGCATATATTGAAAGAAAATTATTTACATTAAATACAGGACACTGCATCACAGCATATCTTGGAAACTACAAAGGATACAAGACGATCGATGAAAGTATCGCAGACGATGAAATCTTTAAGACAGTGAAAAAAGCAATGCAGCAGAGTGGTATGGCATTAGTCAACAAATATGGATTTGACAAAGATGCTCACTTTAAATATATCGACAAGATCTTAAATCGTTTCAAAAACCCATACCTTGTAGATGATACAGCTCGTGTAGGAAGAGAACCATTAAGAAAATTAAGTGCAACAGATCGTTTAACAAAACCAACAATGACAGCATTAGAATATGGTCTTCCAGTGGATGCATTATTAGCAGGAATGGCAGCAGCATTAAAATATGATAATGCTGAAGATCCACAGAGCGTAGAATTACAGGATAAGATCAAAGCAAACGGAGTAAAAGCAGCATTAAAAGAAGTATCTGGAATCACAGATGAAAAGATTTTAGATGATGTCGTAGCAATCTACGAAGCAATGTAGTCGAAATAATATCAATAAAAATCAACCAAAAATCAAATTAACAACCTTTTTTCTTAACTCATATAATCATAATACAAAGTGTCAAGAAACAATTTCTTGACACTTTTTTCTTGCATTATAAATACAACTGTCTATTCAACAATTTCAATTCCATCAATATTCGGAACACACATCATAGAATAGTTCGTATGATAAATGACAAATCCAGGTTTTGCCTTTGGCGGCTTTCTTAGTTCTTTTCTCTGAACATAATCAATCTCAACCTTCGGTGCCTGACGCCCCTTGGAATAATAAGCTGCAAGGCGGCCAGCTTCTTCAAAGGTAGCATCTGGAAGAGTCTCTGCTTGTTCCTTTCGTACAATAACATGGGACCCAGCCATATTCTTTGCATGGAACCACCAATCCCCGCCATTTGCAAACTTAAAACTTAATTCATCATTCTGATAGTTATTTTTTCCAACATACATATGGAAACCATCAGAAGAGACAAAATGTAATGGTTTGGATTTTGCCTGTTTCTTTCCTTTTTTCTTTCCGTGGCTTTTAATATAACCATAATCAGAAAGTTCATCTTTGATCAGCTGCAGGTCTTTCTCATCTTCGGATAAAGAAAGAGCAGTAGAGATTGAATCGAGATGATCAAGATCAGCTTTTGTCTCCACGACAAGCTCAGAAAGAGCTTCATAAGTACGTTTTAGCTTATTATATTTTGCAAAAAACTTTTTGGAATTCTCCAAAGGAGTCTTTGTTGGATCAAGAGGGATCGTAATCTCTTCGTTTGTGTAATAATTCATGCAAGTTAAAGATTTTGCATTTGCCTCTAGCCCATATCCATATGTCTGTGTAAGTTCTCCATAAACTTTGAATTTCTCACGCTTCTCGGTATCCTTTAACTGACGAAGCTGCAGATCATATTTCTTGCTTGTCCTCTCAAGAGCAGTCTGCACGATCTTGCGAAGATCAGAAGATTTCTGTTTCATTCTCGTATATTTTTCCTTCTCAGAATAATACCCGATCAGCACGTCAAAAATAGAATCATATGTTTTCTCTGTACAGTCAGGATAAGAAGTTAAAGGAATACAAGAAAATTCCTTGGGTTCCTCCCCAGAATAAATGATATTTGGCTGATATGCCTCATCTTCTACAAGAGCATTTAATTTTACAAGCTGGCCATATAATCCAGCAGCACTATCATCGGTCAAAGAATCAGTAGATGCATTCCCATCGAGCCCTGCACGATAACAAAGTTCATTTGCGATCAAAGGACTCATACCTGTGATGGAGGTATAAAGTGCTTTACAAAGATTCAGTGGTTTGGTGATGATATGCTGATAAAAATTCTCCGCAGTCAGACTTGCTAAAGGATGTTTCCCTTTAGACGGTGGAAATGTGTAAGTACGTCCAGGTAAAACCTCTCTGACAGAACTGATATTTGCAGAGATGTGCTTGATACTATCTAAGATCACATCATCACTGTTTACAAAAATGATATTACTGTGTTTTCCCATGATTTCAACGATCAGACGTTTCTGACAGACATCTCCAAGCTCATCCAGATGCTCAATCTTAATTTCGATAATACGCTCAAAGTCAGGCTGTGTGATCGAAATGATCCTTCCACTGCTGATATGTTTACGAAGCAGCATGCAGAAATTTGGAGCCTGCATAGGGTTTGCTTTTCCTTCTTTCGATAAATAGACAAGAGGAAGAGAAGCACTGGCTGAGAGATGAAGTCTTGTTGTCAATCTCTCTTTTTTGATCACAAGCGTGATCTCGTCGGCCTCTGGCTGATAAATCTTATAGATTCTGCCACCAATGATCTGTTTATTAAGTTCTGATATAATATTTGAAATGACAAATCCGTCGAATGCCATGATAAATACCTCCTGGTAATAAAATCAGTTATCTAATTTAAAATAATAAGATAAATCCGTCAAACAATTATATCAGAAATTCGAAAAAGTATAAAGAAAAAACGATCAAATTCACAAATCAAAGAAAGATAGTCGGGATCTTGTTGTAATTAAAATCATTTCTTATTATAATGAATATTAAGTATACAATAAAATAATCTATGGAGGACAAGTCATTGAGAAAAGAAGCGTCAAAGAATGCATGGAAGCAGTTATACGACATTACATTAAAACTAGACAAATTAGAGCCTTGGAATTACCTTGGTGACACACAACTTGTAACCATTCAGCTAAAAGACAGAGAAGAACCTGTATTTTGCAGTGTGATGGGAAAATTCAGCGGAGAAAGAGGAATTGCAGTCTTTGATGGAGTTGAAGGCTTAGGAGATTTCTATATGATCCTTGGAAGTGAAGAAGGGGATCTTCCAGCACAGTATCTGATGGATGAACATACAAGTCTTACATGCTTCTGGGGAAGCATGATGAATGTGCCAGATGAACAAAGAAAAGTTATCGATGAATTAGATATTCGTTTTAAGACGATCAGTGACTGGATTTACTTTGTTTCTTATAAGAAAGGTTATAAACCATATCAGTTAGATGAAGATGAAGTTGCACTTCTTATAGAAACTTATGAGAACCTGTATATGGCGGTAGAAGCAGTCAGACAGGGAGAATTAAATCCAGAGATCGAACAAGCAGAAGGAATCGTTCGCCGTTATAATACTGAAAATGATACTTGGGAAATGTTTGTAAAAGAGATACCAGAAGCTGAAAAAGAATTTCCGTCAGTGATGTTAGAAGATCAGGAATTAAAAGATGAATTAAAGGATCAAAAACAGATCGATCTTGAAGTGATTTTAGATTTTACTTATCTTCCAGTTATGGTAGAAGGGGAAGAAGAAGGGGAGCGTCCCAAGAATCCACTTTTATTTATGGCATATGATAATACCGATGGCGGTGTGATCACGATGGATATTTTAGAAGAGGGTGATGATGAGATCAGCAGAACGTTAGGATTCTTTATCAGTTTTGTGCAGCAGAATGGAAGAATGAAGACGATCAAAGCAAGAAATCCATGGATTTTTGGAGCATTAGAGGATATTTGTGAATATTGCAGCGTGGATCTTGTATATGATCCGGTGGAGATTATGGATCAGGTGATCGAAGAAGTTATTTCTCAGTTGTAGGAATTTCATGTAACATATCAAAAGATGAATTAGAGTGAACGAGGTTGACAAATAAGTTAAGGATTGGTAAAATACAGATAATTTGATGTGCTACCTAAGTAGCACTTTAATTCGATAAAGTATCAAGGAGCGGCAAAAATATGAATAAAAAGAGAGTCCACACACCAGAAGGTGTCAGAGATGTATATGGAACAGAATATGGACAGCGAAGTAAGCTGAAAGCAAAATTAAACAAAGTCTTTGCATCTTACGGATATGAAGGGATCAGAACTCCAGGATTTGAATTCTTTGATGTATTTAACAGTGAAAAAGGAACCGTATCCGCAAGGGAGATGTTTAAATTCTTCGATAGAGAAGGAAATACCTTAGTTCTTCGTCCGGATGTTACACCATCCATTGCACGCTGTATCGCAAAGTATTTTAATGAAGAGAATATGGGAATCCGTTTATCTTATGCAGGAAATGTATTTTTAAATAACTCAAGCTATCAGTTGAAGTTAAAAGAAACATGCCAGCTAGGTGCAGAATTAGTCAATGATGCGTCTGTACAGGCAGATACAGAATCTATTGCAATGGCAATTGATTGTTTTCTGGCAGCTGGATTGACTGATTTCAGACTTTCTATCGGAGAAGTTGAATTCTTCAACGGATTGACACAGACGATCAAAGATGAAGAAGTCAAAACACAGCTTCGAGAGCTGATCTTAAATAAGAATTATTTTGGATTAATGGAATATGTAGAGACATTAGATCTGTCTGATAAGATCAAAGATGTATTTTTACATTTTAACGAACTGAATGGAGATGTAGCGATCTTAGATCAGGCAGAAGCAATGGTTGAGAATGAACAGTCTAAGAAAGCGATCAAAAGACTTCGCGATGTATATGGTATCTTAAAATTATACGGCAAAGAGCAGTATGTAAGTTTTGATCTTGGAATGTTAAATAAGCATAATTATTACACAGGAATCATTTTCAAAGGTTATACTTATGGAACAGGAGATGCAGTTCTAAAAGGTGGACGATATGATAATCTGATCGAACAGTTCGGAAAGAAAGCCCCATCAGTTGGATTTGCGATCGTATTAGATGAGCTGATGATGGCATTAAGCCGTCAGGGAATTCATATGGAAGCAGATCATATGGATACAATGATCATTTATAAAGAAGCAACAATGAAAGATGCGATCCTTCGAGCAGAAGAATTAAGAAAAGAAGGAAAGAAAGTCATCTTAGAGAGAAAGAATGATCTGTGCAGCAAAGCAGACTATGAAAGATTTGCTAAAGAGCATCGCCTCGGTGGAATTCTTTATTTCATCTAATCAACAAATCGAGCAAAAGAAGGGAAACAAAAGACCATGAGATATATTACATTTGCCCTGGCGAAAGGGCGCCTTGCAAAGAAAGCGATGGCTTTATTAGAAGAGATCGGAATCACATGCGAGGAAATGAAAGACGAGAAAACAAGAAAATTAATCTTCGTAAACGAAGAATTAAAATTAAAATTTTTCTTATCCAAAGCAAGTGACGTGCCAACTTACGTGGAATATGGAGCAGCTGATATCGGTGTTGTTGGAAAAGATACGATCCTTGAAGAAGGAAGAAATCTATACGAAGTATTAGACTTGAAATTTGGAGCTTGCAAGATGTGTGTGTGCGGACCCAAAGAAGCGAAGAAATATTTAAACAGTAATGAGATCATCCGTGTGGCATCCAAATACCCACATATCGCCAAAGAATATTTCAATAATCAGAAATTACAGACAGTAGAGATCGTTAAGTTAAACGGATCTGTTGAACTTGCACCGATCGTTGGATTATCAGAGGTGATCGTCGATATCGTTGAGACAGGAACAACCTTAAAAGAAAATGGATTGGAAGTCTTAGAAGAAGTTTGCCCATTATCAGCAAGAATGGTAGTGAATCAGGTAAGCCAGAAGATGGAACAAGAACGAATCAGCAAGATCATCGTTGCACTAAAGAAGATCTTGGATGAAAAAGAATAGTCCGGAGGAGAGAAATATGAGAATAGTAAAAGTTAACAAAGATTCCATTGCAAATATTTTATCAGATTTATTAAAGAGAAGTCCTACAAACTATGGGGATTTTCAGGATAAAGTCGATGCGATCATCAAAAATGTCAGAGATAATGGAGATAAAGCTGTCTTTGATTATACAGCACAGTTTGATAAAGCGGAGATCAACGCAGACAATATTTTAGTTACAGAAGAAGAAATTAAGGAAGCTTACGAAGAAGTGGACGATGAATTGATCAAAGTTATCCGCAAAGCGATCAAGAATATTCGTGATTTTCATGAAAAACAGATTCAGAAGAGCTGGTTTGAGACAAGAGAAGACGGAGTAATGCTTGGACAGAAAGTAACACCAATGGAAACTTGTGGTGTCTATGTACCAGGTGGAAAAGCAGTTTATCCATCTTCTGTTTTAATGAACATTGTTCCAGCACACGTTGCAGGAGTGAAAAATATCATCATGACAACACCTCCTGGAAAAGACGGAAAAGTTACAGCAAATACATTAGTTGCAGCGAAAGAAGCTGGAGCAACAAAAGTATATAAAGTCGGTGGAGCACAGGCAATTGCAGCGATGGCATTTGGAACAGAGTCTATTCCAAAAGTAGACAAGATCGTAGGACCTGGTAACATTTTTGTGGCTCTTGCCAAGAAAGCAGTTTATGGAAACGTAAGTATCGATTCCATTGCAGGACCAAGTGAGATCTTAGTGTTAGCTGATGAGACAGCGAATCCAAGATATGTGGCAGCAGACTTACTTTCCCAGGCAGAACATGATGAGATGGCAAGTGCAATCCTTGTTACAACAAGCGAAGAATTAGCACATAAAGTATCTGATGAGATTGACGGATTCTTAAATCAGTTATCAAGAAAAGAGATCATGGAGAAATCTTTAGATTCCTTCGGATATATTCTTGTTGCAAGCGATATGAAAGAAGCAATTGATACGGCAAACGCTATTGCGTCTGAACATATGGAGATCATGACAGCAAATCCATTTGATGTTATGACAAGGATCAAGAATGCAGGAGCAATCTTTATCGGAGCATACAGCTGTGAGCCTTTAGGAGATTATTTTGCAGGACCAAACCACGTACTTCCAACAAATGGAACAGCAAAATTCTTCTCTCCATTAAGTGTTGATGATTTCATCAAGAAATCAAGTGTCATCTACTATTCAAGAGAAGCCTTAGAGCCAGTACACAAAGACATCGAATTCTTTGCAAATCAGGAACAGCTGACAGCACATGCGAATTCCATGAAAGTAAGATTTGAAGATAACCAGGAAGGATAAAAATATGAGTAGAAGTGCATCAATTGAGAGAAATACAAGTGAGACAAAGATCAAACTTTCCATTGATCTTGATGGAAACGGAAATGGAAATATCCATACAGGGATCGGTTTTTTTGACCATATGTTAAATGCATTTGCACGTCACGGATTTTTTGATCTTGATGTGGAAGTTGAGGGAGATCTCTATGTAGACTGCCATCATACGATCGAAGATGTCGGAATCGTACTTGGAGAAGCAATCAGACAGGCCGTTGGAGATAAGAAAGGGATCAAACGTTATGGATCTTTCATACTTCCAATGGATGAGACATTAATGTTATGTGCGATCGATCTGTCTGGAAGACCATATTTTGTGATGGATTGTGATTTTACGGTTGATCGCGTTGGAGAATTTGACACAGAGATGGTAAGAGAATTCTTTTATGCAGTATCTTACGGCAGCATGATGAATCTTCATTTGAAGAAATTACATGGAGAGAATAATCATCATATGATCGAAGCAGCATTTAAAGCATTTGCAAAAGCTTTGGATGAAGCAACCAGCATGGATCCAAGGATCACAGATGTACTTTCCACGAAAGGAGCCTTATAAGATGAGTAATGAGGCAAAACCATTAAATAGCAAGATGAGTTTTGATGAATTCAAATTAAACAGCGACGGAATGTTAACCGTTGTTGTACAGGATCATAAGACAAATGAAGTTTTGATGGTCGCATATATGACAAAAGAAGCATATGATAAGACGATCGAGACAGGGATTATGACTTATTACAGCCGAAGCCGTGATGAATTATGGATCAAAGGGGAGACATCCGGACATTATCAGTATGTCAAAGATTTATATATTGACTGCGACAGAGATACCTTACTTGCTAAGGTAAAACAGATCGGGGCTGCCTGCCATACAGGAAATTATTCTTGCTTCTACACAGATTTATTAGAAAAAGAAGATTAAGAACGTAATCTTTGTGAGAAAATATTTGTGTTTCTAAGTTCGATTTGGTATAATCGACTTTATAAGATAAGGAGGCAAGATTATGACAGCATTTTTATCAGAATTAGTCTCTTATGTATTGAAGTTTGCGATTCTTTTTGCATGCTCTGCGGCAGGAATTTATTTCGGAGTCGGTCGTGCGAAGGCAAAGAAGAAAGAATCATAAGATCATACATGATTAAGAGAAGATCATTTAGCTGCATGAGAATACAGGCTCATGCAGCTAAAAAGCCGTAAAGGCAAGGTCTTCTTAAATATAATGAAACGACACTAGGAGGATGAAACGTTGAGAGCATATGGAGTCAACGAACTCAGGAAGATGTATCTTGAGTTTTTCGAAAGTAAAGGACATTTAGCATTAAAGAGTTTTTCACTCGTGCCAAAGAACGATAACAGTTTATTACTGATCAACGCTGGTATGGCACCACTGAAACCTTATTTCACAGGACAGGAAGTACCACCAAGAACAAGAGTGACAACATGTCAGAAGTGTATCCGTACAGGAGATATTGAGAATGTTGGTAAGACAGCAAGACATGGTACATTCTTTGAGATGTTAGGAAACTTCTCTTTTGGAGATTACTTCAAACATGAAGCGATCGCATGGTCTTGGGAATTTTTAACAGAAGTGATCGGATTAGATCCTGACAGATTATATCCATCTGTATACGAAGATGATGATGAAGCATTCGAGATCTGGGAGAAAGAGATCGGAATCGCACCAGAGAGAATCTTCCGTTTTGGAAAAGAAGACAACTTCTGGGAGCATGGGGCAGGACCTTGTGGACCATGTTCAGAGATCTACTATGACCGTGGAGAGAAATATGGATGTGGAAGCCCAGACTGTACGGTAGGATGTGACTGCGACCGTTATATGGAAGTATGGAACAACGTATTTACACAGTTTGAGAATGATGGACACAACCATTATACAGAATTAGAGAATAAGAACATTGATACAGGTATGGGACTGGAACGTCTTGCAGTCGTTGTACAGGAAGTAGATTCTATCTTCGACGTAGATTCTATCAAAGCGATCCGCGATGAGATCTGTAAAGTTGCAGGAGTTACTTATGGTACAGACCACGAGACAGACGTATCGATCCGTGTGATTACAGACCATATTCGTTCTGCTACATTTATGTTATCTGATGGTATCACACCATCTAACGAAGGACGTGGATATGTACTTCGCCGTCTGATTCGTCGCGCAGCAAGACATGGAAGATTATTAGGAATCGATCACCTGTTCTTAACAGATATCAGTAAAGTCGTGATCCGTGAATCTAAAGATGGATATCCAGAATTAGAAGAGAAAGCAGAATTTATCTTCAATCATTTATCTCAGGAAGAAAAACAGTTCAACAAGACGATCGATCAGGGACTGTCTATCTTAGCAGATATGGAAAAAGCTATGAACGAGAAAGGCAGCAAAGAACTTGCTGGTGCAGATGCGTTCAAATTATATGACACATATGGATTCCCATTAGATCTGACGATCGAGATCTTAGAAGAAAAGGGATTTACTGTAGATAAAGAAGGCTTTGAAAAGGAAATGCAGGTTCAGAGAGAGACTGCCAGAGCTGCAAGAAAGACAACAAACTACATGGGTGCAGATGCAACTGTATACGAACAGTTAGATCCAGCCATGACAACAAAATTCGTTGGATACGATGAACTTACTTGTGAAGGTGAGATCACAGCTATGACAACAGAGACAGAAGTTGTTTCAGCTCTGAACAAAGGAGATAAAGGAACGATCGTCGCTGACCAGACAGTATTCTATGCTACAAGTGGTGGTCAGGAAGCGGATAAAGGAGTGATCATCAGTGGAGATGCATCTTTTGAAGTAGAAGATGTCATTAAATTATCCGGTGGTAAGTTTGGACATGTTGGACATGTAGTCGAAGGAACATTCAACGTAGGAGACAAAGCGGTCTTTACAGTGAATGAGAAGAACAGAGCATTAGGTGCAAAGAACCATAGTGCAACTCATTTATTACAGAAAGCATTAAGAGAAGTGCTTGGAACTCATGTAGAGCAGGCAGGATCTTTAAATAATGCGGAACATTTAAGATTCGACTTTACACATTTCTCACCATTATCTGATGATGAGATCGCAAGAGTTGAGAAGATCGTCAACGAAAAGATCGCTCAGGATCTTCCAGTTGTGACAAAAGTTATGTCTATGGAAGAAGCTAAGAAAACAGGAGCTATGGCACTGTTTGGAGAGAAATACGGAGACGAAGTACGCGTTGTATCCATGGGAGATTTCTCTGTAGAATTATGTGGTGGTACTCATGTGAAGAATACAGGAGCGATCACAGCATTCAAGATTTTATCTGAAACTGGTGTTGCATCAGGAGTTCGAAGAATCGAAGCAGTGACAGATCAGGGAGTATTTAACTACTACCATAAGCAGGAAGAAGAATTAAAAGAAGCAGCCAAAGCATTAAAAGCTACACCAGCAACACTGCTGACAAGAATTGAATCACTTCTTGCAGAAGTAAAAGAATTAAAGAGCGAAAACGAATCCTTAAAGAGCAAACTTGCAAAAGACGCTCTGGGAGATGTTATGGATCAGGTAGAAGAAGTAAAAGGAGTGAAACTTCTTGCAACTTCTATAGAAGACGTTGATATGAATGGACTTCGTGAACTTGGAGATAACTTAAAAGAGAAATTAGGAGAAGGTGTCATTGTCCTTGCTTCCCAGAAAGACGGAAAAGTATTCTTAGTTGCCATGGTAACAGACGAGGCACAGAAAGCAGGAGCACACGCTGGAAACCTGATCAAAGCGATCGCCGGATGCGTTGGAGGCGGCGGTGGAGGACGTCCAAATATGGCTCAGGCCGGAGGAAAGAATCCAGCCGGAATTCCAGAAGCAGTAGCAAAAGTAAAAGAAATTTTAGAAAGTCAAATTTCATAGTTGACAAAAATCTAAAATGTGATATACTAATCTAGTGCAAAAAATTAAAACCCAAACAGTCCTATGCACAAGTACAAGACTGGAGGGGAGGTCGGGAATAGAATGTCAAACGTAATCGTTAAAGAAAATGAATCTTTAGATAGCGCTCTTCGCAGATTCAAGAGAAACTGTGCAAAAGCAGGAATTCAGCAGGAGATTCGTAAAAGAGAACATTACGAAAAGCCAAGCGTAAGACGTAAGAAAAAGTCTGAAGCGGCTCGTAAGAGAAAATCTAAATAATTTTTACTTGATTGAAAAGATAAGCATCATTTACCTGGGAACAGGTATATGGTGCTTTTTTTCGGCATATATTAAACCAAATGCCACAAAAGGAGTTTTGCATGAAGAAGAAACCAAAAGAAGTGATTGCTAAAGGACTTTCTCTTCCAAGAGATGTGGTGTTTGGAGATTTCATTATAACCTTGACAGGAAACTGTGAAGCATACATAGAAAATTACAGGGGGATCGTATCATATGATGAGAATAAGATCTCCATTCAGGGGAATCATGTCGTACTAAATATCTGTGGATGTGATCTGGAGGTTGATTTTTACTCACAGGAATCAATGAAGATCAAAGGAAAGATCAAAAGGCTGGAATATGTATGATATTCTTTGAAAGGAGCATGAGAAATGCTTAAAATTCTGCACTTTATATTTGGAAGGCTGTATTTTCAAGTCAAAGGATATCAGACAGAGCGTTTTTTGAATCTCTGTGCAAAAAATCATCTTGTATTGTGGGAATTAAAACCAGTATCAGACGGCTATGTGTTTTTTATCAGACGAAGTTCTTATCAAATGTTGGAAGCATTAGCAGAGAAAGCAAATGTTGATCTTGCGTTACAAGGGCAAAAAGGACTGCCATATTTCTTAAAAGAACATAAAAAACGTAAAATATTATTTTTTTCCATGTGTTTGTGCGGTTTAATGATCCTTTCGCTGAGTCAGTTTTTATGGGAGATTACAGTTTCTGGAGGAGAAGTATATTCAGAAAGTGATATATTAAAGTATGTTACAGATAACTACTACCATATTGGAACATTAAAATACCAGATTGACTGTGATGCATTGGAAGACCATCTGAGGGAAGATTATGCTGAGATTGCGTGGGCATCCTGTTCGATTCAGGGAACAAGACTGCATATTGAGATAAAAGAAACTTTAGATCGTAAAACAAAGCAGAATCCAAAGAAACCATGTGATATCGTGGCAAATAAATCAGGGATCATTATAAAAATGGCGGTCAAAAGTGGAACACCGCTTGTAAGTGTTGGGGACAGTGTCAAAAGCGGAACAACTTTAATTTCTGGACTGATCTATTACTACAGTGATGATTTTACCGTGACACAGACGGATAAGATCAAGGCAGATGGTGAAATCGTGATGCGCACCAAAGAGGTGTACAACAATTCAATTCCCATGGAATATTACGAAAAGCTGATCACAGGCAAGAAAAAGAGCATCAAAAATTTATATTTTGGACAGTATCAATTCGATTTTCCTGAAAAGAAAAGACAGGATCATACAAATGTTATGACAAAGAGAAGATCATTAAAGATAGGGAAATCTTTTTATCTGCCCATTGGGATCACGATGCAGATAACTGAAAGATACAGGCCAAAGAAGAAAATCTTGACAAAAAAAGAAGCACAGTTAAAATTAAAAAAACAGCTGGAACGATATCTTATGAAGAAAGCAAAAGCAGGAGCAAAGATCGTTCATTGTGAAGGAAATTATAAAAAAAAGAACAACCGATATGAAGTTAATGCATCGATCATCAAAGAAGAAAGTGTCGGAAAGATCCGAAATATCAAGAAATTAACAAAGAAACAAGAAGAAATGATCACACCAACAACAGCGCAGCAATAAATAAAAGTTATGAATCAGGCCATATGGATTTTGCCACTTAGGTTGAAAAACTTTGTAACAGATGGTAGAATACATAAGGAATATACACAAAGAAGGAGACTGAGAATTAGATGAATCCAGTTGAAATAGAAATGAATTTTCCGGCAGAACATGGCGGGAATGTATTCGGGCAGTTTGATGCCTATATGAAGAAAATCGAAAAAACACTGCATGTGAGTCTGATCCTGAGAGGTGACCATTTAAAATGTATTGGAACACAGCAGGCAGTTAATCATGCAATCTCCGTGATCGATGAATTACTCGAATTATCCAAACGAGGAAATGTGATCACAGAGCAGAATGTAAACTATGCGTTATCGTTATCAATGGAAGAGAAATCTCCCAGTCTTTTGGAGCTTGATAAAGATGTCATCTGTCATACGATCCAGGGTAAAGCAGTCAAACCAAAGACTTTAGGACAGCAAAAATACGTCGATGCGATCAAGAATAAGATGATCACATTTGGAGTCGGTCCTGCAGGAACTGGTAAGACATATCTTGCAATGGCAATGGCGATCACAGCATTTAAGAATGATGAAGTCAGCCGTATCATTTTAACAAGACCAGCAATTGAGGCAGGAGAGAAGCTAGGCTTCTTGCCTGGAGATCTACAGAGTAAAGTTGATCCATATTTAAGACCATTATATGATGCATTATATGAGATCCTTGGGGCTGACGCATTTATGAAGAATATGGAGAAAGGCTTGATCGAAGTCGCTCCATTGGCTTACATGAGAGGACGTACACTGGATAATGCATACATTATCTTAGATGAGGCACAGAATACGACACCTGCTCAGATGAAGATGTTCTTAACACGTATTGGATTTGGGTCCAAAGCGATCATCACGGGTGACTTAACACAGAAAGACTTGCCATTTGACAGTATTTCAGGATTAGAAGAATCTCTAAGAGTGTTAAGAAAAGTTAAGGAGATCGGGGTCTGTGAGCTTACCAATAAGGACGTTGTCAGACATCCATTAGTACAGAAGATCGTTGCAGCATATGATCAATATGAAGCAGCCAGATCTGCGAAAAAGAATAAGAATAACAATAACAAAAAGAACAGAAGATAGGAATGTTATGAGTATTATAATCGAGAATGAATACGAAGGGGAGATCAATATCCCTTATGAAAAGATCGCACATGAAGTGATCGAGGCAGCGATTGATTATGTGGACTGCCCTTATGAGTGCGAAGTGAATTTAATGCTAACCGATAATGAAACGATTCATGCGATCAACAAAGAACAAAGAGAGATCGACCGGCCAACAGACGTACTGTCTTTTCCAATGGCAGAGTACGAAGAACCAGCGGATTTCTCAAGAATTGAAGAAGATCCGATGGCATTTGATCCAGAGAGCGGTGAATTTCTGCTTGGAGATATCGTGATCTCCATGGACAAGGTATGGGAACAGGCCGAGAATTATGGCCACAGCAGGGAGAGAGAATATGCCTTTTTGATCGCTCACAGTATGTTACATCTGTTTGGATATGACCATATGGAAGAGGAAGAACGAAAAGATATGGAAAAACGTCAGGAAGAGATTTTGACAAAGACGAAATATACAAGAGATGAAAGAGGTTTAGTATGAGTAAAAGCAGCAAAAACTCATTTTTAATGCAAGGAATGATCTTAGCCGCAGCATCTATTGTCTGCCGTGTGATCGGATTATTATATCGTAGTCCACTGTTTGGGATTATCGGCGAAGAAGGTATGGGATACTATTCTTATGCGTATAATATCTACAATATCATTCTGCTGATCGCATCCTTTAGTATTCCACTTGCGGTATCCAAATCAATTTCTGCAAGACTTGCGAAGAAAGAATATATCAATGCTCAGAGAATCTTCTATGGAGCATTAGTTTATGCAGTTGTCGTTGGTGGTATCGCATCCATGATCGCATATTTTGGAGCACCAACCTTTGTCGGACATCAGAAAGGTGCAACACTTGCCCTTCAGGTCATTTCCCCAACGATCTTTTTCTCTGGAATTCTTGGAGTACTTAGAGGATATTTTCAAGGACATAATACCATGGTGCCAACATCCGTTTCTCAGATCATTGAGCAGATCTTGAATGCAATCTTTAGTATTTTGATGGCATATGTACTGATCTTACCATATCTGCCATCAAATAAGATCACATATGAGATTGCAAGACATGGGGCAGCAGGTAGTGCGATCGGTACAGGAGTCGGTGTTTTAACAGGCTTGATCTTCTGCTTTATCATTTATCGTGCATACCAGCCAAAGGTCAAGATTCAGATGAAACATGACCGTACAAAATATATTGAATCTTATGGGAATATCTTAAAGATCTTATTATTAACGATCACACCGGTTATCTTTAGTACAGCGATCTATAACTGTAGTGCAACGATCGACCAGACGATCTTTAGTAATATCTTAGTAGGAAAAGGAATTACGTCGAAAGTAGTTTCAGGATTTTATGGACTGTTCAGCAGTCAGTATAATGTGCTGATCAATGTTCCAGTTGCGATGGCATCTGCACTTTCCAATGCGATCGTGCCAAATGTTTCTGCAGCTTATGCGTTAGGCAAGAAGGACGATATGAACGACAGTATCCAGATGGCGATACGTTTTACGATGATGATCGCGATCCCATGTGCGGTTGGATTAGGTGTGTTAAATAGTTCGATCAATGGATTGATCTTCGGTGCAACATATGCCAAGGGATTAGGAGCTGCCATGCTTCGGGTCGGTGCAGTTTCCGTTATTTTCTACTGCCTGTCAACGTTGACAAATGGTATCTTACAGGGAATGGGAAAGATGAGAGTGCCAGTCAGACATTCTGCGATTTCCGTTGTGGTCAATATCGTTGTATTATGGCTTTTATTAACATACACAGATTGTAAAACATATGGATTGGTATTTGCGACTATGGCATTTTCCCTTGTGATGTGTCTGTTAAATGCACACTCCATCAAGAAATACACAGGTTTTCATCAGGAGATCACAAAGACATTTATCAAGCCTGCATTAAGTGCAGCAGTGATGGGTGTTGTCTGTTTTCTGATTCAGTATGCGGTTCAAAGCGTTCTTCCATTCGGGCGAGTATGCTTTGCGGTCTGCGTGATCATTGCAGTGCCAGTTGGAGCACTGATCTATTTTGCAGCGATCATTAAGTTAAGAGTATTTACAGAAGAAGAACTTACTAAGATTCCAAAAGGAAATCTGATCGTCAGATTAGCAAAGAAATTACATTTGCTGTAAGGATCGTAAGGGCTTCCATTTATAAAAGGAAGAAAAAGTCCAGATCTGCTATGATTTGGGCTTTTTGTATAAATTCCCTTATCTTTGGTAACAATATAGCCAAAGGAGGGTCGCATTATGAAGAAGATCAATCGATTTTTGATGATATATATGGTTGTGATCACAGTTTTGTGCATCTGTATGTGTTATCTTGCATTCTCAGCAAATGAAAAGAAGGACAACCTCAAGGAAGTTCGTTCTCAGATAACAACAACAGCTGAAAAAAAACAGACCAAAGCAGTCAAGAAGGTTAAGGCAACGTACAGTCTGAAGATTCTTGATGGAAGTCTGGCTGTGATCAATAATAAGACCAAAGAAGTTTTTGAATATACAGATATGAAGAAAGAGAATCTGCCAGCAGACATCAAAAATATGCTGAAAGAGAATTTTATCTTTGAAAACAGAGAAGAAGTATATCATTTTCTGGAATCATACAGTAGTTAAAATAAAAATTTGGAGAAAAATAACGAATGAAATATGATGTGATCATCGTTGGAGCAGGGGCTTCTGGTATGATGGCAGCGATCACAGCAGCTAGTCATCATAAGAAAGTTCTCTTGCTTGAACGGATGGATAAATTAGGAAAGAAAATATTAGCAACGGGAAATGGAAGATGCAATCTGTCAAATGCTTACATGGACGAGAATTGCTACAGAGGGCAGAGACCTTCCTTTGCCTATCCGATGATCGAGGAATTTGGATTAGAAGATCTCATTCAGTTCTTTGAATCTCTCGGAATGCTTGTGACAGAGCAAAATGGGTATTATTATCCTGCATCTTTGCAGGCAGCAACTGTTGTTGACACATTGACACAGAAATTAAAGCATCTGCACGTGGATATTCTGACAGAATTTGAAGTCACGAAAGCAGAGAAACGTAAGTCCACATTTTATGTCTATGGAAATGACAAATGTTTTCAGTCAAGCAATCTGATCCTTGCAACTGGTGGATGTGCACAGCCAAACTTAGGAAGCAACGGAAGTGGATACAAGCTTGCCAAAGACTTTCATCATAAGATCACGGATACATTCCCGTCTTTGGTAGGATTAGAAGCAGAAGGAAAATATTTAAAAGACACCTCGGGAGTTCGAAATGTCAGTAATGTCAGCGTCTACGCGAATAATGAATTGATCGCCAAAGAACATGGAGAAGTTCAGTTTACAAAATATGGGGTTTCAGGGATCCCGATTTTCCAGATCAGTCATTTTGCGATCGAAGCATTAAGAAGAAAGAAAAAAGTAAAAATCTATTTAAATCTCATGCCACAGATGGTAACCTTAGAAGAAACAACAGAAGTATTCTTAAAGAGCTGCAATTATAAGACAGTCGAAGAATTCTTCCAGGGATTTTTAAATAAAAAACTGGTATATGCAATCTTACTGAGATTAAAGATTGATCCAAGAAAACCAGTTGCTCAGATATCCAGGAAAGATCTTAACAGGATCTTAGATATGATCCAACACTTTGAAGTTGAGATCAAAGGATATAAAGGATATGATATGGCACAGGTAACAGCCGGAGGCGTATCCACAAAAGAAATCATACAAGGAACATTAGAATCAAAGTTATTAGAAGGGCTTTATGTTGTCGGTGAATTACTAGATGTCGATGGAACATGCGGAGGGTACAACCTTCAGTGGGCATTTACATCTGGATACATCGCTGCAAGCCAGATAGGAAGACAATGATAAGAATCAACCAGATCAAGCTGCCGATCGATCACAAAGAGGCAGCACTTGAGAAGAAGATAAAAAAAGCATTACATAATACAGAATATAAACAATACAAGATCGTAAAACGGTCTATTGATGCGAGGAAAAAAGAAGAATTATCTTATGTGTATGCAGTTGATGTGACATTAGGTAAGGGTCAAGAAGAGAAATTCCTCAAAAAGAACAAGAATCGTAATATCATGGCAGTAAAAGAAAAGAAGTTTGAATTTCCAGAAAATCAGCGGGAATTTAAATATCCACCGGTTGTGATCGGAATGGGACCGGCAGGTCTGTTTGCAGCACTGATGCTTGCAAGAGCCGGATTACATCCGATCGTCTTAGAACGAGGGAAAGATGTCACAAACCGTATGAAAGATGTAGAACATTTCTGGGAGAGTGGTGAACTGAATCCTGAATCCAATGTACAATTTGGAGAAGGAGGAGCAGGAACATTTTCAGACGGAAAACTAAATACCTTAGTAAAAGACAAATTCGGAAGGAATAGATTCGTTTTAGAAACTTTTGTAGAACATGGTGCACCAGAAGAGATCTTATATGAAAATAAACCACATATCGGAACGGATCTTTTAAGAAATGTCGTTGCAGGGATCAGAGAAGAGATCAGATCTCTTGGCGGAGATGTCCGTTTTGAGGCGAAAGTGACAGATTTCGTGATCCAGGATGGAAAATTAACAGGGCTGATCATCAATGATAAAGAAGAAATTAAAACAGAAACAGCGATCTTAGCACCGGGACACAGTGCCAGAGATACATTTAAAGTCTTATCAGATCGTGATCTGGAAATGAATCCTAAAGCTTTTGCAATCGGACTTCGTGTGGAACACCCGCGTGAGATGATCGACCATTCGCAGTATGGAAAGGGAGCAGATCAATATGATCTTCCAGCTGCATCATACAAACTAACATATCATGCAAACAATGGAAGAAGTGTGTATTCCTTCTGTATGTGTCCGGGAGGTTTCGTGGTCAACGCGTCTTCAGAGCCAGAACGATTGACGGTCAATGGAATGAGCAATCACGATCGAGCAGCAAAGAATTCCAACAGTGCGATCATCGCAAGTGTTACACCAGAGGATTTTGATGGAAATGACGCATTAGCAGGCGTAAGATTTCAGCAGAAATGGGAAGAAAAAGCTTTTAGCGAAGGAAAAGGAAGAATCCCGGTTCAGACATTAAAAGATTTCAGAGAAGGAAAGATTACAGAATCCTTTGGCGAGATCACACCGAATACCAAAGGATTGACAAGTTTTGGAAACTTAAGAAACTGTCTTCCAGAACCGGTCAGTGAAGCGATTTCGGAAGGAATGCAATATTTTGATAAAAAGATCAAAGGATTTAATCGAGAAGATACGATTTTGTGCGGAATTGAAGCAAGAACATCTTCTCCGTTAAGAATCGAGAGAGATCAAGGATTTGAGAGCAATATCAAAGGAATCTACCCATGCGGAGAGGGAGCAGGTTTTGCTGGCGGCATCACTTCTGCGGCAATGGATGGAATTAAGGTTGCACAAGCCCTCGTTACAGTGTAAAATACCTTTCAAGGAGTGAATGTAAAATGAATAATCGTGAAAAACTAAAAGATAAACAAAGAATCATCGTCAAAGTAGGTACATCTTCTTTGATCCATAAAGCAACAGGAAACATCAATTTATTCCGATTAGAGAAATTAGTCCGTGTTTTAACAGACTTACATAACAGCGGAAAAGACGTGATCCTGGTATCTTCAGGAGCAATCGGTGTAGGATTTAAAGCCCTGGGATTAGAAAACCGTCCGACATCCCTTCCGATGAAGCAGGCATGTTCTGCTGTAGGACAGGGACAGTTAATGATGATCTACCAGAAACTGTTTGCTGAATACAATCAGGGATCTGCACAGATTCTGATCACAAAAGAGACGATGCTCAATGACGAGAGAAGATATAACGCCAAGAATACATTTGAAGAATTACTAAAACTCGGCGTGATCCCGATCGTAAATGAAAACGATACGGTATCGACAGAAGAGATCGAGTTTGGTGACAATGATACCTTATCTGCAGTCGTAACTGCGGTTGTACAAGGTGATCTATTGATCCTCCTGACAGATATTGACGGACTTTATACGGATGATCCACACAAGAATCCACTGGCCAAACTGATTCCTGAAGTACCGGTCTTAGATGAAAAGATCGGAAGAATGGCAAAAGGAGCTGTAACTAAGGTCGGAACTGGCGGAATGGAAACGAAGATCGCAGCAGCCAATATCGTAACAGATGCTGGAGCAGATATGGTGATCGTAAACAGCAATAATTTAAATAATGTCAATAAAGTTGTTGCAGGAGAAGAGATCGGAACATTATTCTTAGCACACAAACGACCAGACTTTGATTTCAAGAAATATTTAACAGAACGCCCATATTTTAAGGCATAATAAGATAAAACAATGTATTATATAGAAAGGAAATATTACAGATGAAAGAAAAAGATATTCAAAGAATTAATGAATTATACAATCTGGATAAATCCATTGGGTTAACACCAGAACAGAAAGAAGAACAGAGAAAATTAAGACATGAATACATCCAGTCTGTTCGTGCAAACTTAAGAGCGCAGCTTAATAATGTAAGTATTAAAAATGAAGATGGATCGATCACTCCATTAAAACCAAAAGGATTAAACTAGAGCAGATTAGATAGAACATATTGATGATAGATGCAAACCGCACCGAAAAGGAGGCATTCATAATGTTGGAACAACTAGGAAAACAGGCAAAAGAAGCATCGATAATTCTTGGAAAAGCAGGGATTGAAGATAAGAATGAAGTATTAAGAGAAGCAGCCAAATGTCTGGTACAGAATCAGGAATATATCTTAAGTGAGAATTATAAAGATGTAGAGAATGCAAAAAGCAATGATATGAGCGAGGTGTTGATCGATCGTTTATCCCTGAATCCTGACCGTATCGAAGCAATGGCAGAAGGACTTCGTCAGGTAGCCGAACTGCATGATCCCATTGGTTCTGTAGAACATATGCAGAAAACACCGAATGGACTTTTGATCGGTAAGAAAACAGTACCATTAGGAGTTGTCGGTATCATCTACGAATCAAGACCAAACGTAACAGCAGATGCATTTGCACTATGTTTTAAGACAGGAAACGCATGCCTTCTTCGTGGTGGAAGTGATGCGATCAATTCAAATCTTGCGATCACAAATGTGATCCAGAGTGCACTAGAATCCTGCAATATGCCAAAATACAGCATTCAGCTGCTGACAGATACAAGCCGTGAGACAGCTACAAAGATGATGCAGTTAAATGAATACTTAGATGTTCTGATCCCAAGAGGTGGTGCAGGACTCATTCAGAGTGTTGTAAAGAATTCTACAGTGCCAGTGATCGAGACAGGAACAGGAAATTGTCATGTATACGTAGATGAATTTGCCCAGAAAGACATGGCAGTTAACATCATCATCAATGCAAAGACACAGAGACTTGGAACATGTAATACATGTGAATCTTTAGTATTACATAAGAACATCTTGGAGAGTCACGGTCCAGCGATCATCGATGCTTTATTAGAAAAAGGAGTACAGGTACGTGGAGATGAGAGAGTTTGTGCTTTAAATGACCAGGTCATCCCTGCAACAGAAGAAGACTGGGGAACAGAATACTTAGATTCTATCATTTCTGTGAAAACTGTCGACAGCTTTGACGAAGCAGTGGCACATATCAATCATTACAATACGGGGCATTCGGAAGCGATCGTCACAGATTCTTACCAGAATGCACAGGAATTCTTAAATCAGATCGATGCAGCAGCCGTTTATGTTAATGCATCCACAAGATTTACTGATGGATTTGAATTTGGATTTGGAGCAGAGATCGGAATCAGTACCCAGAAGATTCATGCCAGAGGACCAATGGGATTAGATGCACTGACAACCAGCAAATTTATTATTTATGGAAATGGACAGATCCGCAAATAATAGAATATAAAAGCCAGAATTGTAAATTATTTCAGAATCTTAAGAAAATCTGAAGAAAAACATAGAATTTTGTATGCAAATGCAAAGAAATTGTTAAAAAAACATTGAAAAATAAAAAAGACTATGGTATTATAAGTCTTGTGTTCAAAGGAGTTTTCATTTTATGAGAACTCTTTTTTTTCGCAATGGAAAAAAATGTAAAGAAGAAAGGAAGGCTTAAAATGGCATTGTTTACATTTAGCGGCGGTGTTCATCCGGCAGATGGTAAAGAATTTGCAAAGAATTCACCAATCACCGAATACCTGCCAAAAGGAGATGTTGTTTTACCTTTAGGTCAGCACATCGGTGCTCCTGCACAGCCAATCGTTAGCAAGGGAGACCAGGTGTTAGTAGGCCAGAAGGTGGCAGAAGCTGGAGGATTTGTATCCGCGAATATTTTCAGCTCTGTTTCAGGAACTGTAAAGGCGATCGAGCCAAGAATGACTCCAGCCGGAGCAAAAGTTAACTCTATCGTAATTGAGAATGATGGAGAATTCAAAGAGGCTGCCTTTGAGGCAAAACCTTATGATCAGATGTCTAAAGATGATGTTTTAGCAGCGATCAAAGAAGCTGGAATCGTAGGACTTGGTGGAGCCGGATTCCCAACACATGTGAAATTAGCGCCAAAAGATCCAGATGCGATCGAATATATCATCGTAAATGGAGCGGAGTGTGAACCTTATATCACAGGTGACTACCGCATCTTAATGGAGACACCAGAACTTTTAATTGAAGGATTAAATATCGTACTTGATATGTTCCCAAAAGCAAAAGGTATCATTGGTATTGAAGATAATAAAAAAGATGCAATTGCTAAAGTAGAAGCATTAGTAAAAGGTGATGCAAGAATCAGCGTTGCTACATTAAAGACAAAATACCCACAGGGTGCAGAACGTTCTTTGATTTATGCAACAACAGGAAGAAGCATCAACTCCAGCATGTTACCAGCAGATGCAGGATGCATCGTAGATAACGTAGCTACGATCGTAGCGATCAAAGAAGCCGTCAAAGATGGTAAACCATTATACGAACGTGTTGTGACAGTTACTGGAGATGCGATCAAGAATCCAAGCAACTTTAAAGTACGTACAGGAACAAACGTACAGGAACTGATCGAAGCAGCCGGTGGATTTAAGACACAGCCTGAGAAGATCATTTCTGGTGGACCTATGATGGGTATGGCAATGTTTACAACAGATGTACCAGCTGTCAAAACATTCTCATGCTTTTTAGCATTCACAAAAGATGAAGTTGCTGCGAACCAACCAAGCAATTGTATTCGTTGTGGAAGATGTGTAAGCGTCTGTCCACAGAAGCTGATGCCAGCAAAATTATCTGTATTAGCAGATCATAATCAGTTTGACGAGTTTGAGAAACTTTATGGAGCAGAATGCGTTGAGTGTGGATCTTGTTCATTTGTATGTCCAGCAAAACGTAACCTTGCACAGTCCATGAAGACAGGTCGTAAACAGGTATTAGCTAACCGTAGAAAGAAATAAAGGAGAGATACATATGAGCGAAACATTATATCATGTGTCAGCCAACCCTCATGTCAGAGATAATGGCTCAACACAAAAGATTATGTTAGATGTTATCATCGCATTACTACCCGCTACAATTTTTGGTATCTATATCTTTGGAGCATCTGCGGCACTGACAGTTGCAATTTCTGTTGCTACCTGTGTTGTCGTTGAGTATATTTACCAGAAACTTATGAAACAGCCAATCACTGTAGGTGACTTAAGTGCGGCATTGACCGGACTGTTACTTGCATTAAACTTACCATCAGGAGCACCATTCTGGATGCCGATCCTTGGTGGAATCTTCGCGATCATCGTTGTAAAACAGGCGTTCGGTGGATTGGGACAGAACTTTATGAACCCAGCCCTTGGTGCAAGATGTTTCTTAATGATCTCATTTGCAGCAAGAATGACAACATTTACATATGATGGTGTAACAACAGCAACACCACTTGCTGTTATGGAACAGGGAAAAAGCGTAGATGTTATGAAATCATTCTTAGGATTCGTTCCTGGAACAATTGGTGAAACATCTGCATTATTACTGATCATCGGTGGAGCATACTTAGTATTTAAGAAAGTCATCTCTCCGATCATCCCATGTGTTTACGTTGCAGTTGTAGCAATCTTCGTACTGATCTTCGGTGGTCATGGATTTGATCTATCTTACATGGCAGCACAGATCTTCAGTGGTGGATTAATGTTAGGTGCGATCTTCATGGCAACAGACTACGTAACATCTCCAATTACAAAGAACGGAAAGATCATCTATGCGATCGTTCTTGGTATTTTAACTGGATTATTCCGTCTGTTCGGCCCAATGGCAGAAGGTGTATCTTACTCAATCATCATTGCAAACTTATTAGTTCCACTGATCGAGAGAGTGACAGTACCAACTCCATTTGGAATCGTAAAAAAAGGAGGTAAGAGCAATGAATAAGAATCTCGTAATGGATTGTATCAAATTATGTGTGATCACATTAATTGCAGGACTCCTTTTAGGTATCGTATATAATGTAACAAAAGCACCGATCGCCGCACAGGAAGAAAAGACAAAACAGGAAGCTTACAAAGCCGTATTCAAAGATGCAGCGAAATTCGATACAGTAAAATTAGACCAGAAAGACGTAGCAGCTGTCTTAAAGAAAAATGATCTTGGACAGAACACGATTTCTGAAGTTGTAAAAGCAGTTGACAAAAACGGAAAAGAACTTGGATACGTATTCTCTGTAACAAACCCAGAAGGATACGGTGGAGATGTATCTTTATCTGTAGGTGTTAGAGATGATGGAACAGTCAATGGTTATGAAACATTATCCATTAGCGAAACAGCTGGTTTAGGTATGAAAGCCAAAGAACCAGAATTCAAGAGTAACTTTAAAAACAAAAAAGCAGACAAATTTGAAGTTGTAAAAGATGGATCTGGTAAGAACGATGATTCTAAAGTAGATGCCATCAGTGGTGCAACGATCACAAGCCGTGCTGTCACAAGTGCAGTTAACAGCTGTGTTGCATATTCAAAGAGCCTGAAGGGAGGTAATTAAACATGAAACCAAATCCAATGGAACGATTGATTAATGGTATCGTAAAAGAAAACCCTACCTTCGTCTTAATGTTAGGTATGTGTCCTACATTAGCAGTAACAACATCTGCGATCAACGGTGCAGGAATGGGACTTTCAACAACAGCCGTATTAATGTTTTCTAACATGATCATTTCCGCATTAAGAAATGTCATCCCTGATCGTGTACGTATCCCAGGATATATCGTAGTTATCGCATCTCTGGTAACAATCGTACAGTTCCTATTACAGGGATATGTTCCAGCAGTTAACGACGCATTAGGATTATACATCCCACTGATCGTAGTAAACTGTATCATCCTTGGACGTGCAGAATCCTTTGCAGCAAAGAACGGACCAATCAACTCCTTCTTTGACGGACTTGGAATGGGACTTGGATTTACTGTAGCCTTAACAATTTTAGGAGCATTCCGTGAATTATTAGGAGCAGGTCAGATCTTCGGAATGCAGGTAATGCCATCTGCATACGAACCAATCACAATCTTTATCCTGGCACCTGGAGCATTCTTCGTACTTGCATGTTTAGTAGCGATCCAGAATAAAGTTAAGAGCAAAAAACCTAAAAAAGCCGGAGAAGCACAGAGTGGTGGATGCGGAGATTGTTCTCACTGCGGAAACAGCGCTTGCGGTTCCAGAAGCTTTTTTGATACAACTGTAGATGACAAATAAGGAGGATTAAGATGAAAAGTTTACTGTTAATTGCCATCGGTTCAGCGCTGGTAAATAACGTTGTATTAAGCCAGTTCCTTGGTTTATGTCCTTTCCTTGGAGTTTCTAAGAAAGTTGAGACAGCAGCCGGAATGGGTGCAGCCGTTCTCTTCGTTATTACTATCGCATCAGCAGTTACAAATTTAATTTATACATTTTTATTAGTACCAACAGATTTAACATACTTAAATACGATCGTATTTATCCTGGTAATCGCAGCATTAGTACAGTTCGTAGAAATGGTATTAAAGAAATCTATGCCAGCATTATATGAATCTCTGGGAGTATTCCTTCCACTGATCACAACAAACTGTGCAGTTCTTGGTACAGCATTAACAAACGTACAGAACGACTATAGTTTCATCGCCAGCGTAGTCAATGGTATCGGTATCTCTTTAGGATTCCTAATTGCTATCGTTATCCTTGCTGGTATCCGTGAAAAGATGGAATACAACAACATCCCAGAATCTTTCAAAGGAATGCCTATCACACTGTTAACAGCAGGATTAATGGCAATCGCATTCTTCGGATTCTCAGGACTTATTTAGGAGGTAAAGAAGATGAATATATCAGCAATTTTACTTGCCATGGTTGTTGTCGGAGGAACCGGTCTGCTTATCGCAATCTTACTGGGAATTGCCTCAGAGAAATTTAAAGTTCCTGTAGACGAGAAGGAAGTAGCCATCCGTGCAGAACTTCCAGGAAATAACTGTGGTGGTTGTGGATACGCAGGTTGTGATGGACTTGCAAAAGCAATCGCAAATGGAGAAGCACCAGTGAACGGCTGTCCAGTTGGTGGAGCAGCTGCAGCTGAGAAGATCAGTGCGATCATGGGTGTAGAAGCAGGAGAATTCGTGAAGAAAGTCGCATTCGTAAAATGTGCCGGAACTTGCGAAAAAGCATCTGACAAATACCAGTACTCTGGAGTTCAGAGCTGTATTGAAGCGATGAACGTACCAGGTGCAGGACCAAAAGGATGCGAATTTGGATGTATGGGATTTGGAAGCTGTGCAGCAGTATGTCCAGAAAATGCGATCTCTATCGTGAACGGAATCGCTCACATCGATGAAGAAGCATGTGTAGGATGTGGAAAATGCGCAGAAACATGTCCAAAAGCATTGATCGACCTTGTACCAGAAAACAAGAAAACAAGAGTACAGTGCAGCTCTAAAGAATTCGGTAAAAACGTTATGTCTGTATGTAAAGCAGGATGTATCGGATGTAAAGCATGCGAAAAAGTATGTAAACTTGGAGCAATCAAAGTTGAAAACAACATCGCACAGATCGATTACGATAAATGTGTAGGTTGTGGATTATGTGCAGGTAAATGTCCAAAAGGAATCATTACAGGAAAGAAATTAGTTCCTAAGAAACCAGCACCAAAGAAAGAAGCTTAATCTTTCTTTATATCATTATAATAATAAAGAAGCAGGAGATTCGAGAGATCAGAATCTCCTGCTTCTTTCTGCTTCTATTCATGGAAAAAAAGAATACTATTATAATAGGAAGAAAAAGGATTCCTGACATGAAATTTCTCGAACTTCGGCAAAAAGATGTGATCAATTGTAATACAGGAGAATGTTTAGGCCTTGTCCTAGACCTCGAATTTGAAATCCATACGGGTAAGATCTGTTATCTGATCGTTCCCAAAACAACGAAGATGTTCATATGCGTTGGTAAGAATAAAGTTTACAAAATCCCATACAAATGTATTGTAAGGATCGGCAGAGATACGATTCTAGTCGATATCAACGAAAAAGAATGCCTGAAATAAAAGAAAAGCTTTCTTTTCTACAGAAAAAATGATATACTTCAAGCAGTAAAAACACGGAGGTACAAGAAGATGAGATGCCCATATTGTGGAAGTGAGAATTCCAGAGTCGTAGATTCCAGACCGGCAGAAGACAACAATGCGATCCGTAGAAGAAGACAATGTGACGAATGCGGAAAACGTTTTACAACTTATGAGAAGATAGAGACAGAACCGTTGAGTGTCATCAAGAAAGACAAGACACGACAACTCTACGATCGAAACAAGATCCGGAATGGAATCGTACAATCCTGTCACAAACTCCCAGTATCCATGGGGCAGATCGAAGCAGCGATCGATGAGATCGAGACAAAGATCTATAACATGGGAACAAGAGAAGTCGAAACATCCGTGATCGGAGAGATGGTCATGGACAAATTAAAGGATTTAAATGAAGTTGCATACGTAAGATTTGCAGCCATTTACCGTGAATTCAAAGATGTGAACACATTTATGAGTGAATTAAAGAAATTATTAAAATAATCACAATTGTTTTGAATAAACAAGATTGTAAAAATATTACTTTTGTGATAAACTAACCATATCATTTTGAAACCAGCTTCCTTTTTGAGAAGAGAAGGAGTTGAGTATTATTTATCAGGAAGTAATCACAGGAATCGTCAGTGGAGTGAGTGGAAAGCTCATCCACGTAGAAGTAGAGATCAGAAACGGCCTGCCATATTTTACAATGGTAGGCTATCTTTCCAAAGAATCTATGGAAGCAAAAGAGCGGGTTGCATCAGCACTGCGCTCCATCGGCCATCCCTTACCGTCGATGAAGATCACCGTTAATTTATCCCCAGCCAATATAAGAAAGAACGGAACCGCGTTCGATTTCCCGATCGCCGTGGCCTTTTTAGGATGCCTGAATTTAATCGATGCAAGCAAGTTAGATGACATCTGTATCATGGGGGAATTAGGACTAAACGGCAAGATCAGAGGTGTAGGAAACTGTCTTCCAATCGTTTTAGAAGCAAGAAAACAAGGAATTCACAAGTTCTTTGCGGCAAGTGAAGATGAGAATTCTCTAAGAGGGATTGAAGATATTGAAGTGGTATTTATGGACAGTTTACAGGATGTCCTGGACTATTTTCATGGAACATATCATCAAAAAAGTTGCAGAAGTGCAACAACTTATCAAAAGGAAGAGTCAGAAGAAGACTTCAGTGACATCATCGGACAACAACATTTAAAAAGAGCGATGGAGATCGCGGTCACTGGAAGACATCATCTATTGATCATTGGTTCCCCAGGTTCAGGAAAAACAATGGCAGCCAGAAGGATCCCGACCATTCTTCCACAACTATCAAAAGAAGAGAAGATGGAAGTTCAGGCAATCTATGATGCCACTGGAATTCCACGGTATTTAGAAGATGATACCAGACCATTTCGCCAGCCACATCCAATGATCCCGAAAGCCGCATTCCTTGGAGGCGGCAAGACGCCGACGGCAGGAGAGATCACATTAGCACATCATGGCATTTTATTTCTGGACGAATTTATGGAATTTAAAACAGAATGTATCGAGGCACTCAGACAGCCATTGGAAGATGGAACAATCGATATCACCAGAAATGGGATCTACCACAAGTTTCCGGCAGACTTTCAACTGATCGCCACCATGAATCCATGTCCTTGTGGTTATGGATTGGAAGATGGGATCTGCCGATGTACTTATCATGAAAAAAAGCGTTATCTAAAGAAATTGTCCGGTCCGATCTTAGACCGTTTTGACATGGTCCTATGTCTAAGTAAAAAAGAGGCTGATACACAGAAGATACAAAAAGAGAGTCAAGAAACATCCCATCAGATCAAAGAACGCATCGAAACAACCATCCAAAGAGAAAAAAAGTTATTAAAAAACTATCAATGCAGTGATACCAGCCATTTAAGCCACATACAGTTAAACAAGCTCCTTCATTTATCCAAAGAATGCAAAGAGATTTTAGATATCGCCTATCGATCTGGCAAGATCACAAGGCGAGGAATGGATAAGATTTTAAAAGTAGCACTGACGATCATGCTTATGGAAAATGAATCAGAGATCAAACCAATCCACCTGATGGAAGCCATGACCTTCAGAAATACAGGATTTATCAAAGAGGTGCTTGAATATGGAAGATAAATTATATTGGTACTGGCTATGCGGCAAAGTCCGATTGCCGATCAAGAAGCAAAAAGAATTGATGGATATCTTCATTCATCCAAAAGAACTCTATAAGATCAACCCAGCAATCTTAAAAGAACACATGACACAACTTGAATATGATCGTTTCGTTCATTCAAGAGATGAAACAGCGATCAAGAAAGGCTATGAAGCTCTGCATCGAGAAAATATCCGTTTTATCATTCAAAAAGAAGCTGCTTACCCGAATCGATTAAGAAAGATCTACGATGCTCCGTATGGGATTTTTCAAAAAGGTCAGCCATATGAAGAAAAAGAACTGTCAATAGCGATTGTTGGATCAAGATATCCGACAACTTATGGATTCGAAATCTCAAAAAAGTTCGCAAAAGAGCTGGCTCAGCAAGGCGTACAGATTGTAAGTGGACTCGCAAGGGGCGTAGATGGGACAGTTCACCGTGAAATAATCGACAAAAAAGGACAGGCTGTTGGGGTTTTAGGATGTGGGATCGATCTCATTTACCCAAAAGAAAATTTTCAGTTATTTTATGACATGTATGCGAATCAGACAGTTATTTCTGAGTACCCGCCAGGCAGTGAACCGCTCAAATGGCATTTTCCAGAAAGAAATCGCATCATCAGTGGATTAAGTGACGGAATCCTCGTCACAGAAGCCAGAGCAAGGAGCGGATCGCTGATCACGGCGGATTGCGGGCTTGATCAGAACAAAGAAGTGTTCGCAGTTCCCGGAATGATCACAGACAAACATTGCCAAGGGTGTCATGGATTGATCAAACAAGGTGCAAAATTAGTTGAAAATGTCGACGATATTTTAACAGAATTTTCAGAATTCACGGGATTTTCACGAAAATTTCCAAAGCATAGTGCAAAATCTCTTGCAAAGGCAGAAAAAAGGGTGTATGATATGTTGAGTTTGAAACCGAAATATATTGATGAGATCTTAAGTACATCCCAAGATTCTTATGAAGAAGTGATCCAAGCTTTATTTCAATTAGAAGCGAAAGGATATATCAAACAGATCCATCAGAACTTATATATCAAAAAAATGTAAACAAGGGGTAATACTATATGCCAAAATATCTAGTTATCGTCGAATCACCGGCGAAAGCCAAAACAATCAAAAAGTTCCTGGGCAGGAATTACGAAGTGATCGCGTCCAACGGGCATGTTCGCGATCTGCCAAAGAGTACCTTAGGAATAGATATCGAGAATGACTTTGAACCAAAGTACATTACAATCCGTGGGAAGGGTGAAGTATTAGCAGCTCTTCGTAAAGCGGTAAAAAAAGCAGACAAAGTATACCTCGCGACTGACCCGGACCGTGAAGGAGAAGCCATCTCATGGCATTTATATTACGCATTAAAACTGGAGAACAAAAACTACAGCCGAATTACATTTAATGAGATCACAAAAACAGCTGTCAAAGACTCCATCAAACACGCAAGAGACATCGATATGAATTTAGTCGATGCACAGCAGGCAAGACGTGTTCTGGACCGAATCGTAGGATACCAGATCAGTCCGATCCTCTGGGCAAAGATCAAACGAGGGTTAAGTGCTGGACGAGTTCAGTCCGTAGCCCTACGCCTGATCTGTGACAGAGAAGAAGAGATCAATCTGTTTATTCCACAGGAATACTGGTCCTTAGAAGCCTTATTAGATGTCAAAGGAAGCAAAAAGCCATTAGAAGCCAAACTGATTGGCAATAAAGAACAGAAGATTGAGATTCACAGCGAAGAAGAGATGAAGGAGATCTTATCCTATTTAAAAGGAAAAGAATTCACCGTCGAAGGAGTGAAAGTCACAGAACGATTAAAGAAGAGCCCACTTCCATTTACGACAAGTACTCTTCAGCAGGATGCATCCAGCAAGTTAAATTTCGCACCACAGAAAACAATGCGTATCGCACAGCAGTTATATGAAGGTGTCAATATCAAAGGACAGGGAACCGTCGGTCTGATCACATACTTACGTACAGACTCCACACGTATCTCTGTAGAAGCCGATGCCGCAGCGAAAGAATATATCAAGGAAGCTTATGGAGCCGAGTTCGTTGGAGCAGGAACTGTCGCCAAGAAAGACGACAAGAAAGTACAGGATGCACATGAAGCTATCCGACCAACCTACATGACAAACTCACCAGCAAGCATCAAAGATGAACTATCAAGAGATCAGTTCCGTTTATACCAGCTGATCTGGAACCGTTTCATGGCAAGCCGTATGGCACCAGCCAAATATGAGAATACATCCGTAAAGATCGCTGCCGGAGATTATCGTTTTAATGCATCCGCAAGCAAGATCGCCTTCGATGGATTCCTATCCGTATATAACATTAACAATGAGAAATCCGAAGGAAATGTAATGTTAAAATCCATCGATGAAGATACCAAACTTACATTGAATGCTTTAGAACCAAAACAGCATTTTACACAGCCACCAGCTCATTATACAGAAGCATCTTTAGTTAAGACACTAGAAGAGTTTGGAATTGGACGTCCAAGTACTTACGCACCAACGATCTCAACGATCACAGCAAGACGTTATGTTGTCAAAGAAAAGAAGAACTTATACGTCACGGAGCTTGGAGAAGCAGTCAACAACATGATGAAGAAAGCATTTGCAAGTATCGTCGATGTGAACTTCACAGCGATGATGGAAGGTCTGCTTGATATGGTAGAAGAAGGTAAAGTCCATTGGAAATCCGTCATTGAAAATTTCTACCCAGACTTTGAGATCGCAGTGAAGAATGCAGAAAAAGAATTAGAGAAGATCAAGATCGAAGACGAAGTCACAGACGTTATCTGCGATGAATGTGGAAGAAATATGGTCGTGAAGTACGGACCATATGGGAAATTTCTTGCATGCCCTGGATTCCCAGAATGCAGAAATACAAAACCACATTTTGAAAAAGTCGGAATCCCATGCCCAATGTGCGGCGGAGAAGTTGTCTTAAAGAAAACAAAAAAAGGAAGAAAATATTACGGATGTGAAAATAATCCGGAATGTGAATTTATGTCATGGCAGAAACCATCCACAGTCAAATGTGAAAAATGCGGAAGCTATATGATCGAAAAAGGTAAGAAGCTTGTATGCTCTAGCAAGGAATGTGGATTCGTATGCAGTATGCCAGAAGATGCAAAAGAGAAAGAGACTTCTGGGGAGTCAGTGTCAAAATAAGGAGAAAAAATATAGATGAGTAGTATACAATTACTAGATAAAACAAGAAAGATCAATAAATTACTTCATAATAACAATTCACAGAAAGTTGTATTTAACGATATCTGTAAAGTTCTGACAGAAGTAATGAATTCAAACGTCCTTGTCATCAGTAAAAAAGGAAAGATCTTAGGTAAAAATGAAGCAGACCACATCGAAGTGCTTCATCAGCTGATCTCAGGAAATGTCAAAGATTATGTTGATTTTTCATTAAATGAAAGACTATTAACGATTCTTTCCACCAATGAAAATGTCAGCCTTTCCACACTGGGATTTGAGTCAGATGTTGATGATTACTATGCGATCATCGCACCGATCGATATCGCAGGAGAGAGATTCGGAACATTATTTATGTACCGCCAGAGAGAAAATTATTCCATTGATGATATTATCTTAGCGGAATATGGAACAACCGTTGTCGGACTTGAAATGTTAAGATCTGTAAGCGAAGAAGTGGAACAGGAACGAAGAAAGAAAGGAATCGTTGATTCCGCGATCAGTACGTTATCCTTCACAGAACACAAAGCAGTGATCCATATTTTAGAAGAATTAGAAGGAAATGAAGGAGTCTTAGTTGCAAGTAAGATCGCAGATAGATTCGGGATCACAAGATCTGTTGTCGTAAACGCACTAAGGAAACTAGAAAGTGCCGGAGTTGTTGAGACAAGATCCTCTGGTATGAAGGGAACATATATTAAAGTAGTGAATGACTTTATATTTGACGAGATCACAAAGCTTGATTAATTCTTTTAGAATTAAAGAAAAAGTTCTTGCAAAGAAGGACAAGGTTTGATATACTGTCATAGGTAAAAATAAACACGCTATTGGAATTCTGGTAAGTGCCCAAGAGGTTTGTCAGAACGATGAAAATAGCGGAAGCAAAAACTAAAGGAGATTTAAAATGAGCGTTATTTCAATGAAACAGTTACTTGAAGCAGGTGTACATTTCGGACATCAGACAAGAAGATGGAACCCTAAAATGGCACCATACATCTACACAGAGCGTAATGGTATCCATATCATCGACTTACAGAAATCTGTAGGAATGGTTGACGATGCTTACAACGCAGTAAAAGATTGTGTAGCACAGGGTGGAAAGATTCTGTTCGTAGGAACAAAGAAACAGGCTCAGGATTCTATTCAGGCTGAAGCAGAACGTTGCGGAATGTTCTACGTAAACCAGAGATGGTTAGGTGGAATGATGACTAACTTCAAGACAATCGAATCTAGAATCGCTAGACTGAAAAAGATCAAAGAGATGGAAGAAGACGGAACATTTGACGTACTTCCAAAGAGAGAAGTTTTAGAACTTAACAAAGAAAAAGACAAATTACAGAAGAACTTAGGTGGAATCGAAGAAATGGGTGGACTTCCAGACATGATCTTCGTTGTAGACCCTAAGAAAGAAAGCATCTGTGTACAGGAAGCACATACTTTAGGAATTCCTCTTGTTGGAATCGCAGATACAAACAGCGATCCTGAAGAATTAGATTATATCATCCCAGGAAACGATGATGCGATCCGTGCAGTAAAACTGATCACATCTGCTATGGCTGATGCAGTTATCGAAGCAAACCAGGGAATCGATGCAGACTCTGAAGAAGTTGCAGAAGACGCTGAATAATTTATTCACACTTTCAATTTAGGAGGAAAAAGAATCATGGCTATCACAGCAGCAATGGTAAAAGAATTAAGAGAAATGACTGGTGCCGGAATGATGGATTGTAAGAAAGCTCTTACAAACACAGACGGAGACATGGACGCAGCAGTTGAATTTTTAAGAGAAAACGGTCTTGCAAAAGCAGCAAAGAAAGCTGGACGTATCGCAGCTGAAGGACTTGTTGCAGTAGCAGTATCTGAAGATGCAAAAGAAGCAGCAATCGTTGAAGTTAACTCTGAAACAGACTTCGTAGCTAAGAATGATACATTCAGAACATATGTAGCAGAAGTAGCTGATCAGGCTCTTACAACAAAAGCAGCTGATATCGAAGGATTCTTAGCAGAAGAATCTAAAGCAGAAGCTGGAAAAACTGTTAAAGAAGCATTAGATGGTAAGATCGCTGTTATCGGAGAGAACTTAAACATCCGTAGATTCGCTAAAGTATCTGCAGCAGACGGATTTGTTGCATCTTACATCCACGCTGGTGGTAAGATCGGTGTATTAGTAGAAGTTGCTACAGACGTAGTGAACGACGAGATCAAAGAGATGGCTAAAAACGTAGCAATGCAGGTTGCAGCTATTTCTCCAAAATACACAAGCAGAGATGAAGTTTCTAAAGATTACATCGAGCATGAAACAGAAATCTTAAAAGTTCAGGCTATGAACGAAAACCCAGACAAACCAGAAAACATCATCGAAAAGATGATCGTTGGACGTTTGAACAAAGAATTAAAAGAAGTATGTCTGTTAGATCAGGCTTATGTTAAAGCTGAAGACGGAAAACAGGCAGTTGGAAAATACGTAGAACAGGTTGCTAAAGCAAACGGAGCTAATGTTACAATCAAAGGATTCGTTCGTTTTGAAACTGGTGAAGGTATTGAAAAGAAAGAAGAAGACTTTGCGGCTGAGGTTGCTGCTCAGTTAAAATAATTGATTGATTCTTTGTTAGAGTTAATTTGATATTTTTTTAGTGAGATTTTAAGGGCATATATCCTTGTATTTAGGGTGTATGTCCTTTTATGTTATGTTAATAAATACAATTACTTATTGACAAAATGATAATTTTATAATTAAATAATTGACAAAATGATAATTTTTATGTAAAATATAAAGTGTAGTAGAAAAGAAGATGCTACATAAGGAGGAATAATGAAGGTGAGAACAACAACGCAAAGAATGAAGGAATTGATTTCCAAAAAAGGAATATCTCAAAAGCAACTTGCAAAAATTTCAGGACTGACAGAATCTACGATATCGCATTATGTTCGTGGCGAAAGGATACCAAGAGGTGTGAATTTAATAAAAATTGCTAAGGCATTAGATACGACAGCAGATTATTTGTTGGGGAATGAAGAAAATGAGGATTTTGACTATGTTAAATCATTAATAGCAAGAAATTCATCGCGGATGACAAATGATGAGAAAACAACTTTAGTTAAACTTTTATTTGAAGACGACTAGGAGAATATATGAGATTAAGCAATGAAAAATATGAAGAAATTAAAAATACAGTGATTGATACTTTTGAACAATATAATGTTAAGTATATTCCTATTTCTGGATTTGAAATAGCAACGAAAATGGGACTTAAAATAATTCCATATTCGTCACTAAATGAAAAGCAAAGAGAAATGTCAATGAAGTATAGTTCTGATGGATATTCTATTGAAACTCAAAATGAATGGAGAATTTACTATAATGATAGTTGCAAATGTTATGGAAGAATAAATCAAACAATTATGCATGAAGTAGGACATTTTGTATTAGGACATATTAATGGGGGAGAAGAGGAAGAATCAGAAGCAAAATTTTTTGCTAAATATGCACTTGCACCTCCGCCATTGATACATAATATTTGTAAAGATATAGAACCTGATACAATTAAAAAAACTTTTAATATTAGCTATCAGGCAGCATATCTAGCATACCAATATTATAGAAATTGGCTACAGTTTGGAAATAGAAATTATACAAATTACGAAGAAAAAATGCTTTCATTGTTTAACTTTAACATTGCTTAAGAAATAGAAGTGTTATACTTTTATAATAAAAAAACCAAGCAAATAGATGCTTGGCTATTAGTTGAAAGATATCTCACAATCAACCAATATATAATTTGATTAGCACTTAAATTATAACATTGTGAGATTCTTTCTTCAAGTATAAATTGAAGAAAGGAGTTGATAATATGTATATTTTTCGAGCATGGATTACCACAAAAGATGGTATGAAGATTTATGCAAAAGATTATGGAAAACGTGCATTTCGAATCTGGGTAGGTCCAGGACGTGAGCCAGCAAAAAAGAAAAAATGATGATGAATAATAGAGACAATATTGATTAAAAAAGGAAAGTAGGCGATATTATATGGCAAAGACAAAAACAAGTATTAGAGGAAAACAGAATAAAAAAATTGTAACTGTAAAATCTTATAAAAGAAGTAATGGAACACAAGTGCATGCTCATCGTAGATCTGCACCAAATTAATGGTAAATTTATATAATCAAAACGGACCAGAGATGTTTATTTCTGGTCCGTTATTAGATAATTTTAAAAAGGAGAAAAATAATTATGGAGAATAGTATTATTAGAGATTGTTTAAAGATAATTATTAATTGTTCAGCATTTTTATCTTCATTAAAAAAGAAAAATAAAACAATGTATTTTCTTACGGAAGTGATTTATATATTTATAATATCAATATTGCCGGTATTTATGATATCTATTTTATTGGGAATAATCAATGTTGATAAACAGGCAAACACTGCAGAAATTTTTAACCATTTAATGTTGATAATTGGAGCAAGTATGCTAAGCTTTATGATTTTTAACTTTAAAAATGAGAAAAAAATAGAAAATTATATTTTAATAGCTGCTTTATACTTGGATGAATATATAATGGACAATGGTATCAAAAAAGATATATTAAAAGCTTTACGTGAATTGATTATAATTTACTTTATATGGTATTTCTTTTATCATCAAATGTTAGCAATATTAAAAGCTATGCATAGTGTTTCTATTAATGGACAAATTATTGTAATTATGCTTGCTTTTCTGATAACATATATAATATATAGTTATGTAAGGATAGATAAAGCTGTAGTATATAGAAAAAAGCAAACATTTAATATGTGGTTTACAATTATATGGATTATATTTGTAATTATAAGGATCAATAAATATTGCACTGATAATATAACGGAAACAGGATTAATTGATATGTGTTTATTAATTATTAGCTCAATTTTTACGATACCAACTATTAAAGAATGGTTGAAAGATATGCCATCAAAAATTATTGAACCATATAGAAAAAGAGTTTATAAAAGAAAAAATAGATGCATTAATTCTTGGATTGAAAGAACAAAAAAGTTGTTAAAATGGTTGAATAACTCAAAAAATTATTGGATTAATGGTAAAGAAAGAATTATTGATTTATGGAAAACAGGAGAAAAAAAGAGAGTGATTAAATTTTTTGCTTTAATAGGTATAGCTGGAATTTTTTGCATAATAGTTATGTTTAAATCTAATGATATGAGTAATCTATTAGAAAAATATTTTTATAGTTTAAATAAAAATATACAATACGCTATTGGGGGTATAATTTTTCTTGGAATTACAGGACTTGTAATAAGAGAAAGCTATAGAAGTTTAAACAAAGAAAATAAAAGACAATTAATAAAAAGGTGGTTGGGATTAATAATTATGATTGCTGGTATGGTAATATACAAGATAGTATTTATGTTGTAATTGACATAAGAAAATATAGTATTTAAAATAAAATTTAAGAAAAACATTGTATATAAAATAAATTAAAAGGGGATAAAAATGGATTATTCAAAGTCACATGAATTAATGTTAGGTTTATCAACAGCATTTGTTGATGGATCAAATAATTCAAATTTAGCATACAGACCAGAATTTGTATACAACGATTGTAAACAAGGAAAGAAAGTTCTTGTTTCTTTGGAACAAGAATTAAGACGATGTGATGAATTCTTTATCAGTGTAGCATTTATCACTGATAGTGGATTTGAATCTCTATCTATGATTTTAAAAGAATTAGAGCAAAAAGGAGTTCCAGGGAAAATTCTCACAACAGATTATTTAACATTTAGTCAGCCAAAAGCATTAGATCGATTAGCTAAATTGAAAAATATTGAATTAAAAATGTTTAGAACTAGTTCTGAAGTTGGAGGATTTCACACAAAAGGATATATATTCCGAGAAGATGAATTATATCGAATTATCGTAGGAAGTTCCAATATGACATCCAGTGCAATTACAAAAAATAGAGAATGGAACACAAAGATTGTTTCTACAGAACAAGGCGAAGTTGCACAAGAAATCCTCAATGAATTCAAAAAACTATGGATGTCACCAAATAGTCAACATTATGAAGATTTCATTGAGGATTATAAAGAGCAATATTTACAAAACCAAATTATCAAAAAACAACAAAGACAAGCAGCAAAAGAACAAATTGTTGATTTTCAAAGTTATAAATTAAAACCGAATAAGATGCAGTTAGCTTTTATCAATAACCTTATGAAGATGAGATCAGAAGGAATAGAAAAGGCTTTACTATTATCCAGTACAGGAACTGGAAAGACTTATGCATCAGCATTTGCTGTTAGAGAGCTGGGATATAAGAAAGTTTTGTTCTTAGTACATAGAAATCAAATCGCAGAACAGGCATTAAAATCATACCAAAAAGTTTTTGGGCCGTCTATTACAATGGGATTAGTTACTGGTAAATCTCATGATTATGGTGCAGATTTTATTTTTGCGACAGTACAGACATTATCTAAAAAAGAAAATTTGGAAAGATTTTTAAGAGATCATTTTGAATGTTGTATCTATGATGAAGCACATCATACTTCAGCAGATAGTTATAAAAAGATTATGGATTATTTTACTCCACAATTTACACTGGGAATGACAGCGACACCAGATAAAAGAGATGATCATATAGAGGGTCGCAATATTTATGAAATCTTTGATCACAACATTGCATACGAAATTCGATTGCAAAAAGCAATGGAAGAAGATTTATTGTGCCCATTTCACTATTTTGGAATTACTGATTTAGAAATTATTGATGATACGATAGTCAATGATAAGAAAATGACAAAAGAGCAAAAACTAGAGAATTTTAGACGTTTAACTTCAGATGATCGTGTAAAATATGTGATGGAGCAAGCAGAATATTATGGTTACAGTGGTAATCGAGTAAAAGGTTTGATTTTTTGCAGTAGAATTGAAGAAGCAAATGAATTGTCAAAGAAGTTCAATGAAAATGGTTGGCGTACATTAGCATTAAGTGGTGCAGATTCAGAAGAAGTTCGAAGAGGTGCGATTGAACGTTTGGTTAATGATGACATTAATGAGTTGGATTATATTTTATCTGTAGATATTTTCAGTGAAGGTGTCGATGTACCAGAGATCAATCAGGTAATTATGCTAAGACCAACACAGTCACCGATTGTATTTATCCAACAATTAGGACGAGGACTTCGAAAAGCAGAAGACAAAGAGTATGTTGTAATACTTGATTTTATCGGAAATTATAAGAATAATTTTATGATACCGATTGCTTTGTCTGGGGATCGTAGTTATAACAAGGATAATGTAAGAAAATATGTAGTCAGTGGAAATAGTCTGATTCCGGGAGCATCTACAATTCATTTTGATGAAATATCTAAAGAACGAATATTTAATGCAGTTGATAAGATGAAAGGTATGAAGGCATTTATAAAAGAAAGTTATATTTCTTTGAAGAATAGATTAGGTAGAATTCCAAGATTAATTGACTTTTATGAAAATGAAGAGATTGACTCTTTGATTATTATTCGAGAATATAAGACGTATTATGCAATGTTGAAATCTTTAGAGAAGGATCAAAAAATAGAAGAAGTTTCAGATGAAGAATTGTTGATATTGGAATACTTATCAAAGACGGTTTTAAGTGGAGTACGCCCACAGGAATTAGAATTGTTAAAACTGATGTTGCACCATGATGAGATTTCTATAGAAAAGTTTCAGGAAGATGTTTCAACAAAATTTGGATATCTTTTGAATATGGATGGTATTCAGAGTACTCTTAATGTTTTAGGAGGTCATTTTGTTAGTAACGATGCGGAATATCAAAAATATATACAGATGGATATTTTAAAGCCTAGTGAAAATAGAAGTATACAGCGCGCAGAAGGTTTTGCAAAAAAATTAAATGAAAAGGAATTCCATAAGGAATTAAAAGATATTATTTCTGTAGGTTTACAACGATATAAAGATAAATATATTCAGAACAACAATCAAGATGTCCCATTTGTTTTATATGAGAAGTATTCAAGAAGAGATGTTAGTTTTCTGATGGATTGTGGCAAAGATTTATCTTCTACGATGTATGGAATGAAAAAGATTAATGATGATGTTTTTATTTTTGTTACATATCATAAAGAAAAAACAGAAGACGATGGTAAAGAATATATCGATGGAAAACCTGATTATGCAGATGTGTTTGAAGACAATCAAATATTCTGTTGGGATACTCAGATTGGAAGAGGTATTGATAGTTCTTATACGCAAGATGTGATGAAAGCTTATAGAAAACATTTGATGGTTAAGAAAAGCGATGCAGAAACGACATTTTATTATATGGGACAGTTCGATATTGTAGAAGTTAAGCCTGCAAAAAAATTAGATAATAAAGGAAAAGAACGAGATATTGCGAAGTTTAGAGTAAAAATGAGACATGCAGTTCGAGATGATTTATTGCAGTATTTAGAGAGTAATGTAGATTAGATTACGAGTACAAAATGAAAAGGAAGAATGATATGAAGACAATAAAGGTAGTGGCAGCAGTTATAAGAGATAGAGATAAGATATTTGCGACACAGAAAGGATATGGAGAATTCAAAGGTGGATGGGAATTCCCCGGTGGAAAAATTGAAGAAGGAGAAACTCCACAGGAAGCTTTGAAGAGAGAGATTATGGAGGAATTGGATACAGAGATTGAAGTTGGAGAATTGATTGATACGATAGAGTATGATTATCCGGATTTTCATTTGTCTATGGGGTGTTATTGGTGTTCTGTAATTCGTGGAGATTTAGTATTGAAAGAGCATGAGGCGGCTCGATGGTTGGGGAAGGATGAATTAATGGATGTTAAGTGGTTGCCGGCGGATGTTGGGTTGATTGATAAAATTAAGTAAAAATTTCCTTGAAAATATTTTTTGTGTTGTATATAATTTTAAAAGGCGAACATATGTTTCCACACAGAAGAGAAAAATTAAAGAAGTAGATTGCATTAAATGAAAAAAATATTTAGAGTACTAGTAATATTAACGTTATGCATATTTGGTATAGCTTATAAGAAAAAAATGTGTGTAGCAATTTTAAAATACTATAATAATTTGAAAGATAATATGGGAATGGCTTTTACAAATATCTTTTTAATTTGTATCGCTATATTTTGTTTAATTGTAGTATTTTGGTATATTGAAAGACTTATTCATAAAAAGAAAGATTATATTAGAGGAGGTTTTCTCGAAGAACATCAAAGAATTAATATTATTTTGGCAGTAGAATTAATTACAATTATTGTACTTGCTGCAGGTGTAATATTGAGAAGTATTGTTAAAGGTGTTATAGAATCTTTGGAATGGTTAACATCTATAGTATCTAATATGGATGTAGTAGTGATAGTGGCTCTTATAACAGGAACAGTATCTATTGTAAGTGTTATTATTAGTTCGATTGTATCAAAAATTATAGATTATAGAAAAAATCGCCAAGAATATTTAGCAAAAAAACGTGAAGAACCATATGGTGAATTTGTTGAAATGATTTATAAACTTCAGAAAAATGTTGAAGAAAATAATTCATATACAGAGGAAATGATGCTGAAAGATTTATCATCATTTTCAAAACAAATAACTCTTTGGGGATCATCAAAAGTTGTAAATTTATGGGTGAAATTTAGAGAACAGGGAAAGGTTCAAGAAATGGGAAATTTATTTTTATTAGAGGAATTAATGAATGAAATGCGAAAAGATTTAGGAATGAAAAAAGTTGAAAAGGGTAATTTGTTAGCGTTTTTTATTAATGATATAAGAAATTATATAAATAAATAATTTTAAAATCATAAAAAATGTTAGAATCAAGAATGACAAAATTTAGTGTTAATAATTATAAGTAATATAAGCAAATTCATGAACTTAACATATTTAGAGAATTAGTTATGAAAGTAAATTAATTAAAAAATATTGTAGAGTATGAAGAGTTCTTTACATGGTAGGAGTGAAGGAAATATGGCGTCAAAAAAGAAAACAGTAAAAAAGGAAAATAATTTTCAAGTAAAGACTAATATGACAATCAAAGAGTTACATGAATCTAGAAATGGTGGACAAATTGCGTTAAAAGGATATTCTTATCAGTTTTTATATTCTTGTTATTTAATGTTAACTGCTACAGAAGAAAATATTTCATTTAACTTAGAAGGAATAGAGGATATTGATCATATTATAAGTCAAATAGATGGAAATAGTATAACACATATTCAATTGAAATATTCTACAGTTAAGCAAGATGCAAGCTTTATGTCAAGTGTAATGAAAAACTTTTTAGAAACATATTTAATCGATAGAAATAGAAAATTTAAATTAGTATATGATTTTTCTATTGCAAAAGGAAATTTGAGTAAATTATTAAAGGATGAGTTAGATGATAAATCAAAAGAATATTGGAAAGAAACAATTAAAAAGATAAGGAAAGAAACTCCAGATTGGAATTGGGATAACTTTAATTTTGATGATTTTATTTCAAAAATTACCTATCAGAATATTAAAAAGAGTTCTCTTGAGGACAAGCTTGAATGTTCACTGATTGAAAATTATGATATCTCTGTTAATAATATAAAATTGTTTGTTAATAGTATAAAAATGTTTTGCTTTGATAAAATGGAAAATAGGAGTTTAGTTTTATTAAAGGATATACAAAATTGTATAGAGAAAGTTAAATTTGATATAAGTAAGGGTGTGCAGAATCCAGCACATAGCTGGATAAAAAAACTAGATTTTTCTATAACTTCTAAACAGGAAGAAGATTATTATGAAGGGAAAAAAGCAACACCATTAGATATTGCCAATGGATTACCAATAGTTAGAACAGATATTGAAAATGAGATATTAGAATCTGTTAATAAATATATGGTTACGATAATTAAATCATCAAGTGGACAAGGGAAAACTACATTAGCTTTAAAAACGCAATACGTTTTGCAAAAGGAATATACTCCATATCAAATAACATGTTGTAATGATAGTTGTGAACTTGGTGCTATTGTAGAATATTTTTATTCTAGAACAAGACTAGGGGAGAAACCATTAATTTTATTAGATAATTTAGATAGTCATATTAGTGAATGGAATCATCTGATACAATTAATGCAGACAGACGTCAAATATAATTATAAAATAATATTAACTTCGAGAGAAAGTGATTGGTACAATTATAGCGGTGACATAAGTGATATACGATCTGTTAATATTATAAAACCTATTCTTACAAAGGAAGAAGCTATTAAAATTTACAATAAATTTAAACAGGTCGGACACATACATCCTAATATATTAAGTTGGAAAAGTGCATGGGAAAAAATTGCTGATAAAAAATTGTTGATAGAGTATGTTTATCTATTGACACATGGTGAAATGATAGAGGATCGTATTTCTGCGCAAATGAAGGAAATAGGGAAAACTAAAGAAAGTGGAATTAAATTTGAAATTTTAAGAAAAGTTTGTTTTGCAGATATATGTGGAATTAGGATTTCCATGAGAAAATTATTGCTTAATTTATCAAAAGATATGGGTTATGATTTATCGGAGATTTTAAAAAGCATGTCAGATGAATTTTTGGTTCAGATTAGTGAAGATAATAAATATATAGTAGGATTGCATCCAGTACGTTCATATCATATAGTAAATTATTTACATGAATATTATCCAATAGAAGAAACTGCGTATAGTGTTACAAATCTGGCAAGTAAACAAGATTATTCCATCCTTTTTTCGCATTTTCCAGAATTTAAATTTGATGACAAAGAAGAATTTTATTCAAAAGTTGTAAATAAGCATTGGAATCTTGGAGATTTAAAAGGCTTTGTTTATGCAATACGAGGAACATTTTCAGGAAGTGTTTTAAAATATTTCAATGAAAATAAAAATTTATTTGATGATGCTCATAAACATAATGGGTTAGAAATATTGGCTACAGATATTTGTCCGTTTTCTAAATTTAAAGAGATAGAAGAAGATATAGAAACTTTGAGAGATATTAGTAATATATTTCCAGATAATGAAAATATTCAATATTTACTAGATTTAGAAAATAGAATACCAAAAATAAATATTATAGAAACAGATATATATATTTTATGTCAGAAATTATATGATAAATTAAAAAAACAAGATATAAAAGATATATTAGATATTGATTCATACTCTATAATAGCAGATTGGCTCTATAATATGGATAATTCAATGAATTTAGCATTAAATATTAATATAGGTGATTTGTGGGAACGTGCAGAAGAGAGCAAATTGGAAAGTATTTCTTTGATAATGTATTTGTGCTTTTGTGGGAATAGAAATTTATATGAAAATTTTGTTAATAAAAATCTAAGCATTATATTAAATTATCTCAAGTGTAAAACATTTTCTTATACTCTATATGTAAATAAGGGTGAAAATGCAATATATGTTAAATATATATTGAAGCAAAGCGAGATAAAAAAGGGAAATGATGAAAGTGTGTCAAGGTTAAAGAATATTTGTAGGATGTTACCAATTTATGAAAAATATTATTCAGATGCAATAACACCAAAACTAGAAATTTTGGAAGAATATAAAATACCGGATGATGCACATAAGGAGATGCCAAGAAAAAATTTAATAATAATGTTTCACCAAGAATTTAATTCTTTATGGATAAAAACGATACAGAGTAATTATGAATTTGATTCAATAGCAGAATGGATTGAATACTGGTTTAATGTTAGAAAATGCATATGTGAGAATATGGTTAAATTAAATATGTTTATGTATCAAATTTTAGGTAAAAAACAGGCAAAGAAAATGGCTATAGCAGTGGATAGAAAAAGAGAAGAATACCAAAATCTATTATGTGGAATATTATCTTATCCTAAAGAATATAGACCGTTTGGAGAAGTAATAGAAATTCCTAAAAAGTTTAAGAAAATACAACAAGATTATTTTACAAGTATAAAAAATTTTTTAGAGCAAGTAATAGGATTGTTAAAAAAGGAAGAAAAGAATACACGATTAGCATTGTTTAACTTAAAGAAAGCCAAAGCTTCTTTGGGTTTAATGCATGTATTTTTTCAAAATCTATCATTAGAAGGAGAAGATTTTAAAGAGCATCTAAAATTATGTGAGAATGAAATAAAAATAATTGAAGAATCGTATATGTGTTGTAAGTATTATTTGGAACATAATGGCGATAGATATTTTAATAAGTTTCAAGTAAAGAATTGGTATTTATCTAAATGTAAAAGAGAAATTGAAAAGGTTAATTTAGATTTTATTGATATGAAGGAAAAATATAATGCAATTTTTCCTATTAAAGCTTACGAAGAAGAAATATATAAAGAATATCCAATAATTTTTAAGAATTTTGATGTGACAAATGCCGAGGTAATGCAAGAATTTATTATAGATGCAATATCTTTTGCGGATAGTACATTTGATTATTTGATAGTATCTATATGTGATGAGAAAAATTATATTTTTCCAGGAGCTATTAAATTCTCTAAACGTTTATTTGAATTTGCAAAAGAGATACTTATTTCGGGAAATCAAGATATAGAAGTTGGAACCTCAATGCCATATCCTATAGATACAACAGAAGAAATGATAAAATGCTTTGAAGGTAATTGGAAGTTGAAAGAAAAAGTTAAAAATTCATGCATTGATAATATTTACAATATAGCAGAAGAATTATGGATATATTCTAAAATTAGGAAATTATTGCGGGAAGAAGAAAACACAATGTACTATATTGATAAATTGAAGGAAGTAGAAGATAAAATAGAAAGTATGAAAAAAGAGATTATATGTCATTTAGATACAAAAATTATTAAATATGTAATTAATCTTTGCGATAAAGTATATGAAGGAGCAAGTTTTGGGGATCTTGAGTTTAATGAAACTATTAAAGAAATTCAAGAAAAATATAATTAATAGTGAATCGGTACTGATGAAAGCTTATATTGGCATGGTTCCTATGTAAAATAAATATTTTTCAATGAGACTGTTTCAAGTTTTGTGTAAACACAAAAAACTGATATAAGATTAATCAATA
>ENA-ORVB01000088-ORVB01000088.1-human-gut-metagenome-genome-assembly--contig:-NODE-88-length-75909-cov-3.63659_pt1 | contig 75909 bp, 75 predicted proteins | sample MGYA00242090_ERZ509231 | MGnify/ENA primary metagenome ERZ509231 (study PRJEB26280, sample SAMEA2338798) | human gut metagenome | biome: human gut; feature: human-associated habitat; material: faeces...
CGGTTCCAAAAGTGCCTACCCGTGAACAGTTACCCAGACTCTTTTGCCAGACAGCCGCTCACTTTCCATACCGCAGGCGCGGTGCATCGTACCTCTGCTGCATCCGGATGCACTGACGGATCGCGTCCAGCTCTTCCTCCACGCTTCCACCGACCGGATTCATATCCAGACAGAAGCAGAGACTGTCGAGATCCCGCTTGTCCACCTTGCCGCTCATTCTCTGGAGCACTTCCAGCCTGCCCTCGGTCGTTTCCTGATCCAGAAATTCTGCCACAAGCGGATGCAGCTCCGGTTCCTCCTGCGGTATGTCCCAGGAATGAGTGGATGCGTCAGACATTTTCGAACGGCGTACACCTTCATTTACGACATGAGTCGTTCTGGTTGTCCTTATTTCCTGCTGTTTCGAATTTTCCCACGGACCCGCCGCAATCCGCTCAAACCGGTATCTCTGCGCCGCCTCCGGATATTTTACCCGATCTACCTCTTCCATAAACATAGAAAGCGGTCTAACCCAGACGCCATATTCTCCATAGAGCGCCTGATAAACAACCATCTTTTCCCCCGTTTCCGAGTGGGTCGCCACCGCCAGAATCTGATATTCTTTATTTTTAAAATGCCGGTACCGCTCGCCCGGCTTTGGAATTTCCCGCATGAATGCTGATACCTCCTTAAAACATCTCGCTAAGTGTTCACATTATATCACGATTCGCCGTTCGCCTTAAATCTGCAAGCAGCTTTCTGGCTCACTTGCGCTCATTATATCATAAGAACGTATTCTCACCCGTCCACTCACGAACCCGCGCTATCGCGCTCCACCGCCCTGCTTCGCATGGCTGTTCGTTCGTTAATGGCGCAAGAAAAGAATATGTCTGCTTCGCAGCCGCATTCTTTTCTTCTGCGCTCATTATATCACATTTTGTATGCCCTTTTCTGTTTTTTATCAATTTACATCCAGATTTTCTTTCCTCCATCCCCATCGCCTGTATACAAAAATTTTCGCCAGAAAATATTACATTTCCGAAAACCAAATCCGTCATTTTTCCGATTTTAAATTTTTTTTATTTTCCCTCTACTCAAATAGACTTTTTTGTAGGATAATAGAACTAATTGTGATTCTTTGCGGTCTGCTGTGCTGCGTTCATTTCACACAAAGAGCATCGACATAAACAACTGCGAATGGCAGTCTGTGCCAGACATGGACTGTGACCTGGCGGCGCAATCATCCATACAAACATATGATTTTCATCCCACCAGATAGAAACCGGCATCTGCCCCCACCGCGATACCGGTATTCTGTGCGGGACGAAACTAAGAACGGAGGATTAGATGAAAATCGGTTTTGACAACAACAAGTACCTGAAAATGCAGTCGGAACATATCCGTGAGCGTATCAACCAGTTCGGTGATAAGCTCTACCTCGAATTTGGCGGAAAACTGTTCGATGACTACCACGCATCCCGGGTTCTTCCGGGCTTTGCACCTGACAGCAAGCTGCGGATGCTTCTGCAGTTAGCGGATCAGGCGGAGATCGTCATCGTCATCAGTGCTGCGGATATCGAGAAAAACAAAGTACGTTCCGACCTCGGCATTACTTACGACGTAGACGTACTCCGTCTGATTCAATCCTTTACCGACAAGGGACTCTATGTTGGAAGCGTTGTAATCACCCACTATTCCGGGCAGAACACTGCGGATGTCTTCAAACACAAGCTCGAATCCATGGGCATCAAGGTTTACCGCCACTACACCATCGACGGTTATCCGGGCAATGTTCCGCTGATCGTCAGCGATGAAGGTTATGGTAAAAATGATTACATTGAAACCAAACGTCCACTCGTTGTTGTCACCGCGCCGGGACCGGGAAGCGGAAAAATGGCAACCTGCCTTTCCCAGCTCTACCACGAGAACAAACGCGGCGTCAAGGCTGGATATGCCAAATTTGAGACCTTCCCGATCTGGAATATCCCGTTAAAGCACCCGGTCAACCTGGCATACGAGGCAGCGACCGCTGACTTAAACGATGTCAACATGATCGATCCGTTCCATCTGGAGGCTTATGGTGTAACAACGGTCAACTACAACCGTGACATCGAGATTTTCCCGGTTCTGAGCGCTATTTTCGAGGGAATCTACGGCGAGAACCCGTACAAATCCCCGACTGATATGGGCGTCAACATGGCAGGAAACTGCATCATTGATGACGAAGCCTGCTGCGAGGCATCCCGTCAGGAAATCCTGCGCCGCTACTATCAGGCATTAAACCGCGTTGTCAAAGAGGATGTCGGAAAAGAGGAAGTTTATAAGATCGAACTTCTGATGAAGCAGGCAAAACTGACCACCGATATGCGCAAGGTTGTTCCGGCTGCCCTGAAACGCGCCGAAGAAACCGGTGCTCCGGCTGCTGCCATCGAACTTCCGGACGGAACCATCACCACCGGAAAGACAACCAACCTGCTCGGCGCTTCCGCTGCCTTGCTTCTGAATGCTGTCAAGGTACTTGGCAATATTCCGCACGATGAGCACCTGATCTCTCCGATCGCGATCGAGCCGATCCAGAAGCTGAAAGTCGAGTACCTCGGAAGCCGCAACCCGCGTCTCCACACCGATGAAGTTCTGATCGCGCTGTCCATGTGCGCCGCTACCAACAAACACGCACAGATCGCCCTGGAACAGCTCGAAAAACTGCGCGGCTGCCAGGTTCACACCTCCGTCATGCTGTCGGAGGTTGATATCAAGACCTTCAAACGTCTCGGCATCGAACTGACCTCCGAGCCGGTATATGAGCACAACCGCCTGTACCAGTAATTGATATAATCCTATATAAATAACGGCTGTATCTCAGCAAAACAGAACTCATAGATTTTTCAATATATGGATTCACATTGCTGAAATACAGCCGTTCTATTTACTGTATAAATATTTCTTTTATGCTATACATCACTTTTATTTCCGGTCGAACGAGCTCCCACCGCGCATCTCATCCTCATTTGGACTCTCTGCTGCTACAGCTTCTGCCGATTCCGGTGTTTCGTCTGCCGGTGCTTCATCCGCCGGTTTTTCTTCCAGCTTCTGCTGGTTCTGTGAGTTTTCCGCGTTCGTTTCCTCCGCAGTCTTTACCGGCTGCACCTCATCGCCTGTTTTCGCAGCCTCCGGCATCTCAATCCGGTCCTCGCCTTCCTGTTTCTTTTCCTCCAGCTCCGGGATTCCCTTTACCTCATGGAAAATCTTCATGAACTCTTTACCGGTAATCGTCTCTTTCTCGATCAGGAACGCCGCAATCTTATCAAGTGCCTCGCGGTTTTCACTCAGCAGGCGTTTTGCCTCCTCATAAGAAACCTTCAGAATATGCATGACTTCCTTGTCAATCTCTGCCGCCGTCATATCACTGCAATTCAGGACGGTTCTCCCGTTCAGGTACTGATTTTCCTGGCTTTCCAGTCCCATCAGACCGAACTTCTTGGACATACCGTACTGGGTTACCATCGCACGCGCGATCCGGGTTGCTTTTTCAATATCATTTGACGCACCTGTCGTTACCGTATCAAAAACGATCTCCTCAGCCGCACGTCCGCCTAAAAATCCGACCAGCATCGCGCGGATTTCCTTCTCAGTATTTAAGTACTTCTCTTCCTCCGGCACCTGCATGACATAGCCGAGCGCACCCATGGTACGCGGCACAATCGTGATCTTCTGTACCGGCTCCGAATCCTTCTGCAGGGCGCTGACCAGCGCATGGCCAACCTCATGATACGAAACAATCCGGCGCTCTTCCTGGCTCAGGATGCGGTCTTTCTTTTCTTTGCCAACCAGAACCAGCTCAACTGCCTCAAATAAATCCTTCTGGGAAACGGCTTTCCTGCCATTCTTAACGGCTGTGATCGCCGCCTCGTTCATCATATTGGCAAGATCCGCACCTACAGCTCCGGATGTCGCCAGCGCGATCTCCTCGAAATCAACCGTCTCATCCAGTTTTACATCCTTGGAATGTACCTTTAAAATCTGCACACGCCCCTTTAAATCCGGCTTATCTACGATAATCCGGCGGTCAAAACGTCCCGGACGAAGCAGAGCCGGATCGTCGCCGCCATGACGAGAAGACCCTTGGAGGAATCAAATCCATCCATCTCCGAAAGGAGCTGGTTTAACGTCTGCTCACGTTCATCGTTGCCGCCCAGACGCGAATCTCGGCTTTTACCGATCGCATCCACCTCATCGATGAAAATGATGCACGGAGCCGACTGCTGTGCCTGCTTGAACAGGTCACGCACACGGGATGCCCCTACGCCGACAAACATTTCCACAAAATCCGAACCGGACAGAGAGAAAAACGGAACCTTCGCCTCTCCAGCTACTGCCTTGGCAAGAAGTGTTTTACCGGTTCCTGGCGGTCCGACTAACAGCGCACCCTTTGGCAGTTTCGCACCAATCTTCGTATATTTTCCCGGGTTATGCAGGAAATCAACAATCTCCGTCAAAGACTCCTTCGCCTCATCCTCGCCTGCCACATCCTTGAACGTAACGCCGGTTTCTTTCTGTACATATACTTTGGCATTGCTCTTGCCGACACCCATGATGCCGCCTCCGCCGCCCATGCGCTTCATCATCATATTGAAAATGACGAACATCGCTGCAATCGGAAGCACCCACTCGAGCAGAAGCATGATAATACTGCCTGTCGCGTCCACTTCTGCCTGTTCATAGGTCGTAACACCAGCTTCATCCAGCTTCTTTTCCAAATCCGGATCGTTGATCGGAATCGTGTAGTACTCCATTCCTACCAGATTTCCATATTTTCCCTGGCTGCCGCCATATTTCTTCGAATCTTCCTTCGGCGTGATCTGAATCTTTCCATTGCCAATCACAACCGATTCTACCTCGTGATCCTTAAGCATCTGATTAAACTCGCTGTACGGCATCTTGTGCGTGCGGCTGCCCTGCCAGAGGTTGTGCATCATCGCCACGCAGAGAAGCGTAAACAGCATCGTCATGATCAGCACTGCATAATTCTGACCGCGGGGATTTTTTCCATTTTTATTCTGGTTTCCCTTATTATCCATACACTTTCTCCATTCTGTATCACTGTACATCCGGAATCTGCCACATCAGGTTACTCAAAAGCCCCTCTAAATCTGCCGCATCTGCTTCTCATCCGGCTTCATGCCCGCTTTTCTTCCCCGTCAATGCGCAAATTTCTGCGTACTCTTTTCCATTATAGTGGCAGATTACCTATAAATCAAGAAGTGAAAATATTAAAAACCTGTGAACTCCTTATAAATATAGGTACTTTCCTATGAAATAAAAAACATTCTATCATTTTTGATCTATGCTATAATGGATATACTGAATCAGGCTTTGCCAGACTTAGCATAACAATAATCCGCAAAAAGGAGATTTCACCATGCCATCCCACATCATCCATCCAATCCCGCCTGTTTTTGACACCGACTCCCGTATCCTAATCCTAGGTTCCTTTCCGTCTGTCAAATCCCGGGAAAGCTGTTTTTTCTACGGTCACCCGCAGAACCGTTTCTGGAAACTCTTAGCGCGCCTGCGAAAGGAAGATATTCCATCCTCCGTCGAGGAAAAGAAGGCATTTCTGCTGCGGAACCACATCGCCGTCTGGGACACCATCCACAGCTGTTCCATCGAAGGATCCAGCGACAGTTCCATCCGCGACGTTGTCCCAAACGACCTCGCCTCTATTCTGGATCACGCTTCCATCCAGGCGATTTACACAAACGGCGGGCTGTCTGGAAAAATGTACGACCGCTTCTTCCGTAAACAGACTGGCATTGAGGCAATCAAACTGCCATCCACCAGCCCTGCCAATGCCGCCTGGAACCTCGACCGGCTAACAGATGCCTGGAAATGTATCAACCAGATCCTGGGGGAACCCGGATCTGAAACAAAAAACACTGTTTCCGATGGCAACGCACGCGAGGCAAAAACACGCATCATCTAAACAAACACCATCTGCACCAGAATCATATAAAATACAGTTCCTGCCCCGATGCTCAGAAGTGAGTTACGTTTCCACGCGTGAAGCACCGCTACTAATGCACAGGCAAGGAACTCCGGAATCCCGAACGGTGCTGAAAAAAGCGAAACGCCTTTCAGACAGTACACTACCAGAATCCCCATCGTCGCATACGGAAGCACATGCCCCAGATACTCGACATAACGTGGCATCTGCTTTCCATCCGGGAACAGAATAAAGGGAAGAAACCGCGTCAGAATCGTTCCTGCCGCCATCACAAGCGTTAAAATCAAGATACTGTTATTCTGCATGGCTCATTTCCTCCCGTCGTTCCATCTGCTTCTCCCGATCCTCTTTTTCGTCCTTTTCTTTATCATTCTCTTTCTGATTTTCTTTTTTGTACACAATCGCCGATACCGCCAGAATTGCGATCATCGTTGGTATGATAAAGGCACTCTGTCCAAACAGCTTCAGGCAGATCACCGAGCAGGCCACACCGGTTACTGCCGGCCAATGGCGCTTCTGTCCGATCCACTGTTCCGTAAAAATCATTACAAACAGTGCCGTCAGTGCAAAGTCCAGCCCTTTCGTATTAAATGTAATCACATTTCCCAGTGCTGCCCCCATGACACTTCCCACAATCCAGTACATCTGATCCAGAAGGCTCATCCAGAAATACATCCATTCCCTCGAAATTGTCTCCGGCGGTTCTTCTTCACACACGATTGAAAATGTCTCATCCGTCAATGCAAAAATAAGGTAGGGTTTCAATTTTTTGCTGACATTCTGATATTTTCCCAGCATTGACAAACCGTAAAAGATATGTCTCGCACTGATCATCAGAGCCATCACAAACGCCGTCACCGGGCTGACCGCCGCCGCCAGAAAATTAACACCGATAAATTCCAGACTGCCCGTATACACAAGCAGGCTGTTTAACGCCGCCCAGAATACACCGAACCCATTGACACTCATCAAGATTCCATACGCCATCCCCAGAAACACATATCCGACCATAATCGGAACGGTTTTCGGAAATGCGTATAAGAGCGCCATTCTCACTTTTGAGCCGTTTATCTTCCCGACTGCTGCCTGTTCTTCCATCGTTTGGGCTGACTCTTTTTTTCTTTCTGTTTTTTTCATTTGTTCCTACTCCGCACGTATAAATTCTTTCATTTCTCTATTTTAGGTAGGTATAACCTATCTGTCAACTAGAGAAATCTATGCTGCTTCCCTTCCCCATTCGGATTTCTCTAATTCTAGCGGTATCTTTCCTTCAACCATGCTCAGGCATTTGACACTGTTCATCTTTCTTAGTAGAATAAATACATTATAACGATCGATTTTTCGGATTCAACACAGATTTGAACTATGTAAAAAAGCTTTGAAGGAATTTTTCCTATTACAAAAAAACTGTTGATTACTTCGTTATAAGTCCGCACTGTAATGATTACTTTATTTTATAGAAGGAAGCAAAACCTATGAACACATATATTCCCCTCCCTAATTCAAGTGCCGGCTCGCCTGTCCAGTTCTCTGAACCAGCCGCCTACTCCTACGAAAGCTGCCATTGCTGTCCGCGAAATTGTCAGATCAACCGCACAAAAAAACAGGGCTGGTGTCACAGCCCTGCCGGTATCCGGGCGGCACGCGCGGCGCTTCATCCGTGGGAGGAACCGTGTATCAGCGGTCTGCACGGAAGCGGTACCATCTTTTTTTCCGGCTGCACGCTGCGCTGCTGTTTCTGCCAGAACTACCAGATCAGCAGCGAAGGCTTTGGAAAAGATATTTCCGGAACGCGCCTGGAGGAAATTTTTCTGGAACTGCAGGCACAGGGCGCGCATAATATCAATCTGGTGACACCGACACAGTACCTTCCGTCGCTACTGCCCGTCTTAAAACGGGTCAAACCGCAGCTTTCCATCCCGATCGTCTACAACTGCGGCGGTTATGAGACGCTGGAGGCGGTTGACGCGCTGGCTCCCTATATCGATATCTGGCTGCCGGATTTAAAATATTACTCTTCCGAACTGTCCGCCCGCTATTCCGCCGCCCCGGACTATTTTCCGTTTGCCTCTGCAGCAGTCAAACGGATGATCGAGCACACCGGCCCGCTGGTATTGGAAGATTTCTCTGAAAATGGTCAGACCTGCCAGCTCATGAAGCGCGGCGTGATCCTGCGGCATATGGTTCTTCCGAAACACAAAGACGATTCCATCCGCCTGCTCCACTGGATTCACGACAACCTCCCGGAGGGGCATTTTCTGGTAAGCCTTATGAGCCAGTACACCCCCTTCTACCAGAGCAGCAAATATCCGGAAATCAACCGCCGCATCACAAGCTACGAATACCAGAAAGTCGTCGATGCCGCGATTGAGCTGGGGCTCACGCAGGGCTTTATGCAGGAAAAAAGCAGCGCAAAAGAAGAATACACGCCGCCGTTTGAATTGCAGGGAATTTGAGATACTTTTCTATGAGGTGAAAAAGAATGTGCATTGACACGTTAGTGCCTTTTTGTGTAATGGGGGATTCCAATGAATTTCCTATTGTACAAAAAGGGTATCGATAAATTGACATTTTATCGATACCCTTTAAACTATCTCGTCCATTGGATGATACCTCTTTCTTTGAACTTTTTCTTTATTCAATTTTGATTCCTTTTTCAACAATTTCTGAATCGCTCAATCTTATTTTTTCTTTTTTCACTTATCTATCTCTCTTTTAAAAAACGCTTCTTTTTAATGATACTTTCTCGTCATATCACTAAACCGAATCCTGTTTCTAAATATGTATGATAGATGATTGACTGATTTTTACTTGTTGATTTTGGTTTTCCTTTGTTCAATTTTTTTATTAAAAAATTGAACCAGTTTTATGTTTTCGGTGGAATCAGCTCCCTTCTTTTTTTGTTTTATTTCTTGTTTCTTTTGATGGTTTTATTCTAATACATATGTCGCATTTTGTCAATACTAATTTTGTATTTTCTTGTTATTTTTCAGTTTTATTTTCACCACGAATGCCAGCTATTAGTTTTCATCTCGCAATCGTGCCATCTTATCTCTTTATTTACCATCGTTCACACATTATGAGCGTCATGCAAACTGTTACTGGGAACGTATGCGTGAACAGCAACAAATCCGCAACCAGAACTTCACTTTTTCCCTGTTATTTTTCTTGCCAATCTTCCCATTTTCCAGTATAATCATGATATTGGTGCATTTTGGCACCTGCTTCTTTATATGCAGGCAATTTTTTCACATCTTACTGGTTCCTGCGATTCTCATGTTCAGTTTTTTCGATGATTTCCATGACTATTTTCATACTTACGCACTCAAAAGGTAAACGCTAAAACTCTGAACTTTTTATTTATTTTTTAATCACTAAGCAATCTTTCTTCACATCTCAAACTTCATGACTGCTTCTTGATTTGATTCCTTAAAACTTATTCACACGGGGAAACTGTTTCTCATCTTGCTGAAATTCATAACCTACATGAGCAAGCGGACATCCCCTATCTGCAATTTTATTTCAGGAGGTACTCTATGGTCTATGAAACTTTTTTGAAAACAATCCAGTCGATGGTGCAGACGCGCCTCAACAAAAAAGCCAACGTCTCCCTGCGGCGTGTTCTGAAAAATAATGGACTGATGCTCGACGGGCTGAGCTTTACGAAACCCGGCTCACGGTTATCACCGACTGTCTATCTGAACGCCTACTATAATGAAGCGGAGGAAGGGATGCCGCTCTCCATTATTACCGATCAGATCCTGATGGTGTATGAGACAAATCCAGGATTTTCGGAGGATATCTGCGAGGAACTGCGTGATTTTGATGCCGTACGCGGTCGGATTGCCTACAAATTGATCCACGCCGCTAAAAATAAGCTGCTTCTCTCCCACGTCCCACATATTCCGTATCTCGATCTGGCGATCGTTTTCTATCTGATCCTCACTGACAATGAGGAGGGGCAGATGACGACCCTGGTACACAGCGACCATCTTGCCCTGTGGGATATTTCTCTGGAAGAGCTCGGCATACTGGCGGAAGAAAATACACCTCGCATGCTGCCGTACCACATCAGCTCCATCGAATCCACCCTCAATCAGCTCGAAATGGAGGATATCGTTGAAACGGAAGCTCTTCCATCGGTCGCTCTCTACGTTCTGACAAATTCGCGCGGCATCAACGGCGCTGCCTGCATGCTCTATCCCCGCGTCTTAAAAGAGTTTGCCGAAAGCCTGGGCGAAGATCTGATTATCCTTCCGTCCAGCATCCATGAAGTGCTTCTCACTCCCAGCAGCGTCTCCCTTCCGCCGGAAGAACTCAATGAAATGGTTCAGGCGATCAATCAGTCGGATGTGCCCGCTGAAGACCGCCTGTCAGATCATATTTATTATTTTAGCAGGATTCAGGGCTGTCTCTACCTGCCGCCCAGTTCCACTACGACGCTTTATTCCGGAGCAGACGGAACAATGAATCCACAATAAAGATGGCAACCGCCATCGCCCCCGCTATCTGGATCGTCTGGATCAGATAAAAATTGTACCATTTTGTCTGTCCCTGTATCAGAAAATAGACGCTCCGGTAGATCGATGCGCCCGGCACCGTCGGCAGGATTCCTGGCACCAGAAAGATCGTGACGGGCGCTTTTAACACGCGTGCAAATACCTGACTCAGCAGAGCCGCTGCCAGACCGGAAAAAAATGCCGCCGCCACCTGCGAGGTTCCCACCTGCATCGATACCAGGTACGCCAGCCATCCGGCACCTCCGGTAATGCCCGCATAAACCAGATATTTCCGCGGCATATCGACCAGCAGGGAAAAACCAAAAATCGCCAGAAATGCTCCCACGCTCTGGATCATCAATTCTCTTATCATCTCTGTCATACCGATCCTCCCGCCAGCCGGACTGCCACGATCGCCAGACCGACGCCCGACGCAACCGCCAGCGCCACCACGACTGCCTCCGCCATCCGCGCGACTCCCGAACTGTAATCTCCATTCAGCGTATCGCGGATTGCCGCCGTAAATGTGACTCCAGGCACCAGCGGCATGATTGCGCTGATAATCACTACATCCAGGCTCATTCCCAGAAATGCCCCACGGCGCAGCAGATACGCCGCAACCGCCAGTGCAAACGAGCCAAGTGCATTTTGACAGAAATCATTCAGCATAAGGTTGGACGCCGCCCGCAGGACAAACGCAAGAACGACTCCCACGACAGCCGCCACCAGGCATTCGCCCGGACCGCCTCCAAACATCACCGCAAAAAATCCCGTCGTTGCCGCATAGCCAATGCATTTCTTCCAGAATCCGTATAATGTCGTATTAGCAATCCGATCCAGTCGTTCCTGCGCCTCCCTGACGGACAATTTTCCACTGCAAAATTCCCTTGAAACATTGTTTACCTGATAGATGCGATTCAAATTCGTTGCCCGGTTTTCCACCCTTTTTACCAAGGTAAGCGGCGGAAGTGATGCATCCGCAATCGTCGCCACGATCCCCGTCGTCACGACAAACACATCTGCCCGTGCAATCCCTGAATGCTTTAAAATACGGTGAATCGTGTCCTCCACACGGTAGACCTCCGCTCCGCTCGCCAGCATGATCTCCCCTGCCCGGACCGCCATCTCCATCAGCGCGCCATATTCCATACCAACCACCCTCTGATTTACGAATTTTCGTAACTGTTCAGTACCTTCACAGTCACGGATTTTCCAAATCCAGCAACATTTTCTTAACCTCTACCATACGGTCACGCAACACGACCGCTTCCTCGAAATTCAGCTCGGCTGCCGCCTGATTCATCTTCTTCGTTAGTTCCTTTGCGAGTTTTTCTAATTCCTGGCGATCCATCGATTCCAGATCCTTCGTTACCTTATTCGTAACCGGTTCGGCTGCCTGCGAGATCGTGATCAGATCCCGGACAGCTTTCTTGATCGTCGTCGGCGTAATGTGATGTTCCTCATTGTACGCCTGCTGAATCGCGCGTCTTCGCTCCGTCTCCTCGATCGCCGCCCGCATCGAATCCGTGATCGAATCTGCATACATGATAACATGCCCCTCGGAATTTCGCGCTGCTCGGCCGATCGTCTGAATCAGGGTCGTTTCCGAACGCAGGAATCCCTCTTTATCCGCATCCAGAATCGCCACCAGCGCAATCTCCGGGATATCCAGACCCTCACGAAGCAGGTTGATGCCGACCAGCACATCGAAGACATTCAGACGCATATCCCGGATAATCTGGGCGCGTTCCAACGTGTCAATATCCGAATGCAGATATTTGACGCGGATTCCCGCATCGCGCATATAGTTGGTCAGGTCTTCTGCCATCCGCTTTGTCAGCGTCGTAACAAGCACCTTAAACCCTCGATCCACCTCCCGGTTGACCTCCGAAATCAGATCGTCGATCTGTCCCTCGACCGGTCTCACCTCAATCGGCGGATCAAGAAGTCCCGTTGGACGGATCACCTGCTCTGCCCGCAGAAGCTCATGATCCGCCTCATACTCGCCCGGTGTTGCTGAAACGCAGAGAATCTGATCCAGTTTGCTCTCAAATTCTTCAAAATTTAACGGTCGGTTATCCAGCGCCGACGGCAGGCGGAAGCCATATTCTACCAGCGTTTTCTTGCGCGACTGGTCGCCCGCGTACATCCCGCGCACCTGCGGCAGCGTGATGTGCGACTCGTCCACAATCACCAGAAATTCATCCGGGAAATAATCCATCAGCGTACACGGCGGTTCTCCCGGTTTCGAACCAATCAGATGGCGCGAATAATTCTCGATACCGGAACAGAAGCCCGTTTCCCGCATCATTTCCACATCAAAATTCGTCCGCTCCGCGATTCTCTGTGCCTCCAGAAGCTTATCCTCACTCTTAAAGTAAGCGACCTGCTCCTTCATTTCCTCTAAAATATTGTTTGCCGCAATCTCCATCCGCTCTTTCGGGATGACATAATGCGATGCCGGGAAAATCGCGATATGTCCCAGCTGCGCCTTGATCTCGCCCGTCAGCGTGTCAATCTCTGTGATCCGGTCTACCTCATCCCCGAAAAACTCAATCCGGTACGCATCGCCGCCCGAATACGCCGGGTATACCTCCAGCACATCGCCGCGCACCCGGAACGAACCTCGCTTGAAATCCATGTCATTCCGGCTGTACTGAATGTCGATCAGCTTGTGAATGACCTCGTCGCGGTCCTTCTCCATGCCCGGGCGCAGGGAAATAACCATGTTTTTATAATCGATCGGGCTTCCCAGACCATAGATACAGGAAACCGATGCCACAATAATCACATCCTGCCGCTCCGACAGCGCCGCCGTCGCTGAATGCCGCAGCTTATCGATCTCGTCGTTGATGGAGGAATCCTTCTCGATATATGTGTCCGTGGACGGGACGTAAGCCTCCGGCTGGTAGTAGTCATAGTAGCTGACAAAGTATTCCACCGCGTTATTGGGAAAAAATTCCTTCATTTCCGAATAAAGCTGGGCTGCCAGCGTCTTATTATGTGCGATAATTAACGTCGGCTTATTCAGATTCTGAATCACATTTGCCATCGTAAACGTCTTGCCAGAGCCCGTTACCCCCAGTAATGTCTGGAACTGATTTCCTTCCTTGAAGCCCTCCACCAGCTTTTCAATCGCCTGCGGCTGGTCGCCGGTCGGGCTGTATTCTGATACCAACTCAAAATGATCCATTGCTTTCTCCTGATTTGATATAATTCACAAAAAAATCCCATTAAGTATTTCTATTATACCAAATCCACCCATGAATGTATACATAAAAGCAAAACAAATCAGCACAAACGTTCGATTTCAGGTAACTATTCACAGGTGGGAATTTTCTGAATTTTCTAAACTGAAAATTCCATACGATACAGTTCTGGTTGCAGATTTTGCCGTCATTCCTATTATTTGTTTACTGTATTATTTCTTTTTTCCCGTGACTACTATCAGAACGATTCCTAATACTCCCATCATCCCCGCATACCCCACAAACGGCACGCTCACGCCCTCACTGAATCTTCCCATCCATTTCAGCACAAACGGCGAACACGCCGCTCCCAGATTGCAGCCGACCAGCACGATTGATGTGGCTGTATTGATAGAAGACTGCGGAATCTGCTCGGAAATCTGGTGGAAGGAATAGGTAACCAGAACGGTATAGAAAAATCCAACGATACTAATGCCAATTCCTATCAGCGGCAGACTGCCCGCATATGCGGTCAGAAGCATCCCCGCTCCAATCAGCAGGCATCCAACCCCCGGCAATTTTTCCTTCCACCACATCGTCAGTTTTCCAAAATAAACACCGGCAGCTATTCCCATCAGCATCATGAGCGTGAGAATGATGCTGGCTTCCGACTCCGTTCCTAGTTTCTTCTCTAAAATCAGCATCGGGACACGCAGGGAATTGGAACAGTAGATGCAGATGACAAATCCCGCAAACAGTGCATAAGCAATGGTCAGGACTTCTTTTTTCCAGCATTCTCTTTTTTCATCTGCCTCCGCTTCCAGACTTTCTTTCTCTGCCCCTGCACTCTGTGAGCCCGCACTCTGTCCCGTCTCCATACTTCCCGGAACCCATACAAGATACAGAAGTACAATCACAAATCCGAGCGCGTACACCCAAAATGCCAGATTCCACCGGATCAACACCAATTTTCCAGCAACCAGCGTCATAACCGCGCTTCCCAGCACCTCCGCCGATCCGCGGTATCCGAGCAGCGCCGCTTTTTCCCTGCCTTCATAATATTCACTGAAAATGCTGATTGCTTTCGCATTAATGAGTCCAATCCCGATCCCCAGGAAAATCCTGGATGCGAGCACCACCGGATATTCCTGTACAAACACCGGTACCATGCCGCTGACCGATAAAAGAAGCAGACCGCCCACAATCATTGGACGGTCTTTCATATAACGCGACAGCCATGCATTCAGTACGATCATGACAGTGATCGCAAACGACGGTGCAGAGATCAATATCTCCACCTGTGCGGTTGTATATTCACTGAAATGCTGCAGCAGCGATGGCAGCACGATCGAAACAGAATACGCCGATGTCAGTATCAATGACAGCGATAGCAGCGCTATTTTCTTCATTTGTTCTTTCATATTGGTTTCTCCCCGAATGTAAGTTTTATACTAGAACTTTGATTGCTTCTGTCCTATCCATTCACAATCGCAGGCAGCATAATCCATGTATCGTTTCTTAAAACAATACTCCATATCTTCTATCATAAATGAAATTCATTCAGAAAGAAATACCTAAATTATTTTTTATTCTAAGATAGATGTTCCTTCGTTACCTATCCCCGCGCAAACCAGTCTTTCATGCACTGAAGCACCTGCACCAGCTCTTCCTCCTTGATAATATACGGAACCATCGCGTACAGATAATTTAAGAACGGACGGCTGAACACGCCGCGTTTGTACGCATATTCCTGATACCCTTTCAGGACTGACGGATCATATACCTCGACACAGACACATCCGCCCATCATGCGGACCTCCCTGATTCTCGGATCGGTAAATTCTTCCATCTCCCGACGGGTGATAGCTTCGATCTTCTGAATCTTTTCCATATAGTTCTGCGTCTCAAACAGCTCAATCGAGGCAAGCGCCGCGCTGCACGCGAGGGCATTTCCCATAAAGGTCGGTCCGTGCATCAGCGCATGTTCTGGGTTGTCATCGAAAAATCCATCAAATACCTTTTTATTTGCCACAGTCGCTGCGTGACCAATGTAACCGCCGGTCAATGCCTTTCCGAGGACCAGAATATCCGGTAGCACCCGATCTGCCACAAAGCGGTTTCCGGTTCTGCCAAATCCGGTTGCCACCTCATCAAAAACCAGCAGCACGCCGTACTTATCACAGAGTTCCCTTGCCTTCTCCAAAAATGAAATGTCGTACATCCGCATTCCGCCAGCACCCTGTAAAAGCGGTTCCACCAGCACGCAGTTCAACTTGTCATGATACTGTTCAAATGCTTTCTCCAGCGCCGGAATCTCAGTCGGAATGTGAACCACATACGGGCTTGCACCATACGCTTTCAGCACAAAATGGTAGTCCTCATCATCGCCTGCCTCCATCGTCTTAAAGGTATCGCCGTGGTACGCGTGTTCCAGCGCCAGAATCATCGTCCGCTTCTCATCACCGCGGTTCATATAATACTGCAGCGCCATTTTCAGCGCTACCTCAACCGCCACGCTGCCGGAATCTGAAAAAAAGCAGTAGTCCAGATCGCCCGGCAGCCAGGACGCCAGTTTTTCTGAAAGTCTGCGCGCCGGCTCATGCGTCAGGCCGCCCAGCATCACATGAGAAAATTTTTCTACCTGTGAAATAATTGCCTGATTGATCACCGGATGTTTATATCCATGAATCACACTCCACCAGGATGAAACCGAATCAATCAGCTTCTGATCCTTCGTGTAAAGATATACCCCGTTCGCATCCACGATCTCATAAGGTGCTTTCATTGTTTTTAACTGTTCATATGGATACCAGATCATTTTTCTTCTCCTTTATCTTCTGTCTTACGCATACAGCCCTTTCAGCGTCTCCGCATCCATGGAAAGCTCCGTATCCCCATCCGCCACACAGGCAACAACCGGAATGCCAGTGTAATATTCACACATTTTCCGGTTATCCTCATGAAGCAGATTCCCCGTCTCATAATGATTGAAAATAATTCCTTTCAGGGCAATTCCCTGTTGTTTCAGATAATAGGCAGTAAGCCCCACGCCATTGATCGTCCCAAGCCCCGCATCTGCAATCAGCAGGCAGCCAAGCCCGCACGCTTTTACTACTTCTGGAAGACGGATATCCGCCTCGTCTATGCAGAGTGGACAGAGAATTCCGCCGCTTCCTTCCATCGTCACATACTCATATTTTTCACAGACTTTGTGAAAATCTTCCAGCACCCGATCCATCTGGACCGGGTTGCCCTCCAGACGGGATGCCAGATGCGGCGATACCGCCGTCTCGTACACATACGGACACATTTCCTCAAGCGGCTGCCCGATTCCCGACATTGTTTTCACCTGCAGGGCATCTCCTGGAATCAGGCTTCCATCCGCACGCCGCTCATTGCCGCTCATTGCCGCTTTATAATACGCCGCATCCGCGCCGCTCTCCCGCAGTTTTTTCACAATCAAGCCTGTCACATACGTTTTTCCAATATCCGTTCCCGTACCTGTTATAAAAATCCCCTTGCTCATCTTTTATCCAAGTCTCCCTCCCTGAATCAGCGGAATCATCCGTTTTCCTATGATGGCAGCCACAATACAGAGCACGATATCGCCCGGAACTGCCAGAACAAAGCAATATAAAAACAGCGCTCCTACGCCGATCGGCGAATTCAGATAGAAATTGCTGATCACGTAGTAATAAATCATTCCAAATGCATAGACAATAAAAAGTCCCAGAAAATTAGCTCCCAGCAGGCGCCGGTAACTCGGATGCGTCTTGGCATTGGCAATCTTACCATTCACATACGCCGCAACCGCAAATCCGATGATATATCCAAAACTCGGCTGGAAAATATATCCTGGTCCGCCGCCCTGAGTGAAAATCGGAAGTCCAATTAAACCTAATACGATATAAACCACAACCGCCAGCGCCCCATTGACCGGACCTAAAAGCAGACCTGCCAGCATCGTAAATAAAAACTGCAATGTAAACGGAACCACCGGAACCGGTATCTTGATAAATGCTCCCACTGCAATCAGTGCGACAAACATCGCGCACAAAACTAAATCCTTTGTCTTCATGTGTTTCAAACCTTTTTCCTCCTTGGTTATCTGAATGATTTCAGGCATCCGAAGCCATTCTATTCTCGCACATGTACATAAATTTCTCTCCGCAACCCCTGTTCCAACCATCTAAAACAGCAGCGGCCGTCCCAGATCCCGGGTAGTCGAAACAGATGCAGAACTGATTGCAAGCATAACATAGCCCCTTTTAATTGTCAACCTATTATTTTTACATGGTTGACAATTAATCTTTTTTATTCTTTTTGTCAACATTCCATGTTTCTTAATATCCATTTTGTTTCTTATATCCCTTGATATACATACGTTTCCCGTCCGTCCACACATTCACTGCCCCTGAATCCGCCGTTCTCCAGATCTCCGTTCCCGTCTGTTCCAGACGTTCCACCGCCTCCGGTGCCGGATGCCCGTAAGTATTTCCCTCTCCATAAGAGAGCACCGTGAAAGCTGGGGAAAAGCACTCCAAAAACTCCTCTGAGGAGGAACCGTTCGAACCATGGTGTGCGGCTTTTAACAATGTCACTTTTTCCCTCTTTTTGTCCTCTTCCACCGCCAGAATCTTCCTTTCGTCCTCCACTCCAATATCTCCTGTCAGAAGCATACGAAACTTTCCATACGTGACATCAAACACCAGTGAATGACTATTTCGCTCCTCGACTGGCTTTTCCCCCGCCTCCGGGTACAGGCACCGAAGCGCCAGGCGTTTCGCCCGCACCGTTTCTCCCCGATGCAGATAATAGACTTCCGCACCCCGTTTTCTGGCAAGAGTTTCCAGTTTTTCATATGCCTCCTGCCCTTTTCCCGCCGCCGGAAGTGCCAGATTCCGCACCCGGATATCTGCCTCCTCCTTCAAAAGCCACTCGATCCCGTTCGTGTGATCCGCATCCGCATGGCTGACCAGAATCCAGTCCAGCGTGCGGATTCCCTGACTTTTCAAAAATGGTTCTAGCACATTTTTCCCGATTTTTTTATCCTGGCTGCTGCCACAGTCCGAAAGAATTGCCTCATCCCGCGTCCGCAGAAAGACGCCGTCGCCCTGTCCTACATCGAGAAACCAGATCTGAAAGCCATGAACAGGCTGAACTACTAAAAAGACTACCGCCACAGCAATAAATACACTATTTTTTCCCGGTGCATTCCATTCTTTTGGAAACAGAAAAATCCCTTTTCTCTCTAAATTCTCTCTTGCTTCTCCCACACTCCACACATATCGAATCCCCAGCGCCACATAAAACACCCCTATTTTCCACATTTCCGGGCGTCCTGCCACGATGGAATGAAACGGCACGCGCTCCACCTGGATGCAAAGCCATTCATACAACTGAAAAATATAATGCCCTGGACCCGTACATGCACTTGCCGCTATTCTGAATATTTCTGGTATTTCTGATATTCCTGATGCTGCACCCCCAAAAGCCGAAAGTACTCCCGCAATGCTGCTGCCTCCGCCCATTCCCCCCATTTTTCCTCCCACAAACGCCATACTGTAAATTCCAAGCGCCAGCAGACCGCTTCCGGCTGCATACGTGAGAAGCGGAATCACGATCAGGTTCAGAAAAATTCCCAACATCGGAAATGTAAAATAGTGATACAGCTGAATCGGCATCGTATAAAGCTGAATTGCCAAGCTGAGCATGAGTGTTTCATATCCTTTCTTTTTTTCTTTCCCTTGTTCCTCCTCTTCCCGCTTTTTTCTCTTTTTTCCCACTTTCCGCAGCTCCTCCGTCTCCAGCCCAATCGCGGCAACCGCGCCATAGGAAAGCTGCAATCCCGCCGAAAAGAGCAGATACGGCGACTGCCAGGCCTGTAAAATCAGAGATAGCGACAGCGCACTCAGCAGATCGTAACTCCGCCCCAGATATGCCGCCAGACAGGACACCTCTACCATAAATACCGCCCGGAATACCGATGCTCCAAATCCGGTTACTAAACCATAAAAGGTAAGAAGCGCTGAAGCACCCAGTCCCGCCCATCCATACGATATGCCCCAAAAACGCAGTGCGCTGTAAACGCTCATTCCAATCAAAGAGACATGAAGCCCCGTCTGAATCGGCTTCATACCTATAATAGTGCAAAAGCTACGAGAAATATTATTCTATATCTCCCGTAGCTATCCCTCACCTAGATTTTTTCAATAGGGGGATATCCTCTACCCCCTTATGCTTCTGATTCTTTTTTTATCATTTCCGCTATTTGTCTCAATTTAGGAGAGTCAATAGCATCACTATCTACAATTATATTTTTATTAAATCCCCATTTTTTCTTCATTGCACCGTTTATCTTTTTCTTTAAAAACTTGCCCTTCACAAGTTCTGGCGGAATGTTTCCATTATACCCTTCTCTCGCTTTTGCCAATGTTTTTTTCGCATCAACCCATCGTTCAGGTGAACTTTTACGGCTATATATTTTTGATTTACTATGAGCCTCATTCCTTTTATTTGAATAATCAATGATAATATCCGATTCATTTTCTTTAATCAGTTCATCAATCCATTGTTTAGCTTCTGTTTCTTCTATCCCCAAAATTTGGCTTATATGCTTTGCTGTTACAAAATAAGCTTCAATATCAGATTGCTCCGTCACAAACGGAATTATCTTATCCCCCTTTATTTTTTCACATATTTCATTGACTTCTTTATCTAAAAGTAAATCTCGATCTCTATGTATCACTATATAGCAGTCTGGGGTTGCTTGGTGAATAAATTCTGCCAGCATCATCACAGTATCTATATTACCACACCCCTTAAAAGGAAAGACCAATGCATCTTCAAGGCCATTATGTTTTAACAAAATTTCACTCATATGTACATCTGAATCTTCTGTTAAGTAAACACATTTATATTTTCCACCTAGAATCTCATCAAATTTATCTAATGCACCAATGTCCATCAATATTTCAAATTTGTTCGCATTTGCATTATCATCAATTATCTTCCCATTCTTCATCCAAATAATTTTTGCTGAATCTCCAAGTGCAGAAAGCAAATGTCTGCTGTGCGTACACAAAATAATTTCAATTTTCTTTTCTTCCGATATTCTTTCCAATACTTCAGCCAAAATTCTTTGATTATTTGCATGCAAATGCTCATCCGGTTCATCTAATAAAAATAATTGTGGTTCAAAATAGAATGCATACGCTAAAATCTGTAAAATTTGAAGCATGCCCGTTCCTGCCTGTTCAATAGGCAAGTCTAGATATCCTCCCTCTTCTGTTTGAATACGCATATTAACACGTATGTATATATCGTTATCTGGATTAAAAGGGATTTGTATTAACACATTTGGAAAAACCGTATTAATCCATTCATTCAGCTCTTTTAGCTTTCCATCATCTTTTAAATAGTACAAAATATTTCTTATGTACATATTTGCATCACCACGAGCTACCGCCGTTCTTAATACAGCTCTTGCTACTAAGGTTTCCCTAATGGGGATTCCTGATATTCCCGGTACATACATCGAATATAATTTAGCTGATTGAAAAAGTTTATTCCTTATAATAGTCGACCCTGTTGTATTTACTGATATATTTCCCGGATTTCTTCCCTTCCGAATGCTTATTGAAATCTGCTCATCTGTCTCACTATCATCCTTCTCTTTCATATATACATTTAATGTACTATTCTTCCCAGTACTCACTGTATATGGCTGATTGTGTCTCAAATAAATCAATTCCGACGAGGGTAAATACAACAAATCACTCTCTCTTACTGTATCCGTGCTAGTTTTTCTTCTAACTGACTCTGCCATAAGAGAAAAATGTATTCCTTGCAGCACACTACTTTTACCCGAATTATTTTCGCCAATCAATATATTTATACTATTTAATTCAGTGCTAAATGATTGTACATTTTTGAAATCAGATAACTCAATTTTATTTATCATTATTCTTTGCTCCTATATAAAAAATCGAATTCTGCATATTTCGACAAATCTCTTAAGCATATTATATCAGTAAAACTGTTAATCTCAAACTATAAATTGTTACAAATACCGATTTTCAAAAAAATGTGACTGCAATTAAGCAATCACATTTTATAGCCCTTCTATAAGATTCTATTCACACAGTTCGTTTTCCTTAAAAAAGACTCCATAGTCAAACATCTTCATGCTCTGATATCTGCCTATACTCATGAGATTTGATATGATGATCTCCATATCCTTATCTTCTGTGTCCGGCAATCCAAGTCTTCTGCATACCCGCTCATACGCTTCAAGCATCTGCGAATATAACTTTTCGCAGTATTCCCCTTCTGCAAACTCATCTTTTACCACACTGCTTTCCGCAACTGGGTACTCCTCAAGATTATAGCTTCCGTTCATCAGATCATAGATTTTTGTTTTGAACTCCTCATCTTTTACACTCATTATGTATCCTCACTGCTTTCTTCTGCCGTGGAAAGTGCATAGAAAAAGGAGAAACAATCAATCAGATACAATTGAACTGCTTCCCCTTATTTCTTCAATGATCTCACGAAGTTCATTAAAATTCTCCGCTCATCAGCATTTAGGTTATCCCATGTTTCCAATATCTCTTCCTGCTCATCTGTCAGATCTGGTCTCATGCCGTCCCCGGCAAAAAACTGTGCTAGTGAAATTCCGAATGCATCACAGATTCTTTCCAAAGTCGGTATCGTTGGAATGCTCTCTTTCTTGATTATATTCCCTAAAGCTGTCTGTGACATATCAGTAAGCTGTGCGAGTCGGTACTTGGAAACCTTATGCTTGCTGCATAATTCTTTTACCCTTTTCGGGATATAGTCCTCCGTACGCAAGTAAATTACACCTCTCTTCTGCTCTGCGATACATTTATTTTAACCGCAAACCAGAATAAATATTAGAGCCATATCTCTTTAGCAATTTACTCTATTACGCTTTACTATATGAATAAAAAAAATATGAACAGCAGCACACCGCAGTTCAATATGTTTTTCTTATAATTCCTTGTTTTTCCTTGTTTCTTCCACTTCCATGTTGTCCAGTTCCACCATCAGCATAGCATCTTTTACACACCCCATCAATAAAAATCGTTCGACAAATGTCTACACGCATTGACATCCGGCCATCTAGCAATACTCCACTACGCTTGATTAAATTACATAATTTTTTATTACTCGCTGATAGATAATTTATTTGCGTAAGAAAAAGAAACAGGAGGTAATATTATGAATGAATCACTTTCGTCTGTAAACCACAGGCAGATTGGATACCGCATTAAGGAAGTCAGGGAACAGAACAATTTTTCACAGGCACGTCTTGCAGAGGAGACGGAACTCTCCATATCCTACATAAGCCATATTGAGAATGCCAAACGCAAGGCAAGCCTTGAATCCATCATCCGAATTGTAAACGCCCTTGGAATAACGGTCGATGAACTGCTCGCCGGAGTCCAGCTCCACAATCCGACAGCCTATCAGACCGACCTTGATCTGCTGATGGCTGAGTGTACGGAAAATGAGAAACGCTTCATTTACGAAATGGTAAAAGCAAGCATCGACAGCATGCATAAAAACGGATGGCATATCTCGGATGACGAAGCCTAGATGCTGTGGCACACTATTTTCACACATAAAATTTTGCTTTGAAATAGACTATGCGGATATGCCTGTCCGTATGGTCTATTTTATTTTCGTATGAAAATTTTATAATAAACCACATCATAAGAAAAAGGTGGTAAGACATGAGAGATAACGAACAGAAAGCTGGTTCCATTGCGGACCAGAAAAATAAGATCAGGGAGCGGTATAAAGGCATCAGCATTGATGAACTTGACGTAATTCCGGCACTTCCGCAGGAAGATATATTTGCAGTTGAAAATGAACAGAGGGTAGCCGTTTATGCAAGGGTATCCACGGATGATCCAAGACAGACATCTTCTTATGAGTTACAGAAAAACCATTACCACGATGTCATCAGCAAAAGTCCGAACTGGAAGCTCGTACAGATCTATGCGGATGAAGGCATCTCCGGCACTTCCCTGCAGCACCGTGACCAGTTTAAATTGATGATCGAGGACTGCAAGAAAGGGGATATTGACCTCATTGTTACCAAGAGCGTATCCCGTTTTGCCAGAAATGTCGTGGACTGCATAGGATATGTCCGTGAACTTCTCGCCCTCCCACATCCTGTCGGTGTCTTTTTTGAAACGGAAAGACTGAATACATTTGACCCGAAAAGCGAAATGGTACTCTCTTTCATGGCTACCCTTGCACAGGAAGAAAGCCATACCAAAAGCGAGATCATGAATGCTTCCATCGAAATGCGCTTCCGAAGGGGAATTTTCCTCACGCCAACTCTTCTCGGCTATGACCATGACGAGGATGGGAATCTTGTGATCAATGAAGGGGAAGCAAAAATCGTGCGTCTGATATTCATGATGTACTTAAACGGCTGCACCTGTCAGGAAATTGCTGATACCCTGACGGAACTCGGCTGTGAAACAAAGAAAGGGAATACCGTCTGGTCTCCCGGTTCGATCCTTCAGATACTGCAGAACGAGAGGCACTGCGGTGATGTACTTGCACGAAAGACCTATACTCCGAATTATCTGAACCACAAATCAAAAAAGAACATGCAGAACCGTCCGCAGTACAGAAAACGCAATCACCATGAAGCAATCGTCTCCCGTGATGATTTCATTGCTGTCCAACGGCTCATCAGCAACGCCAAGTATGGAAACAAAGGGATACTGCCGGAACTGAAGGTCTTATCTGAAGGGATATTGAAAGGATTTGTATCCATCAATCCACGTTGGGCCGGCTTTAAGGAAAATGATTATATCAGTGCTTCCTTAAGTGTGTATGACCAGATGGAGCAGCTTCCTCCGTCCGCATCTCCCGTTGAGGTACAGTCCGGGGATTTTGACCTGCGCGGATATGAAATTGCACGTTCACAGTTCTTTGACGGCAATGACCGTATTACCGTGACATTCAGTCTGAATGATATCAAATTCTCAACCGCAGCAGTAAGAAAATTAAGCAGTACACTGGTGGAGCTTCTGCTCCACCCAAACAAGCATCTCTTTGCCGTAAGGACTGTCACTCAGGCTCACAGGAATGCCATGCAGTGGGCAAAGAAACGTGGAGGGCTTTCTATCCCAAGGGCAATCAGCGGTACTGCCTTTATGCCGACCATCTATTCCCTTCTCGGTTGGAACTCGGACTGCCGTTACCGTATAACGGGAATCAGACGTGGAAATGGAACGGATGCTGTCCTTCTTTTCAATCTGGAAGAGACTGAAATCTTCATCCCAAGTGATGTAATCGATGAACAACAGACACCCGATACACAGCCGGACGTAAAGCCATTCACTGACAACCTAAAAAAGAATGTCCGTGCTTATCCGCCTGACTGGGCGGACACTTTCGGGAGCAATTACTACTGCCACGCACAGGCACAGGAACTTGCCGGATTTAATGACCAGAACACGCTTTCCATTGAATCCGTTGCATACAAAGATTCAGACATACAGGTAACCAGTCCTGACGAAGTAGAAAAAAATATAGAACAGCTTATGTCTGACATGAAGGAGAACCGTAATGAATGAACAACCAAACAATGAAACCATAACGCAGTCCTCTTCGAGGGATCTGCAGATCATCGAGGACGATGCCTTCAGTTATGAAGGATATCAGGTGGTGCGTGGAGAATTCTTCGCCCACACTTATGAACCGTCCTTTACCTTTAATGCAAACAAAGTATCCGTGAATACTGCATGTATCAAAAAACTGCCCCAGACAGATTTTGTGCAGATCCTTGTAAACCCGGATGAAAAGAAACTCGCTGTCCGCCCCTGTCAGGAAGATGAGAAGGACTCTTTCCGATGGTGCTCTGCAACCAAGAAGCGTTCCCCAAGACAGATCACATGCCGTATCTTCTTTGCCAAGGTAATAAGCCTCATGGAATGGAATCCAAGCTACCGTTATAAACTACTCGGCAAGCTGATAAGTTCTGATAATGAGCTTTTATTCATCTTCGACCTTACCACTCCTGAAATATATGTCCGTGCAGAAAAAGAGGATGGAAAGACAAAAATATCCCGCACTCCAACATATCCTGCGGAATGGCAGAACCAGTTCGGTGTCCCTGTTGAAGAACACCAGAGCAATTTACAGATCAACATGTTTGACGGCTATGCAGTCTTTGGAATTTCCGAAAATACGCAGCCGTCAGAAGAAAATAAAAACACAACAGAACCGCCAAAGGAGGAAACACACTATGAGCAATCAGCCCTCTTCCCAGCCAATCCTATGCATTGACTTAAAGAAAAACCGTATCCGAATACATAAACTTACCCTTCATATGCTTGGTGACCCGGAATACATACAACTTCTGGTAAATCCATGCACCCATATGATTGCCGTAAGAAAAAGTGTCCGTCAGGATTATCTTGCACACCATGTCAGGGCATGTTATTCCAACATCAGAAACAGCTATGAGTTATACAGCCGTGAACTGCTCCAGACATTAAGGCAGACCAACTCGGAGCTTTCCAACAACAGGTCATACCGCATCTATGGTGCAATAAATCAGAAGGAAGGACTGGCAAGTTTCTCCATGCAGGAATGCGTCCTCGTGGATGACTCCGCCAAAACGGAGGAAACAGTATGAGTGACAGCCAGACACCAGAATTTGAAACCGACAATGGTTTTTTAGAACTTATCCAGCCAAGAGATGAAAAATATATGGAAGAACTTGAAGAAGATATCTTTGATCACGGTTGCCGTGATGCCGTATGTGTCTGGGGAAACACCCTCATAGACGGGCATCTCCGCTATTCCATCTGTAAGAAATGGGATATCCGTTTCAACATACGAAGGCTCATCTTCCAGAGCCGTGATGAGGCAGAAGCCTACCTGTGTGCAGAGCAGCTCAAACGTACTGACCTTACAAGCGAATATAAAAAGTATCTTATCGGCAGACTCTTCCGTGCAGATATGAATGCTGCCAGTGCTGCTTTTTTAAGGGAGCATCCTGAAAAACAGCCCAACGCAGATGGACAGATATCACAGAAATATGTACAGAAAACCGAGATTGCCACCATTATCGGAAAGGAATACAACTTCGGTTTTTCCACCGTAACAAAATATGATGTATATGCAAGGGCACTTGATGAGATCCGTGCCAAAGGGCCTGAAATAACCAATAAAATATTAAACGGGAATCTTCGTGTGTCCCATGAAAATGTCATCGAACTGTCGAGGTTACCCATCGAAGATATCAATGGACTCAAAAGACTGCTCGAAAGCGGTTCTATCGACCGTATCGGCTACTCCCAGTTACGGCATGAACTGAGATGGCAGAGACTGCCGACAGGAAAGCCCGATTACCGCAGACGCAGACGGGAAAGGGAAAATGCTGAAGCCGGAATCAAACAGATGCCCGTTACCGACCCAGATGCAGAACTGGCAAGCCTTAAATTTACCATTCCATCATGGTCAAAGACCATATCAAGGACAATGGAGCTTACAGATTTTCCTTCTACCTCTGCATCAGCCCGGCAGGAAGTAAAAACGCAGCTTGTGAACCTTACAAGAAAAATAAACAGACTGCTTAAGCAGTTGGAGGAGGATTCAGATGACAGATGACCCTATAATGACGGAACAGACAGATCTCATGCAGTATGTTCCCAAAGTACACTTTGAGCAGATTCCCATAAAAAACCTTGTATCCAATCAGGAATACCAGCGTAACCTCTCACAGCATCATGTCCAGCGTGCTGCTGCGAACTTTGACCTGTACCAGATAAATCCCGTAAAGGTCAGCCGCCGTAACGGTATCAACTATGTATTCAACGGACAGCATACCATTGAAATCGTGGCACTCGTCTCCGGCTCAAGGGAAACTCCCGTATGGTGTATGGTTTATGATGACCTCGTATATGAGCATGAAGCCGATATTTTTGCAAACCAGATGAAATATGTAAAGCCCTTGCTGCCCTATGAAATATTCATGGCAAACATTGAGGCCGGTAATGATAAGCAGCTTATCATCCGTGATCTGGTGGAATCCTACGATCTTTCCATCACCCCGTCTTCTGTTCCGGGCGGTATCTGTGCCGTTGCCACACTTGAGACCATCCATGACAAATACGGCTACCACATGCTCGATCATGTGATCCGTCTGATCGTTGCAACATGGGAAGGAGCTGCCCAGTCCTTCAGTGCAAATATTATGAACGGACTGGCACGCTTCCTGAATGCCTACGGGGATGCCGTTAAGGATGATGTGTTTAAGGAAAAACTTGGAAGAATATCCATTAAGGAACTGTCCCGTACTGCCAAGGACAGGCGTTCCGGCTCTCTTGGATTTGCAGAGGCACTCCTTATCGGCTATAACAAGAAATGCCGTAATCCGCTTCCGTGGGATAAGCTCTACACACATAAGCTGCCACAGAAGAAAACAGATGAGCCGGAGTCAGAAGAAGAAAATAATGATGATATGCCTCAGAGCAGCCCGCTTGACTTATTCGGTCTGAATGATGACGGGGTTTCCGAATGATCATACGGAAACCTTTACCCTGCTGCCTTCCAGAAATGCAAACTCATATTTCTTTGCCCCGAATATTGTTATTTCTTCCAAGACAAGCTGTGCAGCTTCGGGAACATACTTCTGGAGCTGTCCGTTTTCTGTTGCTTCCATCATCTGCACTGCCCTTATCTTCTCAAGCGGAGTCCCGTCTGCTTTCATTGCATTCCATCTTTCCATATGCTTTTCCCGTTCACTGACCAGTCGGTTGAATGCCTTTACAAATCCATTTTCCAGATTGGCATTATCTACATAAGCGTTGGTACATGCAACTTTCCCATCCTTGCGGTGGTTCTTGCACTGCCATTGTACGATTCCCCTTGATTTCCAAGAATGTCTTGTAAAAAGGCTTCCGCATTCCCCGCAGAAGGTCTTTTCACAAAATGGATAGCATTCCGAGCCGTAACTGTAGCGGTCTGTTCCATGCCTCTGCATGAATTTCTCCCTGCGGTCAAACTCTTCCTGAACCGCATTCCATGTTTCTTTATCAATGATTCCCTTATGGCTGTCCTTCACATAGACCTGTGCCACTTCCCCGTTATTCTTTACCTGACGCTTGGTAAGGAAATCAGCCGTATAGGTTTTCTGCAGTAATGCATCACCCATGTGCTTTTCCTGTTTCAGAATTCCGATCACCGTGCTTGCATACCACTTGGTCTGTCCAAGACATCCCGGCACCTGTTCCTCTTCCAGTTCTTTCGCAATCTGTGCAGGATTCAGCCCCCAGAGGAAATCCCTGTAGATGCGCCTTACTGTTTTTGCCTGTTCCCTGTTGATGATGAGCTTTCCATTCTCATCCTTGTCATACCCTAAGAATTTGAATGTATTGAGGTGCATCTCACCGTTCTTGAATTTCGTACGTATGCCCCATTTGCAGTTCTCTGAAATGTTTCTCGATTCATCCTGTGCAAGGGAGCTTAAGATGGTAAACAAAAGCTCACCCGTGGAATCCAGTGTGTTGATGTTTTCCTTCTCGAAAATAATGCCGATTCCGAGGTTCTTCAGCTTTCTGGAATACATCAGGCAGTCTTGCGTATTTCTGGCAAAACGGCTGATGGATTTTGTTATGACAAGTTCAATCTTTCCCTTCTCACAGTCCGCAATCATGCGTTTGAACTGCTCCCTCTTCTTCGTATTGGTTCCTGAAATACCCTCATCCGCATAGATGCCGGCCATTTCATAATTTTCATGGTCATTGATGTACTTCGTATAATAATCGACCTGAGCTTCAAAACTGTGGAGCTGGTCTTCCTGATCCGTTGATACACGGCAGTAGGCTGCAACCCTTATCTTCTTCTGCGGTACTGCCCTATGCCCCGATGCCTGACGGTTTCTTGCTGGTATAACTGTAACGCTTCTTGCCATTCTTATCATCCTTTCTCTGAATATAAATATCTTTTTTGATTTCTCCCCACCCTTTCAGGATGGTGTCTGGAACCCTTGTCCCATCGCAGAAGTCTTTCCCCTTCCGTTTTCTTCCGTTGCATACCCATGTGACCTTATGGCTTTTGGTATCCACATGCCTTACGAGTCTGCTTCCGCACAATGCACAGTAGATCTTCTCCCTGTACGGATACTCTACTTCGGTATTTTCCGAGATTGACGGCGGCTGCTTCTTTTTGTGCCTTCTTTTCCATGAGCGTTCTTTTAAGTAGGAAAATTCCTTCACTCCCTTATCTGATGCCTTCTCGTCAATATAGGTGTTTTCTTCAAAATGCCATGCATTCCGAAGCACACCGTCCGGGATATTGATCCCGTCACAGAAGGACTTCCCATATCGCTTCATCCCGCTGCATCCCCAGTTGAGCCTGTTGCCTTTACTATAGATCCGTTTATAAAGCGGATATCCGCATTTAGCACAGTAGACCTTGTTCATGTATGGATAATTTTCTTCCGTGAATTCTTCGATTACCGAACCTTCCGCAAGATAATCCCTTTTTGCTTCCAATGCGTCCTGTGCCCTCTGCCAGAGTTCAGGGGAGACAATGGCTTCATGGTCATCCTCGATGTACCACGCATCCACTTCTCCCCTGTTCCTGACCAGCTTTCTCTCTTCATTCACAAAGTGCTTATGCATGATGTAATCGCCTTTGTAGATTTCATTTTCAATGAGACGGAACACCGTGCTGTCGATCCATTCTGCACCGCCCACGGTCTTTACCCCGTTTTCATTCAGGTACCGTTTGATCGATGCGGGAGTATATCCGTCTGCGACCATCTCATAGATTTTCCTTACCCATACGGCTTCTGCTTCATCGGCAACAAATATGCCCCTCTCATCTTTCGTATATCCGAAAGACCGCTCAAGGTACTGCACGGGAATCCCCGCCTCGTACTTTCTCTGGTACACCATCTTTGCGCCAACGCTTCCGCTCTCGCTTTCTGCCTGTGCGAATGCTGCAAGGATCGTAAGCATCAGCTCCCCTTCCCCTGACAGCGTATTGATATTCTGAAGTTCAAAAAAAACACCTACATTCAGTTCTTTCAGCTTTCGTGTGGCTTCCAGAACGATTGAGGTGTTTCTTGCAAAACGTGATACTGATTTTGTTAGTATAAGGTCTATCTTACCTTTTCCCGCATCGGCAAGCATCTTCTGCAGACCGGGTCTCTTTTCTTTAAATCCCGATATGGCAAAGTCACTGTAAACTCCGGCATATTCATAATCTGGATTTGCTTTTATGACCGTCTCATAATGCCTGACCTGATTTTCCAGTGAATATTCCTGTTCATCCGCATCTGTCGATACACGGCAGTATGCACAGACTTTCAATTTTCTTTTCTGTTCCCTGCTGCCTTCCCTGATCTGAATTTCCACAAGCCTTACCTCCTTCCGTTTTGGTAGTCTATATATCACTCTGAAAGCCAATAATAGCAAGTGTTTTCTCGGATACCTTTCACCTTTCTTTCCTTGGCATAAACTGAAAAAAATACGGCTGACAGCCATTACAGACCATCAGCCTTATCCTTATTTCAGGAGTTCATTTACCCTTTTCTATACTGCGGAATAATCATATCCAGCAGCACTGATCCTGTTCTTACGCTCCGTTCCGTTTCCCCAGTCACCATGAATGACTTCCCTTGCGATCTCATCCACGGATTTCTTGGATGGGGAGAGTTTCTTATTCACGATGCTCTGGATTACAGAATAATCGTACCCGGCCTGGGAAAGCCGTTTCTGTCTTTCAGTGCCATTGCCCCACTTTCCGGCAATCACCTCGGATGCAATCTCCTCATTGGATTTCTTCGCCGGAGTGGTTGTACTGCTGCCCTTAGCATAACCGTTCAGTCCGGCTGCCTTGATCTTTGTAGGAAAATCCACATAGCAGTAATCCTGATCACAGGACTGCCCGTTGATCTTGTTGCTTCGGATAAGGTTTGTCTCCCCTCCGAACTGCCAGATCTGTGTCTCTGCACCGCTTGCCGGGGCCGGCTTGCTCTTGCCCCATCTTGCAACCCAGTGGCTGTAACGGGTAAGCTCCCCGTCATTCATCTCACTGTTGAAGAATGACTCGGACGAATAAATACCCGCCCAGTATCCGGCTGCTTCCACTGCAGAGCAGAATGCCTTTACGATCTGTGTCAGTGTGTTCCTGTCATTCTTTGTGATCATGTTGCCTTCCACGTCATAAAAGACAGGATACTCGTATCTTTTTCCCTTAAGCAAGGAAAGGAAGTATTCTGCCTCTTTCTTGGCATCTGCCACGCTTCTGGCATTTCCATAGAAATATGCTCCCTTCGGAAGCCCGCATTCCTCACATTTCTTATAGTTCGCTTCAAACTGGCTGTCCTTATAAAGTCCGGCATCAGCACCTCCGGCTTTGATGATTGCGAACTCCACACCTTCCTTACTCTTAGCCCTTGCAAAGTCAAAACTGCCCTGCCAGTGGCTTACATCGATTCCAAATTTCTGACTCATAATATGATTCTCCAATTTTCTGTAATAAAAGAGGGAAGGTGCTACCCTTCCCCGTTGTCTTTGTCTTCTTCCGACCTGTCATGAAGCTGTTCCAACACGGCTTTGATCTTTACCGGAACAGGCAGTCCCAGATGGGACGCATTCTCCAGAAGGGAGATGCCTTCATTTGAGATGTAGAAGAAAATGGCTGCCGTCCTTAAAACGCTTCCCGTCCCGATGACATATACATCAAGAATGTTTGCGATGCCGACCATAAGGAAAATCAGCACCTTACGGCAGATTCCCTTAAAACCGACTGCACTGGATAGCTTTTGATTGCTGATTGCACACATGACTCCCGTGATGTAGTCGATGACCACAAATGCAAGCAGCGCGAAAAGCAGACCGTCACATCCTCCCAAAAAGTATCCAAGCCATCCTCCAACTGCCGTGAATACAAACTGTACTGCGTTCCAGAATTCCTTCATTGTCTTATCCTCCTTTTATTTTTTATATGAAAAAAGCAGCTACCCACAATGGATAACTGCCTGATTCCTGATTATTTTTCATTCTTCTGTAATGGTATACGTGATTTTCATGGTCTTATCTGCAGTCTTAATGACTGGAGTGTCCAGGTTATTAATGGTTGCAAGATACGGCGTATAGAGATATACATCTTTAGTCAAAATATAATCCGAATACCTATACATCCATTCTCTTACTGCAAAGGTCTTATATCGTGCCATCTGTCCTCTTCCCCAGGCATTATAACTTGCATCGGCTGTTTCTCTCAGATACAGTTTTGGTTCTCCCTCATAGAAATACCAACCATTAATCACCATATCATCATCTATAATATACGTCAGATTTGTTGAACTTACATATTCAAAATCCGGCACAAGTTCAATATTTGCCACATTGGTTGTATCGATACGGTACAATTTATTTCCTGTATAGCACATCAGCCATTTCCCACTCATGCCGATACTGTAGAATTCGCTTATGCCGCTTGGTGGCACAATTTTTTGTGTAGTACATTTTCCATTATCAACTGTATCCATAAACCATTCATATCCGATGTGATTGTAATATTCTCTACTGCTGCTGACTCGATCAAAAGTCTGGTTGTCCCTTCGTACAATGCCGTACCACTTTCCATCAGCGCCATGGAACAGATAATTTCTTACATCCGTGCTAGAACTGTACGGTGCTTCTGTTCCATCCTTACTTCCACCCGTATAATGCGTATACAGCGGATAATGTCCAAGTTCTATGGATATCTCATTCTCAGGTTCCAGTACAACCCTCATAAGAGGCCGCTCTGTCAAACTTGCATGAATAAAGTCATCCTTATATTTACGCAGAACTGCTTGCGTAGAATTGTAGTAAGTGGTCATTTCCAAACGATAACCTTCTTTCACGAAGATACGTTTATTGTCCCTGTATGCTTCTGTTGCATACACATTTCGTTCACAGGAATAAGACCCAAGCCGAACCATGTAATTATTAGAAAACTGCGTCCCTTTCCCTGCCAGTGTATTAGAGAGGCAGATAGCAGAAATCGTTCCATTGGCCTGGGATGTAGCAAAATCCCATACAAACCGGTATCCTCCGTCTATCACCTTGCTCTCTGTTAAGTTCCTGCTTCCACGTCGAATGTCCGTTGTATTATTGGCATCATCTGAAGCATAACCGATCAGCGGATTTGTAAGCGGAGCATAGATGTTATCTTCTCTTTCTTCAATCTCATTTTGATATAACAGAATACCTCCCATAATATTTTTATTAAGTGGCAGCATCCAATTTTCACCATTGGCATTGTTAAATGCAGTGCTGTCATATAATACCCCCATAATATTGGCATTCAAGACATCACTTACCGCTTCGGTAACCAAGTTACTGTCCTCATATTTTTCGACCTGTCCGGTATGGACATCAGTCAATTCAATTACACTTTTTCCTATCAACATTCTTATTCCTCCGTATTCAGATAATCTGTAGTAATTGATTTCAAATATCCGTCTGCTCCACTTATAATAAAACGATATTTTATCTGTCCAGTCGTGGCCTTCTCTGCCCACGAATCCACACTAATTGCTTCAAGAGCAGACTTTGACATGCCGGATTTTTCCTCTGACATTCTCATCCACTCAGAGTTCACACAGCTCCACCAGCTCTCTCCATTGTCAAAGGAAACCGCAAAAAGCGTTGTATCTGCACAATCTGCTGTTACCTTCTCAATGCCAAGAATCGTTGAATCCGACATATCAATATTTTCTGAATATAACACCTGTGGAATCGGAACACCACTATAAGTCGCCTTCATATCCGGGAAACGATTTTCCGAATCATGCCAGTATAGAATGGTAGGATCCTTAAGCGTAAGAAGCAGTTTTCCATCCGGAATATCCTGTACCCCATAAGTTTCAAATAATTCTGCAGTAAGCTCTGTGTCCTCAAGTACAGAAAGCTCAGTTTCTCCAACTGTGTACACTGTCCCCTCTGCATCCGTAACCAAATATCTGCGGTTATAAGGATCCAGAAATACTGGAGCATGATCCACATATTCAAATTCTGTTCCGTTATCATCTTTAGGTCGGAAAGAAATAACCCTGCCTGTAATTGCCGTAAACGCCACTATGCCATTCCCTGCCACAAGACTTGATTCTGCAAGATAGCTGCTATTTGTCGGAATCGTATCAAAGCGCACACATATCTCACCCGTATCAAAAAGAATTGCATCCCATATCATGCGTGTAGCATCGTTCCGGTTTCCATGTACAGAATATCCCTCCCAACGGATACGCAAGAAGCGGTATGTTCCCCATAGCGTTCCCTCCTCTCTTCGAAGTGTCATGAGATCCGTGTCTCTGCGTACAATCTTCAAATGCTCTGCATTTTCGCCAAACCCAATCCATGAATTACCGCTTACGTATAGAGTTGAAGCGACCTTCCCCTTATATCGAAACCACTCTACACCTTCCACAGTATCCGTGCCGTCATCCTGTAAGGAGTTATTTCTCAGCACTGTCATATTTTGTGTCGTACTTAAAATGTCATCCACTGTTCCGTAATCAATCATTTTCCACCTCCAAATTCTCTGCCGTATCCATATTAGAAAGCTCTAAATTAAATGCTACAAGGCGTCCTCTATTCACATTTCTGTCTTCTCCCATAATACGCAGTTCATAGGACTTTTTCATTACTGCCATTCCGTCCATAAGTTCTGTATAATCTGTCATAGGTATTTCGGATGCATATAAATCTTTCATATTCACAAACGGCAAAGTATCAAATGGCAGTATCGTCAGCGCCGTAAGACTTGAAAATTCAGCTGTCGGAATCACCAGTTTTAACATACGGCCACGATTAATCCGCATATCTGTTTTTCCAGACAATTCATATTCCTTTCTCAGTGAGAATGTTTCCTCATCCGACACATATTTTGTGTTATATATCATCTTTTTCTTGTCGGTAATCTCTATCACATCATGTACAATCGGGTAAAACAGCTTCAGATTTTCTCTCACTGTGCGTAACGGCATTCCAGTCATCATAATAGATGCAAACGAATCACTTATGCCTGTGCATTTTGGAATATCCGTCTTTGTTTTTAACTGTTCTTCAAACGCATGCGGATGCATACCAGAAAGGACAATCCTGTTCATTGTTTCTTCTGCAGTAATACGTCCATCCCAACGTTCCTGTACCCCAAGACCCTGTCCAGTTATAGTGGCCATAATATTCTGTGCCTCTATACTCCCGCTTCCATTTGTTAGTGAAACCAACACTTCAAAGGTATGAAGCTGATTCGCTTCAAGTTCTATAAGCGGATAATAAAGATTAAGCAGATGGTTTCCGCTAAACCATGTTTCCTTTGGGTGAAATTCTTCCACTTCATGTCCATCCAGTACATAAAACACGGTAAGCCCGGTTTTTCCATCCTCATCCCATGAAATTGGAATAGTAAACACCTTTTTGCTTTGTTCTGTGTCTCCATTGGTTGTTCCGAAATCAATATCAGCTTCCGCAATCAATTTTCTTATATATGGATCACTATCAATTTTGATGATTGCTTCTGCATGAAATTCTGCATTTGTTTCATCTCCAGAAGCAAACTCCATATTTATGATAGATACCTTCTCTCCCCCTATTTCCAGTGCCAACGCATTTGCAAAAGTATATACACTTAGCTTATTTTCACTGATGGAACTGATAAGACCGCTGATATTCTTATCATTTTTGCTTTTTGCCTCCGCAAGCTTCGGATTCTTTCCTACACACTTCACGGTCTGTTTTCCATTTATTTTTGTATTTATGAATGTGATGGCTGCTCTTTTTGTTTCATCAGCATGACCGCCAGTAAATTTAAGCACGTCGCCAAGATCAAGTGCCGGGTCACCAATAGTATCGGAATCAAACGGCACATACTCCACAACCGCAATGGCATCCAGAATTGCATTGATAACTCTCTTTCTGGTTTCTTTCAAACCAAACTGCAAAAGCGGATTTACCCCCAGATTCATAGTAAGCCCGTCATCCATTTTCTTTGCATAATATTCAGCCGTCTCCGTCTTCTTATTTGTGGAACTTACTGCTGTGTATCTGGTAACAAAATCAGAAAAAGAGCTGCTGAATCGTTGTCTGCTATCTATACTTTTTATTTCCGCTGCCCCATACGATACCAGAAAAAGCTTTCCATATCGGTCTATGGTAGCAAAACAACCAAGTGACTGTGCCAGATAATAAAGAAAATCTCTCCAGGATTCGATGTCATTTTCCTGATAGATACCGAAAAGCTCTGTTCCATTTGTCAGTGTTTCTATTTCTTCTTTCGTCTGTGCCAGTTCCACATGACAGGATTTTGAAAGCAGCGTAAGAAATTCATACGGCATCGCACTGGATAAACCTTTATTAAATTTCTTTTCCAGATTCAGCATTGCATCATAGGCCTTCAATTCAATCGTTTTGACCTTCCTATTTGCCTCTGCCACATAAAATATCCCCATTGGGATCGACTCTGCACTTCCATCAGGCAGAATCAGATGAAACCACATCCTGATTTCCGCATTGTCCAATGTATATCTGTCTATATCATAAAACAGACTAATTCCAAGCTCTGCAGAATATACCGTTCCAAGTTCAATTTCAGAACTTCCGCAACACTGTCTGGTAATATATCCACTTCCTTTTACAATATTTTCATTACTAAATTCATAGGTCTTTCCATTCTTCGCCGTGATGGTACCTGTCCAGTAATATTTTCTTGTGTTGCCTTCAATTGCCTTCTTATAGGCTTCTGATACAGGGTACATCACACCACCTCCATCAATATTCTTTCAACGTAAAACTTACTATCCACAGACCTTTATAAGATGTATCTTTTTTTAGCTGTGCTTTAAAGCCGCTGATATACATTTCTGAATCTTTCAGTTCCAGTGTTTCCGTGTCAAAATATTTCACTACTATCTTCGGCATCTTGGAATATGCCGTCAGCAGTTTAAGCCACTTCGGGGACACGGAAAAAGAGACGGAAATGTCAGCCACTCCCGTCCTTACTACATCCCTCTGTGTGGTTCCCGCCTCTGTTTCACCACCGGAGTCCGCCTCGACATCCGACAGTCCGATATCGTAGGAATCCGGCAGAGGCAGAGGCTTTTCATTAAAAACAAGATATTGTATATATGCCATTTTTATCTGCCCCCGCTTCTTAAGTTCGCCCTCTGCTGTGCCGAAACAATGACCTCATCAAGTATCGTACCGCCAAGGTACACAGGAATGACGATGTCACCGCTGTCCGGTTTGATATTCTCGATTGCAGAAGTAATTGCAGAAAGCATCCCGGAAATGCCTTCCGGCTGTGCTGCCGTTCCTGTTCCCGTCATGCTTTCCATGCTGCTGACCTTCGGACTGACCACCATATCGGAAGATACACCGCTTACCGCCTTCTGGATCATGCCACGGCTCTTGTCGATACCCTTGGCAAGACCTCCCATAAAGTCAGGCATCCATGATTCATAATCCGTCAGCGGACCTTCATCCGGCACGGAGAAGTGAAGGAATGACTTGATCTTGTCCGCCACACCCTTAACGGCATCCCCGACTGCACCAATGCAGCTCTTGATTCCGTTTACGATTCCCATGACCAGATCCTTGCCCCATGTAAATGCCTGTGACGCAAGCCCCGTGATATGATTTTTCACATTGAAAAAACCTGTCTTTACTGCATTCAGGACATTTCCCATCGCACCTTTCACCGCATTTACGATTCCATTGAATACGGATGTGACCGCACCCTTGATTGCACCAAGCACCGTTGAAACGGTCGACCTGATGGTATTCCATATGGTGGTGATCGTACTCTTAATCGTATTCATGATGGTGGTAATGGAGTTCTTGACCGCAGTAAAATCCCCTGTAATCAGTCCCTTGATCCCGCTTACCACGGCACTGATGATGGTCTTGATGGCATTCCATACCGTGGAAAAAATCGTCTTTATTGCATTCAGTACAGTAGTAATGACTGTTTTTATCGTATTCCATACCGTTGTAATGACAGTCTGGATAATGGTCAGGACTGTCTGAATAATCGTTTTGTAGATATTGAAATACGTTGTCACCAGTGTTTTTATCACATTAAAAACTGTAGTAAATACACCCTTGATGGCTTCCCAGAGGGTCGTGATGACCGTCTTTATCACATTGAAAACCGTCTGGATGATGGTCTTATACAGATTGAAATAAGTCGTTACCAGGGTCTTTATCACTTCAAACACAGTCGAGAAGATAGTCTTGATGGCTTCCCACACCTGTGAGAAGAATTCCTTGATTGCATTCCATACCGTAATTGCAACCTGTTTTACGTTCTCCCAGAGGTCGATCCAGAACTGGCGGAATCCGTCACAGTTATTCCAGAGATAAATAAAAGCAGCCACAAGAGCTGCAATGGCTGCGATAATAAGTACGATTGGATTTGCGAGCATCGTTGTATTCAGTGCTGCAAAAGCCCCCTTCACCGTATTTATGACTCCGGCAATCTTCGGTACAACCGTCATGATCGTACCGACTGCGGATATGACCTTTCCAATCACGATAAGCACGGGACCAAGTGCTGCCGCCAGAAGGGCTATCGTAACGACCGTCTTCTTCGTACCCTCACTCAGTCCATTTAACCAGTCCACGAATTTCTGCACCCAGCCCACGATCTGTTTGATGGCCGGCATCAGAAGTTCCCCAAAAGATATCGCCAGACCTTCCAATGCGGATTTTAAGATAGTGATCTGTCCCTGTAAGTTATCAAGCTGTGTATCTGCCATCTGCTGTGCAGCACCACCGCTGGCGGTGATCTTCTGCTGTAGGTCATCCCATGTGCTTCCTGTATTGGCAAGCAGTGCATTTACGGAAGACAGGTCCGTCTTGTTAAAGATCGTGCCGATGATGTTGGACTTCTCCGCTGATGTCATTCCGTCCATGCTCTTATTCAGGTCACCAAGGATATCATTCATTGACCGCATGTTTCCTTCGGAATCATATACGGAAACGCCCAGTGCTTCCATCTGGGCGGCTGCTTTATCCGTAGGATTCTGCAGTGACAGGATAATGTTACGCAGATGCGTACCGCCTTCTGCCCCCTTGATACCATTATTGGCAAGGATTCCAAGTGCGGTATTGAGTTCTGCCGTACCGCCCTTGATGGATTTGGCTGTCGCACCAATGGTTAGGATTCCCTCGCCCAGCTGTGCAACCGATGTATTCGTGGTAGATGCGGTCTTTGCCATCTGATCAACCATCGTTTCTGCCTCGTCCACACCCATGCCAAGTGCGGACATTGCATCCGTTACCATGTCGGAAGCATCCGCAAGGGCAATATCCCCGGCAGCTGCCAGGTTAAGTACAGTAGGCAGTGTATTACACATCTGCTCCGTGTCATATCCGGCAAGAGCCAGGTAATTTAATGCCTCGGCACACTCGGATGCAGAGAAGGCTGTTTCTGCCCCCATCTTCTTTGCCAGCTTGGAAAGGGTATCCATTGTATTTACGGACTGTCCGTTTACCTTAGACATGGAATCTTTTGTGATTCCCATAGTAGCCTGTACCTGTGACATGGAAGATTCAAAGTTTGCTGCCGTTGTTACGGATGCCGTACCAAGTGCAGTGACCCCGGCTGTTACCGGGATGAGTTTCTGTCCGGCAGAGGAAATGTTATCACCGACCGTCTTAAATTTTTCGCCTGTTGCTGCGATCTTCTGCACTGCCGTTGCGGACTGGTTCGCCTGTGTTTCCAAATTCTTTAAGTCCTGCTCAGTTTCCACGATTTCCCTCTGAAGGGCATCGTACTGCTCCTTTGAGATCTCGCCATTGGCAAGTGCCGTATTTGCCTGTTCTGCTGCGGTCTTTAAGGTAGCCAGCTTCTCTTTTGTCTCACTGACCGCTTCCGCAAGCAGTTTATGCTTCTGTGCCAGAAGCTCCGTATTGCCCGGATCAAATTTCAGCAGCTTGTTCACATCCTTAAGCTGTGACTGGGTGGACTTGATCTGTCCGTTCACACCCTTCAGGGCGTTCTGCAGTTTGGTTGTATCACCACCGATTTCAACGGTAATACCCTGAATACGGCTTGCCATGCCTTTCACCTCCTCCTAAAAATAGGTACAAAAAAAGGAGCATCTCTGCTCCGTAACAAAAGAAAAACACCTGCCATTTCTGACAGATGTCCTATGTAATATTAATCATCTTCTAAAATTAATCCTGCTATATCTGCTAAATGTTGTGTCATTTCAAACTTTTCTTCGTAATTTTCACCATAACTATAGCAGCAGGTAATCTTCTTATTCTCTGGCCAAATTTCTTTTATGATACCTGTTCGTAGTGCGTTACTCAAAACACCATGCTTTCTCCATCTTCTCAGAACATACCAGTGAAGGTCGATTCTGCCGCATCTTAATATGATAGCCTGTTTTTCTCTATTTTCTGCAATAATAAGAAATTCATATTCATCTGTAACATACCTATAACTACCATCCCCGCAATAGCACCTTTGTTTTATAGGTTTCCTACTATAATAAATATAATTTTCTATTAGTTCCTCGCACTCAGCTAAGTCTATATGCTGAAGAATATATTTTAACTGATCATCTTTCAATATATTTTCTCCCTTAATCTCGAAATCGTAATAATGCTACTATATAATGCTAATGACAATATCGTCACTATATATATTTAAAACATCATTGTCATATGTAACGACATTATAAGTTGAACTATAATATCCATATAACCCATTTGCTCTATAATCGAATCCTGCATCTTCCCATATAATATCCACTTTAAAATAAATATTGTAATCTCCTGCAATCACAGAAACCACATCATTAAAAATCGTATTTCCATTTTTTACTACAACAACCCTTTTCTTTTCATTTCCGTGATTGTCAATTCTATAATCATTAATAGCGCTGAGGCTTTTTAGGCTTTCTTCAGCCGATAATTTCTTACTCATGATTCTTCCTCCTTAAGCACAAATTTTGTTCTGTAGCTGAGAACATCCCAGCCTTTTTCTACAGATAAGTATAACAGAAAAAGGCTGTACTCTCAATCAGAATCGGTCGAAGTCTTCCTGTGTTGCAAGCTCGGCATACTTATAATCATCATTCCGGCTCTCACTGTACATATCATTGATAAGACCTATCGACAGCATATCAAGATCTGCCATCGATAAGCCTAACTGTACACATCGGAGCAGAAACAGCGGGGTTGTCATTTCACGCTCTGTCGGACGAAGTTTTTTTTAGCTTCCACGTCCGTTTTTACATTCAGTCCCCACAGTTCAATAAGCTGTGGAAGAACCTGATAAATTGAAAACGTATTGAAATTATCAAGCCACTCTTCCGGTGTATCCGGAATGCTTGGATCCGCATGCTTGGCCATAATAAATGCTATATTTTCGAACATCTCAAGGGAAAACATATCAAGGTTAGAGGACTCCTCTTTCCCATCCCCGATGCTCTTTTCCAGTACTGCCAGATCCTTATAAATATCCCTCTGGAACTTTAACCTGTAGATTCTCGGGATGGCTGCACTCGCCTTGAATACAACCATCTGTCCGTCAATTTCTATATCCTTTCTGATACCCATGTCTTAGTCCTCCTTATGATACACTCTTTGTTGATTTTGCTGTCCGCTGCTCTGCTGTGGAAGCTGCCGGAAGATACACGCTCTTATACCAGTTATTGTAAACAGTCTCAGTTGTGGAATCTCCCGTTTTTGCCTTGACATATCCGTCTGCCATAGGCCTTGCCTTGATGGTCAGTGTTTCCGTCTGCACTTCCTTATCTTCCTCATTCGTCTTGGACTCAATGGTCGGACGTGATGCGGAACAGTTATAAAGCACATGGCGGATCTTGCGGATATCACCATCAAACTCAAACAGGAGTGCAAAACTGCCCGTCTCGGAATTTGCATTCTCCACCAGTACCTTGTTGGCATCCTGCTCCTCTTTTAAGATATCCGTGCGGAATGATTCAGGGATCATTGCAAGTTCAAGGTCTCCATCGTATCCCTGGTTATTATTGATCACATAATATTCAATGCCGTCCGCATAAAATGACTCCGGCTCTCCGGTCGGATCCATGCTGATGGATACCGCACCGGGCATCGGCACGGGTGTCCCGAAGCTGACCGTACCTTCCTCTGCAACCGTAATCGGTGCGTAATGCACGTTGCAGATATTAAATTTGACTTTATTCTTTTTGTTCGCCATCTTCTATACCTCCATCTGATAAAGCACCTCATACAGATTTTCAGATTCGATCCATACTTCGCTTTTTTCATAAAAAATACCATGCCCGTCAAGCACGGCTTCTGTCTGCTGTTCCAGTTCTATATTTTTTATATCCGTGTAGATTTCTATGTTCAGACGGTCTGTCTTAAAATAGACTTTCCCGTCTGCAGAGAAATTGTTGCTTCCCGGATACAGGAATACCGCAAAGGGCGGATCAGGGGATCCCCCTTCCGCAAAGTGATGATAGGCATATGGAAGTCCGATTTCTTCTATCACTGCCATGACTTCTTCATGCGTCACGAACGTAACCCCCTCTCTATCTTCTGCACCAGCTCCCTGTTTCCCTTTTCTTCAGCCGGGGCAATATGCTCCCTTCCGGCTACCCTGCCCCCGCCGCGTTTTGCATGGCCGTGTTCCAGGAGATGGGCTATCTGGTATCTGTCCTTAGAATGGAGCGTTATGGTAAGGGAGTTGCTGCTCTCCGCTGTCTTTTTGATAGCCCAGCTTTTCTTATATCTTCCAGTCCGCTTCGGGGCATTTGCCTGTATATCCTTCTTCACGGTCTTGGATACATCCTTTACCGCATCCTTGACGGTATCCGTGGCAAGGTCTGCATATTCCTTCAGCCCATCCATGATTGCATCTGCCAGACCGTCAACGGTCGTTCTTCTCTCTGCCATCTCCTCACCTCTTTGCCAGGGCAGCCCTGATCTTCAATGTCTTATTCTTATACTGCACGTTGTCAACAAATGTAATATTATAAATATTTCCACGGAACAGGATGCGGAAATGCTCCGTGTCAATAGCGGACACCTCACTGCAGTAACGGATGACAAAATCAAGTTCCGTTTCCGCATTGACCTGTTTTGCTTCCCAGTACTCCTTCCCGGAAAGATTATTCACGTAGGAATAACATTTATAGTAGTCGCTCCATACAAGGATATGGTTTCCTGTCCCATCCTTCTTCGTGCTGCTTTTCTGTATCGTGATCCATTCACGCATGAGTTCTATCATCAGAATATCTCCTTCCTGATTCCAAAGAGCAGATACTTCAGTGTTTCCGTCATGGTCTTATGATCCGCTTCTTCCCTGTGTTCATACAGGTAAGCAATGGCATACAGTTCTGCAGTGCGGACAACCGCTTCATGTCTTTTAAGTCCTGCCGGAGTCCGTCTTGTCACACCCTTTATCAGGCTGTCGGATGTCTCCATCAGACGGAGGATGAGAGCATCCTCGTCTGACGAATCGACCCTGAGATACCCTTTGGCTTCCTCAAGCGTTACGAACATCCTGCCACCCCTACTTTCCGGCAGCCTTGATATCAAGTATCTTGACTGCCTCGGAAAGGATCAGCTTGCCGTCCACACGCTCGGAAGCAAGGAATCCGACCTGTCCGGTTGTAGCATAAAGCTCATTCAGTCTCTTGAAACTTCTGCCCTGGCGGTCTGCGATCCAGTAGTAACTGTAATCACCGAATGCCATGACACGGTTTCCAGCTGCAAGCTCCGGCACATAGATGGATGTGCGGTAAGGACGGTTTAAGATCTTATCCGGCTCTCCTTCCCTTACGGACGGCTGCCAGATATAATTTCCGTTTCCGTCCTTCAGCTTTCTGATTGCCTTTACGGTCGAATCATTCAAAAGCCATACCGCCTTGTTACGGTAAGGGGCACGGAGGGAATAATAAAGATCCATGACATCATCAAACGTAATGGATGTTCCGGTGGATGTCACGCCTGTCTCAGCACCGCCTGTGGCATTGAAGATTCCGGTAGGCTTGCCTTTGCCGTCACCGATAAAGAATGCCTCCTCTTCCTTCGTACCGATCCTTCTTCCGAACTCCCTTGAGATGTACTGCTCGATATTGAACACACTGTCATTTAAGAGTTCATCGGACACCTTGATCATGGTTGCCAGCTTAAAGGCACTGATGGTTGTCTGTCCGAAGCTGTCATCAGATTCCGGGAACTGACCTCCCTCATCGATCCATGCCGCCTCACCCTTGGATGTAACGATTGGAATCTTACGGTCACCGCTCGATGTCTTGATGACGGTTGCAAGGTTACGGAAGAATACCTCCTCTTCCAGTGCTTCCACCAGTTTCTTCTCGTACTCATCCGGTACAAGATAACCGCCCTCGGAATCCGTGCCGATGGTAAGGGCATTCTGTACTTCATAGGACAGCACCTTGTTTCTCATGCCGTTCCAGAACGCTTTTCTGTACTCATCAGTTGCCCTTCCGGTCTTTGTGTCACCGCCCGTCTTTGCATCCGGCTTGTTGGTGATCGGTGTGCTTGTTGCCTTGGAAAGTTCTGCATCGATGGCAGCCTGTCTTTCCAGTCTCTCGATCTCCTTTCCGAGATTCACGACATCGTTTTCCATCTTGTCATAGATAGCTGCATCCTCAGCGGACACAAAGCCTTCCTGTGTTCTCTTGGCATCGAGGAATGCCTTTGCTGCTTCCCATGCCTTTGCTCTTTTTTCTCTTAATTCTAAAATCTTACTCATCTTGAAATCCTCCTTAATGTGTTAAAAGACTCAGTCTTTTTTCTAACTGGCAGACTGGTATCATGGCATCCATACGGGATACCCTGGAAAGGAACGATTCATTCATCGCCTTGGTGGAATACATCATGGAATCCTGCTGGAACGGGAACTTCTTTTTCTTGTCCTTATCCTCGTCTTCCTTTTCTTTTCCTTCCTCTCCATCACCGCCTTCTTCCGGTTCTTTTTCCGGCTTTTCAGGCTTTTTCTTCTCTTCATCCGTCTCATCGGAAGAAAAGAGTATCTTATCCGCAAATCCAAGCTCCACTGCCTTCTTCGCATTGAACCAGGTCTCATCATCCATCATGTGGGAGAGCCTTGCACGGGTAAGCCCCGTCTTGAATTCATAGGCATTTAAGATTGATTCCTTGACCTCGTTTAACATGGCGATTGCTTTCTGCATATCCCTTGTCTCGCCCATTGCCATGGTCGCAGGATTGTGGATCATCATCATTGCAACAGGGGATACACAGACCGTGTCTCCTGCCATTGCGATCACGGATGCTGCCGAAGCTGCAATGCCGTCTATCTTGACTGTCACGCTTCCCTTATAATCACGGAGCATGTTGTAGATCTGTGCTGCCGCGAACACATCACCGCCCGGAGAATTGATCCACACTGTGATATTTCCGTTTCCGGCATTCAGTTCATCCTTGAAAAGCTGCGGTGTCACTTCATCCCCGTACCATGTTTCATCCGAGATCATGCCATTTAAAAAGAGCGTCCTTCCCATGTCAGGCACGCTCTCATCTTCATTCTTTATCCAGTTCCAAAACTTCCGCTTCATCGTTTACCTCTCTTTCCGCTGTTTTCCTGGGCCGGAGCGTTCTGCTGCCCTGTATCCGTCTTTGCAAAGACTCCAGCATCCGCAAGTTTGGTCATTGCACCGTTTATCAGATACAGGTTTCCCCCTTCCTCATCCGGGATCGGGTTCATGTTTTCCATCTCACGGATGTCATTGGCAGAAAACCATCCGTTCTGTCTTCCGACTGCATAGCCGTTCATCCTCGACTGGTAATCCCCACGGAGCAGACCGTCCACATTCAGCTTGATAAAATACTTTCCTTTTTCACCAGGCAGAAGAAGCGATCTCTGTAAGGACTGCTCCCATCTGATCACCCACGGATCAAGTGTGTATTTAACGAACTCCAAGGACTGCTGCTCGATATTGGAAAAGCTCGACTTATCAAGGTCACCGACCATATGTGGCGGTATCCTGTACAGTCTTGCAATCTCATTGATCTGGAATTTCCTTGTTTCAAGGAACTGTGCTTCTTCCGGCGGGATTCCTATCTGTTGGTACTTCATGCCTTCCTCAAGCACTGCGATCTTGTGTGCGTTACTCACGCCCCTGTACACGGAGTTCCAGGACTCCCTCACCTTTGACGGGTCTTTCAGGACACCCGGATGCTCTAGGACACCGCCTGGATTTGCCCCGTTTGCAAAGAAACTAGCCCCGTATTCCTCACAGGCAAGCGTCATGCCAACAGCGTTCTTTGCCATCGCAATCGGAGAATATCCGATCAGTCCGTCAAACCCAAGTCCGGGGATATGAAACACATCTTCGGCTTTCAGTTTGATATTTCCATATTCCTTGAACATGGGGTTCTCATCACTGTTTCTGGAATACACATAATAGATGTTTCCTTTGTCATCCCTCTGCACCTCCATCTTGTCCGGAAGGAGCGGATACAGTCCAAGCACCCTTCCTGCCCCATCCCTTATGATCTGGGCATAAGCATTTCCCCATATTAAAAGATGACTCATCAGTGTTTCCCTGAACACAAATGAAGTCATCTCCGGGTTCGGCTCATCATGGAGCAGATAATATAAAGGATGGTCATGCACCAGTTTCTTGCCGCCGTCATCCTGATACTCATACACATGAAGCGGTAAGGATGCGACTGCTTCCGCAAGTATCCTGACACAGGCATATACTGCGGTTGTCTGCATTGCAGTTCTTTCATTTACGGGCTTTCCGCTTGTTGTCCGTCCGAACAGGAACGAATATCCGGCATCGGCCGCCTTATCCACAGGCTTATCCCTCGCCTGTCCGAAACCAAATAAACTCTTAATTCCCATGTGACACCTCCTAAAATTGTGTACAAAAAAAACACCTACTTTGATCTATATCAAAATAGATGTTTTGTTTTTATGATTCATATAACCCAGCTTCTACTAAATCTGTTGTAGAGTCTATCATAATTTCATTTGCTTTTCTTTCAATAAGGTCTAACAAATTCCCCTTTTTATCGAATAAATTTTTTAATTCATCACCACAAATAGAAATTATCACAATACCATCGTTCAAATAATACTTGACCGCCAGATCTTTATAAGTTGAAGGAGCTTTTTCTTTTGAAATAATTATTCCAAATTTAATACACCTGCCATTTTCTCCGCTATTTGTGTTAGCGATAATACTATGTAATTTGGACATATATCCACCACTAGGAGTTTTACCTTCATTTTTACATTCTATGAAGAATCTGCCACCTATAATATCCAATATTCCATATTTTAAATACATCCGATTTCTCACACAGCAGTCGATTTGATTCGTGCTTGTGCGGATTCCAGCAGCTTTAAAAATAGAACATAGATTAAAAAGATATTCTGTCAAATCTTCTAGCGTATCACCAATTTTTTTCGTAGTACCTGATCGATTTTTAATCGACTTATACATACTTTTTAGCTTCTCATACTCTTCATCAGTAGGATGAAATAAGTACTCATTTATATTATTACCAGCCAGAAAAATGGATTCCATTGAATCCTCTGGGACAACAGCCCTGGCCGATAAATCTAATCCTTCCTGCTGCCCTTCTGTAAAAACACTGTCATTCTCCAGTGCATATACAAGCTCAATATCACTTGGTTCAACTTCGATTTCTTCATTGCATCCATAGCACTCAAATGGTTCTGATGGTATATCCGCAATCGAATCAACTTTTTTTATGAGCATTCCACATTCTGGACATCTAATTGTGTAAAACACATTTATAATTCCTATTTCTTTACATTTTGTCAATACCCTGCTTGCCACTTGTGGTGGAATTTCCAAGGCTCTGGATAATTTTGACACTGTTATATTTTTTGCAGCACCACCAATCAAATTACTAAAATATGATTCCAAACTTTGTATTTGGTCATCATTCAGCAATCCCTCTAGTGCCGATAAGTGAGAACAATACATGAACGATATCCTCCTCCATAGTATACTCGGTAAATTTGAGCATACAATAATCCTTATTTACTACTATCTTTACCTTAAACTGTTTAGAACAATATCTAGTATTTAATCTTGCAAACATAAATGTTACGCCATCACATGCCCTGCTTTTCTGTAACATTTTTTTATTATCGAAAAAGATAGCTTTTGACTGTAACGGTTCTTCCATTGCCGCTGTCTGTTCAACTTTTGAATCTTCTTCATCAGTTGCATTGAGCTTCAATGGATATGCTTCTCTATCCTTAATAAATATCTGCTTATCTGGATAGCTAATAGAAAAGTACTTCTCCACCATATTTAAAACATTGGATTCTACATCCTCCTTATAGGCAGTCCGCAGATTGCAAATCTGATTCATAATGGTGTCTACCACACTATTTATCTCCGCTTTTTTTCCTTCTATTAGATCCACAATTTCATTTGGCGTCTTTGTATATCTCTCAAGCATATTATACAGGCAAGATTTGAATACCATTTCTGCCTCATAACTCTTTTTGGTATTCAACTGTAATTTTTCAGCCACCCATTTTATTGCCGTAGCTGTTTCTTTTTCCGATTTTGTTGGTATTGCAGCTTCTAATACAAAGTCCTCTACATATTTGTATAATCCTGATTTGGATTTTGCACGAGCAACAATGATTCCTGCATCGCAGTACACATCAACAGCAATTGGATATGGTACTTTTGCTGCCCCATGCTTTTTATCAAATGTACATAACAATTTCCCCATGTATAATCGTATTCTCCTACCAAACACGGTTTCATTTGTTATATCATATCTGAAGACACTTAGTTCTTCTGTGTATCCTTTATTTAAATGCTTATTTGTTTGATCTACAATTAACGGGTTCAATATTTTCTCTACAAATTCATCCTGACTTATAAATGATGTAGTAAATGACTCATCATCTATAAGTTTTACCTGTACATCCTTAATTCCCTCAACCAAAACCTGATCCAACCAATCTAATACTTCCTCTTCTTTTTCAAGTGACTGGTTTGCATAGTTTTCAATATCTTGTATTAATTGCAGACGATCTACCGTGGTTTTAAGATCCTCTTTTTTCTTTTCTTTCGCAAATCTCTTTAAGGCTGGCATTGTGATGTAACTTTCATCTTCATTCGCAAATGTATATGGAACAGAAAACATATTCTTGCCTCCTTCGACTTTTTTCTCATTATATCATACTTTCCATATACATTAATACTGCAATCGTTAAAAAACTAATATCCCCCTGTCATCATACACACTTCCGTCACTACCCTCATTTCTGATTGCACGGTCAAGTGCCATAACGGTTGCAACAGCCCCGTCAATCTTCTCTGTGGATTTTTCCTTATCCATTTTGATATTTCCTGCCGGATCCTGACGAACAAACACGTTATCCATCATCCACCGCAGTACCTTATGCCCTCCGTGTGCGATCCGTTCTTCCAAAGTCAGCTTCATCAGTTCCTTTGTCGGTGGACTCATATCCTTATACCCCTGTCCGAACGGAACAACGGTAAATCCCATACCTTCAAGGTTCTGCACCATCTGGACAGCTCCCCATCGGTCAAATGCGATCTCCTTGATATGGAATTTTCTGCCAAGCTCATCAATGAACTGTTCGATAAATCCATAATGGATAACATTCCCTTCCGTGGTCTTTAAGCACCCTTCGGCTGCCCAGACATCATAAGGGACATGATCCCTTCGGACACGCAGCCTCATGTTGTCCTCCGGTATCCAGAAATACGGAAGGATCACATATTTCTCCGTATCATTCCTTGGCGGGAACACAAGCACGAATGCCGTGATATCAGTAGAACTGGAAAGGTCGAGTCCGCCATAGCATTCCCTTCCGAGAAGCTCCTCCTCATTCACGGCAAAGGAACAGGCATCCCACTTATCCATCTGCATCCACCTGGTGCTCTGTTTCACCCACTGGTTCAGACGGAGCTGCCGGAATACGTTCTCCTCTGCTGCATTCTCTTTTGCACTGATATATGCATTCTGCACTTTCTCAATGTCTATCGTGTATCCGAGTGACGGATTTGCCTTATACCACACATCCTCACTCGACCAGTCATCCTCATCGGATGCCCCGTAAATCACAGGATAAAATGTCGGGTCTATCTTTCTTCCCTCTATGATATCCAAAGCCTTCTGGTGCTGTTCAAAACACACAGAATTCCGGTCTGTCCCGGCTGTCGTGATCAGGAAAAACAGGGGCTGTGTTCTTGCATCGCCGGAACCTTTGGTCATGACATCGAACAGTTCCCTGTTCGGCTGTGCGTGCAGCTCATCAAAGATGACCGCATGGACGTTCAGTCCATGTTTTGTGTATGCCTCTGCCGACAGCACCTGGTAGAAGCTGTTGGTTGGTTTATATACAAGCCTTTTTACGGACATGACGGGCTTGATCCTTTTCTTCAGTGCCGGACACTGGTCCACCATATCCACCGCAACATCAAATACAATGGAAGCCTGCTGCCTGTCGGAAGCACAGCCGTAAACCTCTGCTCCCCATTCACCATCACCGCATGTCATATACAGTGCAATGGCAGCCGCCAGCTCCGATTTTCCGTTTTTCTTTGGTATCTCACAGTAACAGGTATTGTACTGCCTGTATCCGTTTTCCTTTACCGTTCCATAAAGGGTACGGATGATCTCGTCCTGCCACGGGAGAAGTTCAAACGGAACTCCCCGCCACCTTCCTTTGGTATGTTTCAGGCAGTTTATGAAATTGACCGCATGGTCTGCTTTTGCCTTGTCAAACATTATCCAGCACCGCCTTTCACAAGCAGAAGCTCCATTTCATCGTTCTGCTTATCCTCACCGCTGTCCGTGGAGATACGGCTTCTTGCAGATGGAGTCAGACCGAACTGCTCACAGAACTTATTCATGATCTTCAGATAGGTCTGGGCAATGGACACCTGCGGTACCTGCTGCCAGTATCCGCTCGGGGTCTTTACGATGGTCCCGTGCTGTGTAATGAATTCCTCTGCCTCTTTCCATCTCGCATATGCCTGACAATATCCCGCGAATGCTGCCATATCGATCTCGGTAAGGATCCCCAGATGCTCCAGCTGTTTTGCCATCCGCTTCCATTCCTTCTTTGCCTCATCCTCAAGCCATGCCGGACAGCGCGGGGCCTTTTTCTCAGGCTTTGGTTCGCCCGTATTAAGGCTTCTCTTGCCCGGATTGCCCTCAAGCACCTTTACTGCCGTAGGCTTTGGTTTTCGTCCTCTCTGTGCCACTGTCCTCACCTCCCCGTAAATGGCATAATAAAAAGACCTCCGCAGAAGCCTTTTAATTTGTGTTTTTATTCTTAAAGTGTCATTCTGATTGCCGGAATTCTTGCTTTCTTTCCTGTTTTCCAATCCGAGTATGTTGCATTCACCTCGGTAAGCCCTGCCATCCTGATGCCTTCCTTTTCAAATGATGCGAGGGTTTCGATCAGGCTTGAAAATGTACTGCTTATCGTAAATTCGCTGATGCCGTTTTCCTTTAAAGCCTTTACAATTTCCGGAATGTCGTAATCCCAAATGACTCCGTTGAAATCAATGTTATCGTTTCCTGTTTCCTGGCAGTTTCTGTATGCTGCAAACAATGTGCTGTTGATCCCGTAATCCTTAAGTCTTACTCCCTCGTTCATAGCTTTTTCAAAAATCTCAATTTTCTTCATGGTCTAGTACCTCCGTTTTTTTCTTTGTTTTCCCTTTCGGTAGGTACATATTCGCTCTAAAACACATATATATCCAGTTATATGTGAGCCATAAACTACACAAAAATTTCAAGGGAAAACTGTGTATATTATGACTGTATTTTACGCCATTCATCCACTCCGTAGATCGTCGCAAGAGAGCCATATCCGTCCCATACTGTGTGGAGCTGTCCTGCATCATCCACAAACTCTACCGTTCCGATGGTTCCTGACGGGATCTTTCGGTAGGGATCATCAAGGCAGATAAGCTCCACCCTGGTTCCCGCAGGATATTCCTTCCTCAGTCTCTCAAGTGTCTGTCTGCTTACTCCGAACATACCGTTGACCCCCTTTCTGCCCTGCGGTTGGCTTTCCACTTTTCCGCATCTTCCGGGGTCCGGAATGCCGTATGGCCTTTCAGTCCCTTAAGAAAGAATGACCTTGTTTCCTTTCCTTCGCTCCCGCCAAATCCGATGGATACCAGCCATGCCCTCATGTAATATTTTTCATTCTCTTCAATGGTCTGTTTCGGATTCACACGTTTCTGTTCCGATGCTTTCTTTACCATTGCCGATGCAAGTCTGCAGTATTCCATCATGCCATCGGTATGCGGAAATCCTGTGAACTCAATGTTCCCGTCTGCAAAGGTGACACCGCTGCATCCGCCCTGTTCCATAATAACCCCTGCTGCCGTCTCCGTATCTTCAAAGGTACTTTCGGCAAGGACATTTATAAGGCTGTCTGCTATGGAAATGCACTCCCTGCCGACTGCCCTGTTGATAAGGTATTGTTTGGAATGCATCATGTTTATCAGGTTGATGATGCCCTGTGGTGTCATGCTGCCGATCGGTATTTTGATCTCCGCTTCCGGTTCTTCCGTCTGTGTTTCCTGTATCTCTTCTGCCACGTCATTCTGGAAAAGCACCATTCGCACCTCATCTTCCATGCTGTCATCTTCAAGTATGATCTTTGCGTCCCTGTCCACCGTGATGCTTCCGATTCGGTATGCAAAGGATGGCGCTCCAAGGTATTCTGACCTCTGTCCGAAATGTCCGGATAAGGCTTTTACTAATTCTTTCCTGTTCTCAGCGTTTGTAATAATTTCCATTCTGCTGGTCTCCTTTCCTTTTGGTAGTACCATATATCACTCTGAATGCCCGTATAGTCAAGCAGATAATGGTACTTTCTAAAAGAAATGTAATGTCTCAGCTTCTGGACTCCGGAAGCGATATCGTAACTGCATAAGCGACCGTTGTAGTAACTGCATTTCCTACAAGCGTTGCTGTGATCCAATACATTTATTGCCGTCAGTTTAAATGCCAATTATGAAACCATCGATATTAGAACATGAATCAAGAAAGGTCTTCTGTTTCATTATACTGCCCTCCCTTACATAATTGTCGATATGAAATTTTCATATCGGCACGGATGACAAATACATCCACATCCGAACCACATTGTTCAATGTAGCGGTTTACGATCACATCCACAAACTTCTCATCCAGTTCGATGCCGTAGCAGATACGGTGTGTCTGCTCACAGGCGATCAGCGTAGAGCCGGAACCAAGGAACGGATCAAGCACGATGCAGTTGCTCATGCAGGAGTTCTGGATTGGATATGCCATAAGAACCACGGGCTTCATGGTCGGATGATCCTTGCTTGCCTTCGGACGGTCATATTCCCAGATGGTGGTCTGCTTCCTGTCGGAATACCACTGGTGCTTCCCACCTTTCTTCCATCCGAACAGACACGGCTCATGCTGCCACTGGTATGGACTTCTTCCAAGGACCAGTGCGTTCTTCTTCCAGATGCAGCACCCAGAAAGATAGAACCCGGCATCCTTGAATGCCTTTCTGAAATTCAGCCCCTCCGTATCTGCATGAAATACATAAATGGATGCATCCTGTTCCATCGACTGCTCCATATTTACAAATGCAGCAAACAGGAACTTATAAAAATCCTCATCCGGCATGTTGTCATTTTTGATCTTGCCGGCCGTCTCCTCAACATTTACATTGTATGGCGGATCAGTCAGAACAAGATTTGCTTTTTGTCCATCCATCAGTTTATCGTAGGTCTCCGGCAAAATGGAATCACCGCAGATGACACGGTGCTTTCCAAGCAGCCATACATCACCTGTCTTTGCCACAGTCGGTTTTGCAAGCTCCGCTTCCACATCAAAGTCATCTTCCGTGATCTTCTTATCATGCACGGAATTAAAAAGCTGTTCGATCTCTGGTGGTTCAAAACCTGTGATTCCGACATCGAAATCCGAATCCTCAAGGTCTTTGATAAGGTCAGCCAGGAGCTCCTTGTTCCATTCGCCCGTAATTTTATTGAGTGCTACATTGAGTGCCTTCTCCTTGGTCTTGTCAATATCGACCACGATACATTCCACTTCCGTGTATCCGAGGTCTGCAAGAACCGTGGCTCTCTGGTGTCCTCCGATAATGGTCATGTCTGAGTTGATAATGATCGGCTCGACATAACCGAACTCCTTAATGGAGTTCTTGATTTTTTCATATTCCTTATCACCCGGTTTTAACTTCTTCCTCGGATTATAGGAAGCCGGAATAAGGTCTGCTATTTTATAACTCTGAAACTGCATCTTCCATATCCTCCTCTGCTAAAAATCTGTGCCGGAAATAACATTCACGGCCACAGTATTTTCTGTTCTTGTTTCCATAGGAAATGAAAGGCTTCCCGCACTGCTCGCATACAAGCGTGTAGGAAGCCTTCTTGCTTTTCTTTACTGCTTCCGGGTGTGCCTTCCACCATTCCCTTCTGCATTTTTCACAACAGAACCTTCTCGGTCTGCCGGTCTTCGGCTGCGTGATCGGATTACCGCAGAAATGGCACACCTCTTTACCGTCCACCATGAGTTTCATATTTTTTGAAACCACTGTAGCGTATCCGGCAAGGTTGTGTCTCTTGCAGTAATTCCTTACGATATCACGGGACAGTCCGATTGCCATTCCGATGGCTTTATAGCCCATCCCCTTCATCCGCATCTCGTTGATCTGCTTTGCCTGTGTGTCAGTCATCCTTTCCACTCTCCTTCCGGCACACAAAAAAAGGCCGAAAAAACAATGTTTTTACACTGTTTTTAAGCCTTAAATAATGCTTTTTTCCTGATTTTCCGGCAAAAGGAAATACCCCTTTTTGCCGTGTTTTAAGTACATTCTGCGAAAATTACCATACCCTTTTTATATCCCCCCTGTTTAATTCTGCGAAAATTCACGCAAAGGGGGTCATCGGTCTTCAGCGGTTCAGCCTGTAGAGATTCAGATACCCCTACGTTCTGCCGTCAGAACCGATACTCCGGATTGTTATCTTCGTTCCATGTCTTTTTATCATGACAGGGCTTGCAAAGGCTCTGCCAGTTCTTCTCGTCCCAGAACAGGACGGGATCACCACGGTGCGGTCTGATATGATCGACCACGGTTGCTGTCACTGCATGACCTTCCTTTAAGCACTGAACACACAAAGGATGTGCCTTCAGGTATCTTGCCCTTGCCTTCTGCCACTGCCTGTTGTAACCACGCTTGCTGCTGCTCGCCCTGTCACCACGGTGCAGTACTTCATGCTCCTCGCAGTACAGTCCGTCTGTCAGCTTCGGACATCCGGGGTGTCTGCACGGCTTCTTTGGTTTCATCGGCATCTGCCATTCCTCCCTTCTATGTACACGGGCGGTGTGAAAGGATTGGAAAGACACCGCCTTATGGCAACATAAAAAGGAGCGTTTCCGCTCCCTTTCTTTTTTGCCATCTTAATCATAGCAGATGTAAATTAAAAAGTCAGTACACCCTTAGTACACCTTTAGTGCACCCTTAGTACACCTCTATTGTTCAAAAAACTGATCTCCAGATAATCTGGACCAAGATAATGATTTAGCAGCCTTGGCATGTCTGGCATACTTGGCACATTTAGCTGGCTTCGCATATTTAGCTCCTTTAGCTGGTTTTGCACTTTTGGCTGGTTTCGCAGGGCCAGAACCAGTTGCATTTTCCGTAAAGAAAGCACAGCAGCCATTTAAATCCCTAATCCAGCCATCTTCAAACCAGCCAAATTGATGACCATTAAATCCGTAAACAGCATCATCATATAAGTATGCTACTGGTCTTCCATTAAAGAGATAAATATGAATTTCATCATCATGTAAGTATGCTGTTGCTTTTCCATGTGAATCATAAAAAGTCATAATCGTCCTCCTTTTCGAATTCTAATCTGATTAGTTTCAATGTGATTTTATTTTACCATAACACAAACAAAAAAGACAGCCGTCTGACTGCCTTAATTGTACTCTGCATATGCACCTATCTGTATCTGGAGTGCCACTGTGATCTGTTCCATGACCATGTCATCCAGCACTTCACCAATTCTTTCTCCAAGTCTTGTTTTATCAAGTGTTTCCACCTGTTCCGCCAGTGCCATGCTCGGCTTGTTCAGACCGCTGCCTTTGGGAATCTGCACATGGGTCGGAAGATACTTCTTTTTCCACACCCTGGCTGACAGCGGAACGACCGTAACCACTGGGGAATGCTTATTCGCCTTATTATTGCTTACCACCAGTGCCGGACGGACACCGCCCTGCTTGCTTCCATCTTTTTCTCCAAAATCCACATAATAAATATCTCCACGCTTACACATAAAAACCTCCTATCCGAGGACAAAGGCTTCCACCTGTCTGTCCCTCAGTTCATACTGTTTATCCAGTTCCTTCAATGCTGCTTTTCTGTATTTTGCTATCATCGTATGGCTCACATGGTATCTTTCCATCATGATGTCCCATGTCATGTCCTCATCCAGAAGATCCGTGATAATGCTTCTATGTCTTTCATCCAGTCCGTTCACTGCATGCTCGAAAAAATCCAGTTCTTCCTTCAGGAACATATATCTGTGAAAAAGGAAACCGTACCACTCGTCATTCTCCCTTTCCATTGCAGCCTTATACTTGACTGCTATGTTTGCCGTTTTATCGGAAAGAGTGCTCGTCTGCACCCTTTCCCCTTCCTGGTGGGAGTAAAACATGGAATCGATCATGTCCTGTTCGCTCACTCCCTGAAACTGACGGAGCTGGAACTCAGTCACGGTCAGTTCCTTTTTCATATTCTTATATTCCTTCATCATTACTTCTGCCGTCATCCGTCATACCTCCAATCCTTGCCTTTACCGCTTCTATCATTGCATTCTGTGTATTATCCTTTTTTTCGATTGCCCGGAGGATATCTTCATCGACCGTGCCTTCTGTCACTAGATGCTCTATGATGACCGTGTGTTTCTGCCCCTGTCTGTAAAGTCTGGCATTTAACTGCTGATACAGTTCAAGGGACCATGTAAGTGAAAACCATACGATGCTCGAGCCGCCTTCCTGAAGATTCAGTCCATGTCCTGCCGATGCCGGATGGATCAGCGCCACCGGGATCTTCCCTTCATTCCAGTCCTCGATATCCTTCTTTGTATTGATATCCCTTGCCGGAAGCCGTTTTAATATCCGCTCCCTGTCATGCTTGAACCAGTATGCAACCAGAAGCGGTTTCCCGTTTGCCGATTCGATCAGGTCTTCCAGAGCGTCCAGTTTTCTGTCATGGATATTACGGACATTGCCGGATTCATCATAGACTGCACCGTTTGCCATCTGCTGGAGCTTGTTGCTTAAGGCTGCTGCATTTACCGCATCGATGTCCTGCCCTTCCCCATATTCAAGGATCATTTCATCTGCCATCCTGTCATAAAGTGCCTGTTCGGATTCTGACATGAATACGGTCACCCGGTTGCTTATGCATTCCGGCATATCAAGATAATCCATAGCCTTCATGGAAATGCTGATATCGGAGATCAGTTCATATATTTTTTCTTCTGCCCCTTCCCTCGGCTTATACGAAAAGATAATCTCACGATTCCGCTTATCCGGAAGGAAGAACCTGTCACGGTAGCCGCCGATATATCTTCCAAGCCTCTGCCCCATATCAAGGATTCCGATTTCTGCCCATAAGTCCATGAGGTTTCCCGGTGTTCCCGTAAGCCCGACCACACGTTTTGCCATCGGCCTTACTTTTTTCAGGTCTTTGAACCGCTGTGCCTTCGGGGACTTGAAGCTCGACAGCTCATCGATTACGACCATGTCAAAATCAAAAAATATGTTTTTTGTCATCCAGGAAACGTTGTCCCTTCCGATGATCGTCACATCGGCTCCTGACAAAAGTGCTTCCTTTCTCTGCCCTGCAGTTCCCATTGCCACGGCAAATGTCATGCCGTAAAGATGCTCCCACTTTTTTATCTCTGCCGGCCATGTGGTCTCTGCCACACGCTTCGGTGCAATCACCAGAATCCGTCTTACTTCAAAATAGTCAAACAGCAGAAGCCACAGTGCTGTAAGCGTGATAACCGTTTTGCCAAGTCCCATGTCAAGGATCAGGCAGCTCACGGGATGTCCGATTATAAACTCTGTCGCATACTGCTGATAATCATGTGCTTTGTATTTCATCAAGGATACCTCCGATCTGTTCAATATTATCAACTACATAAACGGGGAAGCCTAACCTCTCAAGCATCCTCTTTCTCTTCAGCTGAAGCGGTCTCGGCTTCTTCCCCGGTGCTTTCAGTTCCACAAATGCCATTTTCCCGTCCGGCATCAGAACGATGCGGTCAGGCACTCCATTCATACCGGGCGATACGAACTTTAACGCCATGCCTTTCCGCTTTTTAGCTTCTTCCCTCAAATGTCTCTCTACTGTACTTTCTAGCAAAACCAGATACCTCCTTTGCCGATTGCGGTTGCCATATGCCTTTAACTCCTATACGCGCATATATACATGAATTGCTCTTTTTATCTTTATTTTTAATTCTCAACTGGATTTAATGGGAAACTGGGAAACTAAGAACCGCAACCCCTTATTTTCCAAGGTGTCAGCACGGTTTCCGACTACCGTTGCCCATCTGCATCTGGGAAACCACGGAAACCGCCTAACGGGTTTCCTCTGGTTTCTCATCCATCCGCACAAAAGTCTTCTGCACTCCGTAAAGGGGGACTTTGGTCTTGCCCGTGGTATTGGAATCATACTTCTTCCATCCCCCGATCTTGTTTAAGATGCCTTCGATCTCATAGGAATCTGCCTTCTTTAAGTTCTGACGCTCCTTGCCGAAGCACTCCACCCAGATCTCCATGATGCAAACACGCTCACGCAGGACCGTTCCTTTGACACCTACCGTCTCGAACTCTCCTCCGCCAAGGAATGCCCTTCTCTGGTAAATATCCATTGATGCCCAGTTGTCCGGCAGCAGTCTGTCAAGATAGTCCTGCACGATGCCCTCACGGTCATCCGACTCCATTGCCTCCTGCTGCATCTTATATGCTTCCTCTGCCTCCGCGCCTTTTAAGAACAGCTCCTCGCCTTCGTTATACAGATGGATTGCCTCTGCCCAGATCTGGTCGACACAGTCAAGCTCCCACGGATGGTGTTTTCCTGTCCCCGGCACATGCACGGGCCAGAATCTTCTGTTTCCTGTCACGTCACGTAAGAATCCGCCCTCGGAGTTGGTGCTTCCAACAATGATGCACTTTCTCGGATGCGACTCTACATTGACTCCGTATGCCTGACGGAACTTATCATCCTGACGGGTGACAAAGGACTTTACTACCTCGACTTCCGTCTTGCGGATACCGTTCATCTCACTGATCTCAAGTATCCAGTTTCCGAGCAGCTTCTCGGCAGCAGTCTTATCCCTCATATCCGAAATGGATAAGGAATCCGAGAACCACTGCTTTCCAAGGATGGCAAAGAAGGTGGATTTTCCCATTCCCTGCGGACCGTTCAATACGAGGATGGAATCGAACTTTACTCCCGGCTTATAGATACGTGCTACCGCAGCCACCAGTGTCTTGCGGATGACTGCCCTTGTGTACGGTGAATCTTTTGCACCAAAATAGTCGATGAGCAGTGTATCAATACGCTCCTGTCCGTCCCAGTGAAGTGTTGCAAAATAATCCTTGATTGGATGATAAAGCCTGTCGGATGACACCACGGCAAGCAGTGCATCCTTAAACTTGGTCGGTGACCAGATCCCGTACACCCTCTCGAAATACACCTTTGCATTGGCAAGGTCGGAGTCATTCCATCCGGGCTTTACCTGTTTCCACGGAAGCGGACCGATGACATCAATGGTGTCCTTGAACTCGTTGTACACGATATGCTTGAAATTCTCATCATTGCGAATGATCAGTGCGATGTTCTGCAGTGTATCCTTAATGTTTCCCCTGCGGTCAAGTGCCAGCTTATTCTGCCAGTCCTCATCCGGCTCTGTGGAAAACTCCTGTACCGCCAGCTCCTGTCTTTCCCTGGCAAGCGTGTTCTTCACTTCTTCATCTGCAGAAGCAAAATCCTGCATAGCTTTGAAAGACGGGAGTTTTCCCGGCTCTGTCCCCTCGGCTGCCCTTGCATCCTTGTCCCCGAATTTATGAAGCCTTACCACATCAAAAGCATTCATCAGCTTTCCGCAGCACGGGTCTGTTGCATGGTGGCTGTATACGAACAGGTCATCATAGACCACGACTCCGGCAGCCGAGTCCGCCGGGATATAATCGTATCTTCCGGGAATCGCCCTTGAATGCTTGTACACATCCGGGATGAATTTGTCGATTGCCTGTGTCACCGTGTATGTGCGGTTGAAGGCCCCGATCAGTCCGTCCTTTGAATGCGGATCAGCCTGTTTTTTGATGTCCCTCTGCACAACGGATGCCTGACGGTTGCTGACCGGCCACGCAGACACATCATGCCAGTCCTTATAACGGGACAGCACTTCAGCGGGATCGACTTCGTTCCCTTCGATCTCCTGAAACACATACTCTCCGTCACTGGAAGTGCTCGGCCAGTACATCAGTCTTGATGGTTCATAGGTGGAATCATCAAAAAGCTCGATACCGATATCCGATGCAAGCATACGGCTGACTGCCCCGTACTCATCCGGTGTCACATCCCTTGTCAGGAATATGATGATACGCAGTCTCGGTTTCTCCGGTGTGTGCTTATGCGTGGAATACACCACCATCTTCATGTCAAAGAACATTTCCAGTTCATCAATGATGCTCTGTGTTCCGTAATCCATATCAAGCGTGATGGCGGATCTGGAGATTACACAGTCCTTCTTTCTTCGTCCGCCCTTCAGCTTTCCAAGGACGAATCCTCCGACATCCTTGATATTGTCCTGCTGCCCTTTCGGCATCTTTCTGTACTGCTCCATTGTTTCTGCAGTATATTTTGTCTTGGACAGACGGCTGACAAAATCTTCATATGTCATATCCGTACAGTTAAACTTTTTGTCCATTCTTGAGTTTCCGATCGATACGAACATCCTTCTTTACCTCCTTCTTTTTATGCTTTTCCTGTTTCATGCCCCGTCCGATTGCAATACCTGCGGTCGGATCCAGATACCCTTCCCTGTTGCATCCTCCCATAAGTTCCTCCTAATCTTTCTTGTAAAACGGACTTTCAAATCCGGCAGCCTTAAGCGGAAGCCCCTCACACCAGTCAGGGCATACCGCCATAATTCCATTGACTTCTTCCAGCGAGGATGTCCCCTCCGGCACTTCAAGCACCACTTCATCATGGATGTGGCACACGATATCAAATCCCTTCTTTTCCAGACGGAGCATTGCCTCTGCCAGTACATCCCTGGCGGTTGCCTGAACGATGTTCTCACAGAATTTTGCGCCATAAGATTCGATCCTTGTCCACTTGCGGTTCGTGCCGATTCCTTCATAGTTGACACTTTCCGAGCCGAAGCGGTTCACGGTCATCCTTGGTCTTACATAGGACAGCACCCTTCCGGACGGCAGTGCGATCTTTAACATCCCGGACTGGTAATATACCGTCACCATTCCGACTTTTGTCATCTTCCTCTCTTTCACGGCGGCCTTTACTGCACCGTCGATTTCATACCAGTAATTCACGATGTGCGGATTGGCAGTCCGCCATGACTGCACCAGCCCTTTCAGTTCCTCTTCTTCCACAAAATTAAGTGCTCCCATGCTGACAAGCGCACCTTCCGCACCGCCATACTGACAGGCAAGTGATGCCACCTTTCCCCTTGCACGGTACGGACTTCCCTTTGTGATCTCTTCGATTGGGATATGGAACATCTTGGATGCCGTCTGCTCATAGATCTTTCCGGCACCACGGAACTCCTCCATGACCCATCCTTCTCTGGCAAGGTAGCCCATCACCCTCGCCTCGATTGCAGAAAAATCGCTGACGATGAATCTGCATCCGGGTCTTGCCACGAATGCGGTACGGATCAGCTCCGAAAGCACATCCGGTGTGGAATCATACAAAAGCTCTACCAGGTCATATCTGCCTTCCTTTACAAGGGAGCGTGCCTGTTCCAGGTCTTCCATATGATTCTGCGGAAGGTTATGGATCTGCACGAGTCTGCCGGCCCATCTGCCCGTGCGGTTGGCCCCGTAAAATTGTAATAATCCATGCACCCTACCATCAGGACATACCGAACGCTCCATTGCTTCGTACTTCTTTACGGATGTCTTTGACATGGCAAGTCTCAGCTTCATCATTTCTGCCACATCACCCTGTGTGTTCTCTACCAGATCTTCCACGGCAGCCTTGGCAAGGGAATCCACCTCGATGCCCTTTTCATTCAGCCATTCCTTAAGCTGTGATACACTGTTCGGATTTTCCAGCCCGGATATCTCGTATGCCTTCTTCGTTACCGTCTCCTTATACAGAAGGTCGCATGCCACAGCGTGTCCGATAAGCTCCTGATCCACCATGATGCCCCTGTCATTGATCCTCTGGTCCATGCAGTAGAGTTCCTGCTCCCTATCCGGTATCGGGAACTTCGAGAGTTTGTTCCTTATCTGCTTTTCCACATCTACGTCACGGATGCAGTATGTCTTGAACAGTTCCCACTTCTCCGGTGCATCAGATGGAAAATTCCTTGTCCTGCCCCCGTTTGCCTTGGTAGGCTTGCACGGCATACAGAAATAGCGGATGAGGTCTTTGCCTTCCGACATCTTTTTCTTATCAAGGTTCAGTGCTTCCCCCACGCCTTCCAGTGACAACGGAAGTGACAGCATGGATGCCTGTATAAGCGTGCATCTCCATCCTTCCGGTTTTAAGGAAAGACCGAAAAACCGGTTGATACAGTTCCGCTCGAATGCTGCATTATAAGCAGTCTTTATTACAGAATCATCCGTAAGATATTCCATGATCTTATCCGGTATCTTCTCGCCGGATGCCAGGTCAATGATCTGTGTCGGTTCGTCATTCAGACTGTATGCAAACAACAGGATCTCGAACTGCTCCGATGCTGCATACCTGTGTACCCCGCAGTCCGGCAGTGACACGTCTGAATAAGTTTCAATATCAATTGCAAGTGTGTCCATGCTTCTGTCCCTCCGCTCTTTTCTTTATTCTGCTGATTCCCTTTCTTGCTGCTTCCACATTGCCGGACTTCATCTGTCCTTTGATGGTGCGGTATGTGTTATACGGGATATATTTTTTTTATGCTGTTAAGCTCCTTCATCAGTTCTTCCATGAAAGTACATCTCCTCTATGTATCCGGGCGGTGTATGACACCGCCCTTCCTATGATCTGCTGCTTTGTTCCTATGCGAGGAAAGCGTCCTCCGCATCCACTGCCTCGAACTCATCCCTGGCATTGGCTCTGGAACCGAGAGGCTCTCCGTCCCTTAACTTCTGTACATTTCCGAGTCCTGCTGCAACACCCTTGTTTCCATTTGAATTGTAAGCGTAAAATGTAATGGATACCCTTCCGTAGCAGCCGGAATATACCTCGCTCTGGTCAAGGATCGGCTGTACCTGTCTGTCCACGATCTGAGGGGCCTGTTTGCTGTTGGCATTTAAGAACATACTGTCTGCATATGCCTCATCCTCCGGTCTGTCGATGTCACCGTCCCTTAACGGTGTCTTCAGGTTCGCCGGGATCTTACCGCCCCACTTGCCTTTTCCTTCATCCTTTGCCACCTCGATTGCCTTCTTGATCTTGGCAATGGTCTCCTTATCATTCTTGTCAATGATGCAAGAGACAGAGTACTTCGGTTCGCTTCCATTGATGGAATCCGGCTCCCACAGGTGTGCATAGCTGAGTCTGCAAGGTACGATCACTTTGGTTAAATTTGCTGTTGTCATAAATTATTCCTCCTTAAAATCCGCTTCTGCGGTTGCTGTTTTAACTGCTTCTCTTTTATCTGAATCCGGCACCAGTGTGACCTTGCCGTCAGGCTTGTACACCAGTGAACCAAGGATCTCATTAAATTTCTTTTTGCCCATCAGTCTTTCCATCTCGGTAATGCCGATCAGGCTCTTTTTGAAGATATCTGTGTATCCGGCTTTCTGTGCTGCCTCTGCCACATCCTCTTCATCCGTATATTTACGGTTGCTTCTTCCCAGGACCAGCTTATAGCCCGGCCATTCTTTATGGTTAACTACTGCTTCATTCTGTGCATAGGTGTAAACCTCTTCTGCCCATTTCTTCAGTGCATCGGCCTTGGAAAGGACTTCTGCAATTTCCTCATCCGACATAAGGGCCGGCTCGGCAAATTCCATCCGGGCAAGTTTTAAATATTCCTCTGCCCTTGCACGGCACGTAAATCTTGCCTTGCAGAATCGGCAGTGGTCTCCGGCTTTGAACTCTCCCTCACCTGAAAGAGCCTTTGCTGCTCCAGGTTCAAGGACATCCTTTCCCCATGCAAGAAGCTCCCCGGCTGATATCTCCCAGGTGGAAAAATGTTCGATCCTCGGCTGGACGATGGTAAGTTCCACCGTGTCGATCTCATATAAGAAACCGAGCATGTCCAACACTCCCAGTCCATAGATCATAAGCTGGACATTATGTTCTGCATCGACCACCACACCCTTGCCGAGTTTCAGATCGATAATATGGATCTTATGGGAATCGACCACCACCATATCTGCAATACCGAAACAGTCCTTGATTCTGTGTGCAAGGCTGACCTTCAGTTCCACTCCGATGAATGGTTCATCACAGTCCTTCCTTGCCTGTTCGATCTGGGTGATGTTATATTCCACGTAATCGTCCACGGCTTCGAGCAATTCATCCGAATAATAATCAGATACAGGTCTTTTGGTTCTTTTCTTCAGATATTTATTGATGAGGTACTCTGCCATCACATGTCCGGCACTCCCCTCTGCTGCAAAGGGAGATTCTTCGTCCGTGAACTGTTCCTCCAACAGTAACGATGGAGGGCATTCCAGACGTCTTTTGCCGGACGATGGGGAGAACCTTGCGTGTCCGCCCATTAGAGCACCTGCGCTTTCTCATACAGTTCCGGCAGTTTCTCATCAGGAACGTCTGACAGCTTCTGGAATCCGAACTGCTCGATCAGGTTCTTTACCTCCGAGGTCTTTCCTGCTCTGGACTTGCCCGCAAGGAAAGCACGGACCGTCTTTCTGTCAACGGCTGTCTCCTTCGGTGCAGCTTCTTCCTTCGGTGTATCTGCCACAGGAGTTTCTTTCTTTTCAGCCTTCTTCACAGGCTTCTCCTCTTTCTTTTGTGTATCTTTTTGTGCTGCGACCATCTTTCTGATTCCTGCAGCAATCTGTTCGTAGCCCTCGGCTACCAATAACAATGCTTCGCTCATGGCGTTCTCTCCTTTCAAATGCGTGCCAGCTTCACATCGCCTGTATACACATCAACTTTGTTTACGCTGGACTTGTACTTTCCCTAATCCATCAAAATATGAAATGGGTACTCCTTTACTACGGTTGCTTTCTTCTTTTTCTTTCCGGCAGTAATCATAAGACGGTCACCCGGATACAGTCCGTAACGGACATTGACTGCTGACATGGTGGACCTCCTACTTCAACACCTTCAGATTTCTGATGATGCCCTTGTATCTGGCATCCGCACGTTCATCCACAGGAATGGTCCTGACATTCACGGGATTGAAATCTGTATCATAAAGCCTTACAGGCTTCCTTGTTTCTTTTGCATGGTCGAGTTCAAACTTCATGCCTTCCGTGATGTCGAAACCGAACACATACACCTCATCGCATATATCCATGAGTTCAAGACCCATTGCGATGCCTGTCATTCTCTCGTTTGGGATATTGTCATCGAGGAATGATGGGAAATAGAGATGTGGTACGATTGGAACATCACCTGACATGGCAGTGATCCTTGCGTAGCTCACTGCATTCTTTTTGTTTTCCTCGACTCTGCCCCGACAAGGGCTGCAGATAAAAATTTTCTTTTTCATAATAAAATCATCCTTTCACATTCGGCTCTCATGGCCGTGGGGTACTCGTCAATAATGTACTTGGATGGCAGATCGTCATCCGCCTGTCCTAGATCCTAGACTGCAGGACTAAACTTGTTAGAGCCGTATTCACGGAGCATCTGGTCAAGCACTTTTTTCTGTTCAGCATCAGCCTTGTCCATCAACTGTTCCAAAACCGAAATCTGATCCTGTGAAAAAATATTTTTATGTGGATGATACCAGTCAGCGATACGGACACCGCCTCCGTTACCTCTAGTAGTTTCAAGAGGATACTCAGCCGTAAGCACAAGAATGTCATTTCGGATAGTTCTATCCGTAACACCAAGCTCAGCAGCTAAAACCTGCATATTCTCTTGTCTTCGTGCGACCATGATTCGCATGATCTCAGCTCTTCGCTCATTTGCACTCACAGCTTTTCACCTCCCTTCGTCCTTGTCTGATAGAAATATAAAATCCAAATAGGAAGGCTAATTTCCTATTCGATTTTTTTCTTGAATTTTTTTCCTATTACCTTCTTCTCTTTATTCGCTTTTTTATTTTGAAAAAAATCGTGTTTTGAATTTTTTCAAACAGAGAATATATAAGGTTAGGTATTTTTATCTCCAATGCTGAACTGAATCTCATCGGTCAGAAGAACATCCATACTGCCCAAATGCGTGTCGTAGTCAGGCATCTATATACTTGTTCTCCCTTCTGTTCCTGAAATTCTTTAATTCTCTGTTCACTGCAATGGAGAAAATTATCTGTGTAATTAACCTAATCCGTCAGCTTTCCATTTTTTTGAACCAAAAAAGCCAACAGTCTGTCACACAAACAGGCTGTTGGCTAAAAATGGCTGACTTTAAAAAAGCCACTAGAATCCCTGATTTTTTACAGCATTCTACTAACATCCCTGTTTCGTAGGCTACTGTAATATCAGCACATTCTAGTGGCTGTCTTTACAAGCTAGTCCGATTATTAAGTTTACTGTTCTGCCCATCATAAAACACAGGCATTTTCTGCTTTTCCTATCTGAATCGGAATATCCTCTTTCGTAACTGCACATTTATGAAGCACCACAACATTCCCTGATACTTCCGCCTCTGTTTTGCATACAAAACATTTTTTGTTGTATGGGCATTCCTTGGTGCATCTATGTATTACTCCATTTGCCATGTGTTCTCACCTTCTTTCCATAATCTGACATTTTTCTTTTTATCATATGCGCTGTGTCGAAAAGTTATAACAAAAAGTATTCATATTTTTTAGATTTCTTCATATCTTATTCTGAAACCTATATTATTGTGTTATACTGATTAACCCTGTAATATATTCCATGAAGCAATATAATATTTATTTTTTCTTTATGTTCATTTGTTCGCTAACTTGCTAACACATAGGGTAAAAAAATATGCGGATCATTCTGTAATCCGCATACTTCAACCTTCTGCTAGTAATTACAAGCCAAATCAAAAGAAATCATGTTAAGGATATCTGTACTCAGTTGTGCCTCCTGTGGAATATATCCAAGCTGTTTCAGTCTGTATCCTGCTGCTTCAAATGAGACATTAAATACGGAAGCCACTTCTTCAGCCAGTGCATAATGACAAAAAATCTGCTGCAATCCGGGCCGTTTAAAATTTTCAGCTACCATCCGCACCATTGAAACAGGCATCAGAACTGCAGATGATAACGCATTCGCCTGCCACTCCATCCAGTCCCTGTCCGTCCAGCTTTTCGATGTCCGGCAGTCCATCTTCTTTGTGTCCACACGGCACTGAACCATTGGTGCCGGAGTTTCTCCCATCAGGTCAAACAGTGTTATCTGGTCAGGATCATAGGCAAAATATTCTTTATGTAAAAACTCATGCCCTGCCTCGTGTCCCATCGTAAAACGATATCTGTGTTCCTGATTTTCTTCCAAGAGCATCTTATCGATTATCACGGTATGTGCTTTTGCGCTGATATAATCTGCACAGTTATTCTGCGGATCATACACAGGTACTTTGTCCGTGTCATTGAACACCGTCATCCCAAGATAAACACCGCAGTGCGACAGGTACTGAAAATCCTGATCCATTCCCAGATAATCCTGTGCTAACAAATCGATATCTATTTCCTGTGGAGCTTTTAATGCTTCCGGCATAAAATCCCCTACAATATTCTGTCCGATAACATCTATCTCTTTTCTGCTTAACACTGGTGCCCCAGATCTCTTTCTTTTAATTTCAGGTCTATACATATATAGGTTCTTACCCCTTTCGCTTTCTCAGTTCCTCGACAAACTGGTTCCATTCTTCTTCTCCTGCATCTAAGTCCCTTGCTGTCCTCAAAGCTGCACTGACATAGTCCCGTTCCATAATATATTCTGGAAGGTCCGGTGCTACGGCATTTCTCTTCTTTCCAGCAAGATCAAGCATCTGTGCGTTTTCTTCTTTTGACAAATTCAGTATCTTTGCGAGTTGGGTAAGTTTTTCCATATCGAAGGGGTTGCGTCTGTCTTTTTCTACATCAGTTAAAAACGGTGCGGATACGCCTAACATATCAGCCATTTTCCTCAGTGTAATTTTCTTTTCAACTCTCTTCTTGCTTATAAATTCTCCAAAATTCGCATACATCATAATTTTCACCTTTTCTCTGTTTTCACTTTTCTTTTCGTTTTCGCTTTGTTTTTCGCTTTTTAACTTTTTCTCATTTTCACTTTATATATGGTGTTCATTTATTAGCACGCTTGCTTGTTCGCTAACTTGCTAACTAAAGTATATAAAATTTGAAGGGGATTGTCAATCATATTTTTTTGCAAAATTATCCCCTTCCATTCATTTTAATGTATGTAATCGTATGGAGAACGATATCCCGTCCTTTTTTCTGTTTTTTTATGTATGGAAGAATCCGCTTCTTCATAGCTTGCAAAAAGCCTCTTGCTTCTCACTTGGATGCCGCCTCTTGTGCCAAACCGGATTATATAAAAATCTCCATTCCGCTTAACTATAGTCACTTCACGGATAATCCGACTGCTCTCGACAATATAAGCTGTCGAACCGATTTCAAATGTCATGTAACCATCGCCTCCTAATACTGCGGTCAGTCAAGGAAAAGTGAACCAACCTGATAGTGTTACTCTGCGATATGTATCCTAACGTAGCGATGATTTTATTATAAGAACATTTGTTTGGTTTGTCAAGTTACATCTCTTCCTGTATTCCACGAAAGTTAATGTGGTGCTTCACAGCATTATATGTTTCCCTATATAAACAAAATGGTTTTTGCAGATTCTTCTGAATAGCATCGAGGTGCTCATCGATTTTTACAATTAATTCCTGATTTGGCATATCATCAATTGGAAAATGCATTCCATTCGTCATCATATCCTGAATATAATGCTTGGTTTTTCCAACAGCCTGTATTCTGGAATCCAGCGTTTTCTGTACATTAAACGAAATATCCCGTGAACTTACTGCTATCTCCACAAATCCAACTATCTGATTGTACTTCCAGACATTCCTTGGATACTGTGTTTCCATTATCATCCTGACAGTTTCCTCAGTTTTTTCTGGTGTGTAGCCAAGCTGTTCGGATCTGTCATAGTATTTTTTCTTCCAATTATCCCATCTGCGCTTGAATTCCTTCTCTGGCATTGAATAAATAGGAACTTCATATATTATTTTTTCATTTGGAAATAGCATAGCACCACCCTTTCACTACACTTTCACTTCTTCAATATCCTTGCATGTATCCGACAAATAATAATTATATATTTTTACACCTGGAACTTTGTGATATTTTTAGGTCCACTGATACTTCTGTCCTTCCGTGTGATTCACGAAAACCAGAACAAATATTTTACATCCCATTACCGTTATCAGTCCATAACTCACACTGGCTAATTACCGTAGTAATTGCAAAATCATAATCTTCCGGTGGATAATCATACTTTTTCAATAGACGTTTTACCATCTTACGCATTGTCGCTCTAGCTGTTTCTTTTTTCTGCCAATCTATGGTCCTATTCCTTCGAAGCATTTCTGTTAATTCTTTTGTCAGTGCTATAAGCTGATCATTTTTATAAAAATCAGTAATATGCTCTGGTTTAGTAAGAGCATCATAAAAAGCCAGCTCTTCTTGTGTTAAACCAAGCTTCTGACCATTTTTGTATAAATTTGTAATTTCCTCTGCTGTTTTCAAGAGTTCTTTTATAACTTCTTCATTTGTAATCAACCCATTATAATAAGCATTCATTAACTGAGCAATTTTTTCTGAAAACTTCTGCGACTGAACCACATTTGTTCTCTTATACAGAGATACCTGTTCAGCCATTAACTTCTTCAGAATTTCCACAGCTATATTTTTCTCTTTCATTCGTGAAATCTCATCCAATACTGCCGGGTCAAACAAACTGAAGTTCTCTCCGCCTGTTTTGCTACTATCAAACAGATTAATAACTCCCTCACTCTGAACTGCTGCCTTGAGCAATTCATTTATTTGAGCATTAATTTCCTTCAGGGACAGATTTTTCCCCCCTGTTCCACCATAAGTAACTTTAATAACTGTAGAACGAACCGCCTCCATGTAAGCGGCTTCATGTCGTTCGCGTTCCGTAGTCATACTAGAACAAAGCGAATGTGACTGCTTTAGAAGCATCGCCTCTCTTAAAAAAAGATCCTTTTTGTCCGGTGCCTTTACATCTAATACATAGTTTACGCCACCCGTAATAAGTTTTGCCATTGTGAGTGGAGATCCACCAAAAAATCCGCTGAAATCAAAACCATGTAATAAATCTTTACATACCTGCAATTTCTCTTGGAATTTTGGATACGCAACCTTTGCAATATTCATATCGCCGTATTTAGATTGATCACGCTTCGTATATTCTTTCATCGCGGCCTTTAATGCTGATGCGATTCCAACATAGTCTACGATCAATCCACCCTCTTTATCTTTAAATACACGATTAACACGAGCAATTGCCTGCATCAGATTGTACCCATGCATTGGCTTGTACACATACATGGTAGCTAAAGAAGGAACATCAAATCCCGTGAGCCACATATCTACAACAATAGCTATCTTCATTGGATCATTATTATCTTTGAATTTTCTAGCAAGCTCTTCTTTATGTGACTTGGTTCCGATGATTTCTTTCCATTCTTCCGGATCATTATTACCGCTCGTCATGACCACACCAATCTTCTCTTTCCACGCTGGTCGGATTTTTAAAATCTGGTGATATATTTTCATAGCAATCGGTCTGGAATACGCTACAATCATTGCTTTTCCAGTCAACAGGTTTGCCCTATATTTTTCATAATGTTCCACAATGTCATCACATAAAGATATAATTGTAGAATCTGCTCCAAGAACACTTTCCATCTGTCCAAGCATTTTTTTACTTTTTTCTATTGTCGCACTATCAGACTGCTGTTCCAATATATCGTATGTAGAATCTATAAGAGCCAGCGTATTCTGATCCAACTTCAAATGCACAACTCGACTTTCATAATAAACCGGGCGGGTTGCTCCATCTTCCACTGCCTGTGTCATATCATATACATCAATGTACTCACCGAACACTTCACGGGTATTACGATCTTTTGCAGAAATAGGTGTACCTGTAAATCCAATGAAAGTAGCATTCGGTAATGCATCATGAATAATCCTGGCATTTCCAATTACTGTATGTGCCTCTTTTTCTCCATCTTCATTTTTCGATATGACAATCTTTTCGTCGAACCCATATTGTCCTCGATGCGCCTCATCTGCCATAACCACAATATTCCTTCGTTCTGACAGAGGCTTCTCCCCACGCTCAAATTTAAACATGGTGGTGAAAATAATTCCATTCGCACTTCTACCATCCAGTAATGTTTTTAAATGCTCCTTGCTCTCTGCTTGAATTGGAGTCTGCCTTAGAAAATCTGCGCATTGTGAAAACTGCAAATATAGCTGGTCATCCAGGTCAATCCGGTCCGTCATGACTACAATTGTTGGGCTGTCCAAAGCATCTTGCAATAAATGTGCATAAAATACCATCGACAATGATTTTCCGGATCCCTGTGTGTGCCAGAACACACCGCCTTTTCCATCTGTTTTTGTTGCTACTTTCGCTTTTTCAATAGCCTTGCGAACTGCAAAATACTGATGATATCCCGCCAGGACCTTAAATCTTCCCTGACCACTACCTGAAAAAAGGATAAAATTCTTCAAAATATCTAACAAACGATCTTTCTGGAACATTCCTTCATAAAATACATCAAACTGAGCATATGCAGTTTCTTCATAGTTCCCGTCCTTTGTTTTCCATTCCATAAATCGATCTAAGCCAGAAGTTATTGTTCCAGCCTTATTCGTGGAAAGATCACTGATAACACATATTGCATTATAATAAAACATAGACGGAATGTCCTGCATATAATTACGAATCTGATTATATGCATTTTCCGCACCTACTTCATCCTTTGCAGGACTCTTTAATTCCATCAGCACTAGTGGAAGGCCATTGATAAACAAAATAACATCCGGTCTACGATTGTTACCATTCTCCAGAAATGTAAATTGATTTACTACATAAAAAGTATTATTCTTTTCTTTTTCATAATCCACCAGCCGAACAATTGAAGATTGTTCCTCGCCTTTCGCAAGAAATTTTACGGTAATACCATTCTGCAGATAATCCATAAAGGTAATATTTTTCTGTAATAAACTTCCGGTATCGAAATTTTTCAATTTCGATATTGCTTCTTCTATAGCATCCAATGGCAGGCCGCGATTAATACGCACTAAACTATCTCTAAGAACAGAATCCAGAAGCGGACTAGTATAATCTCTATCATAATCTGGTGCATACAAATGCTCGTACCCCATATTCTCGAACAGTTCTATAATGGCCTGTTCATAAGTATCTTCTGTAAACAAACTCGGCATGATGAACCTCCTTTTACACCAATTTAAATTGCTTCTTTATCTGTTTTTTTACTTTTTCCTCTGCTACTGTATCATATGCTTTTCTAAGATTATCCATTGCATCATAAAGACTATCTCTATATTTTTCTTCCGAAAACATTTTTCCCGCTTCCTCTATTGTCATCGGGTGTTTTTCGTTTTCTTTCTGCATTTCATCAACAATAATCTGATATTCATACATTGCAGCCAATGCTGCCTCGTAGCTTCTTAGAAAATTGCTATATGCTAATGCGACTTTTCCCTTAAAAATCAAGTCGATTTCTGCTGCCGTGATTCTAAGCTCTTCTCTTTTTCTCAAAAATTCTTTATGAAACGGTTGCTCTAACGGATGTTCAATAGCATCTACCTGATTTTCCATATAAGTATTATTGGTAAGCCATATAAAAATATAATCATTGGCAAACTGCGGTATTTGTTCTCTTTTCGGTGACAGCCATATATAATTATCTTTACAAAGAGAGATAAGACCATTTGCTAACATATATACTTTCAATCTACGATCAAATAACTGTTGTTTATTACTAAGCCTTATTTGACGAACAGATAAAACTAATGCCAGTGTAGCCGTTAAAGCCGTAATCACAGAGCACCAAAAATTCCAGTCTTTTAGCATATAAAATTCTCCCTTCAAATGTTAAATGAGAATTTAGCAGCTTAAAGTTCCAGCTCTGAGACATCAAGCTCACCAGACATCAGTTTGGGAAGCAAGGTGTCTCTGAGTTGTGATAATCGAGCATTTTCTTTTTGGTTAGATACAACTGCATCGGTCATCGGGATGACAAGTTCGTTAAATTTGCTAAGAGTATCCTCATCAGGGAAAGGGAGTTCCATAGCTTTGACTCGGTCTCTGGGCAATTCAGTTTGTCCTGTACTTCCTGTGTGCTGAGCTTCTATTTCACTTTCGTGAGAGAGTCCCCAGAAGCCAATATAGCTCTGAAATATCGGAGCTTTGGGACGAACAATAGTTACATGGGAATCTACAGTCATGTTGTTTGCATCAAACCAAACTTGAGCAACGCGTCCCAACGTTCCAGTACCTGTAGAATTGATAAGTAGATCACCTTTAGAGATCCATTTTTCATTAATTTTTTTTGGCAGGTGTCGTCGAGCTAGAGAAACATCAATGGTATGATCTCTGATGCATTTCTGGTTAAGAACTATTTGATTGCTGCTGTCATCATATTTAGGTGCAATACCTCTGGTGACTAAGCTGGAGAGTGCATCAATTGTTGTAATATGCCAGCTTTCAGGGAGAACTCCATCTGAAAGTACATAATCGCAGAACCAAGCTTTATAAATTGCTAATGCTTGCTGAAGTAAATTCTCATTTATTTTATCATTTAATTCTATTTTATTATCTAATATCCTACAGCTCTCTGCTATTTTAGTTTGAATTTCAAGTGGAGGCAATACAACTGGCAACTTTCGTTGTGCCGTTATTCCCAAATATGCTCTCGTGCTTCCTGCTCCTGCCCAATTAGCTAAAGTCTGCTGAAATTCGTTTGAATCAAAATAATACTTCAGATATAAATTGGATATTCCCCGTTTTACGCGATAATAAGTCACTTGTGGTGTGAGTATTATCGTTTTATATTCATTTCCTACAATTGCTGTTCTTCCAATTGTAGCTTTATGTGTGAGAAGAACATCTCCAGGATGTGCGAATCCTTTTTTCAAAGTTCCTGCCTGCTTCTCAGTGATAAATGCACAATTTCTGTAATCTACTTTTCCATTTACGAGATTATTTGCCATTATAAACGGGACACCACTTTTAACATAATCTGTCACTTTAGGATGAATTCCTCCATGATTACCATCCATAGGTGCCTCCAGCATTCCCTTATCTATCAATTCCTGCACGGTATATACTTCCCATTCAGATTTCATACCCAATCGCCCCCAGTTTCCTACGAATTTCATCTTCCAGTTCATGACTCTTAGCAAACATTTCTGAAAGCTCCGATGTCAGACGATCCATCTTTTCTTCAAATGGTTCCCCATCATCTTCCTGTTCCTCAATGCCAACGTATCGACCCGGAGTAAGAATATAATCCTGCTTTTCGATTTCTGTTATATCAGCAATAGCACAGAAGCCCTTCACATCTTCAAGCGTTCCGTCTACAAATAATTCATAAGTATCTGAAATCTTCTTAATATCATCATCTGTAAGCTCACGAAGTTTACGACTGACCATAGTTCCCAGCTTACGAGCATCAATAAACAGTGTCTTTCCGGTCTGATTTTTCTGTTTATTGATAAACCAGAGGGAAACCGGAATTTGCG